>JGI24721J44947_10005466_pt1 | contig 17390 bp, 16 predicted proteins | sample YelNatPaOPGAMG01_FD_44947 | JGI IMG/M metagenome (IMG submission 44947)
CCGCCGCGCCCGACTCGCGCGCCTGCCGCATCAGGGCGGCGTGTCCCTCATGCAACGCCCCCATCGTCGGCACCAACGCTACCGGCTTCGCCTCGCGCCGGAGCGCCGCCACGACAGAGACCATCTCCTTGACGGTTTGAATTTGCTTCATGAAAACATGATTGCCCAGAGACGGCGGGTTGACAATCAAAACCATTTCGTGTCTATATCCCGCCGCCATGAGCGACTCCTACATCCAAAACCTGTTCGCCGACCGCATCGGCGGCAAAAACTACGGCAAAAGCACCGCCATTTATAAATTTGAGAAAATCAAACGCGCCAAACGCGCCGCCGCCGCCGCCCATCCCGGCGTCGAACTCATTGACCTCGGCGTCGGCGAACCCGATGAAATGGCTTTCCCCCTCAGCGTCCGCGCCCTGCAGGAAGAAGCCGCCAAACCCGAAAACCGCGGCTATGCCGACAACGGCGGCCCCGAATACCGACAGGCCGCTGCTCGTTGGATGGAAAAAGTCTTCGGCGTCGGCGGTTTGAACCCCGACACCGAGATTCTCCACAGCATCGGCAGCAAAGCCGCTCTCTCGATCCTGCCGGCGGCCCTCATCAATCCCGGCGACATCGCCATCATGACCGTGCCCGGCTACCCCGTCTTCGGCACCCACACCCGATGGTACGGCGGCGAAGTGTTCAACCTGAAACTAACTGAGCAAAATCATTTCCTGCCCAACCTCGGCGAGATTCCTGCCGACGTCTTGCGCCGCGCCAAGGTCATCGTGCTCAACTACCCGAACAACCCGACCGGCGCCAGCGCCACCCGCGAGTTTTTCGCCGACGCCGTGGCGTTCGCCAAAAAACACAATCTCGTCATCGTTTCCGATGCCGCGTATGCCGCGCTGGTTTTCGAGGGACAACCGTTCTCGATTCTCAGCGTGCCCGGCGCCAAAGAGGTCGCCATCGAACTGCATTCCATGAGCAAAGCCTTCAACATGACCGGCTGGCGGCTCGGTTTTGTTGCCGGCAACGAACTGCTTGTGCGCGCCTACGGCGATTGCAAGGACAACACCGACAGCGGCCAGTTTCTGGCCATCCAAAAAGCCTGCGCCGCCACGCTCGACCATCCCGAAATCACCCAGAAAATTGCCGCCAAATACTCCCGGCGCATGGACCTGCTGGTCGGTTGCCTCCGCAAACTCGGCTTCAACGCCACCAAGCCAAAAGGCTCGTTCTTCCTCTACGTCCGCGCCCCCAAAGCGGTGCGGACCGCCGACGGCGCGCGCCGCGAGTTTGCCTCCGCCGAGGATGTGTCCCAGTGGCTCATCACCGAAAAACTCATTTCCACCGTTCCGTGGGATGATGCCGGGCCGTATCTGCGATTTTCCGTGACGTTTATTGCCAGGGGCGAAGCGGATGAACGTCGTGTCGTCGGTGAAATCGAGAAACGCCTCCAAGGGGCACGATTCGAGTTTTAGCTGATACCTGATGCCCCCGTCATCAGGCGGTATGTCATAGACTTCGAGCGCCGCTGGGAAATCTCCCGGCGGCAACAGTCTTATGACTTCCGCCACGACTTCATCACCCGCCTTTTCAACGAACACATCGTGCCTGGTAAAAAACCGCCTTTTCAAGCGAGCCGCGCTATTGCTCGGTGCCATCGTCACGATCATGCTGGCCATCGTCCTGATCCTACTCGCCCTGCCCGAAGTCATCGGCCCGAAAAGACGGTAAGCCTCGCCACACCGGATTCACTCCGCGGCCCATGATCCCGAAGGAATTGCTCCATCTCCTTGTCCCGTCGCTCCAATGCGTAGAATAAAGGCGTGCAGTTATGCCGGTCTCTGACATTGACCTTGGCTCCCTTCAGCGCCAAAAACCGGCTGGTTCTTGTTCTTTCACCGGAATCACCGACGACTCGCCGATGCTGTGCACGGCTTCCACCACGTATCCCGTCAGCTCGGTGTGTCGCAACGACGCCACGGATACCGGACGCCGATTTGAGCCAGGGCTTGGACCATCGCCTGCTCGGACGGCGCCAGGGAGGCGTCAGCCATCCGAACGAACACCGTTTTGCGCAGGCGTTGCGGCAGAAACGCTACTGGCACGGGCATCCGCACCAAGTCCAAAATCTTGTTGCCAGACGCGCAAGATGAGCGACAGGGCGTAAGCCATGTTCGCTCCATCGGATTGTTGGCTCTTTCCGATGAATGGCTGCATCGCACTCGCCGTAAACTGCGAGACGCCGCAGATGAAAAGGATGTGATGGGCAAGCGGCTCATAGAACATGGAGCTATGGTGTACCTGAACTGCTCGGAGGAACTCCGAAAACTCTGCGATGCGCCTCCTGCTTCAGCCACTCAAGCAATAAAGAAAAAGTCCAGGAGGCGGCAGGCTTGAGAACATGCTCCCGCGCCTTGCACCAGAGGGTATCATCTCTGGTAGCATCTAAGAAATCGTGCCCCTGCCACGTAAGTCGAGTGACGGATACACCCGTAATATCGCCAGACTCGCCGGTAGAAAGAAATGCCTCAAGGAAACCTGCATCCTTTAGGAGGGCGACGTGATAACAAATCTCCTCAGTGGAGTAGTCATCAAGATTCAAGTCTTGATCGGCCTCAATCCGCTGGAGGATCTTCCGAATCAAATCCATGTCACGCTTCATAAAGCCAACATACTTAATGGGACAAAAACTCTGGTAAAGGACAAACTGTAACACCGTTCGTTTTCATGCGGCCAGTGAAGCAAGGGGGTGGTTCGCTGTCAAACGCAATTGCAATGGGTTACGACGGCAACAGTAACCGGTCTATTTCGGTTCACTTCGGCTTTTTTCAGTGACCGCTCCGACTCGGAAAGGAGGAAGTGAGTTTGTTTTTCGCGGACGCGCGGGAACAGGGGAAAAGACTGACTCGAACAACCGGTTTGCCTCCGCCGCGGGAGACTGTTCTCCAGCACGAGGCGGTTCCTTGGTCTCAACGCGCTCCCGACCGTCGGCTACGAGAAACTTTGTTCTGGTCCCGGAAATTTTCCCTCTTGCACATCGCGTCGGTAGGCGGCAAACGCTTTTCGCATGGCGTCGCCCAGATCGGCATAGATGCGGGTGTGTTTTGGCACGCGCGGATACAACCCCAACAGATCATGCGCCACCAACACCTGTCCGTCGCAGTCCGGTCCCGCGCCGATGCCGATGGTCGGCACTGACACCGAGGCGGTGATCTGGCGGGCCACCGATGCCACGACGCATTCGATCACCAGCGCGAACACTCCGGCCGTTTCCAACGCTTTGGCTGCGGCCAGCAACTCCGCTACCGATTCCGGGTTGCGTCCCACGGCCTTGTACTGTTTGGCTGATTGCGGGAGCAATCCGATGTGTCCCAACACCGGGATGTCTGCCGCTGTCAATGCCCGCACCGGCTCGATCACCGGGCCTTCCAGTTTCACCGCGTCGGCGCCGGCGTCCCGGAACCGTCGCGCATTGGCCAGGGCGTCGTCGGCGGTGTTGTAGGTGTTTACCGGCATGTCGGCGACCACCAACGCTCTTGGTTTGGCGCGTGTCACGGCCCGGACGTGGTGGAGCATGTCTTCCATTGTTACCGAACGGGTATCGGGGTATCCCAGCATCACCATTCCCACCGAGTCGCCCACCAGAATCATCGGGATACCGGCCTGGTCCATGAGTTGCGCCGTGGGAAAATCGTAGGCGGTCAGCACCGCGATTTTCTCGCCGCGTTGTTTCATTTCGCGCAAGGTTTGTGGGGTAATTTTCACCAGTCTTGTTGGATGAACCTAACGTCTCCTTCCCTGGCCGGCAACTCTCGTAGCAACATCCGCACGGTTTTGCCGGTGCCTTTCACGATTCTGTCCGGGCAAATCGTCGAGAGCGGCACAAGGACAAACCGTCGCTGGGCCAGCCGCGGGTGGGGAATCACCAGGTCGTTGGTCATGATCTCTTTCTCGCCAAAATAGAGAATATCGAGGTCAATGGTCCGCGGCGCGTTGGGTCCCGCCGCGCGGTCGCGTCCGTGCGCTTTTTCGTAGGCGAGGAGTTTTTTCAGCAACGTGGAGGGTGCTCCGGTAAACTCGATTTCCAGGGCTGCGTTGAGGAATTTCGGTGTTGCCGGCGGGCAATCCACCGGTTCGGTCTCGTACAAGGGTGAGGCCCGGTGCCATTGTTCTGGCGACAGGCTCAGCAGGTAGCGTTTGGCGCGTTGAAGATGCAGCAGCCGATCGCCGACATTCGAGCCAAGACCAATGCCAACCTTCATGAATCACCATAAAGACACCGGGACAAAAGGTGTTTCCCGGTGTTTCTGCGTCCCGGTGGCGAACTCGTTGCTCACTTCAGCCCCAATACGTCCTGCATGTCGTACAGGCCCGGTTTCTGGCCAACTGCCCATTTGGCGGCGCGCAGAGCGCCGCGGGCAAAAATCTCACGGCTGCTCGCCCGGTGGGTCAGTTCCAGCCGTTCGCCGGTCGTGCCGAAGGTCACGGTGTGATCACCGACCACGTCGCCGATGCGCAAGGCGTGGGCGGGCGGCACTTTGCCGCTGGCCTGACGAATGGCTTCCTGTAATCCCTTGGCCGTACCGCTTGGCGCATCCTTTTTGGCGGTGTGATGCGTTTCCACGATCTCGCAGTCCCAGTGCGGGACGATTTGCGCCACTTTATGGCAGAGCCAGAACAGGGTGTTGACGCCGGTGCTGTAGTTGCCGGTCCAGACACAGGGGACTTCTTTCAAGTGGGCCAGAGCGGCTTGTTTCTCGGCGTCGCTGTGGCCGGTGGTGCCGACGACGAGCGCTTTTTTGTGCTGGCCGGCCAGGCGCGCGACCGATTCGGTGGCTTCGCGCACGGAGAAATCCACGATAACATCCGCGCCGCCGATAACCTGGGAAAGGTCGTCGCCGAGGTCCACTTCGCCGGCGAGTTGCAATTCGGGGTCGGCTTTCACGCACGCCACCAGCGCGCGTCCCATGCGCCCTTTGGCGCCGCAGATGATGACGCGGATCGGGTTCATTTCACCAGTCCCAGCGCTGTCAGGGTTTTGCGCAGTTGGGCTTTGTTGTTTTCGGCCATGGGGACCAGCGGCAGGCGGTAGGTTTCCTCGATTTTTCCGGCCATGGCCAGGGCGGCCTTGATCGGGATCGGGTTGGTCTCGATGAACAGGTCCTTGAACAGGGGAAACAGTGTCGCGTGAATCTGACCGGCGGTCACAAAGTCGCCCCGCAACGCCGCCGCCACCATGCGGCTGACCTCGCCGGGCACGATGTTGGAGGCGACGCTGATGACGCCCACGGCGCCGACGGCCATCATGGGCAGTGTCAGCGAATCGTCGCCGGACAAAATGCTGAATTCTTTGTCCACCAATTGTCGCATTTGGCTGACGCGGTCCACGTTGCCGGTCGCTTCTTTCAAGCCCACCACCAGCGAGGGCAGGTCCCGGCGCAGACGAGCCATGGTGTCGTTGGCGATATCCACGCCGCAGCGGCCGGGGATGTTGTAGAGGATCATGGGCAGTTCGCTGGCCTCGGCGATGGCGCGGAAATGGGCGTACAACCCTGCCTGAGTCGGTTTGTTGTAATAGGGGGCGACCTGTAACGAGGCGTCCGCGCCGACTTCCTTCGCGTGTCGGGTCATGGCGATGGCTTCGTCGGTGGAGTTGGAGCCGGTGCCGGCGATGACTTTGCAGCGTTTGGCGGCGAATTCCACCACCAGTTCGATGACGTGGTTGTGTTCGTGGTGGTCGAGTGTGGGGGATTCGCCGGTGGTGCCGACCGGCACGAGGCCGCTGATGCCGTTGGCGATCTGGAATTCGACCAGGTCGCGCAGGCGCGGTTCGTCCACTTTGCCCGCCCTGGTAAAGGGGGTGACAATGGCAGTGTAGGCTCCGGTAAACATGGTGCGGGTCATGATAGGTGCGCCTGTATGTTTTGCAAGCCCCGGCTACATTTCGCCGCCCTGTTGGAGCAGGCGACGCAACTCGGAGCTGAATTCCTTCATGTCGGCTTGCGTGGGTTTTGTTGAGCCGAGTTCGGGTTCCAGTCCCAACCGTCCCATTTCGTCAATGAACCAGTGTCCCTTGGCGCCGCTGGCGAATCGGACATAACCGCTGAGCATCGTTCCCGGAGCGGGGACCTGGTTGACGCTGATGGAGAGTTTGCCGCCGGATTCGGGTGTTGGCCCTGTTTCGGCGGAGGCGGACGCGGTTTTGGGCGGCTCTTTTTCCGGCAACTGGACGTCGGGCATCTCTGACAACAGCAGTCGCAGTTCCATGTAGGTGATGGAGTCGCCTTTTTCCTTGAGGAGGTAATCCTGGATTTGCGAAAGGGTCTGGCCCTCGGCCAGCAACCGGCGGACAATCTCTTTGCGTTCGTCGTTGGTCATGGAACGGAGACTACACACAACCGGGAGGTAACGCAAGTCCGCCGCCGTTTGCGATTGTCTTCCGCGCCCGAATGAGTAGATTCCGCCAACATGCGACCGGTTTTGATCCTGATGCTGCTGGCCGTCGTCGGTCACGCCATTGCCGGCGATCAGCCGCAATGGGGACAACGGTTCACGCGCAACATGGTTTCCACGGAAACCGGCTTGCCCGACACCTTTGATCCCGACACTGGTAAAAACCTGAAATGGTCCGCCGAACTCGGTTCCTCCACCTACTCCACGCCGGTCGTCGCACAAGGAAAGGTCTTCATCGGCACCAACAATTCTCCGGGCCACGACCCGCGCCATCGCGGTGACCGGGGTGTTTTGAAATGTTTTGATGAGCGTACCGGGACGTTTCTCTGGCAACTGGTCGTCCCCAAACTCCCGCACGATCCGTACCTTGACTGCCCGGGTGTCGGCATCACTTCCACCGCCGTCGTCGAGCAGGAACGCGTTTACATCGTCAGCAACCGGGGAGAAGTTCTTTGTTTGGACATTCACGGCCAAAGCAACGGCAACGACGGCCCTTACCAGGACGAAGCCATCCACGCGGCGCCTCCCGGTCATCCTCCCATTGCGGTTGCCAACACCGACGCCGATATCCTCTGGATTTTCGACATGCGGCGCGAACTCGGCATCAACACGCACGACTCCGCCAATGTCTCTGTCCTTCTGCACGACCGTTATCTGTATGTCAGCACCCCCAACGGCGTGAACTATACCCACCGTCATCGTCCCGCCCCACAGGCGCCCGGTTTGATCGTGCTCGACAAGTACACCGGCCATCTGGTCGCCCAGGACAATACCGGCATCGGCGAACGGATTTTTCACAGCACATTTTCCTCGCCCTCGCTCGGCGAGGTCAACGGACGCCCGCTTGTCTTTTATGGTGGCGCCGACGGTGTCTGCTACGCATTCGAGGCGCTTTCCACCCATGCGCCGACCACGCTGCGACTTGTCTGGAAGTTTGACACCGATCCGACCGCCCCCAAGGAAAACATCTCCCAATACCAGGGCAACCGCGAGGAAAGCCCCAGCAGCATCATCGGCATGCCGGTCTTCCACCAGAACCGTATCTACGTCGCCGCCGGCGGTGACCCGTGGCACGGGAAACGACAGGCATGGCTTCAGTGCATTGACGCCACCCGGACCGGCGACGTGACGCGCACTGCGCTGCTCTGGTCGTACCCGTTGAATCGTCACTGCATTGGTACGCCGGCCGTGTATGATGGCATGGTGTTTATCGGGGATTTTGGGCGGACACTGCATTGCGTGGATGCGCAAACCGGCCGCGCCCATTGGACGCACGAAACCAAGGGCGAGATCTGGGGATCGCCGTTGGTGGCCGACGGCAAGGTGTTTTTCGGCACCAAACTGGGCGAATTCTGGGTGCTCGCCGCCAGCAAAGAAAAGAAGGTCCTTCATTCCCTGCGGTTCGACAGCCCCATCCACACCACGCCGGTAGCCGCCAACCGCACCCTTTTTGTGGCCACCATGAAACGTCTCTACGCCTTCCAAGCGTCTCCGTAGTTGAAATCTACGCCGCCGTCCTTTAGAACGCCTTGCGCCATGAGCACCGAAATCCCCAAAGCCTACGAACCCAAAAACGTTGAAGACAAGTGGTACGCCGACTGGCTGGCCAAAGGTTATTTCACCGCCAACCCGGCCTCGTCGAAACCGGCCTACGCCATCGTCATCCCGCCGCCCAACGTCACCGGCGTGCTCACGATGGGGCACGTGCTCAACAACACCCTGCAGGATATCCTCGCCCGCCGCAAACGGATGCAGGGCTACGAGGTGCTCTGGCTGCCCGGCACCGATCATGCCGGCATTGCCACGCAAACCGTTGTCGAGAAAACCCTCCGCAAACAGGGTGTCATCAAACACCGCGACGACCTTGGCCGCGAAAAGTTCCTCGAAAAAGTCTGGGAATGGAAAGAAAAACATGGCGGCATCATCATCCAGCAGCTCAAGAAACTCGGCTGTTCCTGCGACTGGAGCCGCGAGCGATTCACCATGGACGAAGGTTATTCGCGCAGTGTCCTGGAGGTGTTTGTCAAACTCTACGAAAAGGGGCTGATTTACCGCGGCAAACGAATGGTCAACTGGTGCCCCGTCAGCCGCACCGCGCTCTCCGACGAGGAAGTTATCATGAAAGAGGTGGATGGCCACCTCTGGCACATCAAGTATCCGATTGTTGGAAGCCACGAGTTTGTCGTCGTTGCCACCACCCGCCCCGAAACCATGCTCGGCGACGAAGCGGTTGCCGTGAACCCGAATGATGAGCGCTACCGGCATCTGGTCGGCAAGAAACTGCTGCTCCCGCTCAAAGACAAGGAAATCCCCGTCATTGCCGACGAAGCCGTGGACCCGAAGTTCGGCACCGGCTGCGTCAAGGTCACCCCCGCCCATGATGTTGCCGACTACGAAATGGCGTTGCGGCATCATTTGCCGTTTACCGTCGTCATCGGTCCCGACGGACGCATGACCGACGAGGCCGGTGAGCCGTTTACAGGGCTGGACCGTCTGGAAGCGCGAGAAGCCGTCGTCAAAGAACTCCAGGAGGACGGTCTGTTGGTGAAAGTCGAACCCTATCGGCACAACGTCGGCTACAGCGAACGCGCCGACGTGCCGATTGAGCCGTACCTGAGCGAGCAATGGTTTCTAAAATATCCGGCAGTCGAGAAATCCATTGCCGCTGTCGAGACCGGCGAAATCAGGTTCTACCCCGAACGATGGGCCAAGACTTACAACCATTGGATGACCCACCTCAAAGACTGGTGTATCAGCCGACAACTCTGGTGGGGTCATCGTATCCCTGTTTGGTACCGCGTGGAACAAGCTTCGGGCTTGTCCCAGCCACAAACCACAACAGGCAAGCGGGAAGCTTGCCCCACGGTTTACGTCGGCCTCACACCGCCACCGGATCCCGAAAACTGGACGCAGGACCCCGACGTGCTCGACACTTGGTTTAGTTCCTGGCTCTGGCCGTTTGCCACGATGGACGACGCCACGCGCCAGAAATTCTACCCGACCACCGACCTGGTGACGGGTCCCGACATCATTTTCTTCTGGGTCGCCCGCATGATCATGGCCGGTTACGAGTTCATGGGCCAAAAACCTTTTTCCAACGTCTATTACACCGGCATCATCCGCGACGCCATCGGGCGAAAAATGTCCAAATCGCTCGGCAATTCGCCCGACCCGCTCGACCTCATCGCCAAATACGGCGCCGACGGCCTGCGGTTCGGCCTGATGCTCATCGCGCCACAAGGCCAGGACATCCTCTTCGACGAGAAACGATGCGAAATCGGACGCAATTTCATGAACAAACTCTGGAATGCCGCCCGTTTCATCCAGATGCAAAAAAGCGCCGCCAACCTCCCACCCGCCCCATCAGCTTCTCAAGCGGACACGACGGAGGCTTCCCCCACATCGCCTCACGACCACCGGATTTTACACGAAATGAACGAGGCCATCGCCAAAGTCAGCGCCGCTCTCGACGCCTACAAATTCAACGAGGCCGCCAAGGAACTTTACGACTTCGTCTGGGGCGACTTCTGCGACTGGTACATCGAAGCAAGTAAAATCTCGCCAAATCTCGATGTCCTCGACGAGGTGTTTGGCGTCATCCTTCGCCTCCTGCATCCGTTTGCTCCCTTCATTACCGAGGAACTCTGGAACAACATGGGCTACGGCACCGGCACCATCCAGTTCGCCCCGTGGCCGGCTGCCCGAACCGGTGAATGCCGCTTCCTGGCCGAAACCGAGGAACTCTACGCCCTCGTTACCGCCGGTCGCCAGCTCCGCAACGATCACGGCATTGACCCGAAGAAAAAAGTCCGGTTCGTCATCAAACCCGACCGGTTCGCGGATTTCTTCCGCAGCGAAACCCGGTTCCTTGCCGGCATCCTCAACGCCGAATCGGTCACCATTGACGAACGATACACGCCGACCGGCCTGGCGCCGAGCCTTGTGACGAGCGCCGCCACGGTGTTCATGGTCGGCGCGGTGGACCCCGCTGCCGAGCGCGCCAAACTCACCAAACAACTCGCCGACATCGAGAAACAGCTTGCCGCCACGGAGGCGAAACTGGCGAACGAAAACTTCGTGCGGCGCGCCGCCCCCATTGCGGTGCAGCGCGAACGCGACAAACTGGCGGCGCTGAAAGAGCAACGCGAAAAGGTTCAGTCGCTCTTGCGCGCCCTGTAGCGGGTTTTCTCCGGCGGGCGCTACCGGTCAAATTGATCCAGGTAATCGCTGATCGGGTCGCGTCGGAGGATGTTCATCTCCTGCGTGGCGTCCAGCAGATTCATGGCTCGCTGGAGTGCGGCGCGGTTGGACGGCGCGTAAACGCGTTCTACCTGATCCACATATTCACTGATCTTGCGCGTCTGTTCATCCGCGGCGGCGTGAGCGCGCTGCGCCAGCCTGGTCTCATGTCGGAAACGGCTGACGCTTCCCGCCAGTAGATACTGCAACGCGACCGCGTAGTGGTCAATGGCATCGCGGTACAAGGGATGCGCCGTGCCACGCAACGCGGCGAGTTGGGCGAGCTTGTCGCGCGCCAGCGGCGCCAGCCATTTTTTTTCGGTGTACCGGCCCAGGTCGGCAAATGCCACGGGCGCCTCCGCCACGGCGTCGGGCAGTTGCATTTGAAGCTTGCTCGGCAGGATGGCCGCCAGCCGGCGGCCGGTTTCGGCGGCGCTCCAGTCGGCGGCCACCAGCGCGCTGCCGCGCTCGGTAATCTGGAGACTCCACCATTTCTCACGAGCCGCATCGGTGTCAAATTGCCAGCGATAGATTTCCGAAAATCGTCCCGGCTCGCGCATCAACTGGCAGAGTTTCTCGGCCCCCGACGGCAAGGACAACAATGCTTCCACCAGCACCCACGAATACGCCTGAAACCGCAGTCGTCCCGCGTCGTCGCTGGGAATCGCCGTTGCCGTGAGCAGTTCCTCGACCATCGGCGCGGCGCCGCTGTGGAGGCCGCGGCGGAGGATGCCGAGCAGTTTGTCCTGTTCGCCGGCGATGGATTGCGACAGGCCTTCGACCAGCCACGGCGGAACAACCGTCGCGGCAAGATGTGGTTGCCGGCGAAATTCAAGTTCCCGATTCGCGTACTCGCTGCACAACGCCTGCACCAACGCGCGCACCACCTCCGCGCGCGGCAAGGGCGGCGGAACACGAAGTTGTATCTGGAATTTCAGGTGCAGGTCGGTGCGTAAAATCTCCAGCCAGCAGGCGGGAGCGTCGCGTTGGCTGTCGGAACGTTCCGCCACCACAAGGACAATCGGGTCCCGCCATTTGTCGGGGAGATTGAGCCGTTTCAACCACTCTCGTTTGACCTCGCTGCCCAGTACGCACAATACCGACGACCAGGCCGCTTCGGTCGAAAACGCATGGAATTGTCCGGCCGTGCTGCTGATAAACGGACGCGGCGCGTTGGTGGAAGGCCCGCCGTAGGCGCCAACGACAAACGCCAGCATCGCCACGAGAACGACCATGGGCGGGCGACGATTCACGTGTTAGCGGGGCTGATATTGGAAGACGACGCGGTCTTTCAGCACTTCAATCTGGCTCAATTGCGACAACACTTCCTTGTCCATTGTCAGCCCCTGAAAAATCTCCGTGTACACCCGTTGGTGAAATCCGAGCGCCTTCACCACCTCCAGCGGCCAGCTCAATCCGCCCACGGCTGCGCCTTTGGGCTCAAATTTGAATCCGCCATCCTGAATCTTCGGCACGCCGGCATACATGAAACAAACCTTTTTCGACGCCAGGTCTCCCAGGTGCATGGTGGCCAGCACGTACACCTTGACCAGGCCGGTCCGGGTCTCAACCCATGTTTGTTCCGGGGCAAACCCCCACTTGATATCCTGTTTTTGAAACCGAATGGAAGACAGGTAGGCGTTGACCTCGCGCGTGGTGGCCTCAATGCGACCGGGTTTTTTGCTGTTCACCAGCCGCTCCACGGTTCCCCATTTCTTTTCGGCAGCGCTTACTTCCGCTTCCGCGGGTTTTGCCGGTGCCGTTGGAACCTGAAGCATCTGAAACACCATAAAAACCAATGCCAGCAACACCACCAGGCTGATACCGCGTCGAATCCAAAGTCCCACGCTGCCTGCTTTCTTTGCCTTGATCGGCTTGCCGCCGCGGCTGGGGGGCTTGATCGCGTCCAAATCCAGTTTCTGGCCGCATTGATGGCAGAAAATCCGCCCTAGTTCATTGTCATAACCGCATTTGGGACAGGGCAACATGGCGTCAATCCTTTCCTCCCGATGAAGTCTGGCTGGAAGACGATTTGGCCGCGCCCGTGGTGGCGCTCGTCTCGGTCTTGGCTGCCTGCTTGTAGCCGGGCTTGCGATAGTCAGTGATGTAGAACCCTGTTCCCTTGAACAACAACCCTGCCCCCGTTCCCAACAATCGCTTGACCCGTCCACGACATTGCGGGCAGGATTTTTTCGGCGGCTCGGTAATCCGCTGAAACACCTCAAAGCGATGATGGCATTTTTGACACTCGTATTCGTAGGTCGGCATGGCAAAGCGGCAGTGTAATCAAGAATTCCCCACCCGCAAGGCAAAAACTTTGCTTGCAAAAAACCCCCGCCGTCCTAGCATCACCTTTTGCCATGAGCACAACTACACGCTTCAACCTCGACTCCTATCTCACCCGCCTCAGCACCCGCGTCAACCAGGCGCTGGACAAACTTATCCCCGCCGAAACCGTCGAGCCGTCCACCATCCACAAAGCCATGCGTTACTCCCTCTTCGCCGGCGGCAAACGCATCCGCCCTGTCCTCTGCCTGGCCGCCTGCGACGCCGTTGGCGGCAAAACCGCCAACGCCATGCCGCTGGCCTGTGCCGTCGAATGCATCCACACCTACTCCCTCATCCACGACGACCTGCCCTGCATGGATGACGACGATCTGCGTCGCGGCAAACCGACCAACCACAAGGTTTTTGGCGAAGGCATTGCCGTTCTCGCCGGCGACGCCCTTTTGACCCAGGCATTCGAACTAATTGCCAACGCCAATCCGCCCCGCCGTTACGATATTGCCACCATGGTCCGCGAACTCGCCTTCGCCGCCGGCAGTCTCCGCCTGATCGCCGGCCAGGTCCAGGACCTCGAAAACGAAAACCGCCGCGCCACGCTCGACGAGGTACGCACCACCCACATGAACAAAACCGCCGCGCTCCTGACCGCCGCCATCCGTCTCGGCGCCATGGCCGGCAACGCGACGGCTCCCCAACTCAATCGCCTCACCAAATACGGCCAGGACCTCGGCCTTGCTTTTCAGATCATTGACGACGTGCTCGACGCCACCAGTACCAGGGAAATCATGGGCAAAAGCGTTCGCGCCGACCAGAAAAACCTCAAGTCCACCTACGCCAGCGTTCTCGGCATCGAAAAATCCAGGGCCTTGGCGGCAGAACTCATCGCCGACGCCCATAAACAACTCGCCATCTTCGACGAACGCGCCACCCCACTCCACGCCATCGCCGACTTCTTCCTCACGCGGAAACACTGACGGCGTCCAGAATCAACTTCGCCGCCCGTTCCGCCGCCCCGCGACCGCCAAGAGTCGCAACGACAGCCGCCAACTCCCGTCGCATGGCTTCGCGTTTCCCATCGTCCTCCAGCAACGCTCCCGCCGCCGCCGCAATTCGACGCGGACACGCCTCGTGCTGGATGAACTCCGGCACAATCGCGCGCCCGGCAATCACATTCGGCATCGCCAGCCAGTTCACCGTCACCACCATCCGACCGATGAGATAGGTGAGCCAGTTGACCTTGTACACGACGACCATCGGGCAACCGGCAAACGCGCATTCCATCGTCGCCGTCCCACTCGCCGTGATCGCCAGCGTCGCCCGCCGCATCCAGTCCCGTGCCGTGCCGACCTCCACGCGCACCCGTGGATGTCGCATCATAGCGGCGGTCCGTTCATCCACGGCGGCGGCGACAAATTCGGCCTCGGGCATCCGATCCACCACCGTTGCCATGATCGGCCAAATCTTGGCCACCTCGCGTTCTCGACTACCTGGCAACAACAACACACATTTCGGATGCCGGACTTCCGATTGCGGATTTTCGCCGACCCGATCGGCAAACGGATGTCCCACAAATTCCACGCGCAGTTTCGGTGCGTGCCGCGCGTACCAGGTCTTTTCAAACGGAAAAATCACGAGCATCAGGTCCACGTCGCGCTCGATCTGTCTGGCCCGGCTGGCATGCCAGGCCCAGAGCTGTGGCGAGATGTAATAGATCACCTTCGTCGCCGGGAATCGTTCTTTTACCGCCCGGGCAAACCGCAGATTGAACCCCGGAAAATCCACCAACACCACGGCGGCGGGTTGCCGACGCCCCACCTCGGCGAGTAAGTGCTCGAAGATTTGCTTGAACTTGCCGTAATTCTTCAGCACCTCAATCAGTCCGACAACGGCGTGTTGCGTCAGGTCGAGTGCCAGTTCCATCCCGGCCGCCTGCATTTTGGGGCCGCCCGCTCCGAACAGATGCCAGTCGGGCCGCTGCTGGCGCAACGCCGCGATCAGGGCCGCCGCATGAGCGTCGCCGCTCGCCTCTCCCGCAATGAACATGAGTTGATTCATCATGTCGTCCGCAGATGGCGAAGAAATTGCAGGCTGATTTTTTGTTCCGACTCGTTTCGTCTCGTGGACATCGTTTGCCTCGTTATTCAGCCGCAGAATAACGGGAGAGGTAAAATCCGGCAACCGCTTTGGCGCCAAGAATCACGACGCCAACTTCCGTGTCAGCTCCGTGGTAATCGGGCAAATCCAACCCGGCAAACCCGATGGCAGAGGTTCGCAGCCGATTTCGGCGCTTGTATCGCGCCGGTCTCGTCCCTAGAATGCTGTTTCCATGCTTCGCACTGATGAAATTCTTTCGACCATTCAGATGCTGCACGCCGAACATCTCGACGTGCGCACTGTGACGCTCGGCCTGAACGTCAACGACTGCGCCGCCTCCAGCGTGGAGAACGTTTGCCGCAAACTCCGCGAGAAGATCATCCGACGGGCGGCGAACCTGGTTCGCGCCTGTGACCGCATCGGCGGCAAGTACGGCATTCCCGTCACCAACAAACGCCTCGCCATCTCTCCCGCCTCGCACCTGTTGGCCGGCCACGGTCAGGGCGCGGCATTGCGCCTGGCGCAAACCCTCGATGAAGCCGCCAAAGATTGCCAGATTGACCTTGTCGGCGGTTTCACGGCGCTCGTCCACAAGGGAATCAGCAGCGGCGACGCCGTTGTGATGGAAAGCCTTCCGCAAGTGTTGTCCGCCACCCAACGGGTCTGCGCCTCTGTCAACGTTGCCAGCCACCGTGCCGGCATCAATATGGACGCCATCCGTCAGATGGGCGAAATCCTCCTGAAAATCGCCGAGGCCACGGCCGCGCAACGTGGATTCGGTTGCGCGAAGCTGGTCATTTTCTCGAATATTCCCGAAGACAATCCCTTCATGGCGGGCGCCTATCACGGCGAGGGCGAGGCCGACGCGGCCATCAACATCGGCGTCTCCGGCCCCGGCGTGGTCAGCAGCGCGCTGCGCCGTCGGCTGCAACTGGGCGGGCCTTTGACGTTGGGCGACCTTGCCGAGGAGATCAAGATCACCAGCTTCCGCGTCACGCGCGTCGGCGAGCTCATCGGACGCGAGGTGGCCGCCGAACTTGGCATCCCGTTTGGCATTGTGGATCTGTCGCTGGCGCCGACGCCGCAGGTGGGCGATAGCGTTGGCGAAATCCTCCGCACACTTGGCATTGAAAAGATCGGCGCACCCGGTTCGACTGCCGCCGTGGCGATGTTGACCGATGCGGTGAAAAAAGGCGGCGCATTTGCCTCCAGTTCCGTGGGCGGCATGAGCGGCGCGTTCATCCCCGTCAGCGAAGATGCCGCGCTGGCCGAGGCTGCCGCCAACGGACATCTGACGCTGGAGAAACTGGAAGCGATGACCAGTGTTTGCAGTGTCGGCCTCGACATGATCGCCATTGCCGGCGACACGCCCGCCGAGACGATTGCCGCCATTATTGCCGATGAAATGGCCATCGGCGTGATGAACAACAAAACCACCGGCGTCCGCCTCATTCCCGTGCCCGGCGCGAAACCGGGCGAGCGCGTCGAGTTCGGCGGCTTGTTCGGCGCCGCCACGGTGATGGACATCCGCAACGTGGGCGCCAGCCGCGCGTTTGTGCGGCTGGGTGGACGAATTCCCGCCCCGATTCAGTCCCTGCGAAACTGATGGCCGGCGACGAACATGTTTACGGCCCGGCCTGGGATTCCGTCCACGAGGGATATTTCTCCGACCGCGCGGCGGCGCGTCCGTTGATCGCTGCCATCCGACGAAATCTCGCCGGGGCCACCACCCTGGTGGACCTCGGCGGCGGCACCGGCTTCATTCTTGCCGAGCTGGCGCGCGCCGGCGTTCCGGAAATGATCCGCCTGATCAATCTCGATTCCTCTGCCGCGCAACTGTCGGTCGTCAACCACCATCGCATCGAGCCGCTGCACAAATCCGTCGAGTGTTTTCGGCGATGCGACCTGCGGGCGCGCGGCCCGGTGTTGTTTGTGATGCGTTCGGTGTTGCATTATGCGGGACGGGAGGGGCTGTTGCCGTTGTTGCGGCATGTGCGGGCGCAGATGTGGCCTGGTGAACGGTTTGTGCATCAAACGGTTTGTTTTCCGCGTCGGCAGGAGGCAGACCTCGCCAACCGGGCCTATGCGTTGACCGAAAGCGGCAAGTGGTTGCCGACCGTGCGCGAGTTGCGCCGGGCACTGGCCGCGACCGGCTGGCAGGTAAAATCGTCGGAAGAGGCACCGCCATTGCCGTTGTCGGTGGCGGAAGTGGCTCGGCGGTATCGGCTGTCGGAGCGGAAGACGACGGCGTTGCGGGAGATTTTTGACGTGTGGAAACCGGCGGAGTTGCCGTATAAGATATTTGTCTGCGAGGCCCGGTGATGAAC
>JGI24721J44947_10005470_pt1 | contig 17378 bp, 18 predicted proteins | sample YelNatPaOPGAMG01_FD_44947 | JGI IMG/M metagenome (IMG submission 44947)
TCTGGGAAACAGTTCCAAAACCGGATAGAAGCACTCCATTATTTTCAGGTGAAGACATTAGAAAAACCGGATTCTGGACCACCAGGGAGGTGGAAACCGTTGTTGGCCCGGCTCCCCCTTCGTAATACAATCCATCGAGCGTGTCGTCCTGGGGAAACAGGAGGCCCAGGATCCCGTTGATGGCCGGTTCGAAGGGGGCGGATGGGCCGGTTGTGGTGCAGGAGGAAGGGGCGGGGAGGGTGGAGTCTGATATCTGTACGGGAACAGTCACAGCCTCGTTTCCGAGTGTTATGGTGGCGGTCACGACCGGCCCGTAGTTGTACCCGCTGACAAACGCATAACATTCGGTGATAGGGCCGCTGTCACCCGATTCCTGGGGGAGTTGTGAGCTGATCGACAGGGTGTGGGAGAGCCGAAGCCCCGTCGATCCCAGGTCCACCAGGATGTTGGGAACATCCTCGCAGGTGTTGGTGTGGGGAACACAGATAGTGAGGGTGACGACCGGCGTGTTGACGGACCCCTGGCAGGTAGACTGGTAGACGACCATCTGGTTGGCTGAAGGGGTTTCGCTTGTCGGGGGGGTACTCCCCGTACAGACCGCTTCCGTCGGGGATGAAGGGGAGGACGAACCCCCGCCGCAACCGGAGAAGGACAGGAACACAAGGAGAAGAAAGACGGTGACCGCCGATTTTCTCCTTTGGAAAACACTCACGGCGCCCTGACCCTGATTTCTGAAAGGGTGAATCCCGGAGGCAGGCGGGACGGGATCCACGCCATTCCCGCCCGGAACCGGGAGGTTCCGATGACGCGGACGATCAGCCCCGGCGTCGTGATGAACAGGTGGTGACGGTCGTGGGAGAGATTGCGCGGGGGAATGTCGGCGAAGCGGGTGCCCAGAAGAACGGACAGATCCGGAAGGAGAGACCCTTCCCAGGCAACAGCAAAGACCTGTCCGGAGGCGTCGAAAAACTCGCGGACGGCCAGCGTCTTGAGGCCGTTTTGGGAGAGGGGCGACCCCGGGGGAAGGGACAGGAGGACGGATGCGTAAACGTTTTTTGTGCTGGTCGTGCCGGGAACCAGACCCAGTTTCCGGGCGTCATCCTGGATCTGGGTCCGGTTTCCGTCAAGGCCGGCGGAGGCTTCCGTCGGAAGGCGGATCGGCAAGGCGATCGACAGGCAGAAGATCAGAAAAAAAAGCATCCTTTTTTGCCGGACATTTTTTGCATTCATCTTCGTTCTGTCTCCGGCAAGGGTGTGGAGGGAAAAAAACCTCCGGAACGCTTCTCCGTTCAAGCCTGAAAAGTTCATCGTTTTATCCTAACCGCTAGAAGGGATTTTGTCATCGGCCGACCTCCCGGAACCCACTCCCCCTCCCTGGGCGAAACTCTCGCTTTTTTGAGAAAACGCGCCGACCCTTCCTGGATCCCGGTCGAGAGACGTTTCTACCGTGATCCGGACCGCCATGTCTTTTGGGGGGTCCGAAAGGCTCATGTGGTCGATGCGGCCCGGAAGTTTGTTCATCTGGGCTTTGACGAGATCCGTGAATGCCTCTTATCCCCGGTCCACGAGGTCCGGTCTCTCGGGCTCCGCATCCTGCGAAACCAGTTCGACCGGGGGGACGCCTGCCGGCAGGATCAGATTTTTCATTTTTATGTCGCCCACCGTCAACAGGTGTCCGAATGGGACCTGGTGGACGAGAGCGCCCCCTATATTGCCGGAAAATATCTCTGGAAAAAGGACCCTGCGATCCTGTTCGACCTCTCCGGGGCGGAGAACCAGTGGGATCGCCGGATCGCCATCGTCTCTTCCTGGTGGTTCATCCGCCAGGGGCATATTGATACCACTTTCGGGCTGGTCGAACGGTTGTTCTCTGACAGGGAGGACCTGATCCACAAGGCCTGCGGGTGGATGCTCCGGGAGACCGGAAAGGTGGACCTGTCCCGTCTGGTCCTGTTTCTCGAGCGGCATCACGCCCGAATGCCCCGGGTCATGCTCCGGTATGCCCTCGAACGGTTTCATCCGGACGACAGAGAGCGGTTTCTGCAAAAAAACCGGAACGGGAGAAACCCTTGAGCGATCGTGGAGGAGGTCCGGCGGTCTAGCGGACGTCCGGAAATGGAGCCGGTTTTCCATAGAGATACCCCTGTTGCCAGAGATACCCCATCTGTTTTAAAACCAATGCCTCTTCCGGCTCCTCCACCCCTTCCGCCAGGGGGATGGCGCCCACCTCCTTCGAGACTTCGAGGACCTCCCTCGCCTTCTCAGACCGGTCCGGATGGGTATGCACACCGGATACCCACTTGCGGTCGAGTTTCACGATGTCCGGTTCCAGATAGCGAAGACGTTCAATCGTGTTGTGTCCTTCCCCCACGTCGTCGAGCGCGTACCGAAATCCGTTTTTCCGGTAGTAGGCCAGAATCGATTTCAGGTGATCCAGATCCGCGACATATTCGGATTCGGTGACTTCGAAGACGATCTGGCGGGGGGTCAGGGTGGAGTTCCGGATGGCCGCCATGGTCGTTTCGAGGCAATGTTCGGCCACATAGATGACGCTGGGAATAAAATTGATAAAATAAACGTGGTCTTCCGGCCGGTCGGTGACCGTCTGGATCGCCCGTACGCGGCAGGCCCGGTCGAGGTGGAAGAGGCGGTTCTGCGAGCGGGCTTCCCGGATCAGGACCAGAGGGGGAATGAGCTCTCCGGAGAGCTCCTGTCCGCGGGCCAGAAGTTCGTATCCGATCACGTGCGCCTGCACGCCGGAACCGAGCTCGACGATCGGCTGGCCGAACATCCGGATCGCCCCCCGTTCGATGAGGGTATCGATCCAGACCTGGGGACGATTTTCCAGAATCCATTCCCATTCCACGGCATCAGGAAGTTGCGCCGGAAGGGCCCCCGGACGTTCAAGCCGGTGGAACCGCCATTGTCGTGGGGAGAAATACCGGTCCCAGAATTCGACCATTCCGTAAAAATGGCCCTCTTCGATCCAGGCGGAACGATCGTCCCAGAGGATCACCGGTCCGTCTCCTTCCGGTGTGAGGCGGTCGTTCCGCCCGACGCCGAGGATGTCTTTGGTCAGTGGGGTGTCCGAATGGACAAGAAAACCGGAATTTCTGGACAGACAGGCGGGACAAGCGGCCATGTTTATCTCCGGATGATCAGGAAGGGTGAAAAAGGCGATGGAAGAGACTTTCGGGAACCCATTTTACCAGCAGGAACCGGAAGGAACAACCGGTTTTCTCCCGGACGACCCTGCAGCATCATCGGGAGGGGAAGACCTTTACGACTACCGGTTGCCCCCGGACCGGATCCGGCTTTATCCTCCGGAGAAGCGCGGAGAAAGCCGTCTTCTGGTCACCGGAAGAGCCAGGGGATCAGACCCTCTGTCCCTCCGGATGGAGGATTTCGGGAAATTTCTTCGGCCGGGGGATCTCCTGGTGCTGAATGACACGCGTGTCATCCCCGCCCGGGTGTTCGCGCGGGCCCCTTCCGGCCGGAAGATCGAGTTGTTGTTTCTGAACCCGCAGGATCCCTCCCCCGTCCGTTTTCTGGCCAAAGGGATCGGCTCTTTGGCCGTTGTGGAACTTCCCGACGGTGGACGGTTGACGGACATTGTTTATTCGGAAGAAGAAGGGTGTTTTCTGTCCCTGTATGAAGGCGAAACCCCCCTTCTGGCCTGGCTGGAACGGTGCGGAGAAATGCCGCTTCCGCCCTATATCCGTAAAGCCCGTGCACATCACCCTCTCGACCGGGAGAGATACCAGACCGTCTTTTCCCGCCTATCGGGTTCGGTGGCGGCTCCCACGGCGGGGCTCCATTTCACAGAGCGCCTTCTGGACGGCCTCGGGGAACAGGGGATCCGGATGGCCACCGTCACGCTTCATGTCGGGTTGGGAACGTTCCGTCCGTTGGGAAGCGGAAGCCTGGACCAGCATGTCATGCATTCGGAATGTTTTTCCGTGCCGGATCTGACGGCGGAGCGGATCCGGACAGTCAGACAGAGTGGGGGAAGGATCTTTGCCGTCGGAACCACGGTTGTCCGGACGCTGGAATCCTGGGCGCTTCAGGGAGAGAATTGCTCCGGGCTCTGCTGGACAAGTCTTTTCATCCGTCCCGGATTTCCGTTCCGGGTGGTGGACGGGCTTCTGACCAATTTCCATCAGCCCCGATCCACCCTTCTGGTGCTGNTGGACAGCTTTCTCGGGGGGGGTGGTCGATGGAAAGAAATTTACCGTTATGCCCTGGATGAGGGGTTTGCCTTTCTGAGCTATGGAGACGCGATGCTGATTGTTCCCGGTCAAACGGGTGAAGGGAGATAATGCGGATGGATCCACGGCGGGAGAATAATGAAACCCCCATCCGGCTGGGGTGGGACCAGGCGGCTCCCCTGTACAGGGATGGGCTCGGCATTCACCTGGGGGAAATCGCCGGACGCCTGGCGGATTTGCTTACCCCCCTTCCGCGTTTGCCGGTTCTGGACCTGGCGTGCGGCCCCGGAACGGTCCTTTCGGCCCTCCTCGCGAAAAACGGGATTCCGGATGCTGTCGGTTGCGACTTTTCAATACGAATGGTGGAATTTGCGCGAAAAACCGCGGCCGGTTCTTGCGGTGTCGTGGCGGATCAGGATTCTTTGCCATTTGTCCCGGAAAGTTTCGGCACCGTCGTCTCTTCTATGGGAACGATCTTTTCCCGGGACCCTGCCTCCCAGATTCAGCAGATCTCGCGGATACTCAAGCCGGGAGGGAAGTACGGATTTTCGGCCTGGGGGAAGCCGGAAGAAACAGCCCTGGGAGCCGTTTCACGGAAAGTCATCGACAACTGGCCTTATGCCTACAAGGGACAGATTCCCCCGCTGGAATCCCCCTACTCTGCGGGGAGGAGCCCGTGGCTCGAACACCAGAGCATGAAGGCAGGCCTGACGGTTGACCGGGTGTTGTCGGACCGGATCGTCTTCCGCTTTCCCGATACCGTCTCCGCCGCGAAAGCGATCATCGGCACCGGTCGGTTCGCCCTTCTGATGGCCGGGGAAGGACGGGAGAAGGAGCTTCTGGAACAGGCCATGGAAGCCTTTTTGCCGCACCGGAATCCCGACACGGGAAAGGTGGAGCTCGAAAACCGATACCATCTGTTCGTCCTGGTACGGCAGTCCTGATCTTTTTTCAGTTGGATGGCTGGGGCGGGGTGAACAGCTTCACGTCAAAATTTGCGGTGAAGGGATCGGCGCATCCTTCCACCACGGTGGAAAGGCCGAAAGATCCGGACTGGGAGAACGGGAGGGCGCCGAACCGGAGCAGGTTGATGATCTGTCCTTTCTGGAGCCGGAGCCTGCCGGCGACCTCCTGGCCCACCATGCGGCCCGATTCCAGATTCTGGATTCTGGCGGTGAAGGAAGCCACACCGTCCTGTTCCGACTCGAACATCTGGAAAAAACAGAGGTAGGGGATGGTCACCGGAAACCCGGGGGTATAGATGACCGGAACAACCGGCGTGGGCGGATATATGCCGACCAGGATCAGCTTGCTGGTGATTTCGATGCGAAAATCGTCGCACATCAAGGTGGATTTTTCCTTGAGAACATCAGAGTCGGCCAACGTTTTCGCCTTTCGTTTTGAGAGGTGCCCGTTTTGAAGGTATGCGAGGCTATTGTGCAGTAAAAAACCTCTCGCGGCAATCGTTCGGAATCTATGGCGTCAACAGCCCCATGATCCCCTTGTGTATGAGGCTTACGGCGATCGCGGCGAGCAGGAGGGAAAAGATTTTCCCGATCGCGGTCGAAAGGGTGTTTCCCACGATCCGGTTCACCTTTTCTCCCCGCGACAGGAGCAGGTAGATCAGCACCATGTTGGCGAAAAGCGCCGAGATGACGGCCCAAAGCGGGCCGCTCTTGGAGAGGGTGAGGGCCGTGGTCAGCGTGGCGGGGCCGGCGATGATGGGGATTCCCAGCGGAACTACCCCCAGGGATCGCCTGGTGAGGAAAGGTTTCGAAAGGTCTCCCGTTTCCGGCATTTCCTGGGATTTCAGGAGGTCCGATATCGAAATGACCAGAAGCAGGATCCCGCCGGCAATCGAAAAGTCCCAGATGGTCAATCCGAGGTAGTCCAGGACGGTCCTTCCGGCCAGCGCAAACAGCAGGCTCAGGAAAAAAGCCGTCAGGGCAGCGGTCCGGGCAATCGCTTTTTTTTGGGGTGCGGGAAGGCCCTGTGTTAGACTGAGAAAAAACGGCAGGATCCCGGGGGGATCAATCGCCACGAACAGAGGCAGGAACGCGAGAAGAAAATGGTGGCTCAAGGCGAGCTCCCTGTGAGAAAGGACAAACAATGGCGGAAAGGGACGAAAAGGAACCTGAAATCATTATATCGGACCGGAGGCCCCGTTTTGATCTGGATGAGCCGGAAAACCCTGTCCCGCCCGCTTCTGTCAAGGAGGAAAAGAGAGACGAGGTTCCTCCTCCGCCTCCGGAATCTTCCCGTGAAGCGCCAGATAAAGAGNTTCAAGCGGGCGAAACTCAGGGCGATCACGGGCTCGACCAGATTTTCGCCATCCTGTCCGGCATGGTCCTGAACCACCTGGCGTTCGATCCGGAAACCCGTCGCCCGGCCCAGACATTCAACATTCGGGAAGCCCGATTTTTCCTGGGACTGATGGAAGCTTTCCAGGATGCCTTCCGGGACAAGCTTCCTGTTGCACTCCTCGACAGTCGGCCGGTCGAGGTCGACGAGTCACCCCGCCTGGGGCATATCCCCGCCATTCTGGGAGGGATGGCCATCAGCGCCNTGGGCGTCGATCCCCGGACAGGACGTCCGGAGAGGNCGCCGGATTTCGATTCGGCGAAATTGCTGATCGACCTCATGGACACCTTCCTTCGCGAAGGTGAATCCGCCCTCGGTGCGGAAGAAAAAGAATATATCAAGGATATGATTTACCAGGCAAAGATGTATTTTGTCAGCCTCAAGGACCGGAAAAGCTAGGAGCCTCGATTGAAAGGGATGGGCCGGGAAAAATCCCTGCTGCTTTTATTGATGCTGGGGGTGGTCCTTGCGGTCGCCGGTCTCTGGGAGATCCGCCATTCATTCGAAAGAACGCTCCGGACGGACCTGGTTCAGACAGTCCAGGGAGCCTATCAGGGTCAGGTGAAAATCGGGTCTGTCCACCTGAGTCTCCTCCTGGGAAAGGTGACGTTCCGCCGTATTCTCGTCCAGTTTCCGATGGGAAAAGAGGGCGGTCTGGAGACCCTGTTCGCTTTTCCTGAAGTGGAAGGGCACCTGAGCCTCCTCTCCNTTTTGGACCGGGTCTATGATTTCCGGGATCTGACGTTTTTTCATCCGTCGATTACCGGGGTCGTTCACGGAGGAAACGACAACTACCGGGGATTTTTTGAAAAATGGCGGGAGGGTGTCCAGTCTCCCAAGGGTGGAGGGGCGATCGTCCGTTCGTTCAGGGTTCAGGACGGACAGGTGTCGTGGGGATCGGAGGGGAGTCCACCCGTCCTCGCCATGACGGGCCTTTCCGGCCGGGTTTCATCGAACTTCCTGATGAACCGGTTCCAGGTCCGTTTTATGTCGCCCCGTCTTTTCGTCCGGACGGGTGGCGGGATGGTCACTCTGGACGCGGTCCGGTTTTCCGGAAATTTTGAAAAGGGCAGCCTGCGGGATTTCCGCCTCGGACTGTCCATGCGGCCCTCCTGGTTTCGTATCCAGGGCAACGTGACCCGGATACAGGACGTTCCCTTTCTGGACGTCTTTTTTCACGGAACGGTCGGACTGGCAGGATTCGCCCCTATTTTGGGGGGAAAGGCGGGGAGTTACTCGGGAGTGCTTCTGGCGGACGGATATGTCCATGGGCCTGCTGCCCGATGGGAGGGCAATCTCCAGGTCAAGGGGCACAGGGTCCGGTTCGCCACCCGACAATACCGTCAGGTATTCCTGAAAGCCCGTTTTTCTGCACAGCAGCTGGAAGTGCGCCCATTTACCGCGGCCCTTGCCAACGGAGGAGACCTGTCGGCCTCTCTCGACGCCGTCCTGTCGACCGACCGACCCCAGGCGAGGCTCACATTCCGGCAAAGCCGGAAATCGTCGCGACTTCTGGGGGGGGTTCCTGTCGAAATGACCATGGGCCGCCAGATTGCCCTTCGGCGTCGATCCAGTGTTTTGGCCGAATGGATTGAACTGGCCAACAGGCTCATGGGGGTACCGGTTTCCTGAAAGGGAGAGGAGACGTGGCGGTGGAAGAAACCACAGAATTCCGGAAAAAGTTCCTCCGTTCTCCGGTTGTCCTGATCAGCGCCTTTCTGGTCCTGACCCTCCTGACCACCTTTCTTGAAATGCGGACGCCTCCCGCCCATTACTCATCCCGTCTGATCTCTCACCTGATCGTCATATTCCTGTTCAATATCGACCTGATCCTGGCGATCAGCCTGATTCTCGTTCTCGTCCGGAATATCGTGAAACTTTACTGGGACAGGAGAACAGGCGTTTTCGGAAGCGGGTTCAAGTCCCGCCTGATCGGCTCCTTCCTGTTGATGGTCCTGATCCCCTCGGTCCTTTTGTTTATTGTCGCAAGCGGTTTTTTGAACAATTCCGTCCAGCGCTGGTTCAGTTTTCCGATCACCGACTCCCTGCATTCCTCCCTTGAGGTGGCGAAGGGGTATTACAACCAGACCAAGGAGAATACCGTCCTGATCGCCCGGGAAATTTCCGACGAGATGTCCGTTCGCCCGGGAATGGTGGGGCATCCGGAGGTGCTCAAGGCGTTTTTGTCCCTGAAACGAAAAGAATACGATCTTGCCGGGGTCGAGCTTTATGTCCTGCATCCGGGAAGCGAGCCGACCCGCGTTCTTCCCGTTCGGATTGCCCAGGTGAATTCCCTGAACGTCCGTCTGCTCGATCTGCCCAGAGACCAGATCACGCAGGCGCTGGCAAAAGGGGGAGAGGCCTTTGTCTATTCGACGGGGCTGGGGGACTTGATCCGGGCGGTCGTTCCTGTCGCCTATCCGGGACCCCGGGGAAAAAGGGCCTTGTCCCGCCAAGGGGCGGTGGTGGTCAATTACTTTGTCCCCGGGCGGTTTCTGGAGAAAATGCGCAACATCACCCACGCCTTCCGGGACTACCAGGCCCTCCAGAAGTTCAAGAACCCCATCCGGGAATCCTACCTTCTTCTGTTTCTGATGATCACCCTGATCATCATTTTCGGAGCCGTCTGGTTCGGGATTTACCTGGCCCGGAAAATCACCGAGCCCATCGGTGCCCTTGAAAAAGCGACCGAAGAGGTGGCGAAAGGCAATCTGGCCGTCCGCGTTCCCGAGTCCGGTCAGGATGAATTTGCCATTCTGATCCGCTCCTTCAACCAGATGACGGAGGATCTGGCCCATTCGAACCGCACTTTGCAGGAGGCGAATTCGGAACTGGCGAGACGGAGGGAGTACACAGAGACCATCCTTGAACATATCGGCACCGGGGTCATCTCAGTCGACAGGGACGGGGTGATCTCGACCGTCAACCACTCGGCCGAAGACCTTCTCGCCCTTCCCCGAAACAAAGCCCTGGGAGTGAAGCTGGCGGATCTGGCTCATCCGGCCGTTCCCGTCTTTCTGGATCTGGTGGAGCGGGTCCGGGAGAACGAAAGTCCGGAGGTCGAATCCTCGTTTGAACTGCCGGAGGGACAGGTCAAGACGTTCCGGATCCGGACCAACCGTCTGGCCGATCCCGGAGGCGTTCCAGGGGAAGGTGTGGTTATCGTTTTTGATGACATCACGGCCCTTCTCACAGCTCAGAAAGCCCAGACCTGGCGTGAGATTGCTCAGAGGGTCGCCCACGAAATCAAGAATCCGTTGACGCCGATCCAGCTGTCTGCCCAGCGGCTCCAGAAAAAATTTCTGGACCGCGCCGAAGATTTTCCGCGGGTTTTTCAGGAGGCGATCCAGACCATCGTGGACGAAGTCCAGGGGATGAAGCACCTGGTGGACGAGTTTTCTTCCTTCGCCCGTATTCCCGGCAGCAACCCCCAGTCTCTCGATATCGTCCCGATCCTGTCCGACATATCCTGGCTCTACCGTTCGGCCCACAAGGATATCGAGGTGGTTCTGGAAGTTCCCGATGAAGTTCCTTTGCTCTTTCTGGACAAAAGCGCTATCCGTCGTGTATTTGTCAATCTGTTCGACAATGCGGTTAATGCCATGCAGGAATCCGGGCGTATCGACATCACCGTCCGCCCGGGACAGGAGACTGTGACCGTTCTTTTTGCGGATACCGGACCCGGTGTTCCTTCGGAATACATGGACAGGATTTTTCTTCCCCACTTTTCGACAAAACATCAGGGCATGGGGCTGGGGCTCGCGATCGTTCACCGGATCCTGGAAGAGCATGGCGCCAGTATCACCTGTTCGGAAAGTTCTTCGGGTGGGGCCCTCTTTTCCTTGGTTTTTCCGGTCCGGCATGTTCAGAAAACAGTGGCAGCCGCGATCCGGGAGGATAGGTAAATGGCGCGGGAAACCCTCCTGATTGTTGACGATGAGCCCAATATTCTGAAAACCTTGGGAGATATCCTGTCAGACGAGGGATACAGGGTCCAGGTCGCCCTGTCTGCGGGTGAAGGGTTGCGGAAGCTGGAAGAAGATGCACCGGAGGTGGTCTTTCTCGATGTCTGGCTCGGATCGGATGACGGGCTTGTCCTGCTGAATGCCATCCGTGAAAAGTTTCCCCGGACACAGGTCATTGTCATGAGCGGTCACGGGACGATCGAAACCGCGGTCCGCGCCATCAAGAACGGAGCCTTCGACTATGTGGAAAAACCCTTTTCGCTGGACAAGGTTCTGATCACGGTCCAGAACGCCCTCCGGCAAAGGAGCCTGGAGGAGGAAAATCAGTCGCTGAGGCGGATCGTCGAGAGGAATTACCAGATCATCGGGCAGTCCGGTGTGATCAGGGATTTGCTGGGAGCGATCGAGAAAGCAGGCCCGACCAACGGCTGGGTGCTGATACATGGAGAAAACGGCACAGGAAAGGAGCTGGTTGCCCGGGAGATTCATCGTCTTTCCCCGAGAAATGGCCAGGCATTTATCGATATCAACTGCGCGGCCATTCCGGACAACCTGATCGAGAGCGAACTGTTCGGCTATGAAAAAGGGGCTTTTACGGGAGCGGTGACCCAAAAGAAGGGGAAGTTCGAAGCGGCTTCGGGCGGAACCCTTTTCCTCGACGAGATCGGGGACATGAGCCTTCCGGTTCAGGCCAAGGTCTTGCGGGTCCTCCAGGAAAAGAAATTCCAGAGAGTCGGCGGGAACAGGGACGTTTCGGTGGATGTCCGGGTCATTGCCGCATCCAACAAGGATCTGGTCGATCTGATCCGGAAGCGTGAATTCCGGGACGACCTTTTTTATCGTCTGAATGTCATTCCGATCACCGTTCCACCGCTCCGGGAAAGGCCGGAAGATATTCCGCTCCTGCTTGACCACTTTATCGGTGAACTGGTTGAGCACGAGGGTCTGAAGCCGAAACACTTTTCGGAGGAGGCGGCCGACATGCTTTGCCAGTATTCCTGGCCGGGAAACGTCCGGGAGCTGAAAAATCTGGTGGAACGCCTGCTGATCATGGTGCCCGATCCGGTGATTGATGTTGCGGCGATCCGGCAGATGCTGGGAAATACGGTTTCACCGCCGTCCGGGTCCGAAGAGGTCTTGCCGCTTCGGGACGCGCGGGAAGGGTTTGAGCGGGAGTACATCCAGGAGGTGCTCAGGAAATGCGGAGGCAATGTCACCCGCGCCTCCGAAATCCTGCGGGTCGACCGGACGTCGCTCTACAGAAAAATGAAGTCGGGGACGTCCGACGAGGCCCACACCGAAGACGGCCTCTAGACTCTCTCCAGAAGGGCCATCCCCCACGTCACCCCTCCGCCGAATGTGGCCAGAAGAACGGGTCCATCCACTGTCCCCCTGTCTTCCAGGGCTTTTCCCAGAGTCAGGAAGGTGCTGGAGGAAGAGGTGTTGCCATATTCGGCCAGGGTGAGAGGGATCTTGTCTGCGGGTAGCCCCAGTTTCCGTCCCACCTGGGCGAGAAGGCGACCGTTGGCCTGATGGAAAACGGCCATCCGCAGGTCTTTGGTGTCCAGGCCCAGGCTTTGGAGAAATCCGGGGATTTCCTGCGTCAGGGTGGTGATCGCTTCCCGGAAGACGCGAGGTCCGTTCATCCGGATCAGGATGCTCCCGTCGCAGGGGTCGGATTCCTTCCATATCAGACCGGCCAGATCACCCCGACTGCGGGTCCGGACGGCCCGGAGAGCAAAGGGCGGATGGGAATCCAGCGGGTCCGGCGTGTCTGACAGAAGCGCGGCCGTCGCCATATCCCCGAACAAAAGGGCCGTTTCGGGTCCGTGGCGCGGGCACAGTTGTGCCGTTTTCTTTTCGGTGCTGACGATCAGGACATTCCTGAAGTCCCCTGAAGAGATCAGGGCGGCCCCCACGGAAAGGGCGACGATGGAACCGCTGCAGGATCCACCGATATCCAGGGAAGGAACAGAGGGGTTTTCAAAAAGCTTTCCTGCTACCAGGGATGCGGTCGAAGGAACACGGGTTCCGGGAGAGGTCGATGTGAGCAGCAGAAAATCCACTGTTTTGAGCCTCCCCGGACATTTTCCGAACAGGTCCCGGACGGCCCGCAAGGCGAGGTCTTCCGGCTCAAGATCTTGCGCGAAAGAACGGGTCCGGATCCCGGTCAGGCTTTCATTCGCGCAAACGGGGCCTTCCCCGTTTTTTCCGGGTAAGGATCCGGTTTTTTCAATCGTTCTGTCCCACCCGATGCCGCACAGGAAGACGGGACGGGAAATCTTTTCACAGGTTGACATGGTGGCCCCAAAAATGGCAGTCAATGGAGTCTGGTTTTGTCAGGTCATCGATATGATATAGTGTTTGGACGCGGAGGGAAAACGGTTGCCTGAAAACAGAAAAGTGTCTGCCAGATTGCGATGGCTGGTCCTGGTGGCCTCGGTGGTGCCTTTTCTGGCAGGCTGCACCTACCTGGGCCTGATGCCTCCCAAGCCCAAGGATGAACATACCTACAGTTTCAGGACCCACGCTTTCGGAACGTCCGCCCTGCTGGACGAAGCGTCCCGCTTTTATTTCAAGGGGGATTTCATCGAGGCCCGCGGGGAATACAAACGCTTTCTCGAATTGCACCCGACGCACCCCCTTGCATCTTTTGCCCAGTATCGCATGGGGATGTGCGACTATTACCAGATCCTGTCTGTCGACCGGGATCCGACGCCCGTCCGGAAGGCCCTGTCGGATTTCCAGAAGGTGATCGACGAGTTTCCCGATTCGACCTATGTGACCAAGGCCCAGAAAAAAATTGCCCTTTGCCGGGATCATCTTTCCCGGGTCCATTTTTATGTCGGGTATTTCTACTACAAGACGAAAAGATTCAAGGCCGCCTCCTATCGGTTCCATACGATCCTGCTCAAGTACCCGGATTCCAGAAAATATGACCGGGCGGAATACTATTTTGCCATGGCCAAATTTCACCTGAAGCACCGGAATCAGGCGGCCCGTCTCCTGCAGAAGCTGATCCAGCAGTTTCCGCATTCGAAATATGCCGGAAAATCGAGGATTCTCCTTTCCTACTGGAAAAAGGAAGGGTTTATCGGAAAAACGGCTTCGTGATCCGCTACCCCCTGTACCTGGATCTGTCGGATCGGAAGGTGCTGGTTGTTGGGGGCGGGAAGGTAGCGGCAAGGAAGATGAAGGGTCTTCTCGCCGGCGGGGCACATGTGACGCTGGTCTCCCCCTCCCTCGTTGGGGAACTGGTGGGACAGGCCCGGTCGGGTTTGTTCCGTTGGGTCCGCAGGCGCTATGTTCCGGGAGACGAGTCAGGCTTCTGGCTTGTTCTGGCCTTGACGGACGATCCGTTGGTGAATCAAAGGATATCCGCACGGGCCAGGGTTTTTGTCAACCAGGCGACTCCTTCGTCGGGGAACCCTGCCGCCCTGCCTTATGTCGAGGCGAAATCCTGCCTTCTGCTGTCTGTGGGATCAGAACCGCCCGACCCCCTGTTGGTAAGGGAGGTCGGAGAATTTCTGGGCCGCCGGCTCGACGAGTCTGGCCTTTCCGGGTACGCGGAAGAGCACGCCCAGTTGCGCAGTGTGTTGCTGGAGTCCGGTTGGCCCCGACCCGATATCCGGGAGGCCCTGGAGGCTTACCCGCTCGACTGGGCGATGGATCATCCTTCCCGGGAGGATCGTCTGGGTTGCTACAGGGAGCGTTTAGGCGATGATATTATCCGGCGCCTGGCCGACAGGCTGGGTGCCGGCAGCCAGATCGGATAGAGATATGTATCTGTTGGCAAGATTCGTCCAGATGGTCGGTCTGGCGATCACGTTCCTGGATGTTGTCCTGTTTTTTTTCCGGAACATGACCATGATGTTTTTGCTCAAGATCTTCATTCTGGGAGTCTGTACCTTTTATATCGGTTACTTCCTCCAAACGTTGTCCGGCCGTTCTTCCGGGCGGGGAGACGGTTCGGCCGGATCCTGACGGGATCCCATTTGGCAAACGGTGTGAGCCTCTGCTAAAATGCACTCCGCTCCCGGCTGCTCCCGAGGGGATGGAGCGTTCCCGGTTTCTCTGGATTTTCCTGATTGTGCCGAAGTGGTGGAATGGTAGACACGCACGTTTGAGGGGCGTGTGGGGAAACCCGTGCGGGTTCAAGTCCCGCCTTCGGCACCACCTGTTTGTCATGTCCGGTTTCTTGGGGTCCCATGATCCGGCTTCCGATTTTGTCTTTCCCGAAAAACATCACACTTGAAAAAAATAATAATATGCTTGATGGGACGAACCGTTATTGATGCCGGTTATCCCGGTGGGCCAACATGCCGATAAGGTCCTGGGGGGTTCAGAACGGATTTTCCACCAAGGACCTGGCTTGGTGGTATGCAGCATCCAAAGGGGGAGATGCGGCGCGATCCACCGGGATCTGTCGGGCGACTTGACGAATGCGTCAGGATTCATGAGGGAAAGGAGAAAGTTGGATGGGGCTGTTTGGTAGGTCGGACAAGAATATCCCGGCGGATTCCCGGGCCCGGGAGGTTTCCCGGTCGACGGAAGAAGGTCGTGGCGGCTACCGGGAGTTGTCCGGTGAAATCTCCCGTCTCGAAGAGGAAGTTTCCCGACTGCGCGAGGAAAACAGGAGTCTCAAGGGTCTTCTCTCCCATATGATGGTGTTCGGGGAATCGCTCTCCAGAACCCGGGAGAGCATGGTCGTCCTTTCCGACAGGATGCGGCAGGAGAAGGACCGCATCCTGTCTTCTTCCGGGATCATGTCCCGGACGGGAGAGATGATCGACCAGATGTCCGGCAATCTGCTCCGCGTCTCCCACGAAACCCGGGGAACGACGAAAAACGTGGAGGAACTCAATACGAGAGCCGGCCAGATCAGCAGTATTGTCCAGCTGATCAAGGAGGTCTCCGACCAGACGAACCTTCTGGCCTTGAACGCGGCCATTGAGGCAGCAAGGGCTGGAGAGCAGGGACGGGGGTTTGCCGTTGTGGCGGACGAGGTGAGAAAACTCGCGGAAAGAACCCGAAACGCAACCAATGACATTACCTCTCTGGTCGGCACCATTCAGGGGGAGACCCTGAAAACCAAACAACAGATGGAAAAATGGGCGGGAGAATCGGACCGGATTACGAAAGACGGGGAAGAGGCGTCGGCCGGAATGAAAGATATCCTGGGGCTGACCTCACTGATGGAAAAAATGGTTTTCGCTTCCACCCTCAGGACATTTCTGGAGCTGGCCAAGTTTGATCACCTCATCTTCAAGTTCGACATCTATTCCATCTTGTTGGGAATGTCGGAAAAAGGGGACAAGGATATTGCCCGACATACCGGATGCCGGCTCGGAAAGTGGTATTANGAGGGAGAGGGAAAAGAATTCTTTTCGAAACTTCCGTCTTACGGGCAGCTGGAGGCGCCGCACCGGGAAGTCCATGATGCGGCGATCGAGGCGGTCAGGCTCTATCGGACCGGCTCTCTTGGTGCTTTGAACGGAGAGGTCGACCGAATGGAAAAAGCGAGCCTAAAGGTACTGCAAGGACTGGACGAGCTTTCCCGGAGCGAAGAAAAAGAGCTGGGAATCGGAGAAAACCCATGACCTTTGTTTCGCGGTGATCCGGTCAGGTCCTGACAGTGTCAGGTTCCTTNCTCCGCCCGACCCTGCGTCGATCCGCGGTTTCAGGAGTTGACAGGGGTGGATACCGGAGTGATAATCAGAACCTGTTTTTCCCGTGCTCATTGTCCCTCAATCACATTGTGAGAACCCCCAGGACGTGTCCGACCTACATATTTCACTCCAGTTTGTCTCTCCGGATCAGCGTGACCGGCGCATACAGGAAGAGCGGGAAGAGCTCTTCAGGATTCTGTACGANCGGTCTTTCCTCTACCGTCCGGACCGTCCGTTCACCCTGTCCTCCGGGCGGCAAAGCCCGGTTTATCTGGACGGCAAGAAAACGACGCTGGGACATCCCAGGGCGCAGTTTCTGGTCGGTGATCTCCTCTTCAGAATGATCGCTCCCTTTTCTCCCGAAGGGGTAGGGGGGCTGACACTGGGGGCCGATCCCATCAGCGTGGCCGTTTCCCTCGTCAGCGGTCTTTATCGTCAGCCTGTTCCCTCGTTTGTTGTCCGCAAGGAAGCGAAGGACCATGGCACGCGGAACCCCATTGAAGGGGATCTGGCACCGGGCTCCCGGGTGGTTGTCGTGGAGGATGTCGTCACGACAGGCGCTTCAGGGATGAAAGCCGTCAGGGCCTGCCAGGCGGCAGGACACAAGGTTCTCAAGGTTATTGCACTGGTAGACCGGGAAGAAGGCGGTCGGGCCTTGTTCGAAGGCGCCGGTCTTCCGTTTGAAGCCCTGTTCCCGCTGAAAAAATTCATTGAATACGATGCGGAAGTGCGCGGGACCCGCTGAAACAGGGTTTTGACGCGCGTTTTTCCACCATTCGGAGGGGATCGCTCCGGGGAACCGCCGTCACAGGTCGACCCTTGATTTAATGGCCGGTTGTGTGGGATTATCTGCAATGTTGGGCCCATTGCCCATACTGTGTTCTTTTGATTTCATTCATTTGTAGTCGGGTGTCTTCTTTTTGCTTTTTCCGTCCTTTCGACGCGAGGGAGGTCAAAAATGTCTCAGGCTTTGATGGCGGCCTACAAGTTCGGGACGTATGTTCCGAAACCGGATTTCAGCAAGGGTACGACCCTTTTTGTCATCTTCATCGTCATTGTTGGTTTCGCGATGGCTGCCACGATGATGATTGTCAAGACGTTCGAGAAGTAGTCATTCATTGAACGGTCTCCCCCGAAACGCGTCAGGATATTGCGCGTTCCGGGGGTTTTTTTTT
>JGI24721J44947_10005472_pt1 | contig 17376 bp, 11 predicted proteins | sample YelNatPaOPGAMG01_FD_44947 | JGI IMG/M metagenome (IMG submission 44947)
TTAGTTAAACAATCAGGATTTGGTACTGATAGATGTTTCTGAGGGTTAAAAAGCCCTTACTGAGTCAGGAGATATTGACATTTGGGGTGAGCAAAAAGCACAAATATTGGCTTCCAATCAACTCCGGGGAGACAAATATAAATCATCAGGATTAACTTGCCCTGAAAAAGGCCTTTTTTCAACAGCCTGCTAATGTTATTCTGGCAGCAGAAGAAACCACAAGTTCTTACGGACTCTATGCTTTTATTACCAATTTTGGCAATCTTACGTCCGAACGCGTTTTAACATTAACCGTGATTGGGGGGCAAAGACACCGCATCGAAGATTAATTCAATGCCGAGAGAAATCGCGGGATCGGGTTGGAACATATTTTCTGCGCGAACGCCACTGCCTCAAAGGATTGTTACATTATGATGCGGGTGCGTAAGATTCTGTGGACAATATTTTGTCATAGTTACTGCAAACGGCTGAGTGTGCAAGGCGAGCAACGGAGTGAGCGTTGGCGCTTGGCTTTGGGGAAGGACTGCGTGCCAGCAAGGTATGTTGCAAACATGTGCCCGTTGGACAAATTCGGTTTGGTTTTTGGTTAGCCTGGCAGCGCGGGGAGCAGCCAACCCGATCCAGTTAAAAGTTGTCATTAAACAGAGGAACATCCTCTCTGGCGACATTCTATTGCCCTCATCCAGCCCTTAATAATCTCTTTCGCTTCCAATCATTCTCCGAACACCAAAAACACCAAATAATGGCATAATTCGGAAGTGCTGAATTCATGTTTAAATATCTTGACAAAATTCTTTTAATTTTTAAATATAGGTCAATTTCAGAATAAGCGCTGATGAGATAGATAATGAGTCATTTAATTTAAGTTTTACTAAAGGCTGGAGCTTGTAACAGAAGAGAATGTTGAAAACGATGATCAAGATTTTTTCCTATGCGTTTGTTGCTGTGTTCTGGTGTGTGAATACATATGCCGATGTTGTATCTGACTTTGTTTCTACAAAACTCAAAGCGTATGGCGTCGTTGTACCATTTTATAATGTTAATGACCATACTCCATCAGTAATTGTGCGGGCGGATGCAGTTTACACAGACCACGAGCGCAAAGGATTTTTTCGGATCGGTGTTTTACCACTTAGTGTAATAGAGGGTGTAACTTTTGAGATATATCGTTCTGAGTCTTTGAAGAAAAGTCTTGAAGAAATACACAATTGGATTACCGCGGGAGCTGTAAAGCGATTTGAATTCAGGAAGTTGAGGGTGCTCAATTTTGATGGCAGAACAAATCGATTGGAGTGTGGTTGTGCCCGATTCGTTTCTGATGGGAAATTGGAACTTCTTGATGGAGTTCGTTTTATTTCTAATACAAACCAACTGACTGCACCGCGGGCGATACTCCAGATTTCAGGAGAGAATGCTGGCAGATTTATAATGTTTATTGATCCACCATATACCAATAATTTATTTGAATGCATTGAATCTACGAAAATGAAACAAAAGGAGAGGCCATGAAAACGAAACTATTAATTTTATTATTAACCATCGCAGGTGTACCGATGTTATCGGCTCAAACTGCGGATGCTTATGTTACACAGGGCCGTTCGTATCTTGCTGCAACAAATATTGTTGCTGCGAACAATAGTTTTTCTAACGCCGTTGCGTTATCCCCTAACGACCAAGTAGCCAACGTGTTCTATGCTGCAACACGGTTACTTGTGTTGCCAAACCAGCCGGCGATTAGCAATTTCCTGAGTCGAATCGGCCTACCGCAAACAAACCGCAACATTTACAATTGGAGAGCCAAACCCGTTACAGACGCCAATGGAATTCCATTTGTACCACCCGGCCTTAATGCCAGGGAATTTACTGAAATATTACGCACAAACATCCTCCAAACACTGATTGCGGCTGATGCAAATCTGGCAAAGGTGATTGACACAAATTTTACACTGTTAATAAAGAGCAACGAAACCCGGATAGCTGAAGTAACTCTAGATTACGGAGATGTTTTAATGTTGCGGGCAATGCTTAAGGCTGCTGAGTATTTGACATATACCATCTACTCATGGAAACTGGATGCGCAGTTAGATATGATCCGGTATCTTTACGACACCAAACAACTTTCCATTGAGCGTGTATTAATGGATTATCCAAGCTTGCTGACGTTTGCTACGACTAATGATTTGGACTCAGCCAGGCAAGCGTTCATTGAAGGAGTAAGTCTTTATATGAAGGCGTCGCAATTCATACGCAGCCGGTCAACTAATGTAACTCGGTTATTCAATTACGACGCAGGCAAGGCTGATGATGAGGAGAAGTTCAGATTGACCCTGATTGATCTCACAAATTCATTGGTATCTGCCGTGACACTGAATATAGACACGAACTATACTGTTTTTTTGGGTTCTCATTTTAATGGCAAACATTCGCCGCGTTCACTTATTCCGACATTTCGTGGTAACGGATATGTTCTTGGAACGATCCCGGATGTCACATTTGGTGGCTTAATATATGGACTTACTAATGATATGGTTGAAATGTTTATAACACGTTATCTATCTCCTGTACCATCAATATACCCGTTTTTAGGAACCTTTGGGGAACAATTCCAATTCAATTTCAATGTAGCAAAAGGCAGGGGATATGTTATTCAGGTGTCTACAAATCTTCTGAACTGGTCTGATTATTCAGCATTTGTTGCTTTGGAAGGTCGGCATCAGTTTACTGATAATGCGGCTGGATTTGCGCGCCGATTTTATCGTTTGGTAGATCGAACCGGGAATATGCCCCCGCCAGCCAATGATTTGTTTGAAAATCGAGCAGTCATTACAAAAATGAATTCACCTGTGACCAGTTACACATATGGTGCTTCCCGTGAACCTTTTGAAACGAATTGGAGTAGCTGGTATTATGGTGGACATACAATCTGGTGGACGTGGACCTCGCCATTGTCAGGCGACGTCGCAGTAGTGACTACTGGCGGTGAGGCGGATTATGCAATAATAATTTTTACAGGTTCGTCGATTTCTGATTTAAATAAAATCGCCGAGGGTTGGGGATGTGTTCGTTTCAATGCTCAGGCAGGTGTTACTTATCAGTTATCGGTTCAATCATGTTGGTTCTATGACGGTGGTGTTAAGCTTGTTATAACCCGGCCACCTTCACTATTGGTTGTTAGTCCTCCAGATGGCGCCTCATTTATTGAACCAGCAAACATAACACTCAGCGCATCAGCATCTGATCCGGACGGACAGATTAAGGAAATGACTGTTTTTGCCTATCCCTTTGGCGGCTGGCCTGGCCTTGATTTTAAAACCACAAGCAACACATTTTCATTGCAGTGGACAAATGTTGCCAGCGGTAAGTATTATATTCAGTTTAGCGCCAAAGATGATTCTGGTGCTGAAGAAAGGATTGTTCGTTATATTGAGGTTCGTCCACACGAATAATAATTTTAGCAGTAAGTTTTTTCGCAAAAAAGCCTCCGCTAAACATCGGTGAATTAAGTAAAGATAAAGACTAAGGAACTAGCCTGGAAGCTTTACAATGTAGTCATTTCTAGGGAAGTCTTATTTGATTGAAATCAAAAACACAAAGTTTAATGCATAAGAGACGTTACCAAAGCGGTGTCGGTTTTAGAAAACTTTCTGTTCTCAAAAATTAACTTTTCTACAAAACGGTTCGTCTTGTATATATTGTGAATTGCTGTTCAAAAAACAATTGCAGATTACAGATGGTAGTTTTTTGTTTTGCATTGATAATTTTGATAATTTCAGCACCATCTTCTTACTCTCAAAGAGAAATGGAATACCTGGGCAGAGGACTTGTCGGCATTGTCAAAAACGACAGGGAAGTATTTTTAAGTTGGCGGCTTCTTGGCACAGACCCGCAAACCGTTGCCTTCAATCTCTATCGTTCAACGGATAGCAAACCTCTGGTAAAACTCAATAAAATACCGATAACAGACTCAACATGTTTTACCGACACAAATGTCAACCTTTCATCCGCAAATTGTTATTTTGTAAGACCGTTACTAAACGGTTGTGAACTTGAACCGTGCACGCCGTTTTGTATTAAATCGAACCCACCCGCCTTGCCATATATCTCAATAAGGCTCCAGACCCCTGATGGATATTCACCTAACGATGGTTCGGTTGGCGATTTAGACGGCGATGGCGAATATGAAATCGTAATTCATCAGGTCGGACGCGGCAGAGACAATTCCCAGAATGGCTTTACAACTGCCCCGATCTTTGAAGCCTACAAATTAGATGGGACTTTGTTGTGGAGGATTAATCTCGGTAAAAATATCAGAGAAGGCGCTCACTACACGCCGTTTATCGTATACGATTTAGACGGCGACGGCAAGGCTGAGTTCGTTTGCAAAACCGCAGATGGAACGATTGACGGCAAAGGCAACATCATCGGAGATCCAAAGGCGGACTGGCGAAATAAAAACGGAAAGATTTTAGACGGCCCGGAATACTTAACTGTTTTTGACGGCTTAACAGGCAGCGCCATCTTTACTACTAATTATTTACCACCTCGCGGAAGTGTGGCTGATTGGGGCGACACAACAGGCAACCGCGTTGACAGGTTTTTGGCAGCGGTTGCTTATCTTGACGGCAAGCATCCGAGCCTTGTTGTGTGCAGAGGTTATTACAGCCGAACGGTTCTGGTTGCATGGGATTTTGCCTATAAAAAATTAAAACTTCGCTGGGTGTTTGATACGGATGCATCGCCAGAATACAGCAATTTTCGCGGGCAGGGCAATCATAACTTGAGCATCGGCGATGTTGACTCGGACGGCAAAGACGAAATTGTTTATGGTGCTTGCGTCATTGATGATAATGGTGAGGGGCTTTACTCAACCGGGCTCGGACACGGCGACGCCTTGCATCTCTCAGATATTGACCCCGACCGACCCGGACTGGAAGTTTTTTCTATCCACGAACGCCCACGCCATACAAACGGCGTTTCGTTCTTTGAAGCTGCGACCGGCAAAATAATCTGGGGAAAGCCTTCTTACGATGTGGGGAGAGGAATCGCCGCAGATATTGACCCGCGCCATCGCGGCTACGAAATGTGGGCTTTTGGTGAGGGATTATACGGAGTCTGGAATACAAAAGGCCAGATCATCTCCACGCTGCGACCGCGTTCCTGTAACTTTGCGATTTGGTGGGATGGCGACCTTCTGCGTGAGTTGCTTGACCGAAATTATATCTCAAAATGGAATTGGACAAACTTTACTGAAACTACGCTGCTTGTCGCTGATGGGTGTTCTTCTAATAACGGAACAAAATCCACACCGGTTCTTTGTGCCGATATTTTCGGCGATTGGCGCGAAGAGGTCATTTGGAGAACCGTTGACAACAAAGAATTGCGAATCTACACAACCACAATCCCTACGAACCACAGAATCTATACTCTTATGCACGACCCACAATATCGTCTGAGCGTTGTATGGCAAAACGTCGGCTACAATCAGCCAACACAACCTGGCTTTTATCTTGGTGAAGGAATGAACACCCCGCCGAAGCCAAACATTACCACAAACAAATTAGTCCGTTAGGAAAATATCGGCATAATAAAAAAATCCAGCCGCCTTTTGCAACGGCTGGATTTTACTTTATTCAAAACCAATCTGATTACATCAGAAGGCCTGCGTATATTGCGTTTTTGCCTAGAAGTTCTTCAATCCTCAACAACTGGTTGTATTTTGCTATCCGGTCAGTTCGGCTCAAAGAACCAGTCTTGATTTGTCCAGCATTTGTTGCAACGGCGATATCTGCAATGGTTGTATCTTCGGTTTCGCCGGAACGATGGCTAATGACCGTAGTATATTTATTCTCTTTTGCAAGTTTAATGCAGTCCAACGTCTCGGTCAGCGAACCAATCTGATTCACCTTCACAAGGATTGAATTCGCAACGCCTAATTCGATTCCCTTCTTTAAAAATTTAACGTTGGTAACAAAATTATCGTCACCAACTAGCTGAATCTTTGACCCGAGTTTTTCGGTTAGTTTCTTCCAATTATCCCAATCATTTTCGGCGCAGCCATCTTCAAGTGAAATTATAGGATACTTATTACAGAGTTCTTCGTAATAACTTATCAACTCTTCACCCTTTACTGTCTTGCCGCTACTCTTTTTGTATGTATATGTGCCGTCGCCGTTGTAAAATTCCGATGCAGCAGGATCCATTGCGATATAGATCTGTTTACCGGCCTTGTAACCAGCGTCTTTAATAGCCTGCAGAATTGATTCAATCGCTGCTTCGACGCTTTCAAGGTTTGGCGCAAAGCCGCCTTCGTCACCGACTGCTGTGCTGAGGCCTTTTTTCTTCAGNACTGCTTTCAGAGCGTGGAAGGTCTCAACAATTGCGCGCAATGCTTCTGAAAATGTNTCAAATCCCTTTGGCATTATCATGAACTCCTGGAAATCTATCGGAGCGTCAGAGTGTGCACCACCGTTTATGACGTTTGCCATAGGGACGGGTAAAACCTTTGCATTCGTCCCGCCAATGTATTTAAATAACGGTTCACCGGCATATGCTGCTGCAGCTTTTGCATTTGCAAGGGACACAGCGAGTATTGCGTTTGCGCCCAGCTTTGATTTGGTCTCTGTCCCGTCAAGTTCGAGCATTGTTTTNTCAACAGTCAGCTGGTCAAGCGAATCAACGCCTTGTAATGCTGGCAAAATTTTCTTTGTAACGTTTTCAACTGCTTTTTTTACTCCTTTACCGTTGAAACGTTTTTTGTCGCCGTCGCGCAACTCGAGTGCCTCATTTTCTCCGGTGCTCGCGCCTGAAGGCACNGCAGCNCGTCCAACAATGCCGCAATCAAGTATTACATCGACTTCTACTGTTGGGTTACCGCGTGAATCTAGAATTTCCCGCGCCAAAATATTATTAATTCTGCTCATAGTCTTTTTCGCATTAATTGTTAATTTTCATTAACAAAAACATAACATTAATCGGTTATCTAAATGTTTCAAGGATTATGTTTTTCAAGACGGCTAAAATTGAAATATCAGTTCATGAGAGAACTTAAGATTCTTAATTTTATTGGTCTGATGTTTTTTTGGATTTTATGAATGACTTTATAAAATTTTAACTATCGGGTTCGAAACTGTTTTCGGGTTATTTAAAAAAAATTCCTCTGCAACTTTTTCTAACTCGTCGAGTGTTTTTGAATTTGCGACTTTGTTCCTCAAAACGTTGCCAAATAAAAAATTCGCCGAATAATATTTTGTGAACATTTTTATTCGACTAATTGCCACCGAAGGCTCAAAGTCTTCCTTGATATATTCAAACATGGTTTTCCAGACCTGGCGAAAGTCAACTGGAAACTGCGATTCCCAGCCTGCAAAGATCCATGGTCGGACAATGACAATTCTCCCTAGCATTATAGCTCTAGCTAGTTTTAGTTTTTCGGCATTTTTCTCAACAAAGTCTTTATTAACAATATCTCCGTTTGCGATTACAGGCAGTTTTGTTAATGAGGCCACGAAACTCAATTCATCGTGCCGCGCTGTCCTTTTAAACTTGTCTTCAAAAAAACGCGGGTGGATGACTATTGCATCGACACCACATTCCTGAATAATTTTAATCCGTTCTGCGAAACGCTCGCGCCAATGAGGGTGTCTATCGCCAAACCGAATTTTTACCATTAGCAAGCCTTTCCAGAATTTGCGCGTTTGTTCAATTATTTTGTGCATTGCGTTAATATCCGAGAAAAGCGCACTGCCGGCTCGGATCGATCTGATCTGCGGGGCGTCACATGCCAGGTTTAAGTCTATTGCTTCGACACCCTGTTCACAAAGCCGTTCTGTAATACGCTCCAGGGGATCATTCTCCCGAACCATAAGCTGATAAACCACAAATTTTTCGATTTCTCGTCGTTTGACCCAGGGCGATTTTGAAAAATTTTCGTTAAGAACCTGGCGTGCTGACAACATCTCCGTCCACAAAGCCCCGCAACCGCCGAACTCTGCGACTAACCTCCTAAACGCAGAATGCGTATATCCAGCCATCGGAGCAAGGAACCGTGCTGGTTTAAACATCCTTCCAGCTATTTCACACTCATCAAACATTCGCCAGTATGTTATTTGACAGGAACCTTCGTTTCAATGCCAACAATTTAAACCAAAGATTATTTAAAAATTTGGGAGTTATGCATAAAGTTGTGCAACAATTTTTCTGTAAAATTAATTTATCACGGTTTCACCCTTAGGGCTAACGATGATTTGTCGCAGAGACTAAGGTTTACTCCTGGAGCTGGGGTGCCGTTGGGTGCAGCGATTGACTCATCGGGTGGTGTTTTCATATGGAGGCCTGGGGAGCTGGATGGACCTGGGATATGTTCGGTGGACATTATAGTTACTGACGATGGGTTTCCGGCGCTGAGCTCGACTGGAGTTGTGGAAATAGTTGTTCGTGAGGTTAACAGTGCGTTGGTATTATTGCCTGTCGCAGGCCGGGTTGTGAATGTTAATGACACACTGATGGCGCAACTTATAGCGAGTGACAGCGATGTTCCTGTTCAGAAGCTGGTCTATAGTGTAGTTAGAGTTCTTATGGTGAGTGTCTTTTGATGCCAGCAGTGGGTTATTGAACTGGAGACCAGCGGCATCGGCGGTTGGCACAAATACGGTAACTGTTAAGGTAAATGACGACTGAGGACTTAGCACTGAACAGACGTTCAGGGTTGTGGTAGTGAGCCTGCCGAGACTCGAGATTACCCGGAGCAGCCAGCCGTTTCTGTGGTGAAGTTTATTAACTATTAACTATTCAGCAGTATGGTTGGGCCAGGAACGTGCATTTTACTGCTGATATAAAGCTGATTGAATCCCGGGCTTTAAGAACTCTTAACGAAAAAATGGCGATCTGAGTCTGAGAATGTCAGTTGAATGGGCTTCGTACGGATCAACAAGAATGGATGCTAAGTGAAATTGATGGGTTAACATAGAAATATACAATGGGTGGAAGGATAAAGTTAAAAGCACCGACCTGTATAAGAATGTATCTGTCTGGCACATAACAGCTGTTATTAATCGAATCATATCGAAATGTTCTTTATTAAGTACTATGCATTCTTTGTTGAAAACGGGAAAATCGAACTTTTAAAAAGCATGCATAATAAATTGCAAATTTCTAGTTTGATTGATATGTTATTTAAACAAATGGAGGGTTTATGAAAATGCAAATGCTTTTAAAACTTGGGCGGGTTTTGATTTTTGGGATTAGTTTTATTTTTTTTATTGTTCTTGGCGAGTCAGGCGCAGTAATCAACGCTGCTGAGCATAGTTCCAAACCATACATAAAATCTATTCTGGTTAGGGGGACAAACGTTGTTATANAAGTTTTTGTTCCGTCTGGTTACAAAAAAATAACAATTGAAGGTCGAGGCAGACTTGATAAAGGTGCCTGGGTACCACGAGCTGTAACACGGACTGATGGTAATGGTGGTGAAGTGGATATCACATTACCAGTTTCAGATAAAATAGAGATGTTGCGCGTGCGTTCGGATGTTAAGGATATACTTCCTGAATCTTTTTATAGCGGTCAGACGAATTTTGAAGGTTCCATATCCAGTACGCCATACAATGATATGTTTGTGATAGCGCCTTTAGATGCAAATAAAGAAGCTGATAATGAATTGGTAGAAAATAGGTCCAGAGAAGTTGAAGAATCGGATATTTGGAAATTCAGTGGAAATCGTTTGTTCTTTTTTAATCAATTACGCGGTTTGCAAGTAATTGATGTGACGGAGCCGGAACATCCGAGTTTAATAGCTCAATATAAATTACCAGCCGTTGGTGAACAGATGTATGTTCTGTCGACTAATTATGTTATTTTATTGGCACATATAACTCAGCCAGGAGGTGTATTAGATCAGGTTATTGTACTTGATGCTGGGCAGACAAACATTGGGCAGGTAGGACAAATTACGTTAAGTGGCAGGATTTCAGAGAGTCGGTTGGTGGGCGATGTGCTCTATGTCGCCACGACGGGCTACAAGCAGAGTAATCTGGCAGGAGAAACAATCTGGAAATGGGGTACGGAACTAGCTTCGATTGATTTCAGCGATCCATCTAAGCCAGTAGTGAGGGACACATTATGGTTTGATGGGTATAATTCAGTAATTTCAGCAAATTCCAGGTATTTCTTTTTATCATTGAAAGCGGATAATTGGCAGCAACCGGATACGTTAAAAGTTATCGATATTACAGATCCTACTGGTGTAATGAAAGTTGCATCGAGCATTACTGTAGCTGGCAGTATCAATGATAAATTCAAGATAAATGAGTCAGGGAATATTTTAAGCGTTATATCAGAGGTATACATTCCTAATGGCTGGCTGACTGTTTTGGAAACATTTTCTTTGAGCCACTCTGAAAAACCGGAAAGATTGGCAATAAAAAAGATAGCTTTGGGTGAGCGCCTTTTTGCTACCAGATTCGATTCAAACAAAGTCTACGTTGTTACATTTCGAATAATAGACCCGTTATGGATAATTGATTTGAGTGATCCAAGTAACCCTCAAATAACAGGCGAATTAAAAGTGCCCGGTTGGTCAACATATATAGCTCCGTTTGGTGATAAATTGGTTACTATAGGCATAGCTGACGAACGTGATCGTTCTCCAGCGGTGTCTTTGTTTGATGTTAGTAAGCCGTCGAGTCCTCAGCTGATTTGTAAAGTAACAATTGGTGATGGCTGGACCTGGAGTGAAGCGACTTACGATGAAAAAGCGTTTAAAATAATTCCTGAGTCCGGGCTTATCCTTGTGCCGTATCAGTCCTGGAACTCGAATGGCCTGGCATCTGCTATCCAGTTAATTGATCTTGATTTGAATAGTAACGACACAAATGCACTTAAAAGACGCGGAATTATCAGACATGAATTTCAACCACGTCGTGCTGCTGTTATAGACAAAACTATTTTATCAATTTCGGCTACTGAGCTATTGAGTGTAGATTTTAGGGATAGAGACGATCCTAAGGTTGTCAGTGAGCTGGAATTAGCCTGGCCAGTAAATAAAGTGCTTGTTTATAACAATTACTTAATTCAGATATCCGATGGCCTGGTTAGATACTATGGGGCATATAATGATCGAAGCGATTCGGTTATAAGAAAGAATATCATCAGTAACAGATCCAAACATGGTAATTCAAAAATACAAATTAAGCCCATGCACTTTGCCAATTGTTGGAGCCACGATCAATGATAATGCCTTGTATGTTGTGCAATCAGGTAGTGGAAAAGAAAACTTATTATTGATTAATCAGGAAGATCCTCCGGTACCATCAATAGAAACTAATAACTTTTGTTTGACTGTATTTGATCTTTCCAGGCTTCCAGAGCTAGTGCCTGTTGGTTTTTTGGAGACAAAATTGCAGGACTCTTTTTCCGGGAATGTGGAAATGCTTTGGGTTAAAACAAATGTTCTGGTACTGGCTAATTATATGCCAAATTTTTATCCATATTATGGACTACTTAGTTTGCGTTATTTTGTGCCATGGTATAATCAGCAAGACAATTTCCGATTTTATGCATTTGAGATAAGTTCGAATAAAGAACCCAGGCTTATCTCTGAATTAACGGTTCCTTTTGAGACTGACGCAAATAGTCTCAGGTATGCGGTTCGTAGTAGTGCTTTTGTTACAAACAACTTACTTTATTTTTCATATTCGGTTATGCATTCAGTGCTTGTTCAAGTGAGCGAGACCAATAAGCAGGTTGGATTATTAATTAGAGAGGTGCCGGTCTTTAAGAGAAATGATTACCTTTGTGTTATAGATTTTTCAGATCCTGAGACGCCAACCTTGCGAAGGCCTGTAAGCATCCCAGGAGAGCTCGTTGGTATTTCGTATTCTGGAGAACTCTTACTAACCAGGGGATATTGTTTCACGAACAATTTTGTTGATTGTAGAATGAGGATTGATGCGTGCGCATACGACGGGGTTAATGTGTCGTTAGTAGATTCCGTTGTGGTTATCTACAATAGACTCATTGTATTGTCTAAGTGGCACGAATGTTTTTATAATGTACAGATCAAACAGTACAAACTCAGATTCGTACATTGAGGCATGGCAGTTTGATGCAGCAGGAAAGTTTAATAAAAAATCAAATGCATCGCTTCCTTCGGCACCATATTCATCCAGGGTAATAAATGACATCTTAGCTGTAGTATGCGATGATACGTCCATATTAGCGTATGATTTTTCTGATATAATGTTGCTACGTTGTGTAGGTAAGGATTCTATCTCGCTATATTATTATTGGCCGAGTCTAGACAATGCTATTGGCTCGTTATCTACTGGTTTATGGATTCCTATGGATTTATATGGAGTGTATGCATTAAAGATTCAAAAATGATTGTTAGGTTGCCGCCCGAGTAGCAGGATTACCTGGATATTTAGAAGCGGATACTGGTGAATTGGTGCAGATTAGAATACAGAAGTGAGTTAATTCAATATTTGAATTTTTCGTTCCTTTATAAAGTCTTTTACGAAAGAAGAATTAGTTAAAAGTTTAGAACCATGAAAANTAAATCATATTTAGTTTGTGGATTGTCCTTATGTGTTTGCATGAACATTTTACTTGCCGAGACGTATACATACATGGACCTTGTCAAACGGCTAACAGATTTAAAATCTTTAAGCATACTTCCACAAGAAGGCGAGTTTTGTGGCCAGTATTCAAGTTATGATAGATCCAGCAGATACGATCCTGAGACAGACAAGTATATAAATTGGGATGCCAATGGTGATGGTAATGGGTATTTAGGGATGGAAGGCGATAGGTATATTTTNGCTGAGATTGAGGGGCCGGGTTGTATCTGGCGGATTTGGTCGGCCAAACCAGAAAATGGGCGAGTTATAATTTATTTGGATGACATGTCGACTCCGGCAGTGGATTTGCCGTTTATTGGTTATTTTGATTTAAAGAACGANCCGTTTACCAGACCCGGGTTGGTTCATACAGTAGCTTCAGGTTGGAATAATTATACGCCTATACCATTTCAGAGGTTCTGTAAAATAGTAGCAGAAAAGGGGTGGGGCCAGTATTATCATTTTGTTTATTCTGTGTTTCCCAAGAACACGAAGGTCCCCACCTTCAAACGTAATTTAACAAAGGAAGAGTCTGATGCACTTGACCGTGCTAATGAAGTTTTGGTTCAACCAAATAAAATCGATAGTAAGCATACTAAAGCGATGATAATTAGAGATAAGAAGGAGATTCTTCCTGGCCAAAGGTNAGCTATATCTAAAATAAAAGGTCCAAAGGCTATATCATCAATTAGATGTCGGCTTCCGTTGCCTGCATTTCCAGAAGATTGCACATTGTTGAGGCAGTTAACCATAGAAATTTACTGGGACTCAGAGACAAGNCCATCTGTATGGGCTCCGCTTGGTGATTTTTTTGGTACTGCAGCCGGGGCNCATCCTTACATTTCTTTGCCTTCTGGTTTAGAACCTGATGGCTGGTGGTATTCACATTGGTATATGCCTTTTGAAAAACAGGCAAATATTTTCATAAAAAATGAGAGTTCGAAAACACAAACAATAGAGTTCCAAATAATAGCCGAGCCTATAGATATTCCGATAAGCTCACTTGGCCGTTTTCATGCAAAGTGGCACAGAGATGCGTTTTTACCCACGACCAAGGACAGGGCTATCGATTGGACTATTCTTAAAACGATAGGCAAGGGCCGATTTGTTGGAGTTATGCTCCATGTGTGGAATCCTAAGGGTAGTTGGTGGGGTGAAGGGGATGAAAAATTTTTCGTTGATTACGAGAAGTTCCCATCGACTTTTGGTACTGGTTCAGAGGATTATTTTGGCTATGCCTGGTGTAATCCTACTTTATTTCAACATGCTTATCATAATCAAACCATATCGATGAACAATAAAGGCCATATTTCTGTTAACCGATGGCATATATCAGACAATGTTCCATTTAGAAAAGCATTTGATGCTTACATAGAAAAATATTTTCCGAATTCGCGTCCGACTATTTATGCGTGTACTGTGTACTGGTATTTAGATAAAAATGGTGTTGATCCTTACCAACCGCTGCCTGTTGGAGAGCGCACAGGTTATTGGTATGAAATAACGAATTTTNTTGTTAAGAACGCTATCGAAGGTGAATCTTTGAAAATATCCAGGATCACAGCAGGAAATGCCAGAGCCCAAGATATGACCGAATTCGACGGTAACTGGAGTAATAACAACCAGTTGTGGTGGACTGGGGCAAAACCGGGAGANACTCTTGATCTCAAGCTGTCAGTGCCAAGCACTGATTTTTATACAATTTCCATAGCTCTTACTAAGGCTCGGGATTATGGAATAGTTCAGTTTTTTATCGACGGTCAAAAATTGACTGATGCTATTGACTTATACAATCCTGAGGTAAAACCTACCGGNCCTGTCCAGATTGGATCGCAATCGCTATCTGCAGGAGAACATTTATTAACAGTAAAGATTATCGGTGCTAATCCAAATGCTATCCCGGCATATATGTTTGGCCTTGATTATTTGAAACTCGAACCCCAGATGAAACAATAATTTTGGCATTCAGTATACTTAATAAATTGTTTAAAACCTATAAACATGGACAAGCTCGTTGATGGCATTGATGACATTAATTTAACTGGCTATTTTTTCTTTGCTAAAAATTAGAGAATTTGTCTGAAGGCAAAAATTGCTTGTATTATAAAGTATTAAAATGGCAGATCAGACGTAGGGAGAATTTTAAAAATGAAATTATCAGTTTTATCTGAGAATTGTGCTGGAGGGAGATTTTTTGCTGAGCACGGTTTATCATATCTGATCGACCTTGGTGAACGAAAGATTTTGTTCGACACCGGGCATAGTGATGTGTTTTTACGAAACGCCGCTTTACTTGGCATTGATATACAAAATCAAGTCGATCTAGTTGTTTTGAGCCATGGACACTGGGATCATGGGAATGGATTAAAGTATTTACACGACAAAACAATAATTGTTCATCCTGCAGCTTTCATCAGAAGATTTAGAAAAGGCAGTAATTTAAATATAGGTCTCGAATTATCAAAACTTGAAATTCAGAGTAGGTTTAAACTGATAGAGTCTCAGGAGCCTTATCGTATTGCAGAAAATATAATCTTTGCCGGGGGCGTTCCACGAAATTCTGAATTTGAGTCCAAAACGACACAATTTATTGATGAGGGAGGAAATGAAGATTTTGTGCCTGACGATTCAGCATTAATAATTATTGAAGACAATGAATTGACGATTATTTCTGGGTGTGCACATTCCGGGATTTGTAATATAATCGAATACGCCAAAATCATTACCGGCTTAGATAAAGTTAGAACCGTAATTGGTGGTTTTCATCTTAAGGAAGTAGATGATCAAACATTAAAGACTGTAGAATATTTTTGTCAATCAGGGATAAAAAATATTATCCCATCACATTGCACAGAATTGCCTGCATTGTGCATGTTTTATCAAAAGTTTGCTATTAAACAACTAAAGACCGGGCAGGTTTTGACCTTATGAGTAAGTAAATCTTATCGGGTTATATGATACATAACCGTGCAATCCACAAAGTTAGCAATTCAGATATCATGCGATAATTCTCAGAGGTATTGGTTATATTTTAAGTTATTGTTCTGACCTGTGCCTGTCACGTCTCTCTCGGGGGCAGCGTCCGGGTTATTAATCCCGAAATACCGTACCTGCCACCAATCCGGCAAACCGTCGCCGGTATAAAGGCCGAAGTTGTCCTGATCTGTATCCAGTACCATTAATGAACCACTGCCGGGGATGCCCATATAATAGCCGTTCACCGTTGCTGGTTGGTTTGTATAAACTGTTCCTGCTGCAGCCAGGCCGCTGTTTTTTATTTGGACAATCGGCAATGTCGGCGGTTGCCAGACAATCTCACTACCGGGTACTAATGTGTATGTGTCATCGTCCAAAGTAGCAATGCCGCTGAGCTGACTTGTGGTATTTTCAGGAACCTGCGCTGGTGTGCCAGTCAGAGTAAAGGTTACTTCTGCCAGCGTCCATAGTAGCCTGATCGGAGTGTAGTGTTACCACCAGTTGAAATGCCTGTAATGGCGCCGATGCTGGAGTCCATCGTGTAATTGGTGCTGCTACTGCGTCCGCCGCCGCTGTCAACAGTGGATGTAACAAGGTTTGCCGCTTGACATATAAGCGCCAGGAGCAACGAGGCAAGTATTACGATCGGAATTCGGATATTGCGAGTTGGGGTCCATAGATGGCGGTAACCAATACCAGATAATGTATCGTTTTGAGTTTCACAATGAGCTGTATTTATTTTGTGCTTTTTGATTATCATTTCCCTTTTTCTGGTATTCATAATTACTTTCCTCCATTGGCAAGTAGCCGTTCAAGTTCAGCAATTCGTTTCTCAAGTGCGTCATTGCGTGCTTTTTGGGTCTGCAGTTCTTCGTAAAGGCCTTTGATGGCGGCGAGGGCTACACCGTCTGCATCCACTGTACTGATGGAGTGATCGTTTTCGCCGACGCTGAAAGCGGCAGCAAAATCTTGAGCCATCGGGCCTATGTGTCTGATAGTAGGGGGCTGGGTTTTGTAGTTCCATGTAGCAACTGGCAAAGCAGCAACGCGTTCAAGAATCTGGCGACAATCCACAGGCTGGAAGTTTTCCTTCGCGTTGCGGTCACTGAGCGACGACCACGAGCCGCTGCCGGACGCCAGTTGCACACCATTGGTTGTGCCGCTGGCGGTGTAGAATCGGACGCCACCGGTGGCGCGGACGGTGAAGGTGTTGTTTCCCCAGGAGTAGGTATCAAATCCGCCGCTGGACCAGACGAATGCACCGTTGTTGGTGGCCATGGCCGACCGCCCGGCGGCAAAACTGTAATCGCCTCCGGCAGTATTGAACTCGCCGCCGGCGACGGTGGCGGAGCCGCCGCTGGCGGTGTTTTGGTAGCCACCGGCGACGGTGGCGTAGTCGCCGCTGGCCGTGTTACCGCCGCCTCCGGCGACGGTGGTAGATTTGCCGCTGGCGGTGTTCTGGAAGCCGCCGCCGATGGTAACATAGTTGGTCGTAGCTCGGTTGAGCATTCCGCCGTTGATGACGGATGCACGCCCGCTGGCGATGTTCCAGCCATAGGTAAAGCCGTCGTAGCCTCCACCTCCGATAAATGCACCGGCTCCACTGGCGATGTTACCGTAGCCACCGGCAACAGTTGCGGCGACACCGCTGCCAGTATTGTTTTGGCCACCGGCCACGGTGGCAGAGTTGTTACTGGCAGTGTTGTAGTAGCCGCCTGCGATGGTAGCATAGTTGCCACTGGCGGTGTTTGCGTAACCGCCTGCGATGGTAGCATAGTTGCTACTG
>JGI24721J44947_10005479_pt1 | contig 17370 bp, 19 predicted proteins | sample YelNatPaOPGAMG01_FD_44947 | JGI IMG/M metagenome (IMG submission 44947)
TAAGTGTGGAGATAGTTAAGACTTTGGATGAGCTGAGCTTAAAGCTCACAAAGTTTGTGAAAAAGGAAGAGCTGGAAGAGTTGAGAAAAGAAATAGAAAAAAGGCTGGGAGAAAAGATTCCAGTTAAGAAGGAAGAAGTAAAAATGAAGGAAGAAAAACCAAGAGAAGAAAAGAAGGAAGAAGTAAAGGAAGAAGACATTTGGTCAAGTTTGAGAGAAAAGTGGAAAAGGCTTGCTTCTTATTAGAAAAAAGATTAAAGATAAAGAACTAATTATTATTTATGACTAGAATAATAGGAATAATTTCTGGAAAGGGTGGAGTAGGAAAAACAACTTTAACTTCAAACTTATCCTATGCAATAGCTCAATTAGGGCAAGAAGTTATTGCTATTGATGCTAATATAACAACTCCTCATTTAGGTTTAGCTTTGGGTTTTCAATTAGCTCAAAAGGGCTTGCAAGATGTTTTAAGAGAAGGAATAAGCCTAGAAAATGTTATTTATTCTCATCCTTTTGGCTTTAAAGTTATTCCTTCAACTATAAACATAAACGACTTAAAGGATGTTGACATAGGAAAATTGCCTGAAATAACTTTAAATTTGATAGGAAAGGCAGATTTTGTTTTCTTGGATTGTGCTCCTGGTTTGGGAAGGGAAGCAATTTCTGCCATTCTTTCTGGTTCAGAGGTTTTGATAGTAACCAACCCAGAACTTCCAAGTGTTACAGATGCTTTAAGAACCGCTTCAATAGTTAAAAATTCTAACAAGCAAATTATTGGAGTTGTTGTCAATAGGGTAAGAAATAAACCATATGAGCTGAAAAAGGAAGAAATAGAGGAAATTCTTGAGCTTTCTGTTTTGGCAGAAATCCCTGAAGATAAAAACGTGCAGAAAAGCATTTCTCTTAAAGTTCCTTTGTTAAGTGTTTATCCGAACTCGCCAGCAGCTGTTGAAATGAAAAGACTTGCTTACTTGCTCTGTGGTTTTCCTTTCAAAGCTAGAAAGCCAAGACTCAATCTAATCCAAAGACTTGTTAGCTGGATGATAAAAGAATGAAGTCAAAGTTTGACTTAAAATATTTTTCTCATTTTAAAGGTGGTTACGATAGCATTTTAATGAGAGCAATTTTTTTTCTTAAGTTTAGAAAAGCTCTTTCTTTAATAAGGAAATACAAGAGAGGAGGAAAGCTTTTGGATTTAGGTTGTGCTTATGGATTTTTTGTGAATGAAGCTAAGAAGAGGTTTGACTCTTTTGGTTTTGATGTGTCGCTTTTTGCTTTAAAGAATGCAAGAAAAAGGTTTCCTGAAATTAAAATTTTTTGTGGAGATTTGGAAAAAGGTTTAACTTTTGCTTCAAACTCTTTTGATGTTATTACTGCTTTTGATATTCTAGAACATTGTAAAAATTTAGATTTTATTCTTGATGAAATAAAAAGGGTTTTAAAAAAAGGAGGAATTTTATTGCTAACAATTCCAACAAAAGATTTTAAGCAAACAAATGAAGATTCTACGCATGTTTGGCATTTCTGGTTGAAAGAATGGGTTAAAATTTTGGAAGAAAAAAATTTTAAAATTCTAGAAGTTTCACGCTTCTTAAGAAATTTTTCTTGGTTGAGTAAACTGATAGTTATGAATTTTATTCTTTGTAAAAAATAGGTTCTAGCTCAACTTCAAAAGCAGCTACGGGCATTTCCAGTTTCCAGTTTTCTAAGACTGAAGGAGAAACTTCACCAATAAAACCAATTTCTTTATCTTCTAGAAAAATACCAGCAACTCTTCCTTCAATAAAACTTTCATGCTTTATAGGTTTAAGCTTGTAAGAAATTCCAAGCTTGAGAGGAAAGAGTCTAGAACAGAAGAAATGTCCTCATAACTTGCTTTTGTGTCAGCAATAGCACAAGCAATTTTTTTTACATCTTTAGTTTTTGTTTCTTTTGTTTCATCTATAACAACAGCATTTCCGATTTCAAATATTTTTTGAGGGTATTCTACATGCTTATTGTTCGATAAGAATTCTAAAAGACTTGGTAAAATCCAGTTTCTAAAAACACTCCAGCTAGAAGAAATAGGATTTTCTATTTCAACTATTTTACTTTCTTCCAAGTTCATTTTCTTGAACAAATTTTCTTTGTTAGTTAAAGTATAAGATAAAATTTCCTGAAAGCCTAAGCCTACCATAACTTCAGCTACGCTATTCAAAAATTTTTCCAGTTCATCAATTTTTCCAATAGTGTGAATTGGAGGATAAACTGGCTGAATCTTGTCATAACNGTAAGAGATTAAAATATCTTCAACTATGTCACGAGGGTTCATTATATCTTGCCTATAAGCAGGATAGGTAACTTCAATTTTCTTTCCGATCAGCTTTACATCATACCTTGCCATTTCTAAAAGCTCACAAATTTGTTTTGAAGTTAATTCCAAACCAGAAATTTTTTTCACGTATTCTATGCTTACTTCAGCTTTTTTTGGTTCTAAAGAAGGAGTAAAAATTGTTTCTTTCGGATAAACAACTTTCACACTTTCTATCTTTCCTTTTCTTTCAGCCAAAGCTGTAACTACTGCGTTTAAAGCTGGAATTAAGAAGTTAAAACTAAAACCNCTNCATTCAATAAAAACATTCTTTGTTTTTTTGCTTACTTTACCGCTATAATTTGAATTTATTATTGGTGGGAGCGAAAGAACCTCTTCTCTAGAGTCAATAAAAATTGGATATTCTTTGCAATCTTTAAGCAAATGACCAAACTCTTTTCCTTTAGGATGTTTTTCTAGAATTTCTTTTGGAGTGAGCTCTTCTTCAAAATCCAAAGGAATAAACTTTATTCCTTCTGGTTTAACAGTAGTAAATCTTATTGGAGGTTTAATCTTATCTAGCTCATAAATTCCCAGAGCAACCTCTTTTCTATTTCTTCCAAAAGTTGTACAAATTTTTTCCTGAAGCTGAATCATTTGAGATAAAACATTTTCATCTATTTTCAAATCTCTAACAACTGCACAAACAGTTAAAGGTCTAACTTTAGAAACTTTTTCGTCAACTTTTACCGTTACTTTTGATTTTTTTACTTTATATTTTGGACATCCCTTTTCCTTCCCTATTCTTCCTCTTATTTCCCTTGCTATTCCTTCTGCTGACCATAGTTCAGGTCTGTTAGTATCTTTAATTTCAATTTTTAGTAAATCTCCTTCAGCGCTTTCTATCTCACACTTTGCATAACTTACAAGCTTTTTTAATTCTTCTAAAGAGATTTTTTTCCCTATTAAACTGCATAAGTCAGTGAATGAGGCTTCTATTGTTGGCATAAGTTCACCTTATAGGAATTTCTCTTAACCATTTTAAATTTCTTGAGAATAATTCTCTTATATCATTGATTCCAACTTTCACCATAGCTAGTCTATCAACTCCAAAACCCCATGCAAGCACAGGCACTTTTATTCCAAAAGCTTCTGTTAGTTCTTCCCTAAAAATTCCAGCTCCGCAAATTTCACTCCACCCTAAAACTGGATGTTTAACTAAAACTTCACACGAAGGTTCAGTAAACGGAAAATATGCTTCAACAAACTTTANCTCATACTTTCCAACAATTTCTTCAACAAACTTTTTAAGTAGTCCAAGTAAATTTCTAAAGTCAAGGTTTTCTCCTAAAACAACCCCACCCATTTGTGTAAATTCTATAGAATGCTTTGCGTCAGGAATTTCTGGTCTATAAACTCTTACAATTTGAAAGTATTTTCCTGGAATTTCCAAATCTTTTGAAGCAAGAATAATTGGNGAAAGTGCGGTATCATGGCCAATCGGTATAAGCTGAGACGCTTTCCTAGAGTCCCATTTGTATTTCCAGTATTTTTCATGAACCTNTTTTACTTTTTTTGCTATTTCTGGTAGCTTCCCGTACTTTGGATTTTTTAAGCTGAAAGTTTGGCTCCAATCCCTTGCAGGATGGTTTTGGGGCTGGAATAAAGCATCAAAATTCCAGAATTCTGTGATTATAGTTTGGCTCCTTACCTCTTTAAAACCAAGCTCAACAAGCTTTTGTCTCATTTTGTTCAAGAACTGAACGTAAGGATGTCTTTTTCCTGGATAAATTTTTTTGCCAATAATTTCAACGTTATAAGGTTTAAATTTAACTTCTCTCCAAAAACCAGTTTTTATAAGTTCAGGAGTAAGATAAGCTACTTCCTTTCCTTTCAACTTTCTTACTTCTTCCTCTTCTTTGACAACTTTTTTTACAAGCTTCCTTGAAATTAAAACTTGTAAAATTTCTTCGCTTACTTCTTCNCCTTTTTCTATTTTTTCTAAAGCTTCTTGAACCTCAAATTTTTCAGGAGCTTTTAATAAAACTATTTTATTTCCTTCTTTTCTTACCCAATTATTTTCTATCGCCCATTTTAAGGCTATAGGAAANTTTTTCACTTCTTTACTTGCTTTTTGAGTCTCTACAGCTTTCTTTGAAATTAGAAGCTCGATAAGTCTTTTTTCTGGCAAGCCTTCCTTTAAATATTCTTTCCCTTCTTCTGTAAGCTCATACTTTGCCATAATTTTAAAATATGGTTTTAAACAGTTAAAAATTAAATTACCTTATCGGTTTATACTTGTTATAACCAATACTTTTACCCCTTAAAAGATAGCTTAAGTAAGATGAAATGTATTTTCCTGCTGCCTTTGTTCTTCCCCATGCTTCTATTCTTCTTGGCGAGGTTAAAGCCATAGTGCTTTCAATAAAAACTATTTTTCCAAATTTTGAAATTCTTTTTGAAAGGTCAATATCCTCATAAACTTTTAGCTTTTCATTAAAACCTCCAACTTTTTCAAAAGCATTTTTTCTATAAGCGCAACACATGCCAGCTATATGAGGATTTTTTGTTTTTATCGACGCCTTAACAATTTGGTCATAAATCCAATAAATTAGAAAATCTCTTACTTTTGAACTTAAAGGAATTACTGGGCATGAAACTCCGACAACATTTTTTTTCTTAAAGGCTTTGCTTATTTCACTCAAGACATTGAAACAAAGAATAGTGTCAGCATCGACAAACAAAAGAATTTCACCTTTTGCAACCTTTGCACCAGCGTTTCTTCCTACTGCTATTCCTCTTTTTTCTGTTATAACTACCTTATCAGCATACTTCCTTGCAATTTCAACAGTCTTATCTTTACTTTTTCCGTCTGCCACTATTATTTCATAATTTCCTTCATAATCCTGTTTTTTATAGATTTTAAACAACTTTCTATCAGTTTTTCCTCGTTTAGGGTTGGAATTATTACTGAGATGAAAGGTAATTTCATGCTCTTGATTTTTTCTTTAAAGAATAAAAATTTTTCAGCNTCTTATTTAAATGAAATTACTTAAAAGTNGTATTAAAAATGTGAAATGAAATTTAGTTTATCAACTTCTTCTTTTGCTTTTTCNAATTTTTTATTAAACTCTTCCATAAATTTTTTCATAAGTTCGTANGCCTTAAGCTTACATTCACCACAAAGTATTTCTCCATTCTTGCACTTTTTATAGACTTCATCCAATTCCTTATCGTCCTCTATCAAATGTTGTTTGAATATTTCAAAAACTATACACTTTTCTGGCTCACCACCAAGCTTCCTTTGCTCTTCTGCAGTTTTTCTTCCTCCATCAACAGCTTTTAACATTTTTTTCCCAGCCAATTCAGGATCTTCTGGTATTGAAATATAACTTCCTGGTTTGCTTTTGCTCATCTTTATATTCCCGTCCAAACTTGGGGTAAACTTATGATAAGTTGCTGAAGGAAGAATAAAATTATACTTTTTTTGTCTTTTTACAACATCCCTGCATGCTCTTATATGGACAGATTGGTCTGGACCAACTGGTACAACAACTGGTTTAGGTTTTTTAGCTTGAGGATAAAGAATATCACCAATCTGAGTTAAAACAGACATTATTTTTCCAGCATCTAGTTCTCCATATATTGCTCTAAACTCATTTAAAGTTAATTTTGTAGAAAATTCATAAGCAAAATCTCTTACAACCTTATTTTTTGATTGAAAATAGAAAAAAGTTTTTTTAGGGTCAAGTCCAAGAGCAATGTAGGCTGGTATATGAAAGCTCATAGCTCTCTTTTCTCCCTCTTCTAAGCTAATACCTCTTGTTGCCAATGCTTCTAAATCAGCTACAAGAACGTATGCTTCACCACCTTGCTCCTGGAAATATTTAACCATTTCCACAACCATCTTATTTCCAAGATGAAGCTTTTCGGCTGAAGGCATTATTCCTGTGAGAATGGCAAACTCTTCCTTATTTTTAATGGCATCAATAATTTTTTCTAGGTCTTGATGCCCAAAAACCACAAACCTTCTTAATAGTCTGTTAGGGTTTGGTAATTTTTTTAGTAGCTTATTATCAAATGGTTCCATTCCATATTTTTCTATCAATTTTTGGTAATCTTCTATTAGAGTAGCTCCCCAGGGATCGATAACAATTTTTTCCATCTTCTTACCTCGATAAATAGTTTAAAATCTTATAATAATAAATTTGAAAGCTTTTTAAGAATAAATATCCATTTATTTTCAATTAAGTGATATTATGGCAGTTTGGAAGTTTGTAATAGCAGACCCAGAAACAAGAAAGGCTTACCAAGTAGAAATTGATCAAAGCAAAGCTTTAGGTTTGATAGGAAAGAAAATTGGCGATGAATTTAACGGTGATATATAGGCTTAACAGGATATAATTTGAAGATTACTGGTGGGACTGATAAAGATGGTTTTCCAATGCATCCAAAAGTTAAAGGAATGGGAAGAAAAAGGGTTTTGCTTTCTTCCCCTCCTTGCTTTCATCCTGTGAAAAAAGGTGAAAGAAGAAGAAAGACTGTTAGAGGAAATACTATTAGTGAAGACATAGCTCAAATTAATTGTAAGATAGTTAAGAAAGGTGAAAAACCGATAGAAGAGCTAGTTCCTGTCAAGCAAAAGGAAGCTAAAGTAAGTGAAGCTAAAACCGAAAAAAAGGAAGGAGGTGGAGAAAGTAAAGGATGAAAAGCTTATACCAGAAGTTAACATAGGTTTAGTAGGTCATGTCGCCCATGGAAAAACAACCTTAACTGAAGCTTTGACTGGAAAGTTGACTTTAACTCATTCTGAAGAACTTAAAAGAGGAATAACTATAAGGTTAGGGTATGCTGATGCTACTTTTTTTAAGTGTACAAAGTGTGGAAGATATTGCACAAGCGAAAAATGTCCTTACTGTTTTTCAGATTGCGAAATTTTAAGGACTGTTAGTTTTGTCGATGCTCCGGGTCATGAAACTCTGATGGCAACTGTTTTGACTGCTACTTGTCTTATGGACGGGGCTTTATTGGTTATAGCTGCTAACGAAAAATGTCCTCAACCTCAAACTAGAGAGCACTTAGCTGCTTTGGAAGTAGCAGGAATAAAAAATGTAGTTATAGTTCAGAATAAGATTGATTTGGTCACAAAAGAAAGAGCTTTGGAAAGTTATAAAGAAATTAAAGATTTTGTTAAGGGGACGATTCTTGAAAATTCCCCTATAATTCCAGTTTCTGCCCAACAAAGAACAAACATTGATTTAGTTATTCAAGCAATAGAAGAAAAAATTCCAACTCCAAAAAGGGAAGAGGGAAAGGATTTAAGAATGCTTGTTGCAAGAAGCTTTGATGTTAATAAGCCTGGAACAGAGATAAAAAAACTTTTGGGAGGAGTTTTGGGTGGTTCGATAATTCAAGGAAAAATGAAAGTAGGAGATGAAATAGAAATCAAGCCAGGAATAAAAGTCGGAGGGAAATACAAAAGTTTGATTACTAAAGTAGAAGGGTTGCAAAAAGCAAAAAGAGATTTGAAAGAAGCAGGGCCAGGAGGTTTAGTTGGAGTTTTAACAACTCTTGACCCTTCTTTAACAAAATCTGATTCTTTAGTAGGAAATGTTGTTGGTTTACCAGGAAAGCTAGAAGAAGCAAAAGATAGCTTAGAGATTGAAGTAAAGCTTCTTGAAAGACTTGTTGGTGCAAAAGAGCTTAAAGAAATAGCTCCTATTAAAGTTAAGGAAGAGCTCTTGATAAACGTTGGAACTGCAAGAACTTTAGGAACAGTTAACTCGATAAAAAAAGAAATAGTTGAGTTAAAACTTAAGATTCCTGTTTATGCAGAAAAAAATGAAAGAGTAGTTATTTCAAGACTTTTTTCTGGAAGGTGGAGATTAATAGGTTATGGGAATGTTGTTTAAAGACAAGGAACTGATATAGGAGGAAGTGGAAAACCACCCATTTTTGGTGTAAATGTATAAACACAATATCTTGAAGTTCCTGAACCTGTACAATNATCTTCATAAATCTTAGTTTGTCCTGGTTCTATAGTTATAGAATCTGGGTTTGCTGTATCTCCAGCAGGTGCAGTTTGCTTAACTTCTACAGTTTGAGTTACAGTTCCTATGTTTCTTATAGGTATTTGTACTTTATCCTCTTGTCCTGGTGCCCCTTCTATACAAGTAGCTCCTCCAGTATATTCTATTCCTTGACTTGCTCTTCCCCACCACCCAAATATAAAACCTGCTGCCATTCCTATTAGAGCTAAAGTTATCAATAGCAAAAGAATTGTTGCAAGTACAGTAGAGATTCCTTTCATGCTCTCTTATACAATTTTGGAAATCTTTATTTAAATGTTTAACTTCTAAAAGATTGTGAAGAAAATAATATTTGACACAAATTTTTTAATAGATTGCTTTAGGTTCAAAATTGATTTTTTAAGGGAAATAGAAGAAAAAATAGAAAAACCATACAAATTTTTTACTCTTGATTTGAATTTGAAAGAACTTGAGGCTATAGCTAAAACAAGGAAAAAAGAAGCTAAGTTTGCAAGAATTGCTTTAGATTTTGTTAGAAGAAATTGTGAAATTTTGAAAGCAAACGCTANAANTGCTGATGAAGGGATTTTAANTTTTTCTGATGAAAATACTTTTGTAGCAACCAACGACAAGCAATTAAGAAAAAATTTAAAAGTATTAAAGATTAAAAATATTTATTTAAAATCTATGAAAAAAATAGCTATAGGTTAGAAAATGGAAGTAATAATTTCAGCCTTTGCAGGAATAATTTCAATCCTTTTAGCAGTTTTCCTCTATTTCTACATCAAAAAACAGGATGAAGGAAACCCAAAGATGAAGGAAATTGCTTCAGCTATAAGAGAAGGTGCCAATGCTTATCTTAAAAGACAAAACATAACTTTAGCTGGTTTTGTTATAGTAATGGCTTTTATTCTTGGTATTTTCCTTGGTATTCCTGTTTCTTTAGCTTACCTTCTTGGCTCTTTTTGTACTACATTAGCAAGTTATTTTGGGATGGCTGCAGCAGTTAAAACTAACGTAAGAGTTGCTAATGCTGCAAGAAAAGGTTTGAAAAAAGCTTTTCCTATAGCTTTCTATGGCGGGGCAATAATGGGCTTTTGTATAGTTGGTATGGCCTTGCTTGGAATAAGTATTGTTTACTATTCTTTCAGCAAAATTTATAGTCAAGAAATTGCTTTGAACGCAGTTCTTGGTTTTAGCTTTGGTGCAAGTTCCTTAGCACTTTTTGCAAAAGCAGGAGGAGGAATTTACACAAAAACTGCTGATATAAGCGCTGATTTAGTTGGAAAAGTTGAGCTTGGAATTCCAGAAGATGACCCAAGAAATCCTGCAGTAATTGCTGATAACGTTGGTGATAATGTTGGTGATGTTGCAGGAATGGGCGCTGACTTAATAGACTCTTATATTGCAAGTATAGTTGCAGCAATGGTAATAGGTGCAACAATAAGCTTAGACTTTGCTCTTCTTCCTTTGCTTATAGGTGCTGCTGGAATTTTTGCTTCTCTAATAGGAATTCTTTTTGTAAGAGTTGGTGAAAAGGAAAGTCCAGGAAAAGGTTTGAACAGAGGAACTTTTTCAACTTGCATTGCTTTTGCAATCCTAACTTTTGCAATCCTTTACTTCATGAACTTGGGTTCAAAAGCTTATGGAATTTTCTTCCCAACTTTAGCTGGCTTGTTAGCAGGAGCTATAATGGGAATCACTACTGACTATTATACTTCGATAGATAGAAAACCTGTTATGAAAACTGCAGAATCAGCAAAAACAGGAGCAGCAACAACAATTCTTTCAGGCTTTTCCTATGGAATAATAAGTATAGTTCCTTCTATAATAGGAATCGCTGCTGCAACAATCGCTGCTTGGTATCTTTCAAGTTTTTATGTTAACAGCTTTTATGGAATTTCTGTAGCTGCAGTTGGAATGCTTTCAATAGTTGGGATGATAATTTCAGCAGATGCTTATGGGCCAATAGTTGATAATTCAAGGGGAATTGCTGAACAGTCAAAACTTGGGAGTAAAGTTTTAGGAATTACTGATAAGCTTGATGCTGCAGGAAATACTTCGAAAGCAATAACAAAAGGTTTTGCAATAGGTGCTGCTGCTTTAACTGTTCTAGCTTTATTCGGGACTTATGCTGAGGTTGCTGGAATAGAAAAGGATGCTAGTGGAATGTATGTAATTAACCTTGTTAATCCAAAGGTTATTGCCGGTCTTTTCATAGGAGCCATGATGCCTCCTTTACTTTCAGCTTTGCTAATTCTTGCAGTCGGGAAAAATGCTTTTAGGATGATAGAAGAAATTAGAAGACAGTTTAAAGAAATTCCAGGGTTGATGAAGGGAAAAGCAAAGCCAGATTATGCTAAATGCGTTGATATAGCAGCAAAAGGTGCTTTAAAAGAACTTTTAATGCCATGCTCTTTAGCAATAATTGTTCCTTTGATAGTTGGTTTTATCTTGGGTAAAGAGGCTTTAGCAGGGTTTCTAGCAGGAAGTATAGTAACAGGAATAATATTTGCTCTTTTCATGGCAAACTCAGGAGGAGCTTGGGACAATGCAAAGAAGTTTATAGAAGAAGGGAATTTTGGTGGAAAAGGTTCAGAAGCTCATAAGGCTGCAGTTGTTGGTGATACTGTTGGAGATCCTTTCAAGGATACTGCAGGTCCTTCCTTAAACACAATGATAACAGTAATGTCCTTAGTTTCTTCTGTCTTTGCTCCTCTTATCGTTTCCTATGCTTTAATAATTTGAAACTTTTTCTTGTAAAGCTCGTTAGCATAAACAACAATTTTTTTTGCTTCTTTAGAATTTTTCCATTCTTTAAACTTAACCCATTTGTGAGGCTCTAACCTTTTGTAAGTTTCAAAAAATTCTTGAATTTCCTTTAGCTTATGAGGATGAACATCTTTTACATCCTTTATTCCATCAAACCTTGCATCGTTTACAGGAACACAAAGGATTTTTGGGTCTTCTCCTTTTTCATCTTCTATTATCAAAGCTCCTATAACTCTTGCCTTTAAAATACAACCAACTTCTAAAGGCTCATAACTTAAAACTAAAGCATCTAAAGGGTCTTCATCATTAAACCAGGTTTGTGGAATAAAACCATATTCTACAGGAAAAATAACTGAAGAAGGAATAATTCTGTCAAGAACAAATTCATCCCATTCAACATTGTATTCATACTTGTCTCTTGAACCACTTATGCATTCCACAACAACATTAACTATTTCTGGAGGTTTTTCACCTAAAGGGATTTTATGTAAAATACTCATGAGTATTTAATTTCTTCTTTTACCTTTAAATTTTTTTGCTTCATCAAGAAAAAGTTAAAATTTTTATACTAATTAGATAAGAATATAGTTTATTAAGTGGTGCGATGGAAGAAGAGAAATGGCATGCTCTTGACCCAAAAGAAGCGATGGAAAAGCTAAAAACAAGTGAAAAAGGTTTGAGCCAGGAAGAAGCTAAGAAAAGGTTGCAAGAATATGGATATAATGAACTTAAGGAAAGAAAAAGAGTTTCTGCTTTGGAGATTTTTCTTAACCAGTTCAAAGACATTTTTGTGATAATGCTTTTGATCGCAGTTGTTATTTCTGTAGGAATAGGATGGTATGAAATAAAAGCAAAACCTGAAACAAGCTTTCTTGAGGCTTATGCTGACGCTATAGCAATTGGAGGAATTGTAGTTCTTAACGCAATAGTTGGTTTTACTCAAGAGTATAGGTCAGAAAAAGCTTTGGAAGCCATGAAAAAACTTACTGCACCAAAAGCTAGGGTTATAAGAGATGGAAAAGAGATTATAATAGACGCAAAAGAAGTAGTTCCTGGAGATATTCTTGTTTTGGAAGCAGGAGATAGGATAGCAGCAGATTGCTTACTTTTAGAAACTGCAGAGCTTGAGGTTAATGAGGCAATTTTAACTGGAGAATCTGCTCCTGTTAGAAAAAAAGTTGGAAAAGTTAAGCCAGATATGCCAGTAGCAGAAAGAAAGAATTGTGTTTTCATGGCAACTCATGTAACTTACGGAAGAGGAAAGGCTTTAGTAACTTCAACAGGAATGAAAACTGAGTTTGGAAAAATAGCTGAAAAGGTTCAAGAAATAGAGGAAGAGGAAACTCCACTTAAGAAAAAGTTAGATGATTTTGCNAAAAAACTTGGAAAGCTAATAGTTGTTATTTGTATAATAATTTTTGCTTTGGAGCTTTACGAGGTTTTCTTTGTTTTAAAAGTTAATAAAATTGGTGAAATAATAAGCAATACTATAGATGCTTTTATGACTTCTGTTGCTTTGGCAGTTTCTGCAGTTCCTGAAGGTTTGCCAGCAGTTGTTACTGTAACTTTGGCTTTGGGTGCAAGAGAGCTAGCAAAAAGGAATGCGATAATAAGAAAGCTCTCCTCTGCAGAGACTTTAGGAGCAGTTACAGTAATAGCATCAGACAAAACCGGAACCCTAACAAAAGGTGAGATGACTGTTAGGAAAATTTATGCTAACGATAAAATTATAGAAGTTACTGGCGTTGGTTACGAAGGAAAAGGAGAATTCTTGTTAGATGGAAAGAATTTTGACCCAAAAAACATAGAGCTTTTGCTTAGGATAGGATGCTTGTGCAATAATGCAAGCTATGATGGAAAAACTATAATGGGAGACCCAACCGAAGGAGCTTTAATAGTAGTAGCAGCAAAAGCTGGAATGAAGAAAGAAGATTTGGAAAATGAGTTTAAAAGAATTTATGAAATACCTTTTAGCTCTGAAAGAAAAAGAATGACAACAGTTCATTTAATTGATAAGAAAAAGTTTGCTTATGTTAAGGGCGCACCAGAGATAATTCTTGAAAGATGTGACTACATTTTGAAAGATGGAAAAGTAGAAAAACTGGAGAAAAAGGAGAAAGAAAAGATTTTGAAAGTTAACGAGGAAATGGCTTCTCAAGCTTTACGTGTTTTGGGTTTTGCTTTTAAAGAATTACCAGAAAAGTTTGAAGACGAAACTGCTGAAAAAGGTTTAGTTTTTGTTGGTCTAATGGGAATGATAGACCCAGCAAGAGAGGAAGCAAAGGAAGCAAACAAAAAATGTCAGGAAGCAGGAATAAAAACTATTATGATAACTGGTGATCACAAGCTTACTGCAGTAGCAATCGCAAAAGAAATTGGAATGCTTGACGGAAAAGTTTTAACTGGNGAAGAGCTTGATAAGCTTAGCGATGAAGAATTTGAGAAAATAGTTGAAGAAGTAAGGGTTTACGCAAGAGTTTCTCCTGAGCATAAGTTAAGAATTGTTAGGGCTTTGAAGAATAAGGGCCATATAGTTGCTATGACTGGTGATGGAGTTAACGATGCTCCTGCTTTAAAGCAAGCAGATATAGGAATTGCTATGGGAATTACTGGAACTGATGTCACAAAAGAAGCTTCTGACATGGTTTTAGCAGACGATAATTTTGCAACAATAGTAAAAGCAGTTGAAGGAGGAAGAGGAATTTATGACAACATAAGAAAGTTTGTTTTCTTCTTGCTTAGATGCAATTTTGATGAGCTAGGAATAATAGGAATTTTTGCTTTGTTAGGATTGCCTTTGCCTTTGAACGCTGCTATGATTCTTTGGATTAATTTGGTAACAGACGGAGCTCCTGCAATAGCCTTAAGCATGGACCCTCCAGAAGAAGACTTGATGAAAAGAAAGCCAAGAGACCCTAAAGAAGGAATTTTGCATGGAAGATTTGCTCAAGTTTTAGCTTCATTCATAACTCAATTCTTTGGTACAGCTTTTATTTTCTGCTTATCTTATTATGTCTGGAAGGAGCCTTTGAAAGAAGCTATGACAATGGCTTTTATGCAAGCAACCTTCCAAGAACTTTTCACTGTTTGGAATTGTAGGTCAGAGAAAAGGTCAGTCTTTAGGTATTCTCCTTTGACAAACAAATACTTGGTAATAGCTGTAATATCTTCCTTTGCTCTTACTTTAATGCTTTGTTATGTTCCAGTATTTCAAGTAATGTTTGGTACTGTTCCACTTACAATTCAAGATTTNATTTTAGTATGGGGAATAGGCTCTTTAGGTCTTTTCATACTTCCAGAAGTATTTTATGGAAAAAAGGTTTGGAAATGGGTTTAGAAAAGAATTTAATTATTGACTAATATCATAATAGTGATATTATGTACAAGATTTTTACAGTTGAAGAAAGGATAAGAGTTCCTCCAACAAAATTGAGCATGAAAGTTAAGAATGCTGTAAGAGAAGCTATAGCAGAGCAACTAGAAGGAACTTTTGACCCAAGATTAGGAATAATTCTTTCAGTAATTTCTGTTGAAGAAGTTGGGGAAGGAAAAATAGTTCCAGGAGACCCAGGAGTTCACTATGATGCAAAGTTTAAACTTTTGGCTTTTAAACCAGAAAATAATGAACTAGTTTTTGGAGAAGTTATAGACAATACTGAGTTTGGCTCTTTTGTTAGAATTGGTCCTTTAGATGGTTTGGTTCATATTTCCCAGCTTATGGACGATTTTGTAAGCTATGACTCTAAGAATGCAGTATTTCTTGGAAAGGAGACAAAAAGAACTTTAAAGGAGGGGGATAAGGTAAGAGCAAGAATAATTTCTGTTAGCTTAGGTACTGAAAATAAGATTGGATTAACTATGCGTCAGCCAGGGTTAGGAAGTTTGGTTTGGTTAGAAGAGGAAAAGAAGAAAAAGAAGAAGGGAAAATAAATGGCAAAAAGGTTGCAAGTTTGCAGAAATTGTAGAAGATTTACAACAGAGCAATCTTGTCCTTATTGCAAGTCAACAAATCTTTCAACAAGCTGGAAAGGTTTGGTTATAATTTTAAACCCAGAAAGTGAAGTTGCAAAAATTTTAAGAGTTAGTGANNCAGGAAAGTATGCTTTGTACGTAGGCTAAAAGTATTTTCCATTCAAGAACTCTTTCTTACTTTTCAAGTATTCATAAGCACTTAAAGCTGCCTTAGCTCCTTCTCCTGCTGCTATAATTATTTGTTTCCANGTGCAATCAGTAACATCGCCTGCTGCAAAAATTCCAGGAAAAGAAGTTTTACAATCTTTATCAACTACTATTTCCTTTTTTTCATTTAGCTTAACAGGCAAATCTATATCTGTTCCNGGCCTTAAGCCAATAAGAATAAAAACACCTTTNACATTAAGCTTAAACTTTTCATTAGTTTTTATATTTTGTACTTCAACACTTTCAACAAAATTTTTTCCTTCTATTTTTGTTATTCTGCAATTGTTGAAAATCTTGACATAAGAAAGTTTTTTTACTTTTTCTCTTGTTGCTTCATCCCCACCCAAATTTTCTGTTATGTTAACAAGATAAATTTGCTTTGTGAATTTTGATAGTTGCAAAACTGCGTCTAAGGCTGAATTGCCTCCTCCTACTACAACTACTGGTAAGTCTTTGAAAACTGGTGCATCACAAATAGCGCAATAGCTTACTCCTCTTCCTATGAATTCCTCCTCTCCTGGAACGTTCAAGTGCAAAGGAATTTTTCCTGCTGCTATTATCACAGTATTAGCTAAATAGTTATTCCTGTTAGTTTCAACAAGAAATATCCCATCCTTAGGTTTAACTGCTTTTACTTCTTCATACTTAACTTCGATGTTGAATGCTTTTACATGTTCTTCAAATTTTTTAACAAATTCTGGGCCAGTTATTAGTCTATAACCAAGATAATTTTCTATTGAAGAAGAAAGGGCTGCCTGTCCTCCCAAATCTTTTGAGATTACAAGAATGTCTAGTTTTTTTCTTGCTAAATAAATGCTAGCAGTTATTCCAGCAGGGCCTGCCCCAACTATTATAGCATCATAAGGAACTATAGAGCTTATCATAAAATTAATTTTCTTAAGTTAGATAATAAAATTAATCTTATGAAGGCTTTGTTTATCCTTAGAGCCCAACCTTTGCATAAAGGTCATTTGTATGCCATAAAAAATGCTGAGAAGAAATTTGAGCTTATAATAGGAATAGGAAGTTCTAACATAAGCAATACTTTTGAAAATCCTTTTACTTTTAAAGAAAGGAAGAAAATGCTTGAGCTTGCTGGATTAAAAAATAAAGTATTTCCTATTCCTGACGTAGGGAATTGCGAAAAATGGGTAAATCAAATTTTGAAAAAAATAGATTTTGATTTTGTAATTTCTGGAAACAAATGGGTGAAAGAATGTTTGAAGGAAAGAAAAAGGTTATTGAGCCAAGATTTTTAAAACCAGAAAAGTATAAAGCAAGTTTAATTAGAGAAAAAATTGTGAAAGGAGAAAAATGGGAAAATTTAGTTCCAAGAGAAATTGTAAGCTATATTAAAAAGATAAAAGGAGAGGAAAGAATTAGAAAATTGGCTTGTATGGTTTAGCTTCTACTAAACAGACATCAAAATTTCTCTTTGCAGCAGTATAAGCAGCCATACACCCAGCTGTGCCAGCACCTGCTACAATTACATCATATTCCATGAGAAAAGATTAGAGGTTAAATTATTTAACTTCTTAGTATTTTATAACTTGCTTTACCACATTTGGAATTTCTTCTATAAGATTGCTTGCAGTCAAAGATTCAGAATATTTCTTTGCTGCTAGTTCTCCTGCTTTTCCGTTCAAGTAGGCAGCAGCACAAGCAGAAGTAAAAGTATCATTTCCTCTTGCCAAATAAGCGCCCAAAATTCCTGCTAAAGTATCTCCCAAACCACCTTTAGTTAATGCTGGTGAGCCAGTTTTATTCAAAGCAACTTCTTTTCCGTTTGAAATAACATCAATATGCCCTTTCAAAAGAATTGTTGTTTTTAGTTTTGCCGCAGTTTCCTTCACAACTTTAATTCTTTGATTTAAATCGTTTCCAACTTGAATTCCTGATAAAACCAAAAGTTCATGAACATGTGGAGTTAAAACAAAATTTTTATCTTTCAAAATTTCTTTTTTTCTTGCTACTGCATGAATTGCGTCAGCATCTATTACTGCAGGAATTTCAATTTCTTCTAGAAATTTTACCACAGTTTTTAGAACTTCTTCTTCTCTTGTTAACCCTCCTCCAACAACAACTGCATTTTTGTTATGAG
>JGI24721J44947_10005486_pt1 | contig 17354 bp, 15 predicted proteins | sample YelNatPaOPGAMG01_FD_44947 | JGI IMG/M metagenome (IMG submission 44947)
GACTGGCTGGAGTCCTAGGCTAAGCTCTAGGGAAGCCGTATGGAAGACTTTGACGGCTGTGTCTAGGTAGACATGCCTGAGTTGGCTTTACACTTCTCAGTTGTATTCGCTTTAGTTGCCCCTAAGTTGGGCGTTAAGAAGGCTTTACTACTGTCGTTTATGGCTTTGATACCGGATTTAGATGTGCTTATGCATGTTCACAGGTCTATGAGCCATTCAATCCTCATACTGGCGTTTGCGTATACGCCTATTTTACTGGCCGTTTATAGGTTTAAGCCCAAAGGCTTCAGGTTGGCTCTGCTCGGTCTATTGGCTTTGCTGAGCCACCCGATTATGGACTGCTTCCAGACGTATACGCCGATATTTTATCCGCTGCTCGATAGGTCTGTTTGGCTTAGCGTTGACGGTGGGGTGCAGATATCTCCATCGGGTTTAAAGCCCTTTGCCTCGGCTGGTGTGAAAGACACCCCTACGGTTTTCAAACGGTTTACAACCATGGATGCGCCCGTATTTACGGGTGAAGGCTTCCTGATATCTCTGCTCTTGGTCGCTGTGCCGTTGGCTGTGGAGTTTAAAGCATGTTCTTCTAAATCCGTTAAGCGTAGTGTTGAATTGCCTCTAGACGACCCGGCTGAGTCTTTAAGTGTTCCAGAGCCTACCGTTACTAAAGACATGGTTACAGTTGTCATTCCGACTCTGAACGAGGAGGAGGCTATTGGGAAGGTTTTAGACGAGCTTAGAGCTGAAGGGTATAGGAATATACTTGTCGTGGATGGGTATTCAAGCGATGGAACTGTTAAGGTTGCTAAGCAGAAGGGTGTGGATGTTGTTCTTCAGCATGGGGCTGGTAAGGCTGGAGCCATTAGAACGGCTTTGGAGCATGTTAAGACGCCCTACATGGTTGTTATGGACGGCGACTACACGTATGATCCTAAGGATATTGAACGTATGCTCGTGCACGCTGCAAAGTATGATGAGATAATAGGCGTTAGGGCAAATTCTAAAAACATCGGTTGGTTGCATAGGCTGGGCAATAAAGTCATAAATTCCACCTTCAACCTCCTATTAGGTGCCAGTCTAAGCGACGTCTGTAGCGGCATGTACTTGGTCAGAACTGAGGCTTTAAGGGGGGTTGAGCTGAGGAGTAGGGGGTTTAGCGTGGAAGTTGAAATAGCGGCTCACATGTGCTCTTCGGGTAGGGTGACGGAGGTTCCTATAAGCTATAGGAGGAGAATGGGGAGGAGGAAGTTGAAGAGTTTAAGGGATGGCTTCAGCATACTCAGTACGGTTTTCTGGCTTGCGAGAGCTTACAACCCTGTTTTCCTATTTGCCGTGCTTGCCTCTTTAATGGCTGTTCCAGGCGTGGTCTTGACGTTGTGGCAGCTCTACTTGAGGTACGTCTACGGTGCTGAAGCCTGGTCTATGGGTGTTGCATGGCTGGGTCTCTTCCTCCTCGTAGTTGGGATGCAGGGCTTCACAGTGGCCACTATAGCTCTCCTCTTGAAGAGGATGGAGAAGCGTATAGTTCGACTTGTTGAAAAGAGAAGTTGAAGACTGTAAGAATCAGGTCTAACGAGGACCTGCTCCTCATAAACGTTCTATCTGTACTGCTCATATTAGCCGTGGCTTTCCTCCCAAGCTCCCCCATGCGGACGTTTCTCGGAATACCGTTCGTACTATTCTTCCCAGGATACACGCTTATAGGCGCCCTCTACCCCAAGAAGGACGACCTGGATAGCGTTGAGAGAGTCGCCTTAAGCATAGGCTTAAGCCTCGCCGTTGTTCCGCTATTGGGTTTGGCTTTAAATTACACGCCCTTCGGCATAAGGCTGGCTCCAACACTCGCCTCGCTTTTCATATTCACGCTTTCAATGTCCATGCTTTCAGCATACAGAAGGAATAAATTACCCGAAGGAGAAAGGTTCAACCCGCTTTCAAACGTGAATTTTCCAAGGTGGAGTTCACTGAGCAGGGCGGATAAGCTTATTATGTCGGTCGGACTGGTAGCCTGCATATGCACCGCTGGGGGGTTGACGGCTTACTTCGCATCCACACCTAGGGTTGGAGAACGCTTCACAGAATTTTACGTCCTCGGACCAGGTGGGAAGGTCGCTGACTACCCGACCAACCTGACGCTTGGTGAGAGTGGAACAGTCATCCTAGGCGTTGTAAACCACGAATATGAGGACGTGACGTACAGGATCGTCATCAAGCTGGACAATGAAACGATTGGGATGATAGATGGTATAAAGTTAAGCCATGAAGGGAAGTGGGAGCAGAACTACACTTTCACGCCTAGGAAAACGGGTGGGAAGATGAAGCTTGAATTCCTCCTATACAGAGAAGGCTTGGAAGAGCCCTACCGCACCCTGCACTTGTGGATAACAGTCCGCGATAGGGAGCGGTTGTGAAGCTGGAGCTGAGCGCTTTCATCCTATATCTGACCCTCATAGCTTCGGCTGAGATTATAACCTCGTTCATAGACCCAAGCTACGGGTTACTCCTACACTCGGCCATCCTAGTTTCACTCCTGACGCTTTCGGCCTTATGGCATGGGGCTAACCCAGCTTCAAGTCTCTACCTAAGCCTATCGCTAGCCCCTTTGATCAGGATCCTAAGCCTATCCCTACCGCTAACGTACTTCCCAAGATACGCCTGGTACACTGTGGCCAGCGTACCCGTTCTGGCAGCGGCTTTAACAGCCATCAGGGTTCAAGGCTTAGGGTTGAGGGACGTAGGCTTGACCTTCAACAATCTCCCAGCCCAGACATGCATAGCATTGACGGGCGTACCCTTCGGCGTGGTCGAATACTTCATCCTCAAGCCCGAGCCTCTAGCTTCAAACCTCCCCATGCTCGAATACAGCCTGCTAGCCATAGCCCTAATCTTCTCCACAGGCTTCGTCGAGGAGCTCGTCTTCAGAGGCGTCCTCCAGAGGAGCACCGTGGAGGCTTTAGGAGAAAAGGCGGGGGTGCTGGGCGTAACGGCCGTCTTCGCGACCATGCACATAGGATGGCTTAACCTACTCGACGTACTCTTCGTCTTCTCAATCGGACTATTCTTCGCATTTATGACGCTTAAAACCGGAAGCATAGTAGGCGTAAGCCTATCCCACGGGATAACAAACGTCGTACTGTTTCTACTGATGCCAGCTAGGTGAAAAAGCTTATAAGGAAGACACGCACAAAAAGTGTTTGAAGCTTATGATTTCAACCGTTACAACAACAGTAACCACCGTTGCGACGCTAGCCATGGGTGCCACCCTAGGAGCCCTAGCCACACTACTACTCATACTCCTACTTTCAGCAAAGGAAGTCGTCACAACGGACATGGGGCAAAGGCTTGTAGCTTTTGGGAGAAGCCTAGACGTAAGCATAGTCCCACTACTAATAGTCTTCATGCTAATCACAATATTCAAAATTCTAGAAATAATCAGCTCTATATCATAACGTACGTTTACAGCATTTTAAAATCGAAGCAATGAAAGAAATAAGAGGTAGGACGGCTTTAGTAACGGGTGGAGCTGGTTTCATAGGATGCCATTTAGTTGATCATTTACTAAAAAATCAGTGGCATGTTAAAGTTATAGATAATTTGAGTACAGGAAAATTGACAAATCTTGAACAATATACTAAAAATCCAAGCTTAGAAATTATAATCGGAGACCTCAAAAAACCACATGATTGCCGTATGGTAGTTCAAGATGTTGAAGTAGTGTTTCATTTTGCAGCAAACCCTGAAGTAAAGTTAAGTACAACGTACCCAAAAATACACTTTGAACAAAATATAATGGCAACATTTAACTTACTTGAAGCGATAAGGCGGAAAAGTAATGTAAAGTATTTGATATTTGCATCATCAAGTTCGGTTTATGGTGAACCAGAAAGAATTCCCACGAAAGAGACTGATCCCTTAAAGCCATTATCGGTTTATGGAGCAAGTAAGGTGGCGTGCGAAGCGTTATTACAGAGCTATTCAAATTTATACGGAATAAAGTCTGTAGCACTGAGGTATGCGAACGTAGTTGGCCATAAACTAAACCATGGTGTAATCTACGACTTCATCCAAAAGCTTAGGAGGAACTCTAAGGAGCTTGAAATACTGGGAAACGGAACCCAAATAAGAAGTTATCTTTTTGTTCACGATGCCGTTAAGGCGGCATTAATAGCTTATATGCACGCATATACCATGATGAGTAATTACTTTGAAGTATATAACGTTGGGAATGAAGATTGGTTAACTATAAAGGAGGTAGCAGATATAGTAATCGAAACGATGGGGTTGCGTGATGTAAAGTACGTTTTTAGACCAATGCTTTACGGAGTGGGTTGGCCAGGTGATATCAAGAAGATAATAATGGATATATCAAAGATCAAGAGCTTAGGTTACAAACCATCATTCACCAGTAGGGAGGCTGTAAAGTTAACAGTTAAGTCCCTATGCAAGGCGGTTAACTAATGCCAGATATTCTAACAGAATCTCGAACATAAAATGATAATCATGAAGATAGAGACCGTTCTTCTCATAATCATAGGTATACCATATTTAATAAGTACGATCATTATTATATACTATGCTCGAAAGTACGACATAAGTAGATTTATGAAAGAAATAAACGAATTACCAAAAATAACAATAGTTTTGCCCACATATAACGAGGAAAACGTTATTTCAAAAAAACTTGACAACGTTCTAAACTTAGATTATCCTTACGACAAACTTGAAATTATAGTCGTAGACTGTAGTACTGACAACACACCAACTATTGTACAAGAATATATCAAAAATTATCCGTTCATTAAACTAATTAGAGAGAGTGAACGTAGGGGCCTTGCAACGGCTCTTAATATTGGCTACAAAGAGGCGACCGGAAGCATTGTAATTAAAAGTGACACTGATTCTTTAATATTAAGCAAGAATGCATTAAAAAGGGTTGCAAAACTCTTTGCGAATCCTAAGATCGGAGGAGTTTGTGGTATTCGTACTGGTGGAGACGATACTGAAGGCGGTCTTAGAAGTTTACAGATTTTGCAACAAATGGCAGAGACAATGATAGATTCAACTATAATAGCTCACGGAAGTTTTGCGGCTTTTCGTAGGAGGCTGATAGAACCAATAAATCCAAGGTCGTTTGCAGACGATACCGAACTCTTTATTAAAATAAGGAAAAAAGGCTACAAAACGTTACTTGACACGTCCATAGAAACCTTTGAACCATATGAGACCAATCCAAAGAAAAGACTTAAACAGATGAGCCGCAGAGCTGGAGGTATTATAAAGGTTATCATAGAAAATTTCACAATATTTCTTAATTTTAAGTATGGTAAGTTTGGTTTCATAATTTATCCACTGAATTTTCTTATGCTAATCTTCCTACCGTGGGCTACTCTGATACTATTGCTCTTATTCGCATTCATGCTATATTGTTTGATTGGCACATTTTTCTTTTGTCTTGGAATACTCATAACTTTACTGGTAGTCATGGCAAGCTATTGCACTGGCAAGCCAAAAATTATAGCGGGTTTAATGGATATAATACTCTCCTCTCTTATAGGTCAGCTTAAGCTTTGCTTTAAAAGGATAGAATATAAGTGGGAAAAAGTACGTCCTAACAGCCACATATATTGTGCTTCTAGTAACCACGTCTTAGATTTTCACTTGAGCCTATAGAAATTACATGAGAATAGCTATAATCGTTCCATTTTATTCACCTTCGATTGGTGGTGTAGAAACAGTGGCAAGGGACACAGCTGAGGAACTATCTCGTCGAGGGCATGATGTTTCAGTCATAACAACAATCTACAATAACACTTGGACAAAGATAGCAAAACCAGGGGTGGAAGTAAGAGATAATGTGACAATATATAGGTTAAACTCCAGCATGTTTAAAATTGGCTACGCCACTCTTATGAATGGGCTTAAAGAGACCCTTATAAGGATTAAGCCTGACATAGTTCACTCTCACAATTTGCATCCACATCTCTTTCAATCAGCTAAGTGGAAAGACTATCTTGGTTATAAAATAGTAGCACAATTACATTGCCCTGAAGCAACGGGCATAGATCATGCATGTGCAAAATTGTTGTATAAGTGGGTTGTGCAGTACCTTATTAAAAATCAGCACAGAATCGATGCATTCATTGCTCACACGAACTTAGAGAGAAAATGGTTAATTAACAAAGGGGTTGATTGGTGGAAAATACATAAAGTAAACTATCCTTGCGTTCGCTCCAGCCTCACGGCATATGAACCAAAGCCCATATGTAGAATCGAATTTCCCGAAAAGTTTGTTTTAATGTATATGGGGAGGATAACTTGGAGAAAGGGGATTCATACATTGTTACAAGCAATGCCCGATGTTGTTAGTGAAATCGGAAATGTGAGATTGGTAATAGCTGGTTCAAAAAACGAGGAATATTACAAGGTATTGCTTAAGTTCATGAACAAATTGAAACTAAACCATTATGTCAGCTTAAAGCAACGACTCCCAGAGCATATAAAATATGATTATATGGGAAGCTGTACAGCCTTCGTCTTGCCGAGTATTAAAGATTATACGCCCGTAACCTTAATTGAGGCACAAGCTTTGGGCGTACCTGTCGTTTCAACATTTGTGGGTGCCATACCAGAAATTGTGAGAAATCGAGAAACAGGTTTGCTCGTGGAGCCTGAAAATTCAAAACAGTTAGCTCAAGTGCTTAAACGGTTGCTTCTCAAGGAGCATTTAAGGAGCTTACTGAGCGTAAAGGCACGAATGTGGGTTAAAAATAACTTTCTCCTTGAAAATACTGTGAGTAAATTAAATGAGTTATACACTTCTTGCTTAAATTACTAGTTCTTGAACATGAGAGATAGGATAACTATTATGTCGCATTTAGTGAAAGTACAAGTACGCAATGCAGAGCGCATATTAGATTTAGGGTGCGGGGATGGCAATGTAACTATAAGAATTGCAGAAGCTTGTTGCGCAAAGGAAGTCTTTGGAGTAGACGTTGATGATCAAGCACTCCAACAAGCACAGAGGAAAGGCATGACAGTTGTAAAGGCTGATCTTAATGTAGACAAGCTTCCATTTCAAGCTAACTATTTTGATTTGGTCATAATGGCAGAGGTGATAGAGCATCTGCTGGATCCGGACCATGCACTTCAACAAGTACAGAGAGTCTTGAAGCCAGGTGGATATCTCCTGCTGACAACGCCAAATTTAGGATGGTACGTCAATAGGTTGGTCTTGCTATTTGGATATCAACCATATTGGACTGGATGTGGTAGATATAACGTAGGCAAGTTTATGAGAAGTATAAGAGAACCAGCTGGGCATCTTAGACTGTATACAATGAGAGCTTTAAAGCAGATGCTGATTTTACACAATTTTATGATTGTTACAATTAAAGGGTCGACAACGGATTTATTAAGAGAGCCACTGAGAACAGTGGATGATATTATAGCGAGGATAAGGTCTTCAATGGCCCAGATACTAATAGTGTTAGCCCGTAAAGTTAGCACGTACATGCAACTATAGAGGTGGAGCTTAACAATGAAACCGAAGCTAAATGTAGGTGTGATAGGCGCTGGCTTTATCGCAGAGCATGCTCATCTTCCGTCCTTAAAAAAGATTAAGGAGGTTCAAGTCGTTGCCGTATGTGATATAGATAGACAACGTGCAAACCATGTTGCCGTACGATTTGGCATCCCAAAAGTATACTCAGATTATATTGAAATGCTAGATCGAGAGCAACTAGATGTAGTTCACATCTGTACCCCCCCACGCCTACACGCCACCATGGCAATCCAGAGTATGAATCGGAAGTGTCATGTTCTGGTAGAGAAGCCTATGGCAACAAGTGTAAAGGAGGCGGAAGAGATGGTAATTGCTTCTAAGAAAAATAATGTAAAGCTTTGCGTTTGCCATAATAATGTCCTAAAACCTTCAATACTAAAAGCAAAGTCTTTGATTGATAGGGGTGAAGCTGGCAGAGTCACGAGTATCCGAGTAACTTGGTTAAACCCACCCACCCAATTTCCAGACTGGGTTTATACTCTACCGCTTGGAGGTCTTTTTCTTGAAGTCGCCCCTCACGCTGTTAGTATTATTCAATTGTTCTTGAAAGATGTTAATGATATTTGCACATTTTCAACTGATAACGAAATAAAGGTTTTGCTTAAAGGAGATAATGTTATTGGTGTGATAGATATGTCTTTTTATTCGCCTACGCAAAAATGGGAATTAGAAATACGTGGAACCGAGAGAATCATCTACGCAGACCTGCTCTTAAATACGGTTTTAAAATTAAGAAAGGGAGGCTCAAAACCAACAATAGCACTAGACGCTCTATACAGAAGTTCACTTACAATAAAGGGTATGGTAATGGAGTCGTTACGTGTGATGCTTGGAAAAAGAAGGGGGGGACATTATGACTTAATTCGAAGTTTTATTAAAAGTTTAATGGAAGATACCGACCCTCCAGTAACTGGCGATGAGGGGAAAAGATGCATTCAATTAATTGAATTAATCCATGAAAAGCTGAATAGAGAAACTATACGGCAGCTTTGACATAGCAGGCGAGTACTTTAATTGTTCGGATTCAAGTTATTCTATAAACCTATTGCTAAAGTTCCCTCTGAAACACGGGCATGTGGTTTGATAAATGCTTTGATATAAGCATCTAAGCATGTTATAACGCCTTAGGAAAGAAAAGATTACAATGGTAGTGGATATTGGAAGCAGTGCAGACGAGACATTAAAGTTGTTCCAAGAGAAATAGGATATTGTGAAAGAATGCTAATTGATATTAATTGGGGTTACGAATTAGAACTGTTAAGACTTGATACATTTTCGTACAATTTATCGTACTATAGGTCGCTACAGAATGCCCTCTGGAGAATATTAGGTTCATTGCTCCTTCTTTTGAGAATAAATCCAATATAGACTTCATATTTATGGGTACTCGCTCAGGAAAATGAAAGTTCGTCTCTCCGTTTAATTGGCTAAATAATTTACAAAAAGTTAAGTAAAAAAGCGTTATGATCTCTAAGCTTTCTCTTTCATCATTATTGGGCTTGTCAGTCTTTACAATAACACTTTTGATTGTATCATCCCCACTCTCATTAGATCCTTCTATTGCTTTTGCAGCTATAGACTCACTTTACATGACAAAAATCGAGTTCATAATTTGTTTTTTAATATTAGAATCTTTGGTATCTTTATATGTTTTACTTAGGAATAAGCTGTGGGATCATTTTGATGTATTAATAGTAACTTTACTCTCGATTATCTTCTATTCATTTTTATTAATAGAATCCCCCACTGTACCAGGTTGGGATCCATATTATCATATGGCTACGCTTAATTTCTTTTTGAATAGGGGCTTCGTCATAACGGATACTTTCATCAATTTGTCATGGGTAGGTATGTACTCCCTTTATGCGGTTTTATTTGCCATAACGGGGTTAACCCTGTTTGATATTATGAAGTGGGTTTGGGTAATTCTCACTTGTTTAGTCGGCGTTTTAATCTATCTATTATATCTCTCAATTTTAAAGTCTAGAGAATACTCATTTCTCGCCTTTCTACTTTTTTTGGGAGGAAATTTCGCAGTAAACCGAATAATTGGATTTAATCCTCAAACTTTAGCACTAGTGTTCGCGTTAATGTTTTTACTTATCCTATCTATGAAAACAGAAGCGAATCGATCTGTTTTTCTTCTAATTCTAGGCTTTCTATTAGTAATCACTCACCCAATAACACTTGTCTGGGTGCTAATTACCGTTTTTATACTTGCCTTTTTCGAAAAAGATTATACATTACCATTAATAATCACCATAATGATGATGACTTGGATGATATTTGTGGCTGTTTTAAGTACAAAGTCTATAATATTTCATTTTGTGCATCTTAGTTTATTAGATTCAAGAAAGAGCTATTTGCCGTTATATGTTCAACGGTACCTAATGGATTACCCATTATGGGCTCAATTAACTAGATCTACGTGGATTTTCTTAATAACGTCATTAGATTTTCTTGCAATTTATAAGCTTCATCGAAATCGAAAATGCCTAGACAAATCCACGAGAATTATGATATCATCTACTGTCGGACTTATGATACTTGCAATCCCCCTTATTTTTATAGTAAGTGGAGAATTCAGTTATAAACTCTTACTTTTTGGGAGTATACCTGCTTGTTACTTTGCGTCATTGGCTTTCTCTGGAAAAGTGAAATACTGTACATTACTTTCCATCTTCCTTATTTTCATCCTACTTCCAACGTTTTATATTAATAACCCAAAGCTGTATCAGTTGATGACACATAAATGGGAAGAAAATGGCTTTCTTTTTATGAATCAGCATATTAAAGTCATTGATGATTTGAAAATTTTTTGTGGATATGATGATTCAAGAAGGATCTTATACTATCTTCCGGGTACCAACATAGGCAATTTTATTTCTGACGCGTGGAATCCAGCCTATAGTGATCTATTTTTAAAACGTTTTAAGAACGGAGATATAGAGGCAGATATATATTTAGTCTCTTTTAGAACTAAGATTCGTTTCTACTCATTATATAATATAGGAGATGATGAGTTTAATAAAGTAATTTCTTTGTGGCGTAAGAGTAAGAACCTTGTTTATTCTAATGGTCTTTTTCAAATTTATGCGAATTAAACGAATTCGTAAAACAGCCACTTTCAGCAAAGGAAGTCGTCACAACGGACATGGGGCAAAGGCTTGTAGCTTTTGGGAGAAGCCTAGACGTAAGCATAGTCCCACTACTAATAGTCTTCACGTTAATCGTAGCGTTTAAAGTATTAGAAGTACTCTACTAGACCATACGCTTCCAGACTCCATTCTACAAGGCTTAGAGGTTCTTTCCGTCTATTCTGCTATTAAATGCATCCTAAACGACGCATTGACACTTTAAAGCATGCAAAGTCTTAAATAGTGATAGGTTGCAATTTATGGTTGATGTTCACGTTTAGATGTTTTAGGAAAAGCTTCTCAACGCTACTATTATTCCTACTGGTTTCTTCAACCGTGCTATCCGCGGTCGAACTGTTTCAGCCCAGGTTTCCCACAGTCTTCTCTGAGCCTAAGCCTTCAACAATATTCCCCGTGAACGTGACGATAACGTATGAAGGCGTTGTCGAAAAGATAATGTTTGCAGACCACTCGGAGAATTTGGAGGAGGGCAACTGGATAGCCCTGTCGGGAGGATCAACGGTCACACTTCCACCCACGACGCTAGTCTACAAGGGCGTCTCATCAGCCACATACGTCAGAGACAACAGGACGATTAAGATAGAGGCTTCGTTCGACAGTAGGGAGTTGAAATACCCTATGACAAGCCACCAAGTCTACTACCCAGGCGACACCGTTAAAGCAACCTTCTACGGCTCAGCCAGTCTAGCGGGTTGGAAGGTGGATATAAGGCTTATAAAGACATCCCCATTGGAGGCTAGGGACGTTTTAAGAGATGCCTTCGAAGGAGACATATCACCCCTCAGAAGCCTCATAAGCAAACCAGTCTGGGAGATAAAAAACGTCGAGCTGGACTCTAAGGGGGATGCAACCGTATCCTTCAAATTGGATGAGCCTGGAGACTACGCTCTACTAGTCTTAAGCGAGGAGGAGAATGGAGACGTATATGAGCTTAAACTGTTCTCAGCAACCATGGTTGAGGTTTTAGACTACAAAGCAGATGTGACCGCTCCTTCATCCGTGACGAGGGGTAAACCGGTAGACATACACGTCAAGCTTACAGGTGCTCCGAAGTCTGAGAAAGGCTACAGGTATGGGGCTCTAATAATATACGAGCCCGCCTACAGCGTCACCGTAAGGCTTGAGACAAACGGCACAGTCCCAGGTACAACGCTAACGGCGAACGGCGCACTACTGTTAAACGGGACGGCTGAGAGAACCTTCCTCATAGCAGGCGTAGGATTAACAGCCATAAACAAGAACCTCATAGCCGAGAGGACTGTGACAGCCTTCGGCGCCAACAGGGTTTCAATAGGGTTCTCAGACGTAACCAATGAAACGGAGGCTTCACTATCGCTCATGACGGACGAATCCATGCCGACCGGGAGATACATACTGCTAGTAGGCGTATGGGAGCTTCAAACAGGTAGGCGGGTAGTAGCCCTATACCAAGGCTACGTAGAACTCACAGTTCCACCGGTTGTAGTCCCGCCCGTCGTCGTTCCACCGCCTACGCCTGAGGAGGTTGAAGCCATGCCTACTGAAGCGGCCGCATCATACCTGGAGACTCTAACGGCTACAGACGCCGTATACTACCTTGAGAGGCTGAGCCTATCGAAGGCTACTGAGATCATCGGAGTCTTAAGCCTCGATAAGGCTGTAGAGGTCTTCGGGCTTCTAACGCTCGAAAGGGCTGTAGGCATATTTGAAAAAGGCGTCTTAACAAACCTAACGGCTAGGATCGCAAACATCATGCTCGCCCTAAACGTCTCAAAGAGCGCTGAGATAATGCTCTCAGTCAACGTCACACTAGCACCGCCCGTCGTCGAGCAGATTGTTAAGGCAAACGCTACGCAGACGGCTAGGATAGTGGAGGAGATGGCCGTTTCAAACCTAACGAGGACGGCGGAGGTCTTGGAGAAAGTAAGCCCTAAAAGCCTAGCATTAATACTTCTCGAAATATCTAGGCTCCCCTCAACGCCTGAAACCGCGGCTAAGATTCTTGAGGCTTTAAGCTTAAGCAAGGCCGTTGAAGCTGTTAAAGCCATGATAAGCCTAGGCGCATTGGAAGAGCTTGGAGAAATATTCAAATACCTATCGACCGTGAGGCTCAACGAGATATACGGCTCCCTAACCATAGATGAGAGGGCTGAACTACTACCATACCTATCACCTGAAACAGTCTCACGCATATCCGCAAACCTACTACCCCTACCAGACCTAAAGCCGACAGCGATCACAGTAAAGCCTGTAGAGCCTAAAGCCGAGCAGCCGTGCACAGTCAACGTCACGGTTGAAAACGTTGGAAACATAGACTCAGGCAGATTCAACGTAACGGTCAAAGTGGACAACGCCACTATCGGGGCTTTTCAAGTCGAAAAGCTACCCGTAAACGCATCCACAACCCTAAGCCTCACATGGACACCTAAAGTTGAAGGCGTCTACAAGCTGACGGCTATAGTAGACCCTGAAAACGCCGTTAAAGAAACGAATGAGACGAACAACATTCTAAGCCTAACAGTAACGGTTAAGCCTAAGCCTCTACCAGACCTAACGCCGACAGCGATCACGGTAGCCCCANCCGAACCATCCGTTGGGGAAAACTGCACGGTAAACGTTACAGTGTCGAATATTGGAACCGCTGAATCNCCACCGTTTAAAGTCCTCCTCAAAGCCGACGGTTTAACTGTTCAAACGCTGACGGTTGAAAAGCTACCCGTCAACGGATTAGCCNTTTTAAGATTCACGTGGACGCCTACGAGGAGCGGAAACNATACTTTAACGGTCATAGCGGATCCAGATAACGCAGTCGAAGAGCTCAANGAGACAAACAACGTTCTAAGCATAACCGTGACTGTTAAAGCCCTACCAGACCTAACGGTTGAAATCGTAAACCTACCCGCAAGCTTCGAAGCTGGAAAGGAGTACAGCATAAACGTTTTAACCAGGAACATAGGCGAAGGAGACGCGGGCACGTTCAACGTTAGGCTTGAGTTTAACGGACACCTCATAGGCGTTAAAACCGTTGAAGCCTTACCTGCGGGCTCAGATAGGACTATAACCTTCACTTGGAGGCCTGAAGAAGCGGGCAGGTACGTTCTAAGGGCTACAGTAGACCCTGAGAACGCGGTTAGAGAAGTCAATGAGGCTAACAACGTCGCTGAAGTAGAAGTCACAGTGGCTCCGCCATGGTATGTGACGTGGCTACCAGCCATAGTAGCACTGATCGTGATAGTCGTCGCAGTCGTGGTGTACCTAGTTTGGAAGCGTTCAAGAAAGGGGAAAACCTAGCCCTCATACTCCCACTTTTTCTTATTTTAACCCTTCCAGTAGGCGTATATGCTAGCGTCGAATACGTTAAGATAACGCCTGAAAACCCCATCCAGGGGGACGTTGTAAGCATAACCATTAAAGCCTCACCATTCGAAGAAGTCCAAGTAACCGTTCTATTCTCTAAGACCCTTGAAGCCTCCGGCGGAGAGTATATGTGGAGACTCAACGGGGTTAGAATACCCTCAACACCTAACACGTTCGAAGTTAGAGCTGAAAACGTTAGAAACTTGCACGTAGCCGTGAAGGTCCTACTCATATGGGTTACAAAGAGCGTAGACGCCAAGGGTGGGGTAGCATCAATGTCTCAGAGCGACGTACCCGTTGGAACATACGACGTAGTCATCTACGGAGAGGCCTTAGATAAAACATCGAAGGTCACAGTCACGGTAACGGCTTCGGCTACAATAACGATGAACAGGAACGGGTTATACACGTACAGCCTAGACACAAGCAACATACCCGTAGGCACGTTCACGGTTAGAATTGGGGAAGTCGAGAAAACCATAACCCTATCCCCATCCAAGCCTGAAACGCCGGAGCAAACGCCGACACCACAGCTCATAGAGCTGATGAGCGATGGGGAAGCAGCTGAAACACTTGAGAAGCTAAGCCTAGAAGAAGCCGTAACAATACTTGAAGAGGTTTCAAACCAGAAGGTAGCTAGAATACTTCAACTCACAGATACCGCCAGAGCCGTTGAACTACTCAAACGCCTAACCGTTTCAAAAGCGGCAAACGTGATGGTTGAAATAGAAGTGGGGAAAGCCTCAGAAATAGTTGAAAAGATGGCTGAAATAGACATAAAAACAACAGCCAGAATACTGGAGGAGACGGCTAGCATAAACCTGACCAGGACAGCTGAGATACTGGAAAAAACCCAGACAACGACAACAGCCAAACTAATACTGGAAATAGCCAAACTCCAACCATACTAAATATGAAACCCTACTGGAGTCCCTCAAAACCCGAAAACATATGGGCTTGAGAAAATGGAAAGGGGGTTTGAAGAGGCTTGTAATCGTTTAACTTAAACCACCATTTATAAACATTTTCAATTAAAATTTTAGACAAAATATATCAATATCTAGGTTTTCGAAACATTCACCCAGTAATCCTCCAAGAATTTTAACATAAAACCTACCTTTATGAAAACAATTCACTGAAAGCTTCAGGTTGAAGTTGCTTTTAGCGGGCGTTTACGAAAATCTTAAAGCTACTCTGGAAAAGCTAGAGCCGAGGTTCACGTTGAGGTTGAGGCGGGATGGTAAGTCACCTGAACGTTATGAGAAAATATGCATTCACAGTCTTAAAGTAGCCTCATATGTTGGTACATAACATACAGTTGAAATGTGGGTAGAGTAACGGCACCAAAATAATGAAAGGTATTTATAAGCTCTTTAGTAGGATATGTATATGTAAACATGTGTGCAGCTGTGAAACATGAAGACGGTGTAGTGAAGCTCTCAGACGGTTCAATTCTAAAGCTTAGAATAGGCATTATTGATGCTCGTGAGACTGGCTTTTCTCCATTTGGTGAGGTTGATATTGCTGTGAAGGTTGTGGGTGGAATTGCAACAAAGGAGGTTCCTGAAGAAGTACGGAAGCTTGTGTTGAACAAGCCGTTACCTCCTCCCGGTCCGGAACCTCCACGTGAGGGTTGGGAGATATTAGACGTTAAGGAATATGCTCCTGCAATTGCTGAAGAGCAGGTTCAAACATCTAAAGGCCTGTTTCTAGTAACAGTAAAAGCAGAACCGGTTATGGCTTCACGTAACGTCAATTATAGAACTGAGTTTAACGAACCCATTTATTGGCTGAATTGGGTATATAAGATTTCTTGGAAGCCTTTAAAGGGGAGGTGATACTATGGGAGTCCCCGTTAAATTGAGACAAGCTGGAGATTTATCCCAGCTTTCCACACTAAATCGTGTAGTTAGAAAGCCCACTATTGAATTACCGGCGGTTAGTTCAACTCTGCCTTTAGTAGTAGATCCAGCTAAAATGGTCGAAATCATAGAGCATGGTGTAAGCCTCGCTGAGGGTGGGAAGCGTCGAGAATGTATCAATGAGATTGACGAAGCCATCTTTAACTACTTCAGTAAAATAGCCAATGTTCTAGATAGACAGCTAACGGATAAGGGGAGACTGCCCGAATTCATAGACTTCTTAAAAGAGAAGGGATACATCAACTTGGACATTTGGAGGAAAATACTAGACCTCCTACTGGTAGTTGACGGGTTGAAGATGCAGGACGAAATTCTCGACCAAGACCTAGAACTACTACGTGAACTTTCAGAAGAATGGAGGGAGCAGAAAACTCTGCATTACAGTGATAATGACGGCACCCTCCCTTATTTTGAAGTAATCCGCATTAAAGAATCTGATAGCAACTTATTCATGTAAAGCCGATGAAGATCTAAGTTTCAGAAATCACCTTCCCATATATACTCTTTAAGACTTTGACGCATCTAGTTATAATGTCTATGAGTTGATTTTCAGTATAATCGCGCCCCCCGTAAAAGTAATGATGGAGCGCTTCCGCTATTGTAATAAAATGGGCAATGTTTCTAAAATTCGCTTTTAGAATAGAGTCTAACGATCTATCTCTACCTGCAAGCTCACGGTATAGCTGAGCAAAAACTTTTTTCTTTACCCATGCTCTCCTCACTTCCTCGAAATGAAAAGCGTTGACAAATGACGATATTGCTCCCCAAACTTTTTCAGCCGCTTGAAAATAATCACCTTCATTTAAATGTTTCTCCAAATCCTCTACGTGTTTTTTAAAGTGCTCAAAGTAAACGGGCCTCCTCACTTGAAGCATTGGGATCAATATAGCTAGGTTCGTTATTGCCTATTATCCTTTACCGTCATTTAGAACTCGCTACATTATCATGCCTATGCTTCAACTAAAATGAGCATAATAGACTGTAAGCAGAAACATCAACATCTTTGAGATTTTGAGTCTTCCAAAGGTCTGCTTCGACTTTCATGATTACCCATAGATTTCACAAGCTCTCAAACACATTACTAAAATGAAACAGGAAAAAGAGGGGGTTTTGCGGGGATTTCTCCAAGCATCGCCCGTTCACCCCGAAAGCCCTCCCATGATGACCGTGGGGATGAAAATTGACGCTAGGCTAGAACGGTAAATGTGGAAAGTAGGAGTGGATACACTTCTACTCAGATGTGAAGCTAATTGATTAAACTTGAATTTTTCATTACATTATTCTCTCCCGAACATATTGGTGGTATTCTCTCATAATGTCTCTTGGAATTGGATTTTCAATATTCACATCTTTAACTTTCCCTGCCAGCTCTTCGTC
>JGI24721J44947_10005506_pt1 | contig 17309 bp, 10 predicted proteins | sample YelNatPaOPGAMG01_FD_44947 | JGI IMG/M metagenome (IMG submission 44947)
ATGCGCTCGGAGACAAGATTTCCAAGCTCATCTCGGAGACCGCCTAACGATTCGTTGATCCGCTGTTTCTCAAACTCGCTCTGGGCAAGCTGAACTTCTATCGTCATCATTTCATGCTCAATGGCTTTCCGCTTTTCAGTGAGAGACCCTATCTCGATTGCTTCCAGAGCTTGCTGTGCGTTCCTGAGCTGCGTGCGAATTGAGGTAAGACCTTGTTCAAGCTCAGTTCTTCGTCCCTCAAGCTCACGAATTTGCTCTTTTGTCCCGATGAGACCCCCTTCATCGATTCGCCGACTGCCAGCACGAATTTCTCCTTTAGACGAAAGAAGTTCGCCCAGCAATGTCACACAGCGGACATCGGGATACTGGTGGACAATGTCAACTGCAGCGGAGAAATCCCTCACAAGCAAATAGCGATCAAGAAGAGCTTCCACAAGCGGCTGATACTCCTGCCGGCAGCTAACAACATCAATGAGCCAGCCAATGACACCATGTGCCTGGATTACTTCATGTTGACGGTGAAGAAGTGGGACCTCTTCCAGAAGCAAAAACAATGCTTTACCTTTTTCATGTTCTCTTAACTGGCGAATCAGCTCCTCCGCCTGAGCACCGCCGTTGACAATTAATCCATGCACAAGTTCGCCGAGAGCTGCCTCAACAGCGACCCGGTACTGCTCAGCTGTTGAAAGAATCTCTCCAAGAGTCCCAAGAAGTGAGTCACCATGATGCTCGATCAAGAATTTCGTTCCTTCCGGGATCCCTTCCCCTTGCTCAAGGAAAGCCTTGAGAAGTGCAATACGTTCCTCGTTTGCTTTCAAAGCATGCAGCGCATCTCTCTCACGTGACTGCAACGCCTCAATCGCTCGTTCAAGTTCAGCTCGTTGTCTCTCCGCTTGTGCAAGACTGAGTTCCAATTCGGCAAGAGTGAGTCTGATTTGCCTATCGCGAGCTGATCGGTCGCGGATGCGGCCATCGATCTCTGCAAGTGACAGCTCACTTCGGCGGATTGCTTCTTCAAGACTCGAAATGCGCTCTTCAACGGAAAGACGCCGTGCTTCGACCTGGTCAAGCTCTCGTTCCAATCCACTGCACACCTGCTCTTGCTTGCGAAGCATAGTCTGATGCTCTTCAAGAGCTATCTTCTTTGCCTGGAGAGAAGTACTTATCGATGCAAGAGAGCTTTTCTCACGTTCAAGGGCATGCTGTGATTCTTTCAAATGCGCCTCAATTTCCGCAACAGCAGCAGAGAGATGTGCCAGCTCTTCCTCAGCCCTTTGCCTTTGCTCTTCCAACCGCTTCAGTTCACCTTCAAGTGTACTTATACGTTCGCCCAATGCGCGGAGCCGCTCTGCAGCNACNAGTTTCATTTGCTCATTTCGGTGAAGCGCCTCCCTGCGTTCTTCGACCTCAGATTGCGCTGAACGGCGAGCTTCCTCTGCAACGCTAAACCGAGACCGCGCTTCCTCAAGGTGATCATCTTCTTCTTTCAGAGTTTCTTCTACACCCTTTTTGCGGTCCAGAAGCGCCGAGCGCTGTTCCTCTAACGGAGCTATGTCAGCAAAGGTTTGATAAAGATCCATCGCCATAAGAGCAATTTCGAGACCCCGGAGACGCTGCGAAAGCTCGTTATACTCCTCAGCTCGTTTCGCCTGCCGTTCAAGTGAGTTTACCTTCTTTTTCACCTCTGCAATGAGATCGTTCACACGGATGAGATCCTGACGCACGCTTTCCAGTTTTCGATATGCAGCTTTCCGGCGGTGCTTATATCTTGTAACACCGGCAGCCTCCTCAAAAAGCCGTCGCCGTTCGTCCGCTTGATCAGAAAGAATTGTCTCCACCATTTTCAGCTCAATAACAGAATATGCATCAGCCGCCATCCCCGTATCCATGAACAGATCAAGAATGTCCTTGAGACGACAAAGTGAGCCATTAAGAAGGTATTCACTTTCACCAGAACGAAACACACGGCGTGTCACCGTAACTTCGCTGTATTCTATGGGGAGAATGTTCTTTGTGTTTTGAATCGTCAGCGAGACCTCTGCCATCCCGAGCGGTTTCTTTAACCGTGTTCCGTTGAAAATCACGTCCTCCATGCGATCGGTTCTGAGCATACTGTAACGTTGCTCACCAAGCGCCCAACGTATTGCATCGACGATGTTAGTCTTGCCGCACCCATTGGGCCCAACAATAGCAGTGATCCCGCTGTCGAACTGCAGCTTAACTCTTTGAGCAAACGACTTAAAACCTATGATCTCAACGCTGGAAAGATACATAAAGGTCGCTTCCCTACCCTCCAATTGTTCCTTCTGCGAAGTGGAGAAGAAAACGGAGATACCCGTAGGTGAGCAACTCATGGTTCAGAATCAATCCGACGACCAATGCCAACATTGCCAGAAGAAGAACGGCTAAGCCATAAAATCGCCCNNTCGGAACGTCGTACACAATTGTAAGTGCTCGGAAAAATCGCAAAAAAGTCCAACATCCTATGATGGCAACAAAAATAAGCAGCGGAATCACGTAGAGCGGAATCTCCATCAGGCGGAGAAAAATCATCCCGAGAACCACCATAAAGAGTGCAGGACTTGCGCTCCACACAACAACCTGGAACGCCTGGAGAAACCGAATGCGAGTCCTTCCCAACAAAGATAGAACCCACACAGCCAACGCACATAGGAGTCCAAGCACAAAAATAGTGAGTGTCCCATAAAGCAAAAAGGTCGTCGGCGTCCAGGTGAGATTAATGATCACAGCCTTCACGGATGGGAAGACTGAAAGGAATGTGAGGAGTCGATCAGCAACAGCATCGAATCGATAATGGTAAAGAATGCTGCCAATAATCAACGCAACTATCATTGAAAGCAGAGCCGCAAAAAAAACAACCTGAGGGGCTGAAGTAATTCGCTCATCACGAACATCGGCAAAAAAGTTGTACGAGCGGAAAAGACTCCGGGAAACATTTTCACGAAAGTGCCTGCTCTGGTTAAGCGAATATACCACAACGATCAACAAAAGAAGCCCTACAAGAACAAATGACATCGGTGTATGGGAAGAGCTCGAGCCAATGGGAAGCGCAGGCACTCGTTCACCCGAAAACATCGCACGAACCACCGAGTAGGCAATACGCTTCTCACGCTGATAACTGAGAAGACCAAGGCTGTAAAGGGCTTTCTCCCCCGGAGGCTCAACCATAGTTGGGACATCACCTCGCCAATCTGCAAAAGACAGGAGAAACCCTCCTGAAAGATTTAACTCACGAATAATCCCGCCGTATTGGACAAACCGCGTTGCCTGGGATTCTTCAGAATATGGATCGCTGTAGCCACGGTGATTTCCGTGTTCCACAACATCGCCAAACGCACCAACCAGAAATGGCTTCGATGGATAACGGGAATTCCACAGCAATGCAGCCTGCTTCAGCCCGTCAGCTTCCGACCCTTGTAAATCAACCATTGGTAGGTCAACAGCATCGCCAGACCGGTCTGTCTTCACTAGCGAAGTGACTGTATAGGTTAAATGATGATCACCGGCATCATGCAATTCCTGAGCCAAGACCGAAAGAAGTTCCTCCGCTTTCTGAATTGATGAATCAAATGAGCTCATCAATCCCCATCCGACAACCGATGGATGATTTCGATCACGCCCAACCATNTCTCGAAGAGANTTTCGAACCGCTTCTTGAAATCCTTCCTCCTCAAGGAGCTCCTCCGGTACGTTCCANGCCGGGATTTCCTCAAAAAGCAAAAGCCCATATCGGTCACAGAGATCAACCACATAGGGATGAGGTGGATGAAACATTACACGAAGAGCATTCGCACCAAGACTTTTGATAAGCGCAATATCCTTCTCCATCACCTCATAGCTCAATGCACTGCCAAACTCAGGTGAATCTTCAACCCATGCAATTCCTTTTATAATAAGAGGCTCACCATTGAGCTGAAGACGCCCTCGCTCAACAACAAGTGAGCGCAGACCAAAGCTTGTCCAATATTCATCAACAAGTTCATTCAAGAGAGAACCTTTTGCACTGACAAGCACAACCCGAACCTGATAAAGGTGGGGATCCTCAGGTGACCACAGGCTTGGATTTGCAATCGATATGCTGAGCTTTTGAGACGCATGGGTTACCGGATCTACTTCAATTGCCGCAGATCGCGCTACAAAAGCATCGGGGAATGTCTGATACACCTCAGCATAAATCAGGAACCTCTTCCCTCCAGCTCTTGCTTCTGAAATCGCTTCCTTCGCCGCGACTTCAAAATTGACAGACAGATTTACATCAGCCCGGCGAGCTTTGATGTCATAGAGAGGGTCAACAATAACATCGCCGATAGAAATTAGCGGCGTAGCCAGGAGAAATATGTCTCGATAAATTCCTCCATATGTTTTCCACCCGAAGACTTGCTGTTGGGGAGGAAGCGTCCGCCGGACATTAAGTCGATCATCGACAACGATCTTGATGGTATTCCCACTCCCAGCTCGTAGATTCGCGGAGGAGACAGGAAGTGCAAAGCTTGTATATCCACCTTCATGTTCCCCGATGTATGAATTGTTAATCCATATTTCGCACCGCTCGTTTATCCCGTCTGCGACGAGCTGGAAACGTGAAGCTCCAAGGAGCGAATCTGGGACCTCGAATGTCCGAACAAAAATCATCTTTCCGTAAAATAGACCAGCACTTGGTACCTTAACCTTACGCCAATGCTCACCGTCTTCACTAACTTGCCATGTACCAGCAAGGTTAATCGCCCTGCGAGTAACGGAATGGCGAAAGGTGCTGGCGTAAAGTTCCTAACCCTCGCATTCCCATTCTCAAGAAACTCCGCTGCTACAGCAGAATTAGGGGGACACTGGGAGAAGAGCGTTAGAAAGCTAACGACGAGAGACAGGCTCGAAAAGGTGACTCTGGACGGCCTCAATGCGCATGAAACGTTTATAATGCAACCACTTCAATAGTGTACAGTATAACTAAATTTAATAAAAAAAATGGCTGAAATCAATAACGAGCCCACTTCTCAGAACCCGCGTTGCTAAAACCGTGAAGTATGCCAAATTAGCACAGATGTGATTATTCTGACAGGTCGTCTTCGTGAATTGAAAATTACGGCTTTTCAGTGAGCGACGCCTCTATTATCTGGGTAAACGAATCGGCGCGCAAGCAGGCACCCCCTACCAGGGCACCATCGATATCAGGCTGAGCCAGAAGAGCTGCTGCATTATCTGCATTTACGCTCCCCCCATATTGAATAGTAACCGATTCAGCAACTGCAGAGCCATAACGTTCCGCCAACAGCGATCGGATCATCAGATGAACTTCCTCTGCCTGGTCTGGAGTTGCATTGCGTCCAGTTCCTATCGCCCACACTGGCTCATAGGCGATAATCGCTCTTTGGATTTGGGCTTCATTAATGCCAGCTAAAACTTCAAGGACTTGTTGCGTTACGACATCAGCGGTTACACCGCGTTCGCGCTCCTGCAATGTTTCACCCACACAGATAATAGGCTGAAGATCTTCCCTGAGTGCAGCGTGAACCTTTCGGTTGATAAATTCCCCGGTCTCATTGAAATAACGGCGGCGCTCCGAGTGACCTAAGATCACATAGGCGCACCCCGCTGATTTCAGCATTGAGGGAGAAATCTCCCCTGTGTACGCACCGTGATGTTCCGGATAGAGATTCTGAGCACCGAGCTTCATCGCGGTATCTCGGATTTCGTTGAACACTGCAGCAAGCGAAGTAAACGGAGGGCAAAGGACAACCTCGTGTTTATCATCAAGCTCTGGAATCCGACCTCTCAATTCACGAGCAAGAGCGATTGACTCTGGGATATCATTGTTCATTTTCCAGTTACCGGCGATTATGATACGACGATGAGCCATAACGAAATTATCCTTTCGCGATAGGGAATGGTTGCGCTTCTTGTGTAGCAGGACGTGCGAAAGCCATCTTGTGCAGAGGATGAGTTACCGTAAGCACAGGACACGGTGCCTGTCGAACTACCTCGGCAGTATTATTTCCTATGTAAACGCGGCGAAGCCCTTTGCGCCCATGAGTCGACATGACAATGAGATCGATCTCACGGTCTTCAGCAAACCGGATGATGGAATTGCTCGGCTCTATATCACGATCGAAGATAAACTCCGCATTTACCTCTTCCGCCTTCTCGTAGTACTCATCGAGATTCGGTTTCACTTGCANGACATCTCGCTCATCAGCGCCACTTTCAAGCTCACTAATATGTTGAACATATAATTTGGCATGGAGCTCATGAGCCAGTGACAGGGCATACGTAAGGGCGATATTTGCTGATGGTGAAAAATCTGTCGGACAAAGGACTCGGGATATCTTCACTTTACGGCTTGGGTCACTATCCCGCAAGCTTAACACGGGGATTCGAGAGAACCGTACAACTCGCTCTGCCGTACTACCCAGAATCTGCGATGAAATTCCTGTCAGCCCATGGGTAGCGATCACAATAAGATCATAGTGTTCACGTTCAGCTTCCTCAATGATCACCTTGTAGGAACGGCCTGAGAGGACGAGCGTCTCCAGTGGAACCGAATCAGGGACAATATCGCGCTGCAAACTCTTGAATTTCTCTTGGAAGAACTCTGCTTTCTTCCGTCTGTACGCAAGCACACTTTCTTCTTCGATCTTAAAATATCCCAGAGGTGAAACGTCGAACTCATCAGCATGGAGCAGGGTAATGGAGCCTTTCCCAAGCTCAGCAAGAAACGTCGCATACTGAAGAGCTTTTCGAGAATGCTCAGAAAAATCGGTCGGTACTAAAATTCGTTTCATCCGGTAGATGGCTATCTCTTCGCTCATAACCCCTTCCGTCTTTCGTCAAGTTTCTTTCGGAGAATTTCGTTCAACAACTTAGGGTTTGCTTTGCCAGAGGAGGCACGCATTGCCTGTCCTACTAAGAAGCCGAATATTTTCTCCTTCCCTTCAAGGTAGCTCTTAACTTCTTTCTCATTTTCGGCGAGAACACGTTCAACGATTGTTGTGAGCGCATTTTCGTCACTTAGCTGAGTAAAACCTTTAGCTGCAACAATCTCTNCTGGCTTNCCAGCGCCCGCACACATTTCCTCAAAAATATCTTTTGCGAGTGTGCTGCTTATTGTTCCATCAGCGATAAGGTTCAACAGTTCGGCGAGGTCAGCAGGCTTCACAGGAAATTCATTTATAGAAATCTTCTGCTCTTTCAGGACGCGCAGCACATCGCCCATCACCCAGTTACTCGCCGCTTTAAACTGTCCTTTCGACGCAGATGTGAGGCAGCGGCACACTTCCTCAAAATAATCAGCAAGCTCTTTTTCTTCAGTCAAAATGTTTGCATCGTACCGCGGGATTTCATACTCTTTGATGAACCGATCACGCCGAGCCAATGGAAGTTCAGGGAGCTCAGCTCGCACGCGTTCGATCCATGCATTATCAACCACAACAGGGACAAGATCTGGCTCCGGGAAATATCGATAATCGTGCGCTTCCTCTTTCGAACGCATGGATACAGCAATGTTCCGATCAGCATCCCAGAGAAGCGTTTCCTGGGTTATAGTGCCGCCCGATTCGAGAACCGCAATTTGTCGCTTGATCTCGAATTCCAGAGCCCGCTCAACGTTGCGGAACGAATTCATATTTTTCACTTCCGTTTTTGTCCCAAGTTTTGTCTCACCCTTCCGTCGAACTGAAACATTCGCATCGCAGCGAAGACTCCCTTCCTCCATGTTACCGTCACAGATGCCAAGATACGTCACGATCTGACGAATTCGGTGGAGATAAAGATACGCCTCATGGGGCGAACGAAGATCAGGTTTACTGACTATCTCAATAAGAGGAACGCCGCAACGGTTGATATCGACCAGCGTATCAACGTCGACGTCATGGATTGATTTCCCAGCATCTTCTTCCATGTGAATACGCGTGATACCTATCGCCTTTCGAGTACCATCCTCTAACTCGATTTCAACGAAACCATCTGAGCAAATCGGTTCTTCATACTGCGAAATTTGATAGCCCTTTGGAAGATCAGGATAAAAGTAATTCTTCCGAGCAAAAATGGAGCGCTCTGCAATCTTACAGTTTGTNGCTAACCCCATCCGTATAACGAATTCCACAAGATTAANGTTGAGAACCGGNAGAACACCGGGCATTCCAAGGCAAACAGGGCAAACGTTGCTGTTCGGCTCATTCCCGAATTTAGTCGTACAGCCGCAGAATGCCTTCGACTCAGTCAGAAGCTGAGCGTGAACTTCCAGACCAATTACCGCCTCATANTGTTCGTGACTCATACCGGTTCAGAGCGGAATTTTGCTCTCATGCTTGAAGAGCATGAACAACCTTCTCCGCTGCATCCTTGAAGCCGTGAGCGACGGTAAACCGCATCCCCGATTGTTCTAACAACCGCGCTCCTTCCTCCGCATTCGTCCCTTCAAGGCGTACCACCACTGGCACATTGATCGTGACATTCTTCGCGGCATCGATAATTCCCTGAGCAACGCGGTCACAGCGAACAATTCCACCGAAGATGTTCACAAGAATCGCTTTCACATTAGGATCAGAAAGAATAATCTCAAAGCCGTGCTGAACGGTCTCTACATTTGCCCCGCCCCCAACATCCAGGAAGTTCGCCGGTTCCCCTCCTGCCAGTTTAATGATATCCATCGTCGCCATGGCAAGCCCAGCACCGTTCACCATGCACCCAACGTTGCCATCGAGTTTTATGTAGTTCAAATTGTATTTTGACGCCTCGATCTCCAGCGGCTCCTCTTCATCTAAATCGCGTAGCGCAGCAATCTCCGGATGTCGATAAAGTGCGTTATCATCAAAATTCATTTTCGCATCGAGCGCGAGAACCTCGCCATCAGTTGTGAGCACAAGGGGGTTAATCTCCGCTAACGATGCATCTGTTGCAATATATGCATTATAAAGTGCCGTGAGGAATTTCATCCCATTCTTGAAAGCATTCTCAGTAAGTCCCAAACCGAAAGCGAGTCGCCTTGCCTGGTATGGCATGAATCCTACAGTTGGCTCAACAACCTCCTTCAAGATTTTCTCCGGACTTTCGGCAGCAACTTTCTCGATCTCTACGCCGCCTTCAGTTGACACCATGACAACGTCCTGAGATCTGGATCGGTCAAGGGTGATGCCCACGTATAACTCCTTTGCAATGTTTATCCCCTCCTCAATAAGAAGGCGCCTCACAATCTTCCCCTCAGGACCGGTCTGGTTGGTGATCAACCGCATGCCTAACATATCGCTCGCATGTTGGCGGACTTCTTCAAGACTTCGAGCTAAGCGAATGCCACCCCCCTTTCCACGCCCTCCTGCATGAATTTGTGCCTTCACCACCCAGACCGACCCGCCGATCTCCTGCGCCGCAGCAACTGCTTCGTCGGCACTGAAAGCAACTTTGCCTCTGGGAATTGCTACACTATAGCGCTTCAAGATTTCCTTTGCCTGATACTCATGAATTTTCATAGAATACTCCGTTGGAAAACTAAACAGGATGCTCAAAAGGTATGTGGGTTATTACAGATAATAAAGGCCGTATCGAAATGACGGAAAATATCATGCCTCCCCTTCTCAGTTGGTCCTGAACAAGAATATCTTGGCGCACTTAAGTCCTTTCGGAACAGGCAATCAATTATTGACAAGCACGAACACTGAAACATTTCGACAAAAATAAATTACGAAAATAACTTCAGTTTATCAATCGTCCCGCCCAAGGGGACCTTGAGATTTCTATCTGCGTCAAGCTATCGAAGATTGGCTGCAAGACCAAGTGGAAAATACACAACATTCAAGCCAGCGACAATTTTATTATCGGGACTGAGCGCAGCAAAAACACCAGGGCTAAACTTACCAAAGGAGATCAACCCAGGATAGACATTCGCTATCACACGGTAATTGTTCACACCGGAACTCAGAATCGAAAAGAGAAGAGAATTATTTCTGTCATAGAAAAAGCCGGCGTTCCACGTGAGAGTTGCTGTTTCAAGTAGAGCATTAGTCTTCTCATCAAGTCTAACAATCCCCTTTGCTCGAAGTCCCATGCCGAGCGAAAATGATTCGCTCGGGCGAAATTCGTATGAAACTCCAAGAATGCCACTCATTCCGAAGTAATAAAAAATACTGAGCCTTCCAGAGGCACGAAGCTTATATTTTATTGAATAATTTTGCCCCATGTTTTCTATTGTCCGCGATCTTGGATTATATGCTGGCTGATATGACCAGTCAGCTAAATGGAGCGTTTCAGCAAAAAACCTTGAGACAGACTCAGAGCTAAAAAGAAGAATCCCGGCTGGATCAAATATGTACAAGTCGGCGATTGGATCAACGGTACGCCCAACATAACTGTTATTTTCAACAACCTCATTCAGGAAATGAGTTGCCATCACAGTAATAGCGGCTAACGTTCGCGGGTAACCAAATCCGTGCGTCTCATACCATTCAGCCATTGCACGATATGACATCCCTCCGCCGATCAGGTGATTTTGATAGTTAGGCCAGAACTGTCCATGTTTCCGTCCTAAACTGAAGGGAATTACTTCATTGGCAAGAAAATCACCGACACCGTAGACCTTGATAGAAGCAATTGGACTTAGAACATTCCAGGCAACGTTCTTACATCCGATAGCGTAGTCAATCTCGCTCAATTTTCTCGATCTGCCCTCGACTTGTAAAATCCCGAAACCGCTGTTGATGAGGAGGGAAAGAGGGTTCATCAGAGCATCTGAACCGTAACCCAAGTTGTGGTAGAAGTAGTGCTTGTGTACGCCCGCTTCATTCTGAGCAGGGGCCTGGTGAAGTGGTGCAAGAAGTAGACAGAACAACAGAACCTTAAGGTTCAATTGAGCGACGCGACTTATCTTTTCACATTCGCTCCGGTGCAGAAATTCCCAGTACAGCAAATCCGTTCGCCAGTATTTGTTTCGTTGCCGCACACAGCGCCAACCGCGCCTTCGAAAGCTCAACATCCTCCGTTACCACCCGGTGGATGTGATAGAAATGATGAAATGCTTCTGCAACATCGTGCAAGTACTCACACAGTCGATGAGGTTCAAAGGATTGTGCACAAGATTCAATTATGTCAGGAAAGTCAACCAGCTTTTTTATCAAATTAAGTTCCTCTGGCGAGGTCAAGCGCTCAAGAGTAATATCCGCAAGGCTTTCACCTTCAGCGATCTTCTTCGCAGCCAAAGCAACTTCCTCTCCAGTCTGATAAGCCGATTCCATAGCATACCGGAGAATGCTTGCAATCCGTGCATGGGCATACTGCACATAGTATACAGGATTCTCTTCTGATTGCTGCTTTGCAAGTCCAAGATCAAAGTTCAGATGGCTTCCAATACTTCGCATCAAAAAGAAAAAGCGAACAGCATCGGGCCCAGCTTCATCAATTAGCTCATCGAGAGTGATGAAATTTGCACGACGAGTTGACATCTTCACAACTTCACCATTNTGCACAATGGTAACAAATTGGTGGAGAAGAACTTTCACGCGTTCTGTATCGTAGCCAAGAGCTTTCAGACCAGCGAGAACGTCTGGATACGTCGCGTGATGGTCAGCGCCGAAAATATCGACGATGAATTCGAATCCACGGCGAAATTTCTCACGGTGATATGCTATATCGGGCAAGCGATACGTCGGTTCTCCGGTGCTCTTCACAATTACACGATCTTGACCAATACCAAACTTTGAAGCGGCGAACCAAACTGCACCATCTTTATCATAAGCGTATCCGCGCTGGCGGAGGTCACGAACAACCTCATCAATCTTGCCGGTCTCGTATAGAGAATTCTCATTGTAGAAAACGTCGAACTCGATGCCCAGTCTACGGAGTGTTCGCTTGATGTCATCAAAAATTTCCTTCTCAGCTTGCTCCTTGAACTTCCCTTCCGGTGGCTCATCTCGGAGGGTGCTGCCATAGATATCGACCAGGTGCCGAGCGATGTCACGAATGTATTCACCCTGATAGTACTCTTCCGGGAACTCAACGTCTTCACCAAGGAGCTGAAGATAACGGAGCTTCACTGAATCCCCAAGTATTCGCATCTGGCGACCGGCGTTGTTGAAATAATATTCACGAGTTACATCATGCCCTGTCCATTCAAGCAAGTTGGCAACTGTATCTCCAAACACAGCATTTCGACCGTGACCAACAGTCAGTGGACCAGTTGGATTGGCGCTCACAAATTCAACCTGCGTTTTCCTCCCCGCCCCCGAAGATGACTTGCCAAATGATTTTCCAGACTCCAGGATCTTCCCAAGCTCATGCTGGAAGAATTCCTTAGAGAAGAAAATATTGATGAACCCGGCTCCGGCAATCTCGATGCGAGCAATGTCCCGCTCCACCACAGGATCAAATTTCAGATGCTTCACAATCGTCTGAGCAAGTTCCCGGGGGCTCTGTTTACGAAGTTTCGAGAGAAGCAGAGCGACATTCGTCGTCACATCACCATGTTGTTCCAAGCGCGGCCTCTCAAAGGCTACGGGGACAGTATCAGGGAACCCCAGATCAACGAGCGCATGACGGAACGACGGGAGCAATTTTTCTGCGGCTCTTGATATCATTTTTGATTCCACCCCTTCTCCTCTTTCCTCTTCGTTGTGCGAGATCGAGCTTGTACTTGCGAATCCTTCGGCTGCTTGTCTTCTACAACTTCAATTTCCGCATCAGCCCAGAGCCTCTCAAGGTTGTAAAATTTCCGAATATCTCGGCGAAAGATGTGGACAACGACGTCAACGTAGTCGAGGAGAACCCAATTCAAGGCTTCGTAACCTTCATCGTGCCACGCGGTAACACCTGACTTTTTCAACCCATCAAGAACGGCATCCGCCACTGCTTTCACATGGGTATCTGAATCAGCAGAGCAAATGACGAAGAAATCTGTTATGGAAGTTACCTTGCGGAGATCCATGACAAGCACGTCATGGGCTTTCTTTGCTAATGCGAGTTGTGCAGCCTTCTTAGCAATTGTTCTTGGATACACGCTCACTCCTCCTCCAAGAGCACGGCGATTTGGAAGCGCAATTGCCTCGACAAGATGATCATCATAGTCTTGAAAATAGGCTCATCGGCTCTCTGAAAAACGAAGCGCACCTTCTCGGTGTTTGACAGCACCGCATCAAGAAGAAAAGTTGTTGCGAAACTGATGGACAGCAATTGGAATTGTTGTCGCCGGAAAGAGCCTCAGAAATATTTTCCAGCTCGCCACGAGGTTTAAAATTAAGGAAGGTCACCTGCTGATTCCAACCCAGTTCGAAATCCACTGTAGTAAGGCAACCCATACCATCCTGCCAGCGGCGAGACAAACGGTGCCTGACGGAACTGGAATTGGATAAGAAAATCCTTTGAAGGCCGATAATTAATCTCAGCACGATTGATGAAGATACCATTGAGGGAATTCTGGACCTGTGGGCTGAACGAGCTCATCGGCGAATAAATCATGCTCACATCCAGGCGGACACTGAGAGGATTGCTGATTTGATAGAACATGCTATTCGTATACATCCCTATGCCAAGACTTTGCCCAGCAATACTCAGATAGGAAAAGGACAAAGAATGCCGCATCTGGAATCGAGATGGGTCCAACAAGCCAAGCCATGATGTAGTTGGGTTGCGGAGTAATGACTGGGTGACACCGGCTTCCGGAAGCTGAGTCTTCAACTGCGCATTCGCTGTGACAAAAGAGCCCAAAAATGCCAGCACAAGAGCCACAATACAAAACGCCCGTTTCATCGTTTTATCCCCTTACCTTTCTGGGAAATAAATTACAATAAAGAAAAATAAATGTCAAACAACATGGCTTTCATCCCCAACGACACCAACACCCCCCAGCGTACTGGAGCGGGGATATAGAGGAGTTGTCTAAACTTATAACTGCAAACTGGTTACAAGTGACATCTTGGCAGCTAAAAGTTCGTGCCGTTGCGAACTATCAACATAGCGAAACAGCCGAAATATGAGCAACAGCACGAAGCAATCACAATAATCTTCTATCAACGAAGGAAGTGTTTTTTCGCTCCCTGTTAGTTGCAGTTTACATCTTATTTCAACAAAATAAGCTTGCGAGTCTCTTGAAACTTTCCAGCCTGCATGCGGTAGAAATATACGCCTGCTGGGAGATTGCTGGCGTCGAATGTGACCCTATGCTTCCCGGCTTGTACGTTTTCATGCACCAGTACCGCAATTTCACGGCCCAGGATATCGAAGATGCTTAATTTGACAAATTCTGCTTTAGGTAAATAGAATTCGATATTTGTTGATGGATTGAAAGGATTGGGATAGCATTGCAAAAGTGCGAACCCAGCTGGGATCTCGTTCTCTCTTTTAACTTCCGTTGGGGGCACTTCCCGAATGCAAATTTTATCAATGTGTGCATAGGTAACAGAGTCAGCGTTATCGAACGATGATTGATTTGTAACACTTACTGTAAGAATTTTGAAATAATTAGATGCGACCCAGTTTGGTAGTGTCATTGTTACCCAATTAGAAAATGTTAATGGTGATGAAACGCCAATTAACGTTCCATTAGGATCTTGTGGATTTACTAACGAAACATTCGATGCACGAAAAACGATTTGTGGGGGATATGGACGGTTAGATTCCTTACCCCAGCGCGCACAAAAAGAGATTTCATAAGTAAAACCTTGTTTAAATGGACAAGCTTGCTGAATCGCTTCGCCTACAACCTGGTTTCCCCACATTCCTACACATATCGAATCGCAACATCCAATTGCTAAAACATCCGGGGAGCCATATGGATTTTGCCAGTTATTTATTTGACCTGGTGAAGACATTGCACCTAATGTTGCCCCATCGATAAAGCTCCAGTTTTTAATAATATTTCCATCACAACCTGATTGGCACTGAACTGTTTTGCACTTACCATAACTACCAGCAGCCCAGATGCTTTGAATCTCTTGTTGCGTGAGTACACGTTTGAAGATTTCAACCTCATCAATTATACCTATAAAATGATAATCGGGGTCAAATAAATTTCCACCAATCAATAATGGAGCTTTATTATCTAAATTCCCGGGATGATTTGTTGGATTTAAAATCCATACGACATTTCCATCAACATAAAAAACTAAACCGAGAGGATCATTACGTTTTACGGTAATTGCAATGTGATGCCAGTTCCCATCAGCCAAAAATTGAGCTGAACTATAATTCGTAAATGTACCATCAGCAAGTTGTATTGATAATATACCATTTTCTATAAATACCTCGTAGCCAAGAACATTTGTATTCCATTTCTCGCGCTTATCAACAATTGTTCTTCTACCAGTTGTAGCTTTTGTCCAAACCCAAGCATCTATTGAAAAATCGCCAGTACCGAAATTCAGTTCTGAATGATTGGGAACTTGAACATAATTCTTGCCACTAAAGCTTAATGCACCATCAACCTTTCCTGGAACAGGAGTTGGATTGTTCACCCAAGTACCATTGTTATCAAAACTTGATGGGTTACTATAATGTGCAATATCATAAGCAGTTGTTCCAGATGTTTCATCTAATGGCCACCAATTAAGCATACTGTCTGGAGGTGTTACACAAGAATCTCGACGATTTCCAAATATAAGATTATATGTCTGACCAGGCGAAACGGTAATTGTTTGCGGATTTGGAGTGGTTGTTATCCATCCTTGTTGTGAGACTTCGGTTATAATATATGAACCCGGGGCGGGTACTTTTAGACACGGTTTATAATTTTCACTAGTTGTTATTGTTCCTATCAAGTTGTTGTTATTATCTTTTATATTAAAAGTCCATCCATTAAGTAAAGGTTCATTATCTTCTCGCGTACCATTTCCATTAACATCATTGAATTTTGCTATACAGATGATACTACTGTCTGTTTTGCACTTGCCATAACTACCAGCAGCCCAGATGCTATAAATTTCTGAAGCATTAAGAGAACGATTGAAAAGTTCAAGTTCATCAATCCAAATAATACAATTATTGTTTGAGATACGAGAGCGTCCAATCCATAAGTTTACATTATTTGATACTGGGGCTGTGTTTGGAGTAAATGTACCAACTTGCTGTCCATTGATATAAAAAGTTCCTATGGGGGAAGAAGTATTGCGTAAAACAGTAACAGCAATATGATACCATTGATTTGTGATTTGGATTGGAGTGCTGCTAGTATAAGTTGTCCCATTAATATTAAGGTTTAAAGATAATGTACCAACGGGATTTTGAGTCAAGTAAAATACAAAACCTATATTTGTATTTACATCATACTTATCGACAATTGGAGAAATTGTTCCCTCTTTACAATTACCCGTATTAATCCAAGCATCTATTGTGAAATCTGTTCTACCAAAATCTAACTCAGGATGAGACTGAACTTCAAGGTAATTATTAAAGAAACTGAGAGCGCCTGCAACTTTACCACTTACAGGAGCCGGATTATTAATCCAGGTACCTGAGTTATTAAATCCAGCAATATCATTCGAAGGATTAGAACTTTCGTCCATAGTCCACCACGCAACCATATTTTGAGGTGGAGTTATACAAGTATCGCTAAATAAAGAATCCAACGGACCGACACGAAAAATATAGTATTCCCTTGAGAGTGAAGCGGGAAAATTCGGGAAATTGTCGGTCACAAATGGTTGAGTGATTTGGGTTGGGTCTGGGTTGTACCACATCCACTGTGCGTTTGGGTTTATGCCAGAAACAGTTTGAGGAGGGAAACCATAGTTATTTGCAACATTATTGGGTCCGAAAGCCAATACCCCAACACGACCAGGGATAGGAGTAGTACCTACCCACCCAACGCTTGTATTTGCAGGATTTCCAGCATTTTGATTTGCAATAGCTATTTGGGTATTAATCTCACTTAATGTAGGGCAATTTGAATTTCTTCGAGGAATGTACGCTGGGGCTATAGGCTCGGGATCATTCGACTGAGGATTTAAGTTAATTCCTGTAGCATAAACCTCCCAATGCACATAAGGGTTGGGTAATGTTGGACTTGTCAGTATTGTGGTGTTTCCATCACTGAATTCTGCAATCGTTCCTTGATACACCGCTTCATCGGTCCAGGCAGCAATGTAAATATATTTACCGCTTAAGCTACCTGTAATTGTATAAGTCTCTGTACCAGTGTTTGTTGAATAAATTTCTGCTGCAGAGAGATTGCAAACACCTGGGTAGTAGTAATCCGTTATTCCATTGATATCACCGAAACCAAATACATAGGCGTTGTCAGATGTAATTGTAACATTCACAACTTGCATCATTTGAGAAAGAGACCTTTTGTAAACACCAGTTGTAAATCCCGTCCCAGC
>JGI24721J44947_10005518_pt1 | contig 17284 bp, 16 predicted proteins | sample YelNatPaOPGAMG01_FD_44947 | JGI IMG/M metagenome (IMG submission 44947)
ATTCATTGGATGAGTTATTTGATGACTCATGCCGGATTATTGGCAGTTTGTGTTGTCCAAAACATGCTTATGTTTTTGGTTGTTTGGGAAATCATGGCAATCGGCTCCTTTTTCTTAGTGATCTTTGAAAGTGAAAAAGCTAAAACCTTGAAAGCCGGCATGAATTATTTAATCCAATCACACATTGGCATTTTGTTGTTGATGATCGCTTTTGGCTGGGTGTATGCAGAAACTTCTTCGTTTTCTTTCGCCGCTATCAGAACATTCGGGCAGCAAAGCTCCTCCATTCAAAGTTTCTTTTTGATGCTTTTGTTTTTTAGCGGATTTGCTTTTAAGGCCGGCTTTGTCCCCTTTCATACGTGGTTGCCACACGCTCATCCTGCAGCGCCGGCGCATGTTTCAGGCGTCATGTCGGGAGTATTGATTAAAATAGGAATCTATGGCATGTTACGCATGNTATTGTTCTTACCAGAAGCATCCCTTTTAATAGGCATTTTTATTCTATTGATATCCTTATTCACAGGNATCTATGGAGTGATGCTTGCTATTGTGCAACACAATTTGAAAACCTTATTGGCCTATCACAGCATTGAAAATATTGGCATTATTGGTATGGGAATCGGCATTGGCAGCATTGGAATAGGAATCCACAATGTTCCACTAGCAGCCTTCGGATTTGCCGGTGCATTGCTACACACGTTGAATCATTCGTTGTTCAAATCATTGTTGTTTTACGGTGCCGGCAATGTGTATCAAGCCACACACACAGTAAACATTGAATCGTTAGGTGGTTTGATACACAAAATGCCTAAAACGGCATTCTTATTTCTCATCGCATCGTTAGCCATCAGCGGGCTACCACCTTTTAATGGCTTTGTTTCTGAATTTTTAATTTATTCAGGCTTGATGAACGGCATGATTCATGGATGGTTTTTTTATATTTTGGTTTTTGCCATTTCTATTTTAAGTCTCTCATTGATTGGAGGATTAGCCATTCTTTGTTTTACAAAAGCCTTTGGAACCATCTTTTTAGGCACACCTCGTCAATCATTTCAGCATGAACCTTCAGAAAGGTCAACTTTCACGTTGATTCCCATGGTTGCTATTGTAGCGCTCATTGTCACCATCGGCATTTTCCCTGCTGTGTTTATTCACGCATTATGGTTGCCTGTTCAGCAATTTATTCCTGTTGTGCCCATTTCGATGAATGATTCCATTTTGTCATCACTGGACGTAATTCAACATGTGGGCTTGGCATCGCTGGTCTTTTTGGCACTAGCAGGATTTATTTGGCTGATACGTTATCAATGGACAAAAAAAGCAGTCGTCCAAAGAGGAGAAACATGGGGTTGCGGTTATGAAGCTCCCAATGTAAAAATGCAATACACAGCTAGTTCATTTGTAAGAACCTACCGAAAGTTGGCAGAACCAATTTTGCAGTTTCATAAGAAGAAAAAAGAGATTAATGGCATTTTCCCTAAAGAAATTTATCAGTCAACACACGCGCTTGATCGAATCGAAACCGCTTTGATTCATCGTCCACTCAAATGGATGCGCTATGAATTAAGTCGATTCTCATTTTTGCAAAACGGGAGTTTGCAATTTTACATTATGTACGGATTGATTTTTATCATCATACTGATTTCCATCCCGTTTGTTAGTTCCTTATATCATTTTTTAATCCATTTCTTCAATCCGTTTTAATATGGTGAGTTTAACCGTCATGATCATTGCCAGCTTATTCATTTCGGGCATCATCATCCGAACCAAAAGCATGGCATCGGGACGAAAAGGGCCTGGTATCATGCAGCCGATGAAAGACATTGTGAAACTATTCAAAAAAGGATCTGTTTACAGTGTTACAACAAGTTGGATTTTTAAAGCTGCCCCTACAATTTACTTATCGTCAGTGTTGATGGCCATGACTTTTCTTCCGATTGGAACTAGCAAAGGATTATTTTCGTTTAATGGCGATTTTGTGTTTTTTGCCTACATTTTGGCCACGGGCAAATTTTTCAGTATCATTGCTGCTTTGGATACCGGAAGTAGTTTTGAAGGAATGGGTGCCAGCAGAGAAGCTCTTTTTTCGATGTTGGCAGAACCTGCATTTTTCATCTTAATGGGTTCATTGGGTTTGCTTTCGGGCTACAGCTCGTTTGAATCCATTTTTCAAACCATGCACTATGGATCCTCCATCAGTTATGCATTAGCCTTCATAGCGACGTTTATTTTGTTAATGTTGGCAATGATCGAAAACAGCCGAATGCCTATTGACGATCCTAAGACTCATTTGGAATTAACGATGATTCATGAAGTGATGATTTTGGATAACAGCGGCTTTGATTTAGGATTGATTTTTCAGGCAACGAATTTTAAGTTTATCATCTACGGGACGATTAATAGCCGATCTTTTTATCGGGAATTTGCCTTTTTACTACACAGTTCCGCTTTATTTGGTCATTTTGTCCGTTTATGGCATATTGATCGGCATCATCGAATCATTTATGGCTCGTTACAGAATGACACACAATGCTCAATTTATTTTAATTCTGTCATCCCTTTCTTTGTTAGTCATGTTTGGCGTCATCATGTTGTTGAACAAATTTAATCTTTAAGACAAATGACTACCATTTTACTGATCATCTTTATCATTTCCCTGCTCTATTTTTCGATTGCCAATCGATTGATGACGTATGTAAAAATTTTAGTCATTCAAGGCTTTTTGCTTTTTGGCGTGGCCTTTATTGAATTGATTGAGATCAATATTATTAACTTGATCTTTATTCTCTTCGAAACAATTATTGTAAAAGCCATTGCCATTCCGCTTTTTATGCAGTATATCATTAAGAAAAACAAAATCACCCGTGAGGCAGAGCCGTATGTCCCTTATTTTGTTTCGTTGATTATAGTCAGTTTCATTGTTGTTCTCACTTTTTTGATTGCTAATTACATTCATGACATTTATTTGAATAAGATTTATTTTATTGCTGCTTTAACCGCTCTTTTTAGCGGACTTTATTTCATCAGCACACGCCGTAAAATCATCACACACGTGATCTGTTATGTTTTGATCGAAAATGGGGTATTCATATTGTCCCTGGCCGTGGGACACAACATGCCGATGTTGGTAAACCTCGGTATTCTTTTGGATGTTTTTGTCAGTGTCTTTTTATTAGGCATTTTTGTCAATAAAGTTGGAGACGTAATCAACGAAGGCGACGTTACGCAATTGAGCAACCTCAAAGATTAAATGTTAAATCAATGATTCTTTTCTATTTAATAGGTTCACTTTTAATTTCGACAGGATTATTTTTCAATCGAAAAACAAGTATTAACACCCTGTTAGTATGGATTTTCATTGCGTTGCAAATTGGATTTACTCTCTTTTCTTTTGTCAATCAAGACATTGAAGAAGCCGGCTATTTTAATCCTGACGCATTATCGCTGTTAATGACTGCCACTTTGACGATCATTGCTATTCCTGCCCTACTTCATCGATACGACTATATTTATCAGGAAAATGATTCGCCGGGACAAAGAGGCTTGTACTATGGATCAATGGTGATTTTCATCATGGCTCTCACAGCGGGTTACATGGCTTCTCACATCGCAGTGACATGGATTTTCGTTGAAATAACCACATTAAGTGCATCAGCGTTAATTTTTCATCGTCGAAATGCCGGTTCTATTGAAGCCACCTGGAAATATATTTTTGTCAGTTCCATTAGCTTAGTGTTTGTTTTTATCGGTATTTTGTTATTAAGTCTTTCCCTTGGTAATCAATATCAAAGTGGATTGCAATATGTTACACTCTCTCATTTAGCGCCATCACTTTCTTCTTTCTGGCTCAAATTATCCTTCATTTTTATTTTTGTCGGATACACGGCAAAACTTGGATTAGTGCCCATGTACACGGCTGGTATTGATGCCAAAGACAAAGCCCCGACACCGCCAGCAGCTTTACTTTCAAGCGTTTTGATGAATTTGGGATTTGTCGGCATTTTTCGAATGTATGTTATCACTGCTCACAGTGCAATTCATCATTGGGTAAACAGCATTGTGATGATTACCGCTTTGTTGTCCGTTTTTGTTGCAGCTGTGTACATGTTGAAAGTGAAGAACATCAAACGCATGTTGGCTTATTCAAGCATTGAACACATGGGCATTGTGATGATCGGCATTGCCGTTGGAGGCATTGGCTATTATGCTGCCATACTGCAACTGATCCTTCATTCTTTTGTAAAATCGTCTCTGTTTTTGCAGGTTGGCCATCTTTACAAAACCTTTAAGACAAAAGAAATCTATGCCATTGGCAATTATTTCAAGTACAACCCGTCAGGCGCCATCTTTTTGTTGCTTGCTTTCATCGGTCTTGCAGCCATTCCTCCATCAGGACTTTTTGTTAGTGAGTTTTATTTGGTCATTGCACTGATTCAACAACAATACTGGCTGGTGGTTTTCATTCTGTTGCTGCTTTTAACCATTATTTTATGGGCATTAGGGAAAAACATATTTAAAATGCTGTTTATTCCCATAGATCACGTAACAGCTCCGTTGACCACTGAAACCAATCGATTTGAGATCATTTCACAATATGTATTGCTCTCGTTGATTGTCTATTTAGGATTTTTCCCTCCGGAAGGATTTGTTTCGATGATTCAAACCGTTATTCATTCCATTAGCTATTGATATGCAAGCTATTACTATAAAAAATTATCAAAGAGTCCCATTCGATTCGATTCCTGTTCTTCCCTATGATCTTTTTATGACAGAGATTTTAGAAGAATTAATGCAACATGAATCAGCACATTGCATTCAATATTTTGGTTATGAACATGAAAAATTGATTCATCTCATTTGTTGCATTGCCAACGATGCGACGCAGTCCATTGCCATAGTGTCATCAAAAGTTGCTCCGTTGAGTTCGCTTGCTTCATTAACAGCACAACGACTTGAATTTCATATTTTTGAGCGGGAAATTCATGAGCAATTTGGAATTCATTTTAAAGATCATCCATGGCTCAAGCCCGTTCGGTATGCTTTTAACCGTCATCAACCACAGGATTCCATTGCCAATTATCCTTTCTATGAAGCCGAGAGTGAAGAATTTCATGAAGTAGGTGTCGGTCCGATCCATGCCGGCATTATTGAACCGGGGCATTTTCGATTTATTTGCAACGGAGAACAAATTCTGCATTTGGAAATTCAATTAGGCTATCAGCACCGTGGCGTTGAGTCATTGTTCTTGAACAAAAAATCATTGTTACAGCGATCTGTTTTAGCCGAAAACATTGCGGGTGATACCGTTATTGGTCATGCAAGCACCTTTGCGCGAGTTTGGGAAAGCATCAGCGACACTGAAATTTCGCCCTTCATTCAACATGAACGTACCATCGCATTGGAACACGAACGAATAGCCATTCATACAGGCGATCTCAGCGCAATGTGTACCGATTTGGCCTATCAACTGGGAAGCGCTGTTTTTGGGCGATTACGAACTCCCATCATAAATTTCTTTCAGGAATGGGCTGGAAATCGATTTGCCAAAGGGCTCATTCGACCAGGAAAAACCAATTTCCCATTTACCACTCAAACAGCCGAACGATGGATTCAGGTGATTGAGGCTTTTGAGCCGGACTTTTTGGAAATGTACGATAAGCTGTCAGATCTTCCATCAGCGCTTTCAAGAATGGAAAAAACCGGCATTGTGAACTTAACAACAGCCAAAACCATTGGAATGGTAGGCATGAGTGCTCGTGCCAGCGGATTAAAACGCGACGTACGCTATTCACATCCCGAAGGCTGGAGCTCACTCATTCATCAACCCATTATTAAAAAACACGGAGACGTTTTTTCGAGAGTACAGATTCGAAAAGAAGAGGTCGTTCAATCCATTGACTACATTCGACAATTCATTGACCAAATTCAGGATGTTCCATCGGGGAATATTCCCTTAAACGATCCACAACCAAACTCTTTTGTCGTTGGACTTACCGAAGGATGGCGAGGTGAAATATCTCATTGTGCCATTACCGATGAGCAAGGCGAATTAAGCCTCTATAAAATTAAAGATCCCTCGGTTCATAATTGGTTAGCATTGGCTTTGGCAGTTCGAAACAATGAAATATCCGATTTTCCGATCTGCAACAAAAGTTTTGATTTATCCTACTGTGGCCATGATTTGTAAAAAACGCATCATCCAACATTTCAACCATTATGATTCATACATTACAAATACTTCATCATCAGGGCAAACAATATATTCCGGATGTGACAANAGCAGAAGCTGCAGGCATATTCAGAGGACGTCCCGTCATTAGCAATGCGCCCGTTGATGCCGATCGGTTGATAGCTTTATGTCCCACGCATGCGATCGGAAAAGCACCACTTTCCATTGATTTAGGACGATGTCTTTTTTGTGGCGAATGCGCCATTCAATTTCCGGACAAAATTCATTTTACAAAAGATTACCGACTTTCATCAAACGATCGGAACCGACTGATTGTTGCAGAAGGCGTTGATGAATCCATTACCATGAATGAAGCTGAAATCCGTAAAGAAATTCGTTCCTTGTTGGGTCGATCGTTGAAATTACGGCAGGTGTCAGCCGGAGGCGACAACAGTTGCGAATGGGAATTAAACGCTTCAGGAAATGTCAATTTTGATATTAGTCGTTTTGGCATCGAATTTGTTGCNTCCCCGCGTCATGCCGATGGCATTGTCATCACCGGTCCTATTACTCAAAACATGGCTGAACCCTTACAACGATGTTATGATGCCGTTCCAGATCCAAAAATNATCATTTTGGCCGGAGTTGATGCCATCAGTGGAGGAATATTTGAAGGAAGTCCTGCCTTAAATCGTTCATTTATTGATAAATATAAAATTGATTTATACATTCCCGGCAATCCCGTTCATCCACTCACCTTCATCAACGGCGTTGTTCAATTTCTTGGNATAAAAGCTTAANAAATTGCTATATATACATGGCATTTTTGAGTAAGAAAATTAAAAAATCAAAATAAGTTGAATTTTTTGAGCCAATCTTTATTCAAATAGTTGATTGATTTTGAATGTTCTATCTAAAATATAAAGATATTTTTCAATAATTGAAAGCTTCATTAATAGTAAATAATCATTTAATTGACTAACTTTGCAGTCTCAAAAAAAAGAATCAAACTATGGGACCAGCATCACTTATTGTATTACTATTCATAGCAATATTTTTTGCCATCGTAGCCGTTTATATCGGCAAATTTTTTGGAATATCATCTTCAAATCCTGTAAAAAGAGAACCATACGAATGCGGCATTGAAACGAAAGGAGAAACCTGGNTTCAATTTCACATTGGGTACTATTTGTTTGCCCTGTTATTTTTGGTTTTTGACGTTGAAATCGTTTTCTTATTTCCTTGGGCAACCGTTGTTCGAGAATTAGGCCTCGTTGCTTTTATTGAAATATTTCTATTCACATTGTTCCTGTTTATGGGACTTTTATACGCTTATAAAAAGAAAGCACTCTCATGGATGTAAAAAAAGAATATATCCCTGAATTTGAAGGGGATGCATATAAAGATGAAATGGGAAGAACAAGTTTTATTGTGACTTCCGTAGATGCTGTTGCAAATTGGGGACGAAGCAATTCATTATGGCCATTATCATTTGGAACAAGTTGCTGNGCAATTGAATTAATGAGCACTGTTTCAGCAAAATATGATTGGTCTCGATTTGGATTTGAAGTCATGCGCGCCAGCCCTCGTCAATGTGATCTGATTATTGTTTCAGGAACCATCACGTACAAAATGGCTCCGGTGTTAAAACGGCTTTACGATCAAATGGCCGAACCTCGATATGTTATAGCCATGGGCGCTTGTGCTGTTTCTGGAGGTCCTTTTTATTACAACTCATATGCCGTAGTACGTGGAGTTGACAACGTGATACCGGTTGACGTTTATATTCCGGGGTGTCCGCCTCGTCCTGAAGCATTGATTCACGGCATGATGACCTTACAGGAAAAAATTAAGAAATCAAAGGCATACGTAATCGAAAAACCTAAAAAAAAGAAGGAAGACAATGACTAAAGAAGAACTCAAACACTATCTCGAGGTTACTTTCCCAACCCAGGAAGTGAAAGAGACATTCAATTTTCCACTGCTGATCGTGAACAAAGAAAACATCATCGAAGTGCTGACAAAATTGAAAACAGCGCCCGAAACCCAGTTTAATTTTTTATTTTGCGAAACAGCCGTTGATCGAAATCCCTCTTTTGAAGTGGTGTATCATTTAACTTCCACTTACTATCATCACGATTTGGAAGTGAAAGTAATTTTGGAAGATCGGGAAAACCCTGAAATAGATTCTGTTTACAATCTTTGGGAAGCTGCGGATTTGTATGAAGATGAGATTTACGATTTGTTTGGAATCCGTTTCAAAGGTCATCCAAACCTCCGTCGAATCATGCTCACCGATGAATGGAAAGGATATCCGCTTCGAAAAGATTACCAAGATGACAACATTATTTCCTTGTAGCTTATTATTCAATGGAAAATCAATCTAATCAAAACCAAAACGAGCTAAGAACCGAAGAGTTTGTTGTCAATATCGGACCACAGCACCCTGCGACACACGGTGTTTTACGTGTTGAAGTAACTCTGGACGGTGAAATAGTCAAAAACATTCAACCTCATTTAGGATACATCCATCGCGGCATTGAAAAAATGACCGAATCAATGCCCTACAAACAATCGATCTATCTCACAAGCCGCATGGATTATTTGTCAGCCCACATTAATAATCATGCCTGTTCATTAGCCATCGAAAATGCATTAGGCATTGAAGTGCCTCCGCGGGCAAAAGCCATTCGAATCATCATGGACGAATTGCAACGGTTGACATCGCACGAATTGTGGTGGGGATCATGTGCAATGGATATTGGAGCGGTCACTCCTTTCTTTTTGGGATTTCGGGATCGGGAACGTATTTTGGAAATTTTTGAGGCTAACACGGGAAATCGCTTGACGATGCACTACATCGTGCCAGGTGGCGTGATGCGCGACGTATTGCCAACCTTTGTTTCCGATGTGCGCGAGTTACTNAAAAAAATCAAAGGCTATCGTCACGAATACGATCAATTAATCACAGGCAATTATATCTTTCAGCATCGGACTCAAGGAGTCGGCTATTTGTCGAAAGAACAAGCTATTTCGTTAGCCTGTTCAGGGCCGGTGGCGCGTGCTTCGGGCGTCAGTTGCGATGTACGAAAACTATATCCATATGACGGCTACGAAAAACTTGATTTCAAAGAAGTGATTNATTACGGCTGTGACAACTGGGCTCGTTACGTCGTTCGCATGGAAGAAATGAATCAATCCATCCATATCATCGAACAATTATTGGACAACTTCCCATCCGGTGAGTATCGCACTAAAATTAAAGGAGTTATCAAACTTCCTGAAGGTGAATATTACCAACGAGTTGAAACAGCTCGAGGTGAGTTGGGCGTTTATATTGTCTCCGACGGTAGCAACAAACCCTATCGAATGAAATTTCGNACTCCATCGTTCTCAAATCTTGGAGCAGTAAGTCCTACTACCATAGGTTTAAAAATTGCCGATTTAATGGCCAACATGGCAACCATTGATTTGGTTATTCCTGATATTGATCGATAAAACAGCGTATATGATTTCAATGATTCAATTTACTGATATTACAGCTTGGATACACCAACTATTGCTGAGTGTGATGTCACCTGCATGGACTTATATTGTTGAATTAATTTTAGCCGGTGTAAGTATATTGGTGGTTTTGTTAGTTTGTGTCATCATCATGGTTTACATGGAACGAAAAGTAGCCGGATTCATGCAACTTCGCTGGGGACCGAATCGCGTAGGTCCTTACGGAATTTTTCAAGTCATTGCCGATGTCATCAAACTGTTATTAAAAGAAACATTTTCACCAAATCGAGCTGACAAAGTCATGTTCAATATTGCTCCTGCCTTAGCGTTGAGTGTTTCTTTAATGGCTTTAGCACCCATAACCTGGGCTCCGGGNTTGACCATGTGGAATACCAATGTGGGAATTCTTTTTATAACGGCGATTTCATCCATGGGCGTCATTGGCATTATGATGGCCGGATGGTCGAGCAACAACAAATATTCGTTACTTGGCGCAATGCGAAGTGGCGCTCAAATCGTTAGTTATGAGCTTTCTGCAGGTTTGTCCATTGTCACGGCAGTGGCTCTTGCCGGCACATTGTCCACCAGTGGAATTATTGCTTCACAGGCAAACGGATGGTGGATCATCAAAGGACAAATCCCCGCCATTATTGCTTTTATTATCTACGTCATTGCAAGTACCGCTGAATGCAATCGGGCTCCTTTCGATTTGGCAGAAGCAGAATCGGAACTCACAGCGGGTTATCATACCGAATATGCCGGTATGCAATTCGGAATCTTCTATTTGAACGAATACATCAACATGGCTGTGGTGTCGATCATTGCTTCCACGCTTTTCCTGGGAGGTTGGATGCCATTTCATCTTCCTTTCAATGCCCCGATCATTCAAACGTTCAATCATATCATGGACTTTATTCCTTCCTGGATATGGTTTTTTGGTAAAATGTTCCTGATCATCTTTTTTATGATGTGGTTCCGATGGACGTTTCCGCGTTTAAGAATTGATCAACTATTGAAGTTGGAATGGAAATACCTCCTGCCCATTAGCATTGTCAACCTGCTCTTTGCTGCTTTAATCATTGTTTTACACTGGCATCTATAATAGCAGGCGGTTCATTGAAAACAACTATAAAAAAGTTTGAAAAGTCTCATGTGAAGACAAAATGAATTTTCAAACCTGTATGATAACTAAACAATAAAAGATGAGAGCACTCTATAATTATATTAAAGAGGTTGTATATGCCTTCGTTTCGTTGACGAAAGGATTATTATTGACGCTTCGCTATTTTGTTACCATCAAAAAAGTAAACATTACCGAAGAATATCCTGACAACAGAACAACCACCATCAGTGTCAAAGAGCGGTTTTATGGAGAAGTGGTTTTGATCCACGACGAAAACAATGAGCATAAATGTACTGCTTGCACGTTGTGCCAAATTGCATGTCCGAATAATTCCATTCAAATCATTTCAAAGCAAATAGAAACGGAGGACGGAAAGAAGAAACGCGTTTTGGACAAGTGGGTGTATCATTTGGATATGTGTACTTTTTGCTATCAATGCATCGATGCCTGTCCGCAAAATGCCATTGAAATGAAAAACACTTTTGAACATAGTGTGTATGATCGGAGTAAACTCATTTATCAATTGAATCGTCCCGGTTCAAAATTAAAAGAAAAACCGACCGTTAAAGAGCAATCATTATGAATGCATCAACCGTAATTTTTTATGTTTTGGCTATTTTAGTGCTCACTTTTGGAGCCATGACCGTTTTTTCACGCAGAATTTTCAGAGCAGCCATTTATTTGTTGTTTTCTCTTATTAGCGTTGCCGGTCTTTATCTTTTGTGGGGAATGGATTTTATTGCTGCATTGCAAATCATTATATATGTGGGTGGCATTGTGGTTTTAATTATTTTCTCCATTTTCTTGACTCAACGTGCCGGAGAAAAATTGCCACCGCCGATCAAAAACAGAATCTTTGTGGCAGGCATATTATCCATTGCCGGATTAGGTATAACATCGTGGGTGGTATATCACTATTTATTCACATCATCCAATTTGCCGCCAGTCGAACCTTCGGTGCACAACATTGGGAGGCAAATGCTGAATTATACCCAATTTGGATATGTATTTCCCTTTGAGGTCATCAATATTTTACTTTTAGCAGCATTGGTTGGCAGNATCGTGATTGCTATGAAGAAAAAGGATGAACCATCAACCAATGAACCCAGTCAAACCCATTAAATAACCGAAAAAATGGAACAAGTGCCTTTATCTCATGTTCTTATTTTAAGTTCTGCTCTTTTTTTTCTAGGAGTGTACGGATTTTTTTCACGTCGTAACATGATTACGATGCTGATGTCCATTGAACTGATATTGAACAGNGTTAACATCAACTTTATTGCGTTTAATAAATATTTGTTTCCTCATCAGCTGGAAGGCGTATTTTTTACCATGTTTATTATAACGGTAGCAGCAGCTGAAGTTTCCATTTCTATTGCCATTATTATCAATCTGTATCGTCGATTCAAAACGATTGACATAGAAGATACGACAACGATGAAGTATTAAAAATATGAACAGTTACGATTTATCATCCTTATTTATTGTAGGTCTGCCTCTGTTGAGTTTTGCTTTTATTATTTTGCTCAGCAAACGAATAAAGCCNGGTATTGCAGGTCTCATTGGCACATTGACAGTTGCCACTTCAGCAGTATTGGCTTTTTATGTTGCAGCCGGTTATTTTTTTGGTTTTGGCGCTCAAGGAGGTTCCTATGTACCTCACATTGCCATGCAGTTTCAATGGCTGAAATTCACCGAAAATCTTTCCATTGATATGGGCATTGTGCTTGATCCGATTTCTATTGCGCTTTTGATTGTCATTACGGTTGTTTCGACAATGGTTCATCTTTACAGCCTTAACTACATGCACGGTGAAGATTATTTTGCACGTTATTATGGCTATCTTTCGTTGTTTACGTTTTCGATGTTAGGATTGGTCTTGTCAGTCAATATTTTTCAAATGTACATCTTTTGGGAATTGGTTGGCTTATCTTCTTATTTATTAATAGGATTTTATTTTACCAGACCATCCGCCATTGCCGCTGCAAAGAAAGCATTTATCGTGACACGCTTTGCTGATTTGGGTTTTTTGATTGGCATTTTGATTTTAAGTCACGGGGCTAAAACACTCGATTTCTTCGTAATGATCCAACGCCTTACCGAAGCAGGATCTCCTTATTTAAGTCACTTTACTGCGACAACATTCATGGGATTATCCACGTTGACGTGGGCTTTACTCCTTGTTTTTATGGGTGGTGCAGGCAAATCGGCCATGTTTCCGCTACATATCTGGCTGCCTGATGCCATGGAAGGCCCAACTCCCGTTTCGGCATTGATACACGCTGCCACAATGGTTGTTGCAGGGGTTTATTTAGTAGCTCGTTTATTCCCCATTTATGCCATCTCAGCACCCGATGCACTTCATTTTATTGCCTACATAGGTGCATTTACAGCGCTCTTTGCGGCTGTCATCGCCTGCACACAAACCGACATTAAACGGGTTCTTGCCTATTCTACCATTTCTCAAATTGCCTACATGATGTTTGCTTTGGGAGTGGCAGGTTGGGCTGAAGGGCAAACAGAAGGATTCACAGCATCTATTTTTCATTTGTTTACTCATGCATTTTTCAAAGCATTATTATTCTTAGGTGCCGGAGCTATTATTCATGCCATCAACAGCAATGAAATGGACGATATGGGAGGCTTGAGAAAGGCGCTGCCTATTACGCACATCACGTTTTTAGTTGCTTGTTTATCCATTGCCGGAATTCCTCCATTTTCAGGATTTTTCAGTAAAGAAGCCATTCTGTCTGCTGCATCAATCAGCAATCCGTTCGTGTATTACATCGGATTATTCACCAGTGGATTAACTGCATTCTACATGTTCAGACTTTATTTTCGTATTTTTTGGTATAAACCGGTAAGTGACCATCACAATCACGAAAAACATACTTGGGCTATGAACAGTGCATTGCTCGTACTCATGCTTGGTGCCGCTTTTGCAGGATTCATTCCTTTCGGGTCGTTTGTCAGCGCAACAGGAGCTCCCATCGTATTACCGTTTCATCCGCTTTTCTCCATTTTACCTGTTTCACTGGGATTAATTGGCATCTTTCTTGCCTATCTTTTCTTCTATCGAGAATCTGACAAAGCCGAAAAAACAGTGGCCTATTTTAAAGGCTTTTATAAAGCAGCCTATCATAAATTTTACATTGATGAAGTTTATTTGTTTGTCACAAAAAAAATCATTTTCAATTTAGTTGGCCGACCGGCAGCATGGTTTGATCGAACGGTGGTAAACGGCATTCTGATCAATGGAACTGCCACTGTCACGGAAGTTACTTCGGAAACCATCAAACCGATGCAATCAGGAAAAGTTCAGGATTATGCCATGTATTTTCTTGGTGGCACACTTCTTCTCGTCGCTTTATTACTCATTCAATTTATGTAACCAACAATGGATATCGTACAACTATTAATTATTCTGCCCACTATAACACTTGTGGGAATGATTGCGTCTAAAAAAGAGCTCCACATCAAGAGCATAGCACTTTTAGGAAGTTCGCTGCAATTAATATTAGCCATCATCTTGACTGCCATGTATGTAAACATGCGTCAGGCAGGGGCGACAGCTCCTTATCTGTTTCAAAGCAGTTATGTGTGGTTTGAACCACTGAAAATATATTTTACATCGGGCATTGACGGCATCTCATTGGTCATGATATTAATGACGGCGCTGGTTGTTCTTGCCGGTGTTTTAGTTTCGTGGAAAATCAACACACAGGTAAAAGAATTTTTCTTTCTGCTCATTCTTTTAAGTTTAAGTGCTTACGGATTCTTCATGACAACAAATCTGTTTGCCATGTTCTTTTTCCTCGAATTAGCCGTTATCCCAAAATTTTTATTGATTGGCATGTGGGGAAGCGGACGCAAAGAATACAGTTCAATGAAACTGGCTCTCATGTTAATGGCGGGTTCTGCATTGGTTTTTTTGGGCATGATCGGGTTATTTTATGAAACCGGCATGCAATCATGGGACATACAAGATATTGCGAAGCTCAACATTCCGATTGCTACACAACGAGTANTCTATATATTACTTTTTACGGGTTTTGGCGTATTCACGGCAATGTTTCCTTTTCATACATGGGCTCCCGACGGACACTCTTCAGCACCAACAGCTGCTTCCATGTTTTTAGCCGGTATTTCCATGAAACTGGGTGGATACGGTTGTTTACGCGTTGCCACCTATCTATTGCCTGGGGCGGCTCAGGAACTTTCATGGATCTTTATTATTTTGGCATCCATTGCCATTCTTTATGGCGCTTTTGCGACCATGATGCAAAAAGACCTTAAATACATGAATGCGTATTCTTCCGTGAGCCATGTTGGCTTTATCATTCTTGGCATTGCCATGCTCACTAAAGTGGCCATCACCGGAGCCGTCATGCAAATGGTTTCACACGGAATCATGACAGCCCTTTTCTTTGCTGCAATTGGGATGATATACGATCGAGCTCATACACGTCAAGCTGATGAATTAGGCGGTATGTTAAAGCAAATNCCTTTTATCGGTGCAGCATTCATCATTTCAGGGTTAACATCACTCGGATTGCCTGGATTCAGCGGGTTCGTATCTGAAATGACCGTTTTCATCGGATCGTGGGAACATGCAGGTATCTTCTATCGAGTAGCAACAGTTTTAGCCGCTGCTTCCATTGTTGTGACTGCTGTCTATATTTTACGTGCCATTGGATTTGCGATCTGGGGTACTGTGACCAATAAAGAATTTTTGAAATTAAAAGATGCCACATGGAGTGAACGTACGGCTACCGTTTTGTTGGTACTTGGTATTCTGCTCATAGGAATGGCTCCATTCTTATTTGTCCGATTAATCGATATGGATACGGCAACCATTTATCATAAATTAATTTCCGGAGTTCTTGTTCAATGATCAAAAACAAATCATGTTATCATTCCAATTATAACATCGTAAACATATAAATAAATGGATATTGTTTTATTATTTCGTTTTGAGATTATTATCGCGTTTTTGATTTTAGCGCTTTTAGTAATGTCGCTACGTGATTTCAACACGAAAGTAACTGCATTTCTCGGCACAATGAATGTTCTATTGTTGGCCAATTTCTTAATCGGTTGGTTGCCTATGGCTTCAGGAACTTATTTTTCTGAATTCTTCAGAACAACACCTTTGATTGTTTTCGAAAAAAACATTCTTAACTTGGGAATATTACTTATTTCGCTCACCTCATACACATGGCTCAAACAGTCAGATCATCGGCTTGAATTCTATTTTCTGATGCTCAGTAGCATGATGGGCGTTTTTGTGATGTTGTCCAGCGGGCACATTTTAATGCTTTACTTAGGGGTTGAAATGTCAACCATCCCCATTGCTGCGATGGCCAATTTCAATCTCAACGAAAAACGTTCATCCGAAGCTGGATTAAAATTGATCCTATCTTCCGCTTTTTCAACCGGCATCATGTTATTTGGCATTTCACTGCTCTACGGCGCTGTAGGTAATTTAAGCTTTCAATCGGTGATCGCTAATTTACATCCAGATTTGTTGACCATTTTTGCGTTCATTTTTATTCTGTCCGGTTTTGCCTTTAAAATGTCCATTGTTCCATTTCATCTCTGGACTGCCGACGTGTACGAAGGTTCACCGATAGCTGTCACCAACTTTCTATCAGTAATCAGCAAAGGTTCAGTCATTTTCGTCTTTTTGACCATTTTATATCAACTTTTTGGTGGGTTGAAAGAAGAATGGTTGTATGCCATCAGCATTCTTTCCATCTTAAGTATGACTATTGGAAACTTATTTGCACTGCGTCAACAAAATGCGAAACGATTCCTTGCTTTTTCGTCCATTTCGCAAGTGGGATTTGTGCTGGTAGGTGTTGCAGGCGCTTCAGCCATGGGTTCCACTTCAGTTGTTTATTTTGTTCTGATTTATCTTTTGAGCAATATTGCTGCTTTCGGCGTNATCAGTGCCATGGCAGACNCGACAGGATCGGAATCACTTCAATCGTTCAAAGGGCTCTATAAGTCAAATCCTTTTTATGCTCTTTTTATGGTAGTCGCATTGTTTTCATTAGCCGGTGTGCCACCAGTTGCCGGATTTTTCGGAAAACTTTTTCTACTGACAGCGGGCATGAACAGTAAACTTTATGTCTTGCTTGGTTTTGCTGGAGCTAATTTAGTGTTATCTCTTTATAACTATTTACGTGTTGTGAAATACATGTTCATTGATGAAGCCGTCGAACCCATTCCTCCATTGTACCGCAATCGTCAACTGACTATTGCGCTGACAGTCTGTANTGCAGGCTTACTGGTAATCGGCTTTATTCCTGCAATCTATCAATACATCAGTCAACTGTGCACCATGTAATCACTCGAAGAAAACGGAACAAGAGCATATAAAAAAAAAGAGGCAGTCTCATCAGAACACTGTCTCTTTTTTTGTTGAAATGTGAGGCATACTGGATTCGAACCAGTGACCTCTTGCCTGTCAAGCAAACGCTCTA
>JGI24721J44947_10005524_pt1 | contig 17274 bp, 8 predicted proteins | sample YelNatPaOPGAMG01_FD_44947 | JGI IMG/M metagenome (IMG submission 44947)
CCCCGCTGCCATGGGCCCACCACTTACAAATATGGTGGGAATGTTCACACGCATGGCAGCCATTAACATCCCTGGGATTATCTTATCGCAATTAGGTACGCAGATCATCCCATCGAAACAATGGGCTCTCACCATGCTCTCCACGGAATCAGCAATAAGTTCACGGGATGGGAGAGAATATTTCATCCCCGTGTGTCCCATAGCGATTCCATCGCAAATTCCAATTGTATGAAACACGAAAGGTACACCCCCAGCCTCTCGAACAAATTGTTTTAACAATTCCGCCACTTCATTCAAATGTGTATGACCAGGAATACACTCAGTATGGGAACAGCATATGGCTATAAATGGTTTGTCAAAATCGCTCTCGGCAACAATTGCGCCAGTAGCACGAATAAGCGCGCGGTGAGGAGCACGTTCAATCCCTTTCTTTACAATATCCGATACCATAGTAATTGTGATATTATTTCCCACTGCTTTCCAAGTCACGCAGGTTTTTAAAGGCTAATGGGTGGTGCATAACTACTCGTAGTTCCTCAAAACATTTGGATCGTGCTACTGCCCTAAGGATTTAGGGCATTTTGCACATCATTTCCGAAAAACTTCGGTAAAGCCTACGCAATTTTTATTGTTGGTGTGACGATCCAACATTGATAAGAGAGAGAACTGTAAAAAAAGAGGGTGCCTTATGAAAAACCTAATAGCTCAAGCTATAATGCGATTATCGTTAGTATTTGGAATGTTGCTTTGTGCTCATATGGGGTTTGCAAATGCAATTTGGTCACAACCAATAACTACCAATTCCACAGGAATTATATTAGGGGCAACTCATGTCTCTAGCACTTTAAGTGGATGGTGCATGGCAGAGGATTTTGAGCTGCCGTATGCCGCCACTATCCATGCAGTAAAGTGGTGGGGAGGGAGTGCTAACAAAATAATTACTTTGGGCGATGACTACTCCATTTCAACCAATTTATTTCATTTGACCTTTTACACAGCCAGGTACGATAGCCACCGATATTTGCCCGGTAACCCACTTTTTGAAAAGCAGGGGGAAGTTATTGGCCGATTAGTTGGAACAAATCAACTTGGGGGATTAGTTTATTGCTACGAACTTGATGTGGGGAGTGAGCTATTGCTAGCCCCTGGGGCGAGATACTTTTTATCAATCCAGCATATGACAGAAGAACAATGGGGCTGGCAAGATACGCAATCTCAGGGGAGCTTTCTTGAAAACGCCGTTTTGTCTATATCCGGACTAGGATTCACGTGGATTGACTTTTTCCCAAAAACAGATCTAGCTTTCGAGCTCATTGTTCCTGAGCCTGAACCGGAGGTGTTGGTGCTATTAGCTGTTGCAATGGTAGGGATTTGGGTTTTGCGTCCATTTCATTTTAGGTAAGATCGTAGGAGGCGTTGACGATGGCGGTGGTGGCATATAGTTTGTGCGGGAAATGATGGTAATTTGTCCGTCATTACTCGCAGCAAACTATGCGTATTTTCGGCGGGAAGTGGAGCGCGTCTCCCGATCCGGAGCGGAGTGGTTACATCTCGATGTAATGGACGGTCACTTCGTCCCGAATATTTCGTTTGGACCAGATCTAGTAAAGACATTGCGTCCATATACACGACTTTTTTTCGATGTCCATCTAATGTGTACCAACCCAGGTCCCTTGATAGAAAGATTCGTCCAAGCTGGAGCTGATCAGCTAACTGTTCCAGTCGAGCTCGGGCATGAAAAAGTACTACAATTGATATGGCAAATTCGGACCTCAAATATAAAGGTGGGAATTTCTGTAAACCCACCAACTCCCGTTACCCTTGTGGAACCTTACCTAGAACAGGTAGACAATGTTCTTGTGATGACTGTTAATCCGGGTTTTGGAGGGCAGGAGTTCATTCGAGAAACCCTCCCCAAAATTCAAAAAGTCCGATTATGGCGAGACCAACGAAACCTAAAGTTCCGAATACAGGTCGATGGCGGCATAAATTTTGAGACGGTCAAAGAATGTGCTCAAGCTGGCGCGGACACCTTTGTAAGTGGAACCACGCTATTCAAGACTCGCAATATGCGAGCTGGTGTTCGTAAAATGCGGGAAGCAGCACTAGCCGCTGTCGCAGCGAATAAACCATAGCACAAGTATGAAACCGATAAAATTTGGAACCGATGGTTGGCGTGGTGTAATAGCGGAGGACTTTACGTTTGAGAATGTTTCTCGCGTGGCACAAGCCGCCGCAAAGTTTTGGAGGGAAAATCCTGTCCCTGGCACCATTCCGGTTGTGGTAGTAGGATACGACCGGAGGTTAATGTCGGAGGACTTCGCACGGCTTTCTGCAGAAATCATAGCGGGTAACGGATTGCAAGTTTACCTATGTAATGAGGCACAACCAACCCCGGTTATATCCTTTGCGGTGAAGAATTTGAATGCAATTGGTGGGGTTATGATTACCGCTAGTCATAATCCACCCCGGTTTAATGGGTTTAAATTAAAAGCTTATTTTGGCGGTTCCGCACCGCCCGAAATCTGTCGGCAGGTTGAAGAATTGCTTGATAAGGAAGATGTGCAAAAAACCGATTTCGACTCAGGTATTAGGGATGGGAAAATCAGAATATTTAGTCCTGAGCGAACATATATAAAAGCTGTTAAAAAGTTGGTGGATTTTAACACGATAGCTAAGGCGCGTCTGAAGGTTGCCCACGATGCTATGTTTGGTTCGGCAGCCGGTTGGTTCGAAAAAATTCTAAGGGATACCACTTGCGAAGTTATCACTATAAATGGGACTCGGGATCCATTATTTGGGGGAATAAACCCCGAACCAATCGAAAAGAACTACGTGTACAGCAAACAATTTCTACGAAAATTTCCACAGGATATTTGCATTGCAACCGATGGTGATGGGGACCGCATTGGAGCACTTGATGGCCATGGCCGTGCTTTCACCACTCACCAAGTTATCTGTTTAGTCCTTTACCATTTGCTCAAAAATCGCAAATCAAAGGGGCGCGTTGTGAAAGCTCTGACAACCACCTCTATGGTCGATAAAATTTGCGAAGAGTATGGATTGCAGCTAACTGAAACCGGAGTAGGCTTCAAATACATTTGCGCTGAGATGCTGAAAGGCGATGTCCTATTGGGAGCCGAGGAAAGCGGGGGAATTGGTGTGGCGGGGCATATTCCAGAGCGCGATGGAATCGTAGCTGGATTAATGTTACTCGAACTTTTGGCAGTGGAACGGAAATCTCCGCGTGCAATATTAGCACAGCTCCATAGAAAGTACGGACTTTATGTTTACGATAGGATCGACATCAGTTACCCATTAGAAAAACGACATCAGTTGATTGACACGTTGAAACAAAATCCTCCGGAAAAGCTTTTGAGTAAGCCCGTGGTAAAGTTAACAACTTTCGACGGTGTAAAAATGTATACTAGTGATGGTTCTTGGTTGATGTTTCGGCCTTCCGGTACCGAACCAATCCTTAGAATCTACGCCGAGTCAAACTCCACAAAAAACGTAAACGGTCTGCTATCCATTGGACTAAAAATCGCCAAACAAGTGGCCGGGCAAAAGTAGGGCAGGGGATAGAGCTTAGTTAGACTGTGAGAATCTCCCAATGCTTCAACGGTAGTATTATCGGTGCGTGTTTGATTATCTGCCGGCAGGTCAATATACTGATCTAATAAAGCAATGGACATTTCGCGGATTAGAAATTTTTGCATAATTGCACACATTGATCATGGCAAAACCACGCTTTCGGATCAGCTGCTCATCCGAACGGGGACAATTAGTACCCGTGAAATGCAAGAGCAGCTTTTGGACTCTATGGAGCTGGAGCGAGAGCGTGGTATTACAATTAAAGCCCACCCGGTAACTATGCATTACACGGCGAAGGATGGGCAGGTATATGAATTGAATTTGATTGATACCCCTGGACACGTTGACTTTTCATACGAGGTTGCGCGAAGCTTAAGTGCATGTGAAGGCGCGTTACTGGTGGTAGATGCGTCCCAAGGTGTCGAAGCACAGACCGTGGCAAATGCGCTACTGGCTATCAAGCATAACTTAACAATCATCCCTGTAATTAATAAAATTGACTTGCCACATGCGGATGTTGTTGCGACCAAGGCTCAGTTGGAAGAAATATTGGCCATCCCAGCTGAGGAAGCCATCCTCGCGAGTGCTAAACAGGGGATTGGAATCGATGAAATCCTGGAAGCCATCATTCATAGAATACCCCCTCCAAAACCAACTTTGGACGACGATAGATTGCAGGCATTAGTTTTCGATTCTTATTTCGATAATTTTAAAGGAGTGGTGCCGTATGTACGGGTGTTTAATGGTGTCCTAAAACCAGGAATGCATATTAAACTCATCCACTCGGATAAGGTGTACGAAGTCAAAGAGGTAGGAAGCTTTAATCCAAAACCTTATGTGCGCGACCAACTCTCAGCTGGGGAGACAGGGTATTTCGTGGCAAATATCAAGAGTCCCACAGAACTTGTGATGGGGGATACAGTCACTACGGCTGCAAATCCTGCTCCGTCCCTGCCTGGTTTCCAAAGACTCAGGCCCATGGTATTTAGCGGGATCTATCCGATAAACACTGCTGATTATGAAAAACTCAAAAATGCTATGGCGAAATTACAACTCAACGATCCTGCGTTTGTCTACCAACCCGAAACCTCTGTAGCACTTGGGTTTGGTTTCAGATGTGGTTTCTTGGGGCTACTTCACATGGAAATCGTTCAAGAAAGACTAAGCCGGGAATACGATATGGACATTATTGCCACTTATCCGAGCGTGGTTTATCGAGTCACACTCCGGGACGGTACAGTAAAAGAAGTGGATAATCCTGCACATATGCCTGATCCAACATTAATTGAAAAAATTGAAGAACCCATCGTAAAAGGCTTTATCATTTGCCCCAATTTGTACATCGGCGACGTATTGAACCTCATCACCGAGAAAAGAGGACAGGTGGACAAAACGGAAACACTCGATGCTAACCGCGTGATGCTTAGTTGTACCCTACCCCTAAATGAGATCTTGGTGGATTTTCATGACCGACTTAAGACAATCACACGAGGCTACGGGTCAATGGATTATGAACACGCGGGTTACGTAGAATCTGACATGGTTAAACTGGAAATGCTTGTGAATGGCCAACCGGTTGACGCATTTTCATGCATTGTTCATCGATCTAAGGCCGAAGCACGAGGCCGTGCTCTAGCCCAGAAATTGAAGGAAGTAATACCCAGACAGCTATTCCAAGTGGTAATTCAGGCTGCAATTGGAAGCAAAATAATTGCCCGAGAAACCATTAGCGCATTGCGGAAAGATGTTACAGCTAAGTGTTACGGCGGTGATGTAACTCGCAAACGGAAACTTCTCGAGCGACAAAAAGAAGGCAAGAAACGAATGAAGGCTATTGGAAAAGTAAGCATACCACAAGAAGCATTCATCAAGGTCCTTAAAACTGCATGAGTCCCAGGTTCGAAAAGAAGCTTATATGAAATGTGTAATACGTTGGCTTTTTTCTCTAAAAGTTCGCAGAGCACTTGCTTACCACAATCACGTAAAACGGTTAGTGGCAGCACAAAGGGATATTCTGCCCGAACCATCTGTTACGCAACTTAAGGATGCTTTGCAAAAACTGCTGACGGCAATTAAACGTGGTGATCCACCAGCCACAGTAGAGGATCTTAAGCAGGAGCTCGAAGTCGTTGCTGGGACGCACCTAAAGCCATACCCAAACCCGCGCCTACGGGAAAATATTGAGGTTATTTTGGTCGCAATAACATTAGCCCTTGGTATCCGCACATTTTTTATCCAACCTTTCAAGCTACCTACCGGTTCGATGCAGCCAACTCTATGGGGCATCACCTCTTGGAATGTAATTAATGACCCTACATTCAAAATTCCAACGGGAATGCAACGGCTGGTTCATTGGCTTCATGGTACCAATTATGTGCATTTAGTATCAAAGACAGATGGTTATCTCGAGGAAATAACCCCTCCTTGGCCACCAGTAATTTTTAGCGTTTTTCAACGGATAAAAATCGGTGGGCAATGGCATTACATCTGGTTTCCACCAGATTACGGGGCTCCACCACTCGGCACATTGGAAGCACGCGCTGGACTCAAAATCGGTCAATACTTTAGAAAAGGCCAGGACGTAGTAAAACTTGTGATCAAAAAAGGCGATCACCTTTTCGTAGATCGATTTACATATAATTTTCGTAGGCCTAAACGTGGTGAGATAATAGTATTCGAAACGTGGGGTTTTGACCCAAACCTCCGTTATGCATACCGCGTACCCCCCGATCAGTTCTACATAAAACGTCTTGTCGGCTTGGGAAGTGAAACAATCTCTATAGGCGATGATCATCACGTGCGCATCAACGGCAGACGATTAGACGCGTCCACACCGCACTTCGAATTTTTATACACATTTTCTGCCGATGCTCCACCAGATCAATATTTCGGACACATCCCAATGGGGATGCTCAGTGCAGGTGTTGAATTCAAAATACCTCCAAACCATTACTATGTTCTCGGGGATAACTCCAGAAATAGTCTTGATAGCCGTTTCCTAGGGCCAATACCGCAAGAATGCGTTATTGGGAAAGCCTGGTTTATATACTGGCCACTTTCTGAGCGATTTGGCATCGGATACCGGTAAATATTCCGAAAGCTTGTAAGAAGGCCAAATTTTACCCGTTTAGAATCAAAGCTATCAAATCTAATCCACGAAGCAGGATTTTTCAAATTGTGGGATTGGGGAATGTCAGTATTGCAAGCAGTAGGACACATGGAGGGAGGGTTACCGCATTGAGGACATAATTGGCAATTAAGATATATGTCGCACAATGTATGTTATATTCAATCGCAATCTGTTTGGTTTATCCCCCTTTGCCTCCCTACGCAGTGCTACGTATTCAAACCGACTTCTAAATTTGCCCATGGTTACGCCGGAATAAAATCCGAGCTAGATGTAAATGGTGTGACAACACGATTTAGTTAATTTATTAAACTGAAAAACAGGCGTTTTTGGATCGGCAATGCGGAAAGTTAAATAGTATTGGTTAGCCCCAGCTGGGGCTTACCGCTGTCGACTACACAAGCTTCATAAGTTTTGATGATTTTAGTGGATAATGACGGTATCTTTTGTTCTCGGTGATTATTTATGAGGGTCGGTTTCAAGCCTCCTGATAAACCTGGGTTGCAAAAGGAAATTATTGAGGATTTTACCAGGAGCAAGTCTGAGGGCGTTTAAAAAACGTTTCGTGGTCGGGATTGCCAGGGAATTTTAAAATAAACTCACCGAAAGTCCTCTTAGTTAAGCAATCGTAAGTTGAAATGAAACAGTTGGGGCCAAACTTTGTGGAGATAGCTTGGAATTTGGTAGTCTAATAAAGTGGCAGATTGGCTAAATCGTACTGGATGTGCACACAGTAGGAAGCTAATTTAGTTTATTGTCGTACTTGCTTTTTGCGAGTGTTTATACCATTTTAGTTGCGCATTTTAGCAGCCGGCCATTCGTATGCATTATTGAGCCGGGCAAGGACAAAGGACAGTTAATTGATGGTATTTTTACGGCATATGAACAATTCACCAGAGACAGAGCTGGATCTGAGTAAACTTTTCTTGCCCGACTGGGTTAAGCAACCACCAACAACCGGGCAGATTAAAGAAGAAGGTGAGGTTACAGAAGAAGTGAAAGAAAGTCAGCCCGCTCATCGGGCGGGTCGCCGGGAGCGCGTACGTGAACGGGGCGGCAAGTACATAAGGCCCAGCAGAGCTGAAAGGTTCAAAGAAAAGTTGCCCAACCTCGATGTTAGTTTTGTCCTTGATCCAAACGATGTTGAAATAATTGCCCGTCAAATCCGATCCACCGCGCGGGCGTACCCGATTTTTGATATAGCGCGCTTGATATTGCGGTATCCTGATAGATTTTCACTGAAATTCACTTCACGCCGAAGTCCTGAGGGGGAATTATTGCAACCACTATTTATATGTAAGCTAGACGATTCGGTGTGGCTAAGCGAGGATGAAGTAGCTGCCTATATTTTGGAAACCCACTTTGATGACTTTTATCAGACAGAACGTATACCTACCGATCCTCCGAAGGGTAAGTACACGTTTGTGGCCCTATGCGGTCTGAGCGGGATTATCCTTGGACCGCCTAACCATCATGAGTACCAGTCCAAACTAGTCAAGTTACATGCTGAGCGATTTTCCTACATGCCGTTTGAGGAGTACAAATCGCACATTCGGATTGTTCGGGACGAGGAAGCTGTGAAGAAATGGATCGAAGAGCAAAGTTGGAAGACGCAGTACATATGTCTCAACGTGCCTGAACCAATTAGATTAGAATCACGGGAAGCAGTAGACTTGCATTTCAAGCAAGTCCACCTGCCTAATTTGGTCCATAAGGAAGGATCGATTACGTTGGTAGCTAGCAAAGCATTAAATCTTAAATGTCGGCGCTTACGGCGATTGGCCCGAATGAACATAATTAGGGAAAAGGAATTCCCCATCCGCCTGGTACGAATTTTAAGCGATCAGCTTACTCAGATGGGGCTGCAATTCTTTAAGGTCAAAAAGATTACGCATGTGGCGGTTTCGAGGCCGAGATATTTGGACTTTGAGACCACTCCAGTTTCAGAAAATGTAAAGCGCATTGTCAAATATGTGAGGGAACATCCTGGGTGTACCAGGAAGGAGTTAATAGAAGCATTGGCTCCGACGCCGCCCATGGAAATCCCCATTACCCCTGGAGAAGGACAGATACAGAGTATTGAGCCCCAACCAACCCCTGAACAGCTTGCAATCATAGCTGATTTACATTGGTTGATTTTGCAAGGACACGTAGTGGAGTTTTATAACGGTAAACTTGATACAGCAAAGAAACCATCGCGGGCGAACCAGAAGAAATCGACATTCCAACACCCATCAACCCCTGCAACGGGAACCATGCAACAAGTGACTGAAAGCGCTTCCTCTTCGGAGCCTCAAGCAGTGTCTGAAGCAGTGGGTGAAGCTGCTCAAAGCGAAGAAATCCCGGAAATCGAAATGCAAGGCGCTACTGAAGCTAGTACGGAAACTACAGCACTGGAAACTAGAACTTCTGAAGACTCATTTGATGCTGATCTGCCAGGGGTATCAGAGACCGACGAGCCTCCTCAACCACAATCATAAATCAGCATGTCTCGGATTGGCATTAGGATCAATGTCCACTGGGGCTTAAGAGCAAAATAAGCGGTGCAGGTAGGTTGTTTGTTTCCATTGATGACTTGGGTCGCAAACCATCGAACTCATCAATCAATTCGTAGTCCAACCTTCGACAGTGTCTGAAGTGACAGCAACGGGGTAAATACCTTCGGGCAACTTTACAAAAAATAAAGAGCGCCGTGGAAGCTAAACCATCACGCAATAGCGGTGTTACCCCTTACCCACGAGGTCAAAAGGTTATGAAGTAAGGTCAATCCCCTCCCCTTCGCTAGCGTATATTTTTCCGTAAGATCTCACTTGGATACAGCCTAGTGTTCACCCCTTGCTTCGTAATTAAATAAGCAGGTGCTACTCAAAAAACAGCATTTGGGGAACTCCTGCCCGTCATAAGGAATGCTGAGGCAAGTGATCTTCGTTTAAAGTCGATATTTTAATAAACCCCTGCTTATGGTTTTGCTTTTTTTGGCGGTTGAATGACAAGTGGTTGACCACTTATCTGTGGTGGAAAAAGGTAGCCCATTGCAGCATTAGCAACGTCAATCCGGTAAGCGCGATCATGCCAAAGCGTTACACGTCTGGTATTAGCTGGTATGGTCGTAACATAAATCCTGAGTTCGCCTGGCACCGTAGTAATTAGTTCTTCTCGCCAATCCCCTATGCAATCAGCGACAGCTACCACACGTCCCTGGTAAAAGAAACGGGGTTCTTCTCGAAGTCGTTTGATGGCGCCCAACATTGCCACCCATTTAATGTCAGTCTCATCCCAATAGAGAGGATATCCTGACAATGCGCCCCAATCTGACGTATCAAGCAGTTGTCCATCATTAAGCCGGTAGTACCATCTATCGGGTAGAAATTTTTCCCCGCAATAAAGCACGTAGCCTGGGTTTTGGGGATCAAACTTACCGAAAATGCCTTGACTGTGAACGTGTGAGGTAGGGTGTTTACAACCCCACAAAATTTTTCCTGTGGCGGCGTCCACAATGCAGATCCCGTTTGACTGTTGCCGGGTTTCAAAACCATAAACAACTTCCAACCCCGGGTTTGTAGCCAACACGTCAGTCACATAAACGATGTCCGGGTGCCCCATTCCTAAGTTCCAAAGCAGTTTACCATTGTCATCCAAGGCAGCTGCACCCAAAACGATTTCGTCCCGTCCGTCTCCGTCCACATCCGCACAATGCATTCCGTGCATACCCTGACCCCTGACTGGCGGGNTTTCATTATCACCGTCCCATTCCCACTGAAGGGTTAATTGTCGGTCCTTGAACTTATATGCGCGTACTATCATCTTGGTGTAAGTACCACGGGCTACAATAAGGCTAGGTGTCTTGCCGTCCAAATACGCTATGCTCATGGTGTTTCGGGAAGCACGATTGCCGGTGGAATCACCCCAATCTTCAATGTTGCCTCGCGGTGGCCAATCCACCCGTGCAAGCTCAGCTCCAGTTAATCCATCGAGCACAGAGAGCCATTCGGGTCCCCGCAAAACGTGTCCAAGACTATCCCTATAATCCACATCCACGGGCGCAGTTTTTAATGCGACTTCTGCCCGGCCGTCCCCATCTAGGTCATAGACAATCATGGGTGAATACCAGACTCCCTGTTCAATATTCCAGCCCAGATCACGCCGCCATAAAATTTTGCCCCCATGCGAATATGCTTCCACCTTGAACGTGGTTATGCTTGGCCGCCAAACCCCCGGGTCGGTTATGGATACCGGCTGCTTAATAACAAAGTCTAGTTTGCCGTCTCCATCTATGTCGGCTATTCCAACTTTGTCGCACACATATCCTCCTGCTAGTGGGATCCGGATAAACGCGTTAGTTGGTGTTGCTTTGACTGTATAGGTTGGCTTGGATCGCTCGACTACCTTTCCTTTGGCAATTGTCCATACCTCGTAATCAACATTCGTTCCTCCGGTTGTGTAATCTATGAAGTTGCAAGATTTAGATAGCGGTTGGCCGGTCAATTTGGTTTTCTTCCCGTCTTGGACCTTGTACACCTCGAAGGAGGTCTCAGGTAGGTCCGTAGATAAAAACCGCCAACTTAGTATTGTTGAACCGTCAGGGCAATTTATTGCGATCACACCTCGGTCTAAGTTCTCATATGCCAATGAGCAGGTAGTAGTAGCCACTGCAGCAACCAGGCTTAACAAGGGAATTGTGATACAGCCTAACCCGACGGGGGCCGCAAATAGATGTATGCTATCCTCAGTTGATTTACTTCGTAAGTTAATCATGGTCGTTTATACTTTGCCAAGTTGGTTCGTTTTCTGCTTATGGTAGCACAAAGCAAAAAATTCGTTCGCCCACCTTTGAATTACTGAGTTATCCAAATTGCAAAAAATCTGGCAAGATCGTTTTGCATCGAGTTTGTGAAAGTGATGAGCCCTGAACTTCCGACATAGTTAGTTGCGAGGCGTTGCCACGAGCTCAATGGCGGATACAAATTCGTCGTAGACAGTAGGACACACTGTAACCCGGCTGGTAATTCCTCTCCGGCAATTATAATGGATTTGCCTAAGACATACGTTTTAAGCTTGGGACGCGCGTAGACAACCAACGTGCCAGTTGTGTAAAGTGACCTAACATCCCACTCAAGTCCAGCTGGTAACTGAGGCAATAATACAGTTGTAAACTGACCTTGGATTTTAGGTGCATCTAAAATCCTATATGAACCTGCCACTAAACTGGGCCCAAGGTTTGTCACTAACAATGTGCCTCCACACCTCAAAGTCCCTTTTGTTGTTAACACATCGCATTGGTTTGGCGAACCAAGTTCAAAGATTGCAACTGCGGTGTTGGACAAAATTATATCCGACAGGCATGTGAGTGTTCCTACTCCCTGGTCGCCTGGCGACAATTTACCTCCTACGAGCAAAGGTCCTCCAATAATCCCCCTTCCACCTAAGGTAGCTCCCGAGAGCACTGTCACAGTATTGGTAGCCTCGGCATTGGAACCGTTGATAACAAGACTTCCGCCTTGCACAAGCGTGGTGCCAGTGTATGAATTAGTGCCAGACAACCTCCAAATACCGGTCCCCACCTTGATCAAGGAAGTGATACCAGCATCTTTGATTGATCCCTTAAACTCGGCGTCATCGTTGCGCCATCCTACTCGCCAGGTCGGATTACTGGAACTGCCATTACCAGGGCCGAGCACGGCCTGTGCCTCACCCTCAAGCGTACCAATTTCGATCACGGCGTTGTCCCCCCATATATTGTATGCGGTAATGCCATTGCTCAGATACAAGCGTGCATTTGGTAAGCCTTGCGCATTATTTAATCTGAACTCAGCACTACCCCCTCGGGGGCCAACCTTTATTACTCCATTGAACTGACTCCAATCACCTGCAAACGAACAACGGACATAGTCGGTGACTATACGAAGTTCTCCGCTTCCCACCAATGTGCTTTTGAAAGGACTGTCGTAACCAAATCTTGGTGGCATTAAAACAGTTCCAGTGGATCCGGCGGGGACAATCCATGTATTAGTATGCCCGCCCCAATCGGTTCCTGTACTTCCCCCGAATCCATGAAACCGCAGCGTACCCCCTGCAAAAGTTATAGGGCCAGTTCCAAACGCACCCATATTCGCTGCAATTGTGCCCGGTTGGAATGTTCCACTTAAAAGGATTGTACCACCACCGTAGCTATTGCAATTACTAACAATTACACTTCCCGGGCCACTTTTTTCCAATACGCATGTACTTCCACCAATCCCTCCCGGTCCAGTAAATTGGTACGTCCCTGTAGAGTTAATTTTAACACGGGTTGGATTGACGTAGTGAATTATATTGACTGGGACGTTATTGGAACCGGAATCATTGAATTCTACGGTGTTTCCGGTAATAAAGCATGTGAATTGCGAGTTTGAGTCCACCCAATTTGTGGAAATCCCTACGTCCCAAAAGTTCGATCTTCCGTCCCCTCGCCAGACAATGGATCGGTTTGTGTATGTGAAGTCAAACACCTTCAAATAAAGGCCGGTATTCTGGATTATTAGCTGGTATGGTACGTTTTCTAATCCAAGCAAGTTCCACGTCATTGCATTCCCTAATATTCCTGCATTGCACCGTATAAGCGTGTATTGCCCAATTCCTAAACTGCCATTGAGCTTGCGAACTGAAATTGTATTGGAGCCTCCGGCGTAAACACTTCCATTCACAAACAACAAATCATTTGAGAGGATAGTCCCAGAAGGATCGCTACTAAGGTCTATGAGCAAGGTTCCGTTTGTAATGAAAAAGCCATTATAAATCGTAAGAGTCCCCGCCTGACTATCCCTGCCTGGGGCGATGGCAGCGCTGTTTAGTACCGTTGCCCCATTACCAAGGGTACCGAACCCTGCTACTGTGGCTGGACCCCATACACCCTTACCCCGCGCTATTAGACGGCTCGAGGATAACAACCCGTCAACAGCAAGTGTACCATCTCGCACATGAGTTATGCCGGTGTAATAATTCGTGTTGTTTAACGCTAGAGATCCCTTGCCAGCTTTCCACAACGACATTGGACCAATAAGACTGCCACTCCCTACAAAGGTATAGTTACCTGGGCTATAGATTACGACATTTGAGGGTTGTAACAATCCAGAAATAACCACGGGCAGGGTATTAGTGCCTGTCATGTCGAACAATACCGTTGCACCATTAAAGAACACGGTGGCTGGTGGGTCAGCTCCGAACCAGTAGTTAGACAGCCAGTAGAAATTAGTGCGCCAATTAGGTGTACTCCCCAAATCCCACACATTGTTTGTGTTATTGCCTCGCCATATAAGGGTAACGGTTGAAATCTGTGGTATTGGGGGCAAGTCCATGCCTGGTCCCAAATAAAAACCGGGGTGAGGAGGCTGATTGTAAGCCACGTTTTGCCATGCGATTGACAATCTGTATTGGGGATCGTGCATGAGCGTGTAGATACGGTTCGTCGCCATGTTTGTTGAAACATAAATCCGAAGTTCCGAACTATCGGTAGTCCGCCAGATTACCTCCTCTCGCCAATCGCCTAGGATATCGCCACTTAAACATGGGGTTGACTTTGTCCCGTTATTTGCCGAACAACCCGTTGCGGTAAACAAATTGCCTACGTTGTATTTGCTTATGGTAATGCCATCCAACAACTCCCTAGCCAAATCAGCGTCCCAATAAACCAAAAAGTTACATGAACTGGGTGTACCACCAACATAATTCCCTTTGGTATCGAAGAGTCCTCCAGAAGCACTACTCCAACACAAATATCTTTCGTATGAATTCAACAATGGCGCTGCGCAACCCCGGCCGGTATCTCCACTGCTTGGAATACCCCAGTAAATGTAGCCTGTACCAGCGTGCCGAAATTCGCCTGCCCCATATTGTGAAGGAGTTTCGTGAACATCCCAAACCTCTAATCCGGGTAATGAGGGGTCCATATCCGAAAGGTGCATTGCATCTCCGTGACCCAGCCCTGTGGAATATAGACCTCGCCCATCATGATCTATAGCGCATGCGCCATATACAATTTCATCCATTCCATCGCCATCCACATCCCCAACGCTGAGATTGTGGTTACCTTGCCCCTCGTAATTTTTGTATCCGTTTAACGTATCGAAGACCCATCGCAGTTGAAGTGTTCCATTACGCCAGTCCCATGCCGCGAGTACTGTTCGGGTGTAGTATCCTCTGCACATTACTACGCTAGGTCGAACCCCATCCAGATATGCCACGCAGGCTAAGAATCTATCTACGCGATTCCCATAAGAATCACCCCAAGACGAAACATTACCCCGGGGTGGAATGTAATTGGTGGTCCACAGGGCTGCCCCGGTACGTCCATCAAATACTGTGAGGTACTCCGGTCCAGAAAGAATATACCCACTGCTGTTTCTGTAATCTGCATAGGGGTTATCACCAGGCATGAGTACAAAATTACCCACACCGTCGACTGTACCTGGTGCGGTTTTACAAACCATCTCGGCACAACCATCACCGTCCAAGTCATAAACCATAAACTGCGTATAGTGAGCTCCTGCGCGGATATTTATCCCCAAATTTATTCTCCACAACCGTTGGCCATTCAGCTTGTATGCGTCTATTATGACCGGTCCGGTATATCCACTTTGGGAATTATCCTTTGAGTTGCTGGGATCCCATTTTAAAACGATCTCATACTCGCCGTCACCGTCGAGATCACCAACACTTGCGTCATTGGCGCTGTACGTGTATGCAACACCATCTGGTGTAACGCCACCTGGTGGGATATCTACAGGCACTGGAATATAATTACGAATCGGGGTATTTGGAAGCAGGGTTACTAAACCCACGGGCCCCACTTCGGCACCATCCACTACCGGCTTGACAATGTATGTGTTTGTGAGGGAGGAATTAACGCTGGTATCAATCAAGCACGTAACGTTTGTAATCGGAGATAAGTTAAGTTGATTAGTGATCGTGCCTGTTACACGATACACATTGAACCCTGTAGATTCAGGATCGGTCCCTAAAAGTCTCCAACTGAGAAACACAGAGTTGGTCCCTGTGCGTAATGCGATAAGCCCCCGTCCCAATCGCTCTAGTTGTCGTTGGGCAAATAACATCGTATGGCTGCATCCACACATCACAGCCACAACCAGAAGTAATGCCTTAAGCCTTGCTCTTCGTAACATACTGCCACTATTCAATCTTTATCTGGTAAAAGAAGGTGTTATTGTCCTTGTTTATTGGAATAGACGTCTCGAATTCGCCTGATTCATCAAACGTGTTTGTCTGCAATCGCCACCAGTTGGCAACTGGCTCAAAAAGGTTTGTATGGCCGAGTAGAATAAATCGTGCTAAAGGTTGGCTAGCAACTACCCGCACAGTAATTTGTCCATCGTTTTTTAAAAGCACGTCCTTAAACTGCAGAGTTTGAGCCAACTTAATGGTTATCACACCATCGGTAGATAAACGAGAAGTGTCCCATTCCATTCCTGTGCACAAATTGGGGAGGTACACAGCCTCAAACTCGCCTGTATAAACCCTCGCGTTTATGAGCTTAAATTGTGAACCTGGGCGAAATTCGGCGGTTAAATTTGTCACCACAAGGATCCCTCCTAGTTTAATAGTATCAGCACTTATGCAGTCATTTGTGTAGGAAGAGGGGTCCAGCTTAAACAGGTTAGTTGCCCCTGCCCGCAATTCCAAATTACCTGTGATTGTCAATTTGCCGACCAAAATCCCACCAGGATTTAATATTGCTCCACTCTCAACAGTTACATGCCCAATTATGGTTCCGTTGCCACAGATTCGTTTACCTCTTCCAACAACCAGCGGCGTATTGCCAAAAGCACCTATATCCAATACAGCATTCGATTCGAGTACTATCCCGCTTGAGTTTGTAATGCACGCAGCGGAGTCAATCTTCAACGTGCCTTCTGAAACGATCGTCGGACCATTATAGGAATTAGCACCTGTCAGGATTAAAGTTCCTTTACCTTTTTTGGTGATTCCCCCATCCAAAGCCGAGCCTAAAGTTGCACTGTGCACCAGTGGCGCACTTATCGTCACGTTAAATTCCCTGGTGTCAAATATCGCACCTCCTTCACGAACCTCAGCCCTAAGATACGTTAGGGCTGGCAAAAAACTTGGGTTGTTTGATGCTGCCACAACTTGCCCGCCGTTAAAAATTATGGTGGCTAAATTCGTTTTCGATTTAACAAATCCACCCACCTCCAATGTTCCCCCGTTTAAGCGCAGAGTGTTTGTAGCTGTTGCGCGGTTTACGTAGTTCAAATCGAGCGGATTGGCTCCAGTCGAAAGTACGGCATTGTCCCTTATTGTTACTGTAACGGAGCCACCTGCCTTGTTCCCTCCTAGGGAACAAGGACCCAATAAAAGTTTGGCGTTGTCCCTTATTGTAATGTTTGCGCTTCGATTATTGTCCCCGCTATCACGCCCCAATGCAGTCGCAGTGCCATAAGCCGTCACCAAAGCATTGGAAGCGAAATGCACTGTTCCTCTGGGGACAATGAAATTCCGACTCCCTAAATGCGCTGTCCCCGTGAAAACTAGCGTTCCCCCCG
>JGI24721J44947_10005526_pt1 | contig 17272 bp, 14 predicted proteins | sample YelNatPaOPGAMG01_FD_44947 | JGI IMG/M metagenome (IMG submission 44947)
TTCAGCATCAGCGAAGCGTTCGGCTGGGCGTGGAAGAAGTTCAGGCAGAACGCCGCGGCGCTGATCGTGCCGGTCCTCGTGTACGGGCTGCTGCTCGGCGCGTTCGGCCTGATCCTCCTGAGCACCGGGATGGGCACCGGCGTGGGCACCAACTCCGGCGACTCCACCAGCGCCATAACGAATCTCTGGCCGGGCGAGTGGGCCATGATGGTGATCGGCTACCTGCTGGTTTTCGCGGTGGGGGTGTTCGCCCAATCGGCGTTCCTGACCGGGTGCCTCGACATCGCCGACGGGCGGCCGGTGACCATCGGGTCGTTCTTCAGGCCGCGCAACTTCGGCACGGTCATCCTGGCGGCGCTGCTCGTCAGCGTCCTCAGCACGCTCGCCTCGGCCCTGTGCTTCCTTCCCGGCCTCATCTTCGGCATCTTCGCGATGTTCACGGTTCCGTTCGCCATCGACCGCGCGCAACCGCCGGTCACCGCGCTGACGGCGAGCCTGTCCACGGTCTGGTCGAACTTCGGCAACGCCCTGCTGGCCTGGCTGGTGGAGGTGGTGGTGATCGTCGTCGGCGTGCTGGCGTGCGGCCTCGGCCTGCTGGTGGGGCTCCCCGTCGCCGCGCTGATCCTGATCTACACCTTCCGCACCCTGTCGGGCGGGCGGGTCGTGCCGCTGGAGCAGGGCTACCCGCAGGGGCCACCACCGGGGTACCAGCCGTCCTGACGCCGGCCCGCTGAACGCGCGNGGCGCCGCCGCGGCGCGCTGCGGCGTTGTGCTGCTTGTGATGCAATCAGCGGTTATGAGCATCAAAGTTGCGCTGGAGCACCGCACCAGCTACACCTTTGACCGGCTGGTCCGCGTGTATCCGCACGTGGTGCGGCTGCGCCCGGCGCCCCACTGCCGGACGCCGATCGAGGCCTACTCGCTGCGCGTGGAACCCGACGACCACTTCATCAACTGGCAGCAGGACGCCGTGGGCAACTTCCTCGCGCGGCTGGTGTTCCCCAACCCCATGACCCGCCTGACCATCGCCGTCGGGCTCATCGCCGACCTGAAGGTGATCAACCCGTTCGACTTCTTCATCGAGGACTGGGCCGAGACATGGCCCCCCGGCGGGCTGGTCTACCCCAAGGCGCTGGCCGACGACCTCGAGCCCTACCTGCGGCCGGTCGACGAGGACGGCGAGGGCTCGGGGCCGGGCGACCTCGTCCGCGCGTGGGTGCGCGACTTCTCGGTACCCGACGGCACCCGCACCATCGACTTTCTGGTCGGCCTCAACCGCGCGGTCAACAACGACGTCGCCTACAGCGTGCGCATGGAANCCGGGGTCCAGACACCGGATCACACGCTGCGCAGGGGGATCGGCTCGTGCCGGGACTCGGCCTGGCTGCTGGTGTCGATCCTGCGCCGGTTCGGGCTGGCCGCCCGCTTCGTGTCGGGCTACCTGGTCCAGCTGGCTTCCGACGTCAAGGCCCTGGACGGGCCGTCGGGCACCGCCGCCGACTTCACCGACCTGCACGCCTGGACCGAGGTCTACGTCCCCGGCGCGGGCTGGGTCGGCCTGGACCCGACGTCGGGGCTGTTCGCCGGCGAGGGCCACATCCCGCTGGCGGCCACGCCCCATCCGGCGAGCGCGGCGCCCATCAGCGGCGGCACCGAGCCCTGCCAGTCGACGCTGGAGTTCTCCAACACGGTGACCCGCGTGCACGAGGACCCGCGCGTCACGCTGCCCTACACCGACGCGGCGTGGCGGTCGATCTGCGAGGTCGGGCGCCGCGTCGATGAGCGGCTGGCCGCCGCCGACGTCCGCCTCACCGTGGGCGGGGAACCGACGTTCGTGTCGGTGGACATCCGCCCGGGCACGTCGGCCGAGGAATGGACGACGGCCGCAGACGGCCCGCACAAGCGGCAGCGGGCGTCCGATTTGGCCGCCAGGCTGAAGGCGGCGTGGGCCCCGCAGGGGCTGATCCAGCGCGGGCAGGGCCGGTGGTATCCCGGAGAACCGTTGCCGCGCTGGGAGATCGCGCTCCACTGGCGCACCGACGGGCGACCGCTGTGGACCGACGGGACGCTGCTGACCGACCCCTGGAGTGGCCAACCGGCCCGGCCCGCCGATGCCGACACGGCCCGCGCGGTGCTCGCCGGCATCGCCGACGGCCTGGGGCTGCCGGCCTCTCAGGTGCGACCCGCCTACGAGGACCCGCTGCACAGACTGGCGGCCAAAGTGCGTCTGCCCGAAGGGGATCCGGTGGACCCGGCCGACGATCTGGCCGACGACTCCCCCGCCGGGCGCGCCGCGCTGCTGGCCCGCCTCGACGAATCCCTCACCGTGCCTGCGGCTTTCGTNCTGCCNCTGCACCGGCGCGACGACGGCCTGGGGTGGGCCAGCGCGTGTTGGCGGCTGCGCCGCGGGCGCATCGTGCTGCTGGCCGGGGATTCCCCCGCGGGTCTGCGGCTGCCGCTGGACTCGATCAGCTGGCGACCGCCCCGCCCCACATTCGACACCGATCCCCTGTCCGCGGGCGACGCGCCGGGCCCGGACTCGGCGCGCGCGGTGGTCACCGACCCCGACGGGGCGCCGCCGACCGCGATGGTCGCCGAGGTCCGGGACGGGTACCTGCACGTCTTCCTGCCGCCCACCGAGGCGCTGGAACACTTCACCGACCTCGTCGCCCGCGTCGAGGCCGCCGCGGCGCACGCCGGCTGCGCGGTCGTGGTCGAGGGCTACGGCCCGCCGCCGGACCCCCGCCTGCGGTCGACGACGATCACCCCCGACCCGGGCGTGATCGAGGTCAACGTCGCGCCCACCGCCGGCTTCGCCGAACAGGCGCGGCTGCTGGAGACCCTCTACGAACAGGCCCGGCTGGCCCGGCTGTCCACGGAGTCGTTCGACGTCGACGGCACCCACGGCGGCACCGGCGGGGGCAACCACATCACGCTCGGCGGCGTCACCCCGGCGGACTCGCCGCTGCTGCGCCGCCCGGACCTGCTGGTCTCGTTGCTGACGTACTGGCAGCGCCACCCGTCGCTGTCCTACCTGTTCGCCGGGCGGTTCGTCGGCACCACCTCGCAGGCCCCGCGCGTCGACGAGGGCCGCGCCGAGGCGCTGTACGAGCTCGAGATCGCGTTCGCCGAGATCGCGCGGGTCAGCGGCGGCGGGCCCAAGAGCAACCTGGCCAAACCCTGGCTGGCCGACCGCGCGCTGCGCCACCTGCTGACCGACATCACCGGCAACACCCACCGCGCCGAGTTCTGCATCGACAAGCTCTACAACCCCGACAGCCCCCGCGGCCGGCTCGGCCTGCTCGAACTGCGCGGGTTCGAGATGCCGCCGCACCTGCGCATGGCGATGGTGCAGTCGCTGCTGGTGCGTGCGCTGGTGGCGTGGTTCTGGGAGCAACCGCTGCGCGCCCCCCTGATCCGCCACGGCGCCAACCTGCACGGTCGATACCTGTTGCCGCACTTCATCATCCATGACATCGCCGACGTCGCGGCCGATCTGCGCGCCCACGGNATCGGCTTCGAGACCAGCTGGCTGGACCCGTTCACCGAGTTCCGCTTCCCGCGCATCGGCACCGCCGTTTTCGACGGCGTGGAGATCGAGCTGCGCGGCGCGATCGAGCCGTGGCACACCCTGGGCGAGGAGTCAGCCGCGACGGGCACCGCCCGCTACGTCGACTCCTCGGTCGAGCGGATCCAGGTCCGCGTCATCGGCGCCGACCGGCACCGCTACCTGGTGACCTGCAACGGCTACCCGGTGCCGCTGCTGGCCACCGACAACCCGGACGTCCACGTCGGCGGGGTGCGGTTCAAGGCGTGGCAGCCGCCGAGTGCGCTNCACCCGACCATCTCGGCCGACGGCCCGCTGCAGTTCGAGCTGGTCGACCTGACCACCGGNACGTCCCGCGGTGGCTGCACCTACCACGTCACCCATCCGGGCGGGCGCGCCTACGACGAGCCGCCCGTCAACGCCGTCGAGGCCGAGGCCCGCCGCGCCCGCCGTTTCGAGGCGACCGGCTTCACCCCGGGCAAGCTCGACCTGTCCGGTCTCCGGGAGAAGCAGGCCCGCATGTTCACCGACGTCGGCGCGCCGGGCATCCTCGACCTGCGCCGCGTGCGTACCGTGCAGCAGTAATGGCATTCCCGGACAACACGGCCAGGGCACTCGGTACGAACGGATGGCCGGCGACGGCTTCGGCTGCGCCGGGCGCCCGCCGCGACGCCGACCGGCTGCTGGACGGATACCGCGCCGCCCGTGCCCAGGAGGCGCTGTTCGACCTGCGGGAGGGCCCCGGGACCGGCCCGGCGATCGGGTTCGACGAGTTCGTCGACCGCGACGGGTCCGTGCGCCCGGCCTGGCACGAGCTGGCCGACGCCGTCGCGGAGCGGGGCCGCGCCGGGCTGGACCGGCTGCGCTCGGTGGTGCACACCCTGATCGACAACGACGGCATCAACTACACCGAGGCGGGCCCGGGCGGGCGCGGCCTGGAACCGCGACCCTGGCACCTCGACACGCTGCCGATCGTGCTGTCGGCGGCGGACTGGGAGACGCTGGAGGCCGGGCTGGTGCAGCGCTCGCGCCTGCTCGACGCGGTGCTCGCGGACCTCTACGGGCCGCGGCGCCTGCTCACCGAGGGCCTGCTGCCCCCGGAACTGGTGTTCGCCCACCCCGGTTACGTGCGCGCCGCCAACGGGATCGAGATCCCCGGGCACCACCAGCTGTTCATGCATGCGTGCGACGTCAGCCGGCTGCCCGACGGCAGCTTCCGGGTCAACGCCGACTGGACCCAGGCGCCGTCGGGCGCCGGCTACGCGCTGGCCGACCGGCGCGTCGTCGCGCACGCGATTCCGGACCTCTATGAGAGGGTCGCGCCGCGGCCGACGACACCGTTCGCCCAGGCGCTGCGGCTGGCGCTGATCGACGCGGCACCCGACATCGCGCAGGATCCGGTGGTGGTGGTGCTCAGCCCGGGCATCTACTCCGAGACCGCGTTCGACCAGGCGTATCTGGCGACGCTGCTGGGCTTTCCGCTGGTGGAGAGCGCGGACCTGGTGGTGCGCGACGGCACGCTGTGGATGCGTTCGCTGGGCACCCTGAAACGCGTCGACGTGGTGCTCCGCCGCGTCGACGCGATGTACACCGACCCGCTGGACCTGCGCGCCGACTCCCGCCTCGGGGTGGCCGGCCTGGTGGAGGCCCAGCACCGCGGCACGGTGACCGTGGTCAACACGCTGGGCAGTGGCATCCTGGAAAGCCCGGGGCTGCTGCGCTTTCTGCCCGGGCTGGCCGGGCGCCTGCTCTCCGAGGACCCGTTGCTGGACACCGCGCCGGTGTATTGGGGCGGCATCGCCGCCGAACGCTCCCACCTGCTGGCCAACCTGTCGTCGCTGCTGGTGAAGTCCACCGTCGGCGGGAAAAGCCTGGTCGGACCGACGCTGTCGTCGCAGCAACTGGCGGAGCTGGCCGCGCGGATCGAGAGCACGCCCTGGCAGTGGGTGGGCCAGGAGCCGCCGCAGTTCTCGTCGGCACCCACCGACCATGCCGGTGTGCTGGCCTCGGCCGGTGTCGGGATGCGCCTGTTCACGGTGGCCCAACGCAGCGGCTATGCGCCGATGATCGGCGGCGTGGGTTACGTGCTGGCTTCCGGGCCGGCCGCGTACACGTTCAACACCGTTGCGGCCAAGGATGTCTGGGTGCGGCCGACCGAACGCGCGCGGGCCGAGGCCCTCCCGACCCCGGCGCCCCCGGCGGCCCACCCGGCGAAGACCGGGGCGGGCACCTGGGCGGTCAGCTCGCCGCGGGTGCTGTCCGACCTGTTCTGGATCGGCCGCTACGGCGAGCGCGCCGAGAGCATGGCCAGGCTGCTGATCGTGGCCCGCGACCGTTTCCACGTCTACCGCCATCACCAGTACACCGAGGAAAGCGCGTGCGTGCCGGTGCTGATGGCCGCGCTGGGCGGGATCACCGGGACCGACGCCGGCGGCGACGTCGGCGATCACGCCGAGATGATCGCCGTCGCGCCCTCGACGCTGTGGTCGCTGACCGTGGATCCGGACCGGCCCGGGTCGCTGGTGCAGTCGGTGGAGGGGCTGGCCCTGGCCGCCCGGGCGGTGCGCGACCAGCTGTCCAACGACACCTGGATGGTGCTGGCCGGGGTGGAGCGCGCACTCGCGCACCGGGCCGAGCCGCCGGACTCGCTCACCGAGGCCGACGCGCTGCTGGCGACGGCGCAGTCGCAGACGCTGGCCGGGATGCTCACGCTCTCGGGGGTGGCCGCCGAGTCCATGGTGCGCGACGCGGGCTGGACGATGATGGACATCGGCAAGCGCATCGAGCGGGGCCTGTGGCTCACCGCCCTGCTGCAGGCCACGCTGACCGTGGTCCGGCCGGCCGCGGCCGAACAGATCATCATCGAGGCGGCGCTGGTGGCCTGCGAGTCGTCGGTGACCTACCGGCGCCGGACGGCGGGCACGGTGAGCGTCGCCGCGATGGCCGAGCTGATGCTGTTCGACGCCACGAACCCGCGGTCGTTGCTGCACCAGGTGGAGCGGCTGCGGGCCAACCTGCGCGACCTGCCCGGGTCGTCGGGTTCGTCGCGCCCGGAGCGGCTGGTCGACGAGATCAGCACCCGGCTGCGCCGGTCCCATCCCGCCGAACTCGAGCAGGTCAGCGACGACGGGCGCCGCGCGGAGCTGGCCGGCCTGCTGGCCGGGATACACGCCGGGCTGCGCGATCTGGCCGAGGCGATCACCGCGACCCAGCTGGCGCTGCCTGGCCTCATGCAGCCGTTGTGGGGGCCCGACGAACGACGGGTGATGCCGGCCTAGCCACCTGCGCATTCGTGGCGCCGCAGCCGCTACGCAGCGCTTCCCCCCGACTGCGACGTCAGGTCGTCGATGACGGTGTGGATGAACCTCATCTTCTCCAGCACCGCCGCGGGCAGCACNAACGGATACAGGTCGTCGTGGCCCATCGACCGGTTCACCATGTTCAGCGACCACGACAGCGGCAGCCACATGTCGATGATGGTCGCAAAGGCGCTGGGGCCCAGGATGGTCCGGTCGAACGTCGCCGTCGCAGGCGCGAAGCCGCACCAGGCCGAGGTGTCCAGGGCGCCGCGGATGTGCAGGTAGTGTGCGAACGTCTCGGCCCAGTCCTCGGCGGGATGCATGGTCGCATACGACGACACGAACCGTTCCTGCCAGCCGTCGGGCGCGCCCTGGCTGTAGTGGCGGTCNAGGGCCTTGGAGTAGTCCGCGTCGGGATCGCCGAACAGCTCGGTGAAGCGCGCCAGGTTGTCGCCGGACGGGGCGACCAGCCGATAGAAGTAGTAGTGCCCGACCTCGTGGCGGAAGTGCCCGAGCAGGGTGCGGTACGGCTCCGCCATCTCGACCCGCAGCTGCTCGCGGTGCACGTCGTCGCCCTCGGCCAGGTCCAGGGTGATGACGCCGTTCTCGTGCCCGGTGAGCACCTTCTCGTGGGCGCTGGACAGCAGGCGGAAGGCCAGGCCGTAGTCGGGGTCCGGGCCGCGGCCGATGATCGGCAGCTTGAGCTCGTGCAGCTCGGCNATGAGCCGCCGCTTGGCCGCCTCGGCCCGGGCGAACGCGGCCAGGCCGTCGGCGTCGGCGTCGTTGGGCCGCTCGATGGTCAGCGCGCACGACTCGCAGAGCCCGCCGGAAGTCTTCGCTACCAGCCAATTGCATTCGGCCAGGTAAAGATTGGCGCAGAGCTCATACTCGTCGGCATCCACGGCGCCGGCGTGCTCGCCCTGCTCGCCCGTGGCGATCACCAGCAGGGCCATCTGGCCCAGGGAGAACCCCAGCGCGCTGCCGCACGACAGGCACGCGGAGTTCTCGAACGTCAGGCGCTGGCCACAGCTGGGGCAATGGAAGTCACGCATGCCAGTAGTCGCCCTCGAGAGGGCCCGGGTACGGCACCACGTCGACCCCGACGTCGATGACGCTGTGCGTGGAGTTGGTGTAGATGATGCCGCGCAGCGGGGGCACGTCCGCGTAGTCGCGGCCGCGGCCGACGACGATGTAGCGCTCGTCGACCATCTGGTCGTTGGTGGGGTCCAGGCCCAGCCACTCCANGTGGCCGGGCTCCTGCGGAGTCCACACCGCGGCCCACGCGTGTGTGGCGTCGATGCCGATCATCCGATCCTTCCCCGGGGGCGGGTCGGTGGCCAGGTACCCGGAGACATAGCAGGCCGCCAAACCGTTGGCTCGCAGGCAGGCGATCGCCAGCCTGGCNAAGTCCTGGCATACCCCTTCCCGGGCGGCCAGAACCTCGTCCACCCCGGTGGAAATCGTCGTCGACCCCGAGCGGTAGGTGAAGTCGGTGAAGATCCGCGACGCGAGGTCCCGCAGCACCTCCACCAGCGGACGCCCGGGCGCGAAGCTGGGTGCGGCGTACCGGCGCACCTCGTCGGTGATCTCCGGCGGATCCAGGTCGAGCGTGAACTCCACCGCGAGCGCTCCCGCGGGCCCCGCCGGCCGGGCGGCCTCCCACGGCCCCAGCGCCGGACCGCTGCCGTAGAGCGTCGGCGCCGGCGGGTACACGTCGACGACGGAGTCGCTGGTGACCGTGAGGGTGCGGTGCGGCTCGGTGACGTGGAAGTAGGAACTGGTGTTGCCGTAGCCGTCCTGGCTGGTGGAGACGTCGCCCGGCGCCGGCTCGATGTGCAACCGGTGCGCCACGCAGCGCTGCCGCGGCGAGTCCCGCGGCGTGAGGAAGCCGCGGCCGTAGGAACTCGTCACCACGTCGGAGTAGCGATACTCGGTGCGGTGCGTGACGCGATGGCGGCGGGCGACCCCGCCCTCGGCTTCTGGCACGACCCCTCCTCACGGCTGAGCACGACGTCGCCGGCATACCCGGAGGCCTGCGCGCACGGCCGCAGGTCAGCTCCGGTGCAACTCGAACAGCGGAATCACCCGGCTGGTCTTGGACTGGTACTCGGCGAACCGCGTCGACGCGGCGGTGATTCTGGGGAAGAACTCGTCGCGTTCGGCGGGCGGCAGTTCGCGCGCGGTCACGTCGAACGCCTGCACGCCGGCGGGGCTGCCGATCTCGACATGGGCGCCGGGGTTGGCCCGCAGGTTGTGCACCCAGGCCGGGCTGACCGGGGCGCCGGCGAAGGATCCGACGATGAGCAGCCTGCCGTCGATGCGGAAGTACGCCAGCGGCGAAACCCGCGGCCGACCGGACTTGGCGCCGGTCGTGGTGAGCAGCAACAGGTCGGCCTCGGCGAACTGACCACCGACCTTGCCGCCGTTGGCGCGGAACTCGTCGATGATGCTCGTGTTGAACGCGTTGAGCGTCTCGGCGTCCGGGATTCGGCTCATGCCCGGTCAACCTGTTCGGGCCGGACGTCTATTCCGGACTCCTTGCGCTGCTGGGCGGTGATCGGCGCCGGCGCGTCGGTCAGCGGGTCCACCCCGCCGCCGGTCTTCGGGAACGCGATCACCTCGCGGATGGAGTCGACGCCGGACAGCAGCGCGTTGATCCGGTCCCAGCCGAAGGCGATCCCGCCGTGCGGCGGCGCCCCGAAGGTGAACGCCTCCAACAGGAATCCGAACTTCTCCTGGGCCTCGGCCGCGTCCAGGCCCATCACCGCGAACACCTTCTCCTGGATGTCGCGGCGGTGGATACGGATCGATCCGCCGCCGATCTCGTTGCCGTTGCAGACGATGTCGTACGCGTCGGCGAGCACGCTGCCGGGATCGCTGTCGATCGCGCCGGACTGTTCGNGCTTGGGCGAGGTGAACGCGTGGTGCACCGCGGTCCAGGCCCCCGAGCCGACGGCCACGTCGCCGGCGGCGGTCGCGTCGGCGGCGGGCTCGAACAGCGGCGGGTCCACCACCCAGACGAACGCCCAGGCGTGCGGGTCGATCAGGNNCAGCCGGTGGGCGATCTCGCCGCGGGCCGCGCCCAGCAGGGCCCGCGAGGGCTTCGCCGNGCCCGCGGAGAAGAAGACGCANTCCCCCGGCTTCGCCCCGACGTGCGCGGCCAGGCCGTCGCGTTCGGCGGCGGTCAGGTTCTTGGCCACCGGGCCGCCCAGCGTGCCGTCCTCGGCGACCAGCACGTAGGCCAGCCCCTTGTGCCCGCGCTGCTTGGCCCACTCCTGCCAGCCGTCNAGCNTGCGGCGCGGCTGCGACGCCCCGCCGGGCATCACCACCGCGCCGACATACGGCGCCTGGAACACCCGGAATGTGGTGTCTTTGAAGAACTCCGCACACTCGACGAGTTCGAGCGCGAACCGCATGTCGGGCTTGTCGGAGCCGAACCGCCGCATCGCGTCGGCGTAGCTGATCCGCGGGATGGGCCGCGGAATCTCGTAGCCGATCAGCGCCCACAGGGCGGACAGGATCTCCTCGGAGATCGCGATGATGTCCTCGGCGTCGACGAAGCTCATCTCCATGTCGAGCTGGGTGAACTCGGGCTGGCGGTCGGCGCGGAAGTCCTCGTCGCGGTAGCAGCGGGCGATCTGGTAGTAGCGTTCCATGCCGGCCACCATCAGCAGCTGCTTGAACAGTTGCGGGCTCTGCGGCAGCGCGTAGAACGAACCCGGGTGCAGCCGGGCCGGAACCAGGAAGTCGCGGGCGCCCTCCGGCGTCGAGCGGGTGATGGTCGGCGTCTCGATTTCCACGAAGNCGTGCGCCGCCAGCACCGCACGGGCAGCCGCATTCACCTTGGAGCGCAGCCGCATCGCCGCGGCCGGGCCGTCGCGGCGCAGGTCCAGGTAGCGGTACTTCAGGCGCAGCTCCTCGCCGGCGGGCTCGTCGAGCTGGAACGGCAGCGGCGCGCTGTCCCCCAGCACGGTCAGCGACGCGGCGTTGACCTCGATGTCGCCGGTGGCGATCTCCGGGTTGGCGTTGNCCTCCGGCCGCATCTCGACGACCCCGCAGACCGCGACGCAGAACTCGGCCCGCAGCCGGTGCGCCCGGGCCAGCACCTGAGGATCCCGGAACACCACCTGCGCGGTGCCGGAGGAGTCCCGCAGGTCGATGAAGATGACGCCGCCGTGGTCGCGGCGGCGGGCCACCCAGCCGGCCAGCGTCACCCGCTGTCCGGCATCGCCTTTGCGTAGCGAACCGGCGGCGTGGCTGCGCAGCACGAACACTCCTTCTCACCGGGCTTGTTTTCTGACCGGGCTTGTTCTGACCGGGCTTGTTTTCTGACCGGGCTTGGAACGAATGCCCAGTCTAGAGGAGGTAGTTTCGGTGCTATTGCCACCAACCCTCTCACCAGGATCGCACTCGTGGGTCCCGGCGCCGTCGGCACGACGGTCGCCGCGTTGCTGCACCGGGCCGGCCACCCGGTGCTGGTGTGCGGCCGCACCCNCCGCGACAGCATTGAGCTGCGGCCCGANGGCGCGGAGCCCATCGTGGTGCCCGGCCCGGTGCACACCGATCCCGACGGGGTCGGCGGCCCCGTCGACGTGGTGATCCTGGCGGTCAAGGCCACCCAGAACGACGACGCCGCCGCCTGGCTGGCCCGCCTGTGCGCCGAACACACCGTCGTGGCCGTGCTGCAGAACGGGGTGGAGCAGGTCGAGCAGGTGCGGCCGCACTGCCCGTCGTCGCCGGTGGTCCCGGGGATCGTGTGGTATTCGGCCGAGACCCAGCCGGCAGGGTGGGTGCGGCTGCGCACCGAGGCCGCGCTGGTGCTGCCCACCGGGCCCGCGGCCGACACGGTCACCGGGCTGTTGCGCGGCGCCGGCTGCCGGGTGGACTGCGACCCCGACTTCGTCACGGCGGCCTGGCGCAAGCTGCTCGTCAACGCGCTGGCCGGGTTCATGGTGCTGTCCGGGCGGCGGTCGGGCATGTTCCGCCGCGACGACGTCGCCGCGCTGTCGCGCCGCTATGTCACCGAATGCCTCGCGGTGGCCCGCGCCGAGGGGGCCCGGCTCGGCGACGCCGTGGTCGACGAGCTGGTGGACCTGTTCCGCCGCGCCCCCGAGGACATGGGCACCTCGATGCTGGCCGACCGGGAGCACCACCGGCGCCTGGAGTGGGACATCCGCAACGGCGTGATCGTCCGCAAGGCGCGCGCGCACGGCCTGGCCACGCCGATCAGCGAGGTGGTGGTGCCACTCCTGGCGGCGGCCGGCGACGGCCCCGGCTAGTTCCGCGCGAGCAGTCGCAAAAGCCCCTCATTTCGGCACGAAATGGGGGCTTTTGCGGCTGCTCGCGCTAGGTTGGTGGCCATGTTCCGCTGCGCGCCCGTCGACCTCAGCTTCGTGGACACGGCACCGTTCCGTTTCCGCAACAGCGTCGACTTGGCGGTCACGCCCGAGCAGCTGTTCGACGTGCTCGGCGATGCCGAAGCCTGGCCGCGCCGGGCATCGGTCATCACCACGGTGACCCCGACCAGTCCCGAGCCGCGCGGTGCCGGCACCACCCGCACCGTCCACCTGCGCGGCGGCATCGTGGGCAACGAGGCGTTCCTCGCGTGGGAACCGTTCACCCACATGGCATTCCGGTTCAACGAATGCTCGACACGGGCGGTCGCGGCGTTCGCCGAAGACTACCGCGCCGAGGCTGGGAGCGCGCGATGACCTTCAACGAGGGGATGCAGATCGACACCAGCACCTCGACGACGTCCGGGGGCGTCGGCGGGATGCGGATCGCCCTCGGCGGCGGCATCGGCGGGTTGCTGATCCTGTTCGCGGCGTTGTTCTTCGGGGTCGATCCCGGCGGGATCACCAGCCAGCAGCCCATGGACACCCGCGACGACGTGGCCAGCGGCTTCGACCTGAGCCGGTGCCGGACCGGGGCCGACGCCAACNCCTACGTGCAGTGCCGCGTGGTGGCGACCGGCAATTCCGTGGACGCGGTGTGGCATCAGCTGATGCGCGACTACACCCGCCCGCACATGCGCCTGTTCACCGGCAGCGTCGACACCGGCTGCGGTCCGGCCACCAGCGCGGTCGGCCCGTTCTACTGCCCGGTGGACCAGACGGCGTACTTCGACACCGACTTCTTCCAGGTGCTCGTCACCCGATTCGGTTCCAGCGGTGGGCCGTTCGCGCAGGAATACGTCGTGGCCCACGAGTACGGCCATCACGTGCAGCAACTGCAGGGCATCATCGGCCGCTCCCGGCAGGGCGCCCAGGGCGCCCTGGGCAACGGCGTGCGCACCGAGTTGCAGGCGGACTGCTACGCCGGCGTGTGGGCCCACTACGCGTCGACCGTCAAGCAGGAAAGCACCGGCGTGCCGTATCTGGAGCCGTTGAGCGACAANGACATCCGCGACGCCCTTTCGGCCGCGGCGTCGGTNGGCGACGACCGCATCCAGAAGGCCGCGACCGGACACATCAACCCCGAGTCGTGGACGCACGGGTCCTCGGCCCAACGCCAGAAGTGGTTCACCACCGGCTATCGCACCGGTAACCCCAACAAGTGCGACACCTTCTCCGCCGCCGATCTCGGCTGACAGGCCGCGGCCCANCCTGATCCGCACCGATCCGCCCCACGCCGCCGGCTGACGCCAGAGTTTGCGAGCCGAATAGCGTTCACCCACTGCGGATACGACCGACGATGGTGGTGGTGCGATCCGGCACGGGAAGCGCCGGCCGTCAGCCGTGTCGACCGGCTCCTCGGCGGGNGGGCTGGGCACCAAGGCCGCACTTCGATACATTGCCCAGGTGTCCCTTCACAAGGCGTCATTCGGCCTGCTCTGCGTTGGTCTGCTCGCGGCCTGCTCGTCGAGCAAGCCGACCCACCCGACGGACATCAAGAAGGTGTTCACCGTCGAGTCGACGTTCGGTCCGGAGTTCCGCGTCAAGGGCAAGGGCCCCTCGGGGATCGACCCGCAGCTGGAGGGATCGCAGGGCCTCCCGCCCAACGTGACGTTCGAGCCGGCGGACTGCGGCAAATACACCACCGGGCAGCGGCTGCCGCTGGGCACCCAGGGCAAGATGGCCGCCGTGTTCGCCGAGGGCAAGGGCAACCGGTTCGTCGCGGTCGCCTTCCAGACCGCCGACGAGTTGCCCTTCGAAGCCATCCCCGAACAGTGCAAACACGTGACGTTCAGCGGTCCCAATGTCAACGGCGTCACCGACGCGGTGGATGCACCACGGATCGAGGGCGCCCACACGCTGGGCACGTACCGCCAGATCGAGGCCAAGGTCGCCGAGAAGGAGCAGTCCCAGGAGGTCTACCATTTCTCCGCCTACCTCGGGCGGTCGTTGGTGGTGGTCACCGCGACCCCACTGGCGGCGCCCAACCAGCCGTCGTCACCGATCGACGTCGACCGCGCGCGCCGTCTGCTGACCGACGCCGTTGCGGCCATCCGCGGCTGAGGAGCTGGTTAAGCTTGGCCCCATGACCNCGGATGAGGGGGCCTCAGGACGCGGCAACCGCCCGAAGTGGGCCTTGATAGCGCTGACGGCAGTCGCGGTGCTGGCCGCCGCTCTGGCCACGGCGGCGCTGCTCGGCCGCAGCGACCCGACCAACGTTTCCGCGGCTCCGTCGTCGGAATCAGCCGCCGGCGGATCATCGGACATCGCCAGCGCGCACGACGCCGGCCCGGTCACCGTGGTCGTCGACGATCCCACGTGTCCGGCGTGGACGGCGATCAACAGCACCCTCGCGACCGGCGGACAGCGCCTGTGGGACGACCGGGATCGGTCCGTGCCGGCCTCGGCGTGGAACGACCAACAACGCATCCAATTCCTCGCCGCGGGCCAGGCCATGGGCAACGCCGCCGCGCAAACCGTCGGACTGGTCAAGCTGACGCCGCATCGGGTGATGCGAGAACTCTACGAGCAGTTCATCGCCTACGCGCGCACCTACGCCGCGCACGTCCCGCATTACGTCCCGGCCGACGACGCCCTGGCGGGCACGGCGAACAGCGCCTCCTCGGCGCTGGGGGCGATCTGCGCCGCAGTTGCCGACGGCTCGGCAGCGGAGCGCGGGCCGCTGCTGCCGCCGCCGGCCCCGCCGTCCCAGGTCGCACCGGTGGGCAACATCGCCAATCCTCAGCGCTTCCTCACCAAACCCAATCCTGTCTGCGCCGACTGGAAATCCGCGCTGGACGAGTTCGGCGAACAAAGCGCCGATTGGCAGAAGATCAACCCCAACCTCTCCGCCCTGTGGTGGAACAAGGAGCAAAAGGCGACCAACTTCGCCATCGCACCGGTGATGAACGCCTATGCCGGCAAGCTGGAACTGCTCGGCCGGCGCGCCGGCAACCCCACGCTGCAGGACTTCGCGGTGCTCTCGGCGCAGTACCGGCGCGCGTTCGTCGTCGCGATACCGACCTATAGTCCGGCGGACAACCACCTGGCCAATGCCGCGAACTACGCCTCCACCACGATTCTGGGAGCCTGCGCGGCCCTGACCGGGTAGCACCCCGGCGGTGAACGTCAGGTGATCACGTAGTCGCTCAGCGGGAACCGGTCCTGCTCGGCGACGGCGTGCCGCACCGACGTCGGCCGGAACAGCGGCGCCTCGCCGCTGGGGCAGAACCAGTAGGACCGTGAGTTCGCGCAGTTGCCGGCGTAGCAGACCGAGTCGTCGAGCAGCTCGGTCATCCGGTCCAGGAAGCGGGCGTTGGCCCGTTCGGTGACCTCGAAGGTGCGCGCACCGCGCCGCTGCACCTCCGTGAACAGCCGGTTCATGTGCCGCATCTGGTATTCCACGGTGTTGAACCAGGACAGCCCCACCCACGCGTACGGGCTGGCCATCGTCAAAAAGTTCGGGAAGCTGGGCACCGAGATGCCCTCGTAGGCCTGGAACCTGTTCTCCCGCCACCACTTTCCGAGGTTTCGGCCGTCCCGGCCGATCACCTCGATGGCGGGCAGGTTGGCGTCCCAGACGTCGTAGCCGGTCGCCAGGACCAGCGTGTCGATGGTGCACTTGGTGCCGTCGCGGGCGACGATGCCGTCGGGCTCGATCCGTTCGATGCCGCTGGTCTCCAGGTGCACGTGCGGCTTGGTGAACGCCCGGTAATACGAGTTGGAGATCGTGGGCCGCTTGCAGCCGAAGTCGNACTCGGGATTCAGCTTTCGCCAGACGTCCCTGTCGCGCACCGCCAGCTCCGGGATCACCTGCACACCGGTGGACCCGGTGCTGTTGAACCGCCTGCGGCCGGAAGATCTCGCCCGTGATGGAGCGCCTCTCGGATTTGGCAAAACCGATGTGCGGCAACAGGTCTCGATAGGAGTCAACGTTGGCGGCCTTGCGGACCGAAAGCGGCGGCGCCGCCTGCCACCCGAGCCGGGCGACCTTGCGGCGGTGCCGGGCGTCGAGGAACGTCTTGCGGGGCGCGATGTCGGCGGTCACCAGCAGGCCACCCGGCTTGAGCACCCGCAGCGCCTCGGCGAAGAAGTCGACGCGGGATTCGCCCAGTGCCCGACGTTGATGAACAGCGACTCGTCGCCGAACAGGTTCTGGGTACCGATGATGTCGTATATCTGGCCGGTCTTGGAGCCGTCGGAACGCGACAGCAGCACGCGCGCCGTGCGCCGGCACTCGTCGGCCCGGCGGCGCAGCCGCTCCCCGGTGGTTTCATCCGGTACGCGACGGACCACTAGGCATGCTCGGCGATCCACGCCGTGGTGAAATGCTGGATGACCGGGATGTTCTCGGCCAGGTTGGCGCCGATGGCGTTCTCGAGTGTCCCGCCCAGCAACGGGATTTTGACCTGGACCGTCGCCACGAAGCGCAATTGCGAGCCGTTGTGGCCGGGCGGGCCCGTGGGCAGCAGCCGCGCGTTGGCGTGGCCCGATCCCAATCCCCCGGGGGCCGAGACGCGGACCTGGCCGCGGACCTCGCCGTCGGTCACCGGCGTCCAGGTCTCGCTGTGCAGGATTTTTATGTCGCCCGGGACAAGTTTGGCGACCGCGCCGGGCAGCAGTTGCCGGCCCAGGTACTGGGTGGCGTGCATCGTCACCGACCCGTCGGTGTCGACGGTCAGCGAATCCATGGAGGTGGAGGCGTCGAACGCCCGGTGCCGGGCCAGCCAGTAGTCCTCGCGGCGGAACGCCGCATGGATCTGCCCCACACTGGCCGACGATTCGGTCACGATGTCGAATGAACGTGGCACAGCGGGTTCCTTATCGGGTGACGTGCAGCAAGCTGTCCGCGAGGGCGGACGCGAACTTCCGCGACTGCTCCAGCTGCTCCGATTGGACGTTGGTCGCCGCGATACGCGAAATGTACCCCGCCGACGTATCGGCCTGTCCGCCCGGTCGCCGGCTTGCGAACCGCGGCGACGACGAACACGGCAAACGGTTTGCCCGCCAGCAGCTGTCGCGCCTCGCCGGAC
>JGI24721J44947_10005531_pt1 | contig 17264 bp, 12 predicted proteins | sample YelNatPaOPGAMG01_FD_44947 | JGI IMG/M metagenome (IMG submission 44947)
GAGCCAGCGCGACAGGCTCGCCGAACGACTCGCCCCGCTGCCAGCTGCTGCTGCTGCGGACGCTGCACCAGCCCAGGCTACGTCGCTGATGCCTTGCGCGTGTCCCTCGAGAACGCCCACTAGTCTGCCATCTGCGACTGACCATAGCCGAACCGTCTTGTCTGCAGAAGAAGACGCCAACAGACGACCGTCAGGAGAGAACTTCACAGAGGAGATGGCCTTTCGGTGACCCTCGAGCGTGTACTGCAACACGAACTGCAAGTCAGGCGAGGTCTCCTGCTCTTTGCGAGCGCTTCCAGCAAACTCGTGCACAGGCGCACAGGTGCCCTCACAGCACTCTGGTCCTCGCTCTACGCCGCTGGACATGATGCGGATTCTTGCAGTCACCGCCCCAGCTCACGGTTGCTTTCGAGAGCACCCAACCGTCTCAATCAGAACGCTACCGCGCTACTGGCTGCTGCTCGGCCGGTGAACCGAAGCACCGCACCAGAAGACGTACAGCAGCAGCAGCAGCAGCAGCAACTACTATTATCGACTACCAACCAATCAACCAACCACCAGCTGCTGGGCGTCCACAGTCCTTCGACACAGCGCGGACCTGTGGCGCTTGTTAAATAAAGTCCCTGTCAACGTTAGAAGCGTTCCCCTCGAAAGCCGCCTCTGGAATGNTNTGCAACGACGTCGTGTTGCCGTCGTATGNCGCCCTGTGAGGCGCGCACGGATATGTGTGCAACGCATTGATCCGTGACGTGCACGCACGCACGCATGCGTGCGTGTATGCGTGCGTGCGCGATGTTGCCGCGTTGCCGCGTTGCCGCCGCCGCCGTCGTTGTCGGTGCCACGCGATGTGTGACACCGATCCGGGTAGCCCGTTCGGCATGCAGCCGATGGCGAATACGCCGTCGTTGTCTACCCCGCGAGCACCCAATGCTCTATGTGATCAGTGACACGATAAATGCGCTACGACCCTGACAGGTGTATATATCTATCGATGGACAGGCGCCTCTTGGTCTTGTTTGACCGACTTGGTGCTATCGGCTGCAGCTTCTCGTTGTGCACTTCGAGCATCAGAGGGTGCCTCACAACGTAGGTTCGCCTCAGCTTCGCGGGTCTCTGCTCTTCAGCACCACCCATCGTCCGATACTCATGGCGGTGTTTAAGTCTCTGTTCAAGAATTTCATAGGTTTATTGCCGCTGGGTGGTTTCAGCAATGCAAGGATTCCTAGTGGTCGCACGCTATGCGCTATTAGAGTCTCGTCGACGTCCTGTCGGGGAAACAGCTTTTCTCGACTATCCCCCTTCTTCTTCTTCTCTTCAATGGTCATGAATCATGGATAGTATGGAGGAAAGGAAAGCAGCTCTATCCCGATAGATTCGGCAAAAGCCTGGACGCATGGGGAATGGTGAGATGCAACGTTGTCCGGTAGAAGGACGCCGCCATTCGTCAGATGATTCTTCAGTGATTCGATAACGTGGTTGGTGCTCTTGTATGAGCCTTCCCTACGACCCCAAGCTGAAGCCGCCAAATGAATCCACTGCAGCTGGAACAGATGATGGTGTCCTCGTTCTCTTCGAATTCGATCCTGAATTCCACGGACGCCCTCTATGCCAGTACGCGTGAAAGCTCCGACAATTTCGTCTGAAAAAAAAGTCCCTTGCACTCAGAAAAGGAATCAAAATCCTTGTGCATCATACCAATCGCTGAGTTCCAGGAACGAATTCGTTACTTTTTCGGTAGAAAATTGCTATGCATGAACTGGAACTATTTTTGCGAATGTATANCGCTGTTTTCAGGACAACCCGAACAAGCCATTAAGCAACAGAGACGCCTCTGGTGGCTAGGATCATTGCGTTTGCTTTCCATAGGGTCATCAACGCGCTTTTTTCTACCACAGCCCATAAGCAATCTCTAAATATATCGGGTTTTGGCACGGAATGCATATGCTTCCTTCTTTCAATATGTATGAACCATCTGAATTCTGACGTATGACTGACCTGAAGGACGCATGCAATGCTCCCCGCACTTTTCAGTAAAGAATCTCTACCCTACATTCAATTCGTCTACGATATATGCAAAAAAATGCCTAGTGATTCCGACCTCCNGCTACATACCGCGAAAACGCATTCCAAGAAATTCAGCAAGGGTGCAACACAATTGAGTTGAAAGACTATAAGGTGCAACGGGTGCACGCCCGGATACCCAGCGCCGCGGCACGGCCGATGCCTTACGTTGAGGCATTGCCTGCTGCGCAGTGCAACCTTATAGTTCGAGACTTCTGGTACTAGCTTTTTGCAGAAACTTGTCTGGGATACCATACACAAACAGATAAACTTGGGACACGNTTGCACCCGGCTGCGCGTCGTGCAGGAGCTCGAAAACGTGGTTGCAACGCCACCGCACGCTGAACCTGCGGAGCGTTCTTGGCGAACAGGACGCGACTGGGAGTCCCATTTACTGTTGGCTGGATCAACGTGACTCACGCTTATCATGAGCGCTCAAGAAGCGGTGCAACGACCGCTTCCTAACTATCTGCAGTTCGTTTTCGGCGGACTGGCAGGCATGGGTGCGACGCTTCTGGTGCAGCCGTTCGACGTCGTGAAAACACGCATGCAGTTGACGCAATCAGTCCAAGGCGCTCAGGCTCCAGGTCCGCTGTACGTGCTCCGCGCGATTGTTGTCCAGGAGGGCGCCTCAAAACTCTATGCGGGCTTATCAGCGGGGCTGTTCCGCCAGATCACTTACACGACGACGCGTCTCGGGGTATACGGTGTTCTTCTCGAAGAACTCACCCGTATTCGAAAAGCCCAGCAGGCGAGCTCGGCTCACGACGGCGAGTCCCAGCGGCAGGGCGTTGCACTGCCCTTCAGCTGGAAAGCTGGCGCTGGACTCACCGCTGGTACTATTGGAGCATTGGTCGGCACGCCTGCGGAGGTGGCGCTCATTCGGATGATGGCAGACGGACGACTGCCCCCAGAGCGACGACGAAACTATCGGTCTGTCTTCGATGCCCTGATTCGCATCGTACGCGAAGAAGGCATTATGACACTGTGGCGGGGAGCTTTGCCGACGGTAGGGCGCGCAGCGCTGCTCAATATGGCGCAACTCGGTACGTATTCCCAGGCGAAGGAGATGATTTTGAGCACTGGGCTCGTTGGGGATCATCTCGGAACCCATGTCTTGGCATCGACGTGTAGCGGCTTTGCAGCTACGTGTATTTCCTTGCCTCTCGATAACGCTAAGACGAAGCTGCAGCATATGCGGGATCGTGAGTACGCCGGAATGCTGGATGCGCTGTTGAAGACTTCACGTTCTGAGGGCATTCCTGCGCTTTGGAGGGGGTTCATGCCCTACTTTTTGCGTTTAACACCGCACACCATTGGAGCATTCGTCTTACTCGAGCAGTTGAAGAAGCTCTATTTTACGTGGCGCCAAGTGTTGTAGCAAAAAATAGAATCTACACGGGGCGTATGATGAACCGAATCTCGGTCCAAGTTTTCCGGGGCAGGACAAAGACCAGACGCTTTGGACGGATTCTGCTCGCCAGAGTCGCGCATGTGAGGCTTGCGTACATTGCGCTTTGTTTTTTGCTCGCGTTAATGCCACCTGGGTGCACCGGCTCATGCGCANACTACATGTCGCTGGCATTCGCGTCGGCACGCTCCGCAGCGATGCTAGTCGTACGAAGGCGCTAACGCAACGCGAGTATGATATGAACGTCATACGAGGTTTTTTGATCACGTGTTGCAACGATACGTTCGCAACAGAAGCGAGCATGTCCAGGGACAGCTCGAATGAACAAAATGCGCATTCTACTGGCAACTAGAATGCAGAGGTTCCAGGTTTTATAGGTGCCGGTGCTGGTCGCTTGCAGCTGCGTCAAGTCATCGCTGCAATCAATGCAGTGCCGGGCACTTATTCCCCAAAATNCCGTGACGATATGCTCGTTTCATTAGATGGCTGATAATNGAGACCGTCGCGATGGAAGCGGNCCCCAAAATCAAACACAACGCTCTGCAATGGGCCGCATTCCNGGCTTGNTTCGCCTCATGAGGTAGTGTTGCCGCTTGCCATACAGCGCGACGCTGCAGTAGCGCCACAGCCGTCCTGTTTCGGGGCTCGAGGCTTTCCTTGGTATCAGCCGCGCATGCGATGATGTGGACACCCGCAAAAACGTGCGCGGTGCCGCCTCCACAATGAAGAAGCAACGCACCGAAACGCCGCGCATGTGCACAGGCTCTCGAAGCACCGGGAGTCTTGCGAGTGAGAGTCTCACTCAGTCAGCGCTTGGTCGCATGCGCGGGTGCACCATTCCCCGCGGAGTCGGTCTGGTCGAGCGCCAGAGCGGCTCGTAGCATCTCGTGCAATGCATCTCCACCGTCAAGGACACTCTCTGCGTCACTGCAGGTGAGGCCCGTGCGCAAGTCTTTCACCAAGGTAAACGGACTCAGAATATAGGAACGAACGAGGCGATCTGCACTGCCAAAGCCGGCGCTACCGCCGTGATGTGTCATTGACGCCTGTCGTTGCCTTCTTTCCTGCAGATAGCGCTCACGGAGTTTCGATCGGAGCACATATAGCGCTCGAGCCTTGTTCTGGTGCTGCGAACGCTCGCTCCGACAGGTTACCACGATGCCACTCGGTCGATGGGTGATTCGCACTGCAGAGTCCGTCTTATTCACGTGTTGGCCACCGGCGCCCGAGGAGCGCATCGTCTCGATGAGCAAATCGTCGGGATGAATGTTGAGCGCTTGTAACGCTTCTGATGCGACTTCTTCTTCATCCAGTAGCGGTATGATCGACACACTTGCAAAGCTCGTGTGACGCCTCTGGGACGCGTCAAAAGGCGAATGACGAACCAGGCGGTGAATACCGGCCTCGCCACGGAGCCAAGCGGTAGCCCAGGCGAGTCCATCGGTGCCGCTGCGTACAAAGAGGGCAGCATAGCGAAGTCCGGCGACTTCACCCGGGCTCGAGTCCGTGAGCTTCACTTCTTGGAAACGCAGGGATCGACTCGCCGCCGCAGACTCTGCCCATCTCTGGTACATGCGAACGAGCATACTACACCAGTCCATGGCCTCAGTACCACCTGCACCTGCCCGGACCTCAACCAGGCAAGAGCGGTGGAGGTCGGAGGGTTCATCGGCGCTTTCGCTCCGCGTACTCGCCCCATGAAGAAGCGCCATTGCTTCAATTCGCTGCGATCTAAGACGCAGTGCCTCTATCTCATCACGAAAGAGAGCACCAGAGTCCGTTGTCGCACTCCCTTCCTCTGAGCAGAGCGTCAAACAGGCCTGAACTTCTGCAGAAAGCGTATCGACTTCGGAAACGAGGCGCTGTAGCTCAGCTCTTTCGCGAAGCAGCAAAGCACCCTGCTTCGCAGCGCGGGCTGTACTCCAGGTGCCTGGTTGGAGGCATGCGTTTTCGAGCTCGCGTAGGCGACGAACCAACTGCGGATAGCGCAGGCGCTGACGAACGAGCGCTAAGGAGCGCTGTATGGCTTCTAGGTCCCGCACCTCGACTGCTGAAGCGCAACGTGCGCGTCAAGCGCTGTATCACGAAAAAGAATCACAGCTTGATGCTTCAAAAAGAGGCGCCAACCGTCACCACGAAACGTAACCTGTTGTTTTTCCAACGCGGCATCCAGCGCGTGCGGTACAGTTCGACGCTGCCGAACGCTGTACGCGGAGCGTCAACGTGGACGTTCATGGAACTTGCGGAGAAAGCATTGGGAAACTCCAACTTTATCAGATTAGAATGGAGGCCTGAGCTCGTCTTTCTGTTCTTGTGTTGTGATTTTTTTCTTTACTTGTTCAGATGTACAGCGATGAGATGCGAAATGCAGCAGGCAGGAGCGTGTAGATTCATGAGTAGTTTGCTGTCGATCGGTCGCCATTTTTTCGCGGAATGCCTCCTTTGACGCTGTACCGCTGGAATTTGTTACGTTACAGGGATCGAGGGGATTTACGACGCAATCGAATAAAGATTCGTAGAATATTCGATATAATGATCCGAGTCACTGGTTCAAGCTCCCACGCTTTAAAGTTCCGTACGTGAAGCACGCGTTAATCGTGCACTCTTCAACGCTTCAGTGTTGCTCTCTCACGGCACCCTAGGGGCGAAGCGATTTGTGTCCCTAGATTATCCAGCAATACCAGAACCTTGACGTCGTCCATGGACGACTCGTTCACAAACTCATGACCATTGCTCACGTCACTTGTCGCTTGGAATGGTCCATTGCATTCGAAAGACAAATGCTTGTCTCTTCGCGCTCATCGGCGAGACGGCATTCCAGAGCAGCAGGGTACCGTATGATGTGGTGCGCTGCTTGCGGGGCTCCCGCCTCTTCTGTTTGCTTGGGAAAGGATTCGGTACTAGAACTGGAGTCATCCGAGCGATCGATTCCAGTAGGGTGTGCGTCACCGTTTCGCACGAAGGGAGCGTAGAAAACGCCAATCCTAGAGGAGGACTCCTCGACCATTTCTGTAAGATAAAAAGTGGCGCTCTGTAAGAGCAGGAGCATAACACATGACAAGGACAAGACTCAAAGTGTGCTTCGACGAATGATAAGATGGTAAATCATCCTGTGCTTTTTTTCGTGATACTTCATGGACCGCGCGGCTGCATTACCATTTAGGGTCATGTTGTCACCATGATCGCTCGTTGCTTGCCTTTGAAATATGGTTAACGCCGCTTTGAGCAGCCATGTACAGGTCTCTAAATTCATGTCGAATTAAGAATCATCAAATCAGACGATTACCTGTGCTTTCTGTCAAAAGTATTCGCGTTTCACTACGAAATCGATTGTGTATATTCAACGGTGGAAGGAAAGCGATCTCTTGTTCCGTCCATCCGAGTCGCTTCAGCACCGANCTTTTAAACCGCATGAACACTTGACATCCTGGAGCTTCTTTCCTCGTATTTCTGGGGGAACGTTTGGACTAAATTGGAGTGATCAAAAGAGTATTCGTGTTGATAGATTTCGACAAGTTCTATCATGGATGCACATCGACAAGTGCGGTTCATGCACCTTCTGGAGAAGTAGGAACTGACTTGCCTATGTACGACCGTTTTCCGCACACGACCATTGCCGTCACAAAACGCTTTTCCCGACCTTTCCCGAATGCATATCATACGCTATTTTCATTGAACAACTTTAAGGAAAGCAAACCACTACAAAAAGGCAATCTTATTCCAGGTATACCGGAGTGCGAAACTCAGCGTGTATCCCTGTAAGGAAAGCAAACCACTACAAAAAGGCAATCTTATGGCAGGTATACCGGAGTGCGAAACTCAGCGTGTATCTCCATCGAGACGCAAACCACTACAAAAAGGCAATCTTATTCCAGGTATACCGGAGTGCGAAACTCAGCGTGTAACCCAGTAAGGAAAGCAAACCACTACAAAAAGGCAATCTTATTGTAGGTATACCGGAGTGCGAAACTCAGCGTGTATCTCCATCGAGACGCAAACATGTCGCGTGTGTTTATGCTGAAAAGCTGGGCGGCGCGTTCATGGGAATTCGCGTGCCAAGGCGAACCGACGACTTTGGCGATAACATTCTGAAACGCTTCGGTACTGCGCGGTGTTCCGGTGCCAGGGCTACTGATTTTGGTGTTGTGAACAGAGAGGGCTCGAAACACAACTGTAGAAACGAATGACGACGACGTCGCGGCAATCTCGAGGCTCTCGTCTGGGGGCCCAGCGGCTGCGTGCTCCTGCTCCTGCGCAGGACAGAACCACTGATCGTGGCCCTGTTGTTGAGGAAAGAGCATCAGCGGTACTGACGGTAGCGACATCGGCAACTATGGGCGTTGACTCGGAGCTGGGGCACCGAAGTTCAGGCAGGGAAGCTCCAGAAGCTCGGACAGAGCGCGAGTCGCACGCGGTCGCTATTATGCGGCGTGCTGAGCAGATTGCAGCGGCTCGACGAGCTGCCTCATTGGAGCGTTTCGCTTCCAGTAGCAGTAGTAGTACGCTGACAGAGAGCCAAGTTGGGCGCTTGCCTGTGGAGTCGAGCGAGACGCTGGCAGCTCGAGGAGCCGCCATTCTCGAGCGAATACGCCAAAGGCGTGCAGAGGCTCAGCGGCTCATAGAGGAGCACGAACGGAGGCTCCGTTCCAAAGCTAACAGCCGTACCGCATCAGCTTCTACTCCGTATATGAGTCCATCATGGTCTGGTGAAGAGTCGCAGAATCTTTCAACAAGGATAGAGCAGGGTTTTCACGTAGAAGCGCTTTCCACTTCGGCGACGGAAGACAATACAACTATGGGGCGCAACGCACTGGCCGCTGGACAACTCGCGAGAGCGCAGCAGCATACAGATAGACCGCTAACTCCATCCTCTCATGTAGTTGAAAGGATTCATACGGTCATGGAGCGTCTGCAATGCGAATCGGGAACAAGAGGTGAGCGTTCTCCCGAGGACTCTAACGTGCAGCGCAGAGAGGACGATGCAGCAAGTGGCGGGCCGGTGGATCCACCTGCTACACGAGTTTTGAATCCGCCTCGAGACGGAGATCTCTTGCAAGACCCGACGAGGTATCCGAGAGCTCCGGATAGTCTTGAAAATCCGGTTCACACAATACAAGCAAGCGAGTCGATCCAGGCTGAACCAGGCCGCACGCGATCCGAGATCCAGAATGTCTCACGTTCATCAAGCTACCTAACGGGACCCGAAAAGCGTGCCTCATCACCGCAGTTGAGGCACATGGCATCCCACGAGACCGCGTGCGGACCCTTGCATCATTCAGGCTTGTCCATTGGAGACGAATGCGATGCCGCATGCGCACAAGCCTCGATGACGATGAAGTCTCCACCGCAACGAGCCCTAGCGGAACAAGAATCTCGAAGCTCAGCAGAGAAAAGCACGGGTACGTACAGCATGCCGCTTGTACATAAGGATGCTTGGAATTCGCCGGATTTGCCTCGCGTGCAAAGTGATCGCAGTACTATACAGGTGCAGTCAGCGGCACGAACGAGCCCCTGTATGGATTCGATGCGTGATCGTGAGTCGCGAGCGAGTCCTCGGCAAGGGGGGCACGAATATTCCGGGACTTTGTCACGCAACGAACTGGATGCCGAATCCGTTGCGAGTAACCGAGCACCGCTGGACGCTTCAGACTCCTTGCCGCATCCGCGAGAGCAGCAGAGCACCCTTACTGTGACGCTGCATCCTCATGATGCGGATCGGGGCTTGGATCAGGTCCAAGCATCACACCATCGAGCGCATCCTGCTGCTGTTGCGCAAGCTACCATGCAAACGATAGACAGTTGGGATGCGATAGAGCTTGCGCAGCACTCGGAGAATGCCGACGACACTTGGCTAGCGGAAGATGCGACTGAGGCTCGGCAAACAATGGCGTCGGATGCATACAGAGCAAACGAGTTTGATCACGAAGAGATGGCGCCCTGGGAGCACCAGTCAACGGAGGCAGCTGAGACGATACTTCACGGGTATCCGACTGTGGCTCGACGCTCCGAGCTTCCACATGTAGGCCACTCGCGTGAGCAAGGCGATCACCTGCCGGTTTTGTCGTCGCTGGAACCCGTGCGCTCGAGAGGCGCTTCTCCGCACCGAAGACATGCTGATGATCCAGAACAACGGTATCCTTTCGATTCCAAAGACGGAGAATTGCGCGCCTGGACGATAGCGACACCGCTGCCGACAGTCCAGGAAACGGAAGTTGCACCGCGAATGTCGCTGACGGATGCGAACGTTTCTGTGGGGGACACGTTTATCGCACTGCGGACGTCTGCGGCTGGTGGTGACACTGAAACGCGTGCAACTACAGCGCCCGCAAACTTGTCGCACCCTCGACTGTACCAGAGTGCGATCGACTTTTCAGGTGCGCTCCCGGATAACGAGCCTGCAGACCCGACCCTTGACGTTGTGTCTCAGCATCACCAATTACAGTTCGAAGTCTCATATTTGCCACAGGCGAAGGCCCCGGATCGTCGATCCGGAGCAGATGAAGCAGTCGCAAAGCAGTCGTTCGCCAGCACATCACCAGACGAGCATTCCGGAGCGAGTCGCTCTCCAAGATCACCCGAAACGTGCACTGATGCACCACGCAGTACCGATGATCCGTTGTATACGTCTTCTAATGCTGCAACACAGCTGCCGCTTTCATGGAGTTCAGATGGAGGCGCTGCAGCAATGAAAATGCACGCGACTTGCCCGCAAGCAGAAACGCCACCGCAACCGACATCGCAGCGTGAGGATTCGAGTCGCTCCTGGACGCCGTCCCAGCACAAGACACGAGCTTCTCCTTCGACAAGCGTACATAGTCCCGGCTATGGACGCGAGCTGCCTCTCGCTACTCCGGAACATGACGCCAGCGCTGAAGCAATGCATCGTTTGCGCCTCGCGGAGACGTATTCACCCGAGTTGGTGACCGATGACCCCGTGCACGTGGACCATAGGCAGCAGGTACAACGCCGTGAACGCTCCAATGCCGACAGCGACGTTGACGGCACTGCGGACGACGACGGCGAGTCGACTGCCGAGCATCCCTGGGGTCACGAGGCTCCCTGGGCGTCCACGAATGTTGCGGCAACGGCAACGCCGGGGACCAGGCAGGCCCTCTGGGGCACTATCACGGAGGGCGCGGCTTTCTTTTCAGCGCCGGACGCTGCGCAGCCACAGCAAATGCTTCAAGCGCTTGCCCCAAGCGACACCGCTGCTAACACAGATGCGCAGACTTGTGAGGAAGCATTCACAACATCCATGGTTGCCTTCGCTGAGCAACCCGACACCTCCACACAAGGCCTGCGCCTAGATACGGCATTCGAGACGGGTGTCTGGGCAGGGCCCCCGCTCAAGCATCATTCCGAGTTCGCAGCAGCGCCTGTGATGCGTCCAGGTGCCGATGCTCATAGTGCTNATGATCNTGAGCGGCTCATCGACGACGCGAACACGGAGGATGCACTTGCTGGCCGGTCGACACAAGCTTCCTGGGAGCAGCACAGGTCGCAGGCGAGCGCGGTAGCATCGTTGAAGGCGTCGCCAGCTTCAGTATCTCCAGGGAACGCTGCTGCACACTCTGCTGTGAACGATGGTGCTCGCTGGGACGCTCGGGAGGCAACCCGGACTCTGCACCACGTTCACACTCACGACGACGACAATGACGACAAGTTGGTGACCGCGATATCGTCTCTGCAGCGAACGTCAACATCGCCACCAGCTTCTGCTGCAAATGATGCTGGTGCGAGCGTGTTCTCGGGGGTATCGCCATCCGCAACGAATGCCATGATGGCTTCTCAAGCGGCGAACTGGAGTCCAGTTGGGAAACCGCTGTGCCCAACCGCGGCCTTCAGCTCCTTGGGCTATTTCGCATTGTCGGCGCCACGCGTACTCTGTAGCTTACCCAGCGCCAACGATGCCTTTTCAGCGACACCGATACCGATCTCGATACCAGGGACAGCTCCATGGACGAACGATAGCGATCGGGGCTCCTGCAGCGACCACGCAGATCCAGCTGAGCAACAGCTCAATACGGATGTTCATGTCTATCATACTTGGTCACTGGTGTCCGAACTCGACGGTATCGATGTGGACGTGACGGCACTCGTGCACTGGTTGCCGGAAACGGATGAGCCTCTGGAGCTGAGACAAGTGCTGGAGCGTTTCGGTGATCGCCTGGAAGCGACCTGGGAACGACACGAGAACGACGACTCGGCAAGTCGGTTGCTTTGCCGACTCCTCTGTCAGGTGCTCCCCAACCTCGTGCACGTGTCGGAAATGTCGCATAGTCAATCTGTCGCTTCTTTTACATCTGGATCGGGTGAGCGCTCACTGATATCAAGTCGAGCGAATCGCGCATCGCGAAAGCATTCGATGTTGCCGCTATCGCCAGCGCTATGCCATATGTTGCAGGAGCATCGCGTAGACGCTGCTGCCGCTTCTGTCGTTGTTCTTGGTGCTGATGAGGGCGTTGATGCGTCCCAGTCGCATGTCAAACAGATTGAACGAGCGCTTCTGTTCGGTCAGTACCGCACAGCGATCCGTCTTGCGCAACAGGCCAATGACTGGACACTGGCGCTACTTGTCAGCGAAGCGCAAGCCGGACTCTGGCCACCGGATGAACGCTCGACAGCGACAAGCGGGCATCTCCTTCATAGCATTCCCGACGACGACGTCAACGACGACGACGACGACGAAGAGGAACCTGCGCCCCAGCACTGGCGCGTACAGACCATTCGACAACTGCTCCTTTCGGGTTACGCACGCGATTCCTTGCTTGCCCTGTTACTGGCAGTGATGATCGCCGACGAAGACCTCATTCGGTCGGCAACAAGGCGCCTGGTTGCACCATCCGGGGGTGCATGGCCCTGGCAAGCGCTCTTGGACTGCCTCTGGATCCTTTCGCCCTGGCGTCAGCAGCAGCAGCAGCAGCAGCAGCAGCAGCAATCGGGATCTGTTATAGAGTCTGGGCATCAAGCGGCACTGTCGAGGGCATTTTCTATCGTCGCAGAAACACTGACTGCTGCTGATCACGACTGGGATATAGATCGTGAGATGCTCTGTCGAATGATCGCCGCAGAGTCGCCCTGGTCACCAGCTTTCTGTGACCTGCTTCTGAAGGGTATCGAACCGGGGGTACCAGCAACGAGACTTTCATCGTTAACCTTAACGTCAACGTCAACGACACTGCACCAGCACTTGAACGAGGCCAGCACCAGCGACTTGTACCAAAAGGCAACTGGAACTTCAGTGGCGGCCTGTGCCTCGAGTGCTGCGCGCATATCGATGCCAGCGCCTTGTCCGGTGTACCGGTTGATTTTCTGGGAGGTTTACCGGATGCTCTGGTCGAAGCGCTTCGATCCAGAAGCCCCCTCTGGTGCTGATGCAGTGCATCGAGAACGCTCGACGCGCTTCACTGCTTGGGTGCATGTGTCGCTTGCGGAGGCGTTGCAGGATGTTGGTCGTTGTGCGCTCGCGCAACGCTACCAGATACCGGTGATCGCTGGAAACGAAAGTGCTGAAGAGCGCACCCCGATACCAGGGAAGCACTGCATTGCACCCGAGGCAGCCGCGACGCAAACCCCTGGGATGCAATCGTGGCGTCGAGCGAAGAGCACCGCAGAGGCGACAGCTGCAAGCTTTTCACCTTGTAGGGAGCAAAGCGTTGTAGTGTCGTCGTCGTCGCCGTCGTCGTCAGCCTGCGGCGTTGCGAGTCATGGACCTGCATCCACGCTGCAGCTCTCTCCAACTGCGCTGGATGCAGTCCACACATGGAATGGCGACTTGTCTCTGGGGCATCGCGGATCGATTGCCACAGGTGACGGGGATCTGCGCTGCTCGCCTAGGGCGGCAGAGGCAACGACGCAGCGTCTTGTCGTGGATGCAACACCGGCCTCTGCGAGGCTCACGAGCAGCGTCGACGAGGTTGTTGCTTCTCCGCAGCGTGCTGTACGTGCTGATTTCCAACAGCTGAGCATCGTATCGGCAGGGTTGCACGATGATCAGCAGCAAGAACAACAGCAAGAACGTTGGAAGCCCTGCCCCTATCCGGGGTCTTATCATTCCGCCGGTGCTAGCAACAGCAACTGCGGCGAGCCTGATGCAGAGATGCAGTTCTCGAGTAGTGCACGCGATACGCAGCGGGTACCGGTCGAAGCCGACGCTGAGACCTGCTCGCAGTCATGGGCATCGTCGCCAGCGTTGTCTGCTCCTAGACCGCCAGCAGCGGAGCATTCGTCGAACGCTGGTTACGGCGGCAACGAAAACGCCTCGTTCAGTGAAAATCGGTCAAGCACGACACACTCTGGTACCTCGCAGCGCGCACAAGTGCTTGCAAATGCACCTGCAGCGCGCGCTACCTCTACGTCACCAGACATTACGGATACCGCTGCTGCATCGTCACGATCCGATACCGAGTCAAGGGTGCTGCCTGCGTCAGCAATGCATCCTCACCAGGAACGCGTCGCAGNCCATGAAGTGCCACAGCGTGCTGCTTGTCCAGCAGCTACGGATACGAAGCCACCCGCCGCATCAGCATCAGCAGAAGCACCACAAGCGAAGGGTTTGTCGCGTCTGCTACCCCTGCGCATACTCGGGGGCCTGTTTGCCCGTAAGCAGGCCAATCTGGGTCTGGAGAACAAATTCTACTATGATGACAAACTAGGTCGCTGGGTATGTGCTGCCGATGATGTCGATGCCGCTGGAGGGGGTGCTGTGCTGGCGCCGCCGCCCAGCGACGCGGAACTGGCGCACAAGTCCGCTGGATGCAATGAAACACCAGCAGCAGCAACGAAGGAACAAGTGTCGGGTGCAGTAGCCTCCGAGTCAAGTACCCGTACGCTACCTGGAGCATTGCCGCCAGTTGCTGCATCGTGTCCAGGGACGACGACAATGTCGATGACGACTCGGAATCAGGTGTCAAGACCTCGTAGCATACGTCAGCGTTATGTGGATGTTCTCGGAGCAGCGAATGATACATCCAGTGCGTGTTTGCCGGCGCCAGTACCTCTCCTATCGACGAATGAGCTGCAGGAGCGTTCAGCAGACAAGTCGNAAGNGCNTCGGGTGCCGCTAGTGCCGCCTGCTGCTACCAGCGCGAACACCGCCACTCGCGACAGAACGCCATCGTAGATGAGCGTATGCTCCTGGACGGAGAGCTCCATTCTCCTTACTGCTTGTGCGGACTCGTGTGCTGCTCTGGAGAGGGTTTGCAAGCCACTGGGTTCCTTGTTTCCGCCTCTCGAAGACCTGTGTGAATGCCCGGGCGCGATGGAAGCGTTGGCGGGATGGTGGAGAGCGCCCAGTTCGCTTGAACGGGTGCTGCGTAACCACTCAGGACATCGGTTTCGCTTGTACGAGTGACGCGACGTCAGTCTTTGATCATTAGAGCAGTGAACTCTGGAACAGTTGGATGAGCACGCTCTTTTACTGCTATTTGTTGTTCTCGCAGGTATTCATCGATAAAAATGAATGCTGCGGATTGGTAAAAAAGCGCGGAATCCTTGATGCTGGTATGGATCGCTTGCGATAAATGGTCGACCCCGCACATGTCCGTCATTCTATTGGCAGCAGGTGGATGAACCATGCTTTCCCTCGACCGTATCATGAAGTTGGTCGGTCGCNAAACAGAACNGAACAAAGTCGACGTAGACGGCTCTGTCCACGTCAATCGATTCCGATCCCGCACCTGGTCTAACGGGTATGATCAATGTATCATTAAGGTGTCGAGCATTTGTGTCGTCGAAAAGAGTTTTCATAAAGGGACAGGCTCTGACAACAAGCAACGTGAGCTCCCCCGGGAGAGGGCATTGCACATAGAGCGACTTGTGTGATCGATTCCGGACTGATACGAGAGCGCATAGATTTCAAGGGCGAAGTTTCTGCTCACTCGATAAGGATTGAGTCGAAGAAATTGGTAAACCTGTATGACACCGGTTCTCAAAAAGAGTCGCAAACCGCAGTTCTTCAAGAGGAGACCAGCGAACACCCGATAGTAGCAGCGGTGCCGGCTATGCAGTCGCTTGGTCGCACACAGGTCGCCAAACAGATGGGCTCGTTCAACGAGTCATTCTTCGTGAAAGCATGCGTCTTCGATTCGCCTCCGTACATTCTCTTGTCCTGTTTTTCGAAAACGTCACTTTGCTTCACTCGAAAGCGGTGAAGGAGCACGCAGCTGACACTGGCGTTGAGCTGCTGGCGGTGGAAGCGGGTGCTCTCCGCTTCTTTCCCGTAGGAAGCGTCTTGCTTTGCTGTCAATAGCCCCGTCTGAGCGAACGGATCCATAGACGGGACGTTCGGCTCTACGGCACTATTCAGCGACATGTCGTTTCGAGGTTCACCAGCCGTGTACTGCTGTGCTGTTTCAGTGTTCGTGTGCGAAGCGGGGTCGGCAAGGCGAGCTTCAGTCCGTGGACATGCTCGCGACGGAGAAGGTGACGAAGAGGTACTTGAGTAACCGTCTAGACATAGGTAGAAAAGGAGAGTTGTTGTCGTAGCCTTCATCCACGACGTGCGAAATCCCACGAAGGACACGGACATGAAGTATAGCGACCACTGCCATGCCACCTTGCCGAGACAAGTCGGTGCCGAAGAAGCACCTGGTCTCTGCGATCAACTACGAAGCATTCGAGCAGCTCGGCAGAAGAGCGTCGGCGGAGTTTGTGTAAGATTTATCGAGTACATGGAGGAAATGGAAAGATGCTTACATCGAAAATCGAAAGCGACCTCATATCCCTGTGCATGCCCTTTTTGAAACCTATGCCTACCTCGAAACTCGAGAATCACGTTCCACCCTTCGAGGTAGTACTGGAGAAGGACTTTGGATGCCTACTTGTGTGGGCGTGTCGTGCCCGTCGCCATAGGTATTGATCAAAAGGACAGAGCCTTGCATCCTGGGTGAAAGCAGATGAAGCGGCTCGAGTTTCCCAGAGCGCACCGTCATCGAGAGTCGAGCGTCATAAACGCCATGCGGCATACCAGGAGATGCAGCAGAGGCGCCATAGCCCCTAGCCACCCATCCTGCAGCTCGACGCTCTGCGTACAGTCTCGCGCCGACACCAGTGCTTCGGATGCTTCACCTAGAGCATCCCGAGACGTCCAAAATGGCGCGTACGGACAATCTCCGGCAAGAGTCAATGAGACAGCGCTGGGTCGCCACCGGTTCCAGTTCTACCCAGGCGACAAGCGTGCATTCACCAACACTTTTCATGCGACGGGGAAGGAAACCTTCGATCGTTCGTATCGTGTCGTTTCGTGATACCACAGAGCAATCGATGCGCTATAGCATGCCAAGGCTGCACTCCTGCTCCATCCACGAGAGCGTACAACTGTGGATGCACATGGATGCGGCACGATTCCCAGCGATGCGTCTGGGTCGACGTACGCGCTTCACGAGTCAGGGTGCCCGGTGAAGCGGACAGCGAAGCAGACGCGCGAGAAGCAGAGACCGAAGCACATCATGGTACAGCGGATGCTGACTGAACCTCAGATAACGGGGCAATCGACAATGACAGGCACGCTTTGGAATGATGCCACTGGCAGCCACAGGTGCGAGCACGTTCTGCACCGAAATATCGGAGTCTCTATGAATATCTGGAGATGTTTCGTGCTTGCGGAGCGACCAGCAGTTTTGTATTGAGCGAAACTCCTAACATATGATTTCGTGCTTAGTCTGCGAATCATGCTGAAACCCGTGAAAACTCCTGTCGTGAAAACATTCATCCGCCGGGGTAGCGTCGATTGATTGGATACTCCCCTTAAGAGTAGGTCATGGATATGGTAGGAGTCCGCATTCCAGAACGA
>JGI24721J44947_10005555_pt1 | contig 17233 bp, 12 predicted proteins | sample YelNatPaOPGAMG01_FD_44947 | JGI IMG/M metagenome (IMG submission 44947)
GCAGGAAATACCGCTGAACCGACATCATCGTGCAGGTTTCTGCAGTTTCGGGCAGCCTGCCCGCACATGTCGATTTCTGAAAATCATGCAGGGGCTGTTCCTTTGGGATGGCCCCTGTTTTCATTAGAGGGAGCGCAGGTATGGATGTCATCAAGCTCAGAGCGTTTTACACGGTTGCCAAATACCGGAGCATCAGCAGAGCTGCCAGGGAACTTAACTACACCCAGCCTGCCATCAGCGCCCAGATTCGTGACCTCGAGGATATTTTCAATGTGAAACTGCTCGAGAAAGTCGGACGGAGAATACGCCTCTCCGAAGCCGGCAGGATCATCCTTCCCTATGTCGAACACCTCTTGCGCGACTATGAACAAATCGTCACTGCCATTCCCAAGGCCCTGCATCCTGGCAAGGCCAGCCTGCGCATCGGGGCCAGCATTCTGCCGGCGGTGCATTTGGTGCCTGAACTGCTTGCGGCTTTTCTCAAATCACATCCAGATACCGGTATTTCTCTCCAGATCGACAAAGCAAACCATATACGCCGAATGGTCCTCGATCATCAGCTGGACATAGGCATTATAGGAACTCGAAAACCACTGCCTCCCCACTCCTCGCTCGAAGAGCATTTTCTGCTCAAAGATGAGATGGTTGCCGTCACTGCGCTGGATCATCCCTTTGCCCGCCAGATGCGCGTTTCGATAGGGGAGCTCGCCGAATCGCCGCTCATTCTGCCGCCGCGCGACACGCTCACGCGCCGCAGTGTTGAAGAGCGCTTTCACAAGCTTGGATATGCAGTCAATCTTTTATTTGAAATAGCCAATACTGAAGCCATCAAAAGCATGGTCAGCTGTGGACTTGGCCTGAGCATCATGTGCCTATCTTCGGTCCGCAGGGAAGTGAAGGCGGGCTGGCTTGCAGCGATTCCTGTCGAGAACCTCGATCTCTCCCGCCAGGTATCTCTCATTTGCCGCCCGCCAGAAGCCAGCGACCAGGTATTTCGGGATTTTGTAGATTTTGCGCTGAAAAGCGTTACACCTTCTCCAGGAATTGCTGGATAACCGGCTGAAGTTTCTTCCGCGAATAGGATTCGTTCGCTTGTGCGTACCAGCCATAGCGTGAAGGATCGCTCCCTGCAGGAGCATGCAGAGTCGCAAGCCCCAGATCGCTCTTCGCCAGGAAGTCGGCAATTTTTGCAAACAGTGCAGGATCGGGGCTGTATACCACCAGTTCGCGGGTAAATTTCGGCTCGGTATAAGCGAGCATGGCTATAAGCAGGGACAGATGATTCGATGCTGCATATTGCACAAGCTCTTCCGCAAGATGAGCATCCTTGAGCTTCCATGCTTCCAGAGAGAGAAGTACCGAACTCATCCCGTAGCGGACCTGACCCGCGAGATATTCTTTGTAATCCTTTCTCAGCAGGTCCCGCGTCGAGAGCGAGGCAACATTGAATTTTTCGAACTGAAGCCTGTCGAAGAGCGTCTTTTGATCTTTGCCTGCGATTGGCAGAAGGGCTGCTGCCATTGCGCTGTCTTTCGGGGTGACTCTTCCTGCCGCCGGATCAAGATTGACAGTATCGAGCAGAATGGTCCCCGAGAGCAGAAGCGCGATATTCCTGTCCACTGCTTGCGGAATATCCTTCAGTACTTTTTCGGCAACCAGGGTCGTTGTGGAGCCTACCGGCTCGATGATACGCTCAACAGCACCGGCATACATCCCTTCATCCTGATGGTGGTCGAGAATGCCGATAACGCAGTCGGCCAGCCCAGCAAAGGCTTTTCCCAGCTTGTTGTGATCGACAAGTATCAGGCTCAATCTTCCTTCGGCTTGTAGTGCCGCCAGATTGATATCTTCAGCAAACAGAAGATGCGATTCCGAAATGCCCGCTTCACCGAAAAGATATGTCGCCTCGGTTCTCAGCCTAAAATCTTCACGCGGGATTGGAATGAAGGGCACCACCAGCCTGNCCTTTTCTTTGCCCGAAGCTGTCCTGTACCACGCGTANACGACGGCCGAGGCCATCGAGTCCAAGTCGGCAGCTTCGTTTCCCATAACGATGCAAAGCGGCTTGTGCAAGGAGAGAGCTTTTTTCGCTTCTTCGAGATAGCGTTGAAGTGCATTTGCCTTGTGTTCCATGAAAAGGCCTCCTCGAAACAATAAACTGTTTGCTCATTCTCTTTCTCATGCTGGAAAATTGTCAAGCAAAAANCCTTGCCGCAATTATCAAATAATCTTATAAATAAGTAAAAATATATTTATTAGTAAAAATCGTGAATTTAGTGCATAATCNTATTATTCGATTTTCACCGGATTCAGNGAGGAGGTAGAGTATGCCTGATGTGTATGCAAAAAATGTTGCGATGTCAGCCGAAGAAGCAGCAAAAATCGTTCCGCGTGCGGAGTTTCGCGTGTTCGGTCAAGGAATTATCGATATCGTGACCGAAAGAATGTGGAACGGCAAGACTGTGCTTCAGCAGAAAAGGAAAATGCCGAAGGAAACGTATTTCCTTTCGGTCCATACTAATGAAGCCAATGTCAAAGTGAGGGAAGGACTTCTGGACATCAAAACGAAAGTGGGTCAGACTCCAGAAGGATACGAGATCTTCCAGCCGCGCGGAAAATTTCAGTTCCCTGTCAAGCGGGAAGACCTTGTGACCATCCTTTCACATCTCAAAGTCAATATGGCTCTTGATCGGGATACCTATACCATTGAAGAATTTATCGAAATGGCCCGCAAACATCCCGATCTCGTTCCCGTATCGGTAGAAAAACTGCGTTACGGGTTTACTATCAATGGGGTCATCTGTGAATATGCGCAGGTATGGTTCAATGGCGCGCTCGTCGAATCCGCCTGCGTAGAGAGCGAGAATTACGCGGCGATGAAAGAAGTGGTGGAAAGCCTCGGTATCGCGCAGATGCCCAATACCAATTATTTAAAGGCAGCGAAGCGCGTAGTGGGGCTCGAAGCCTGATTCAATGCCGCATAGGAGGACTATCATGAAAAGAATGGTTATTGCATGCATGGTCGCCATCATGACGATGGGAACCTTTATTGCGGGAGCACAGGCAAAAGCCGATTTCCCATCGAAANCCATCCATGTTATGGTTTACACAGCGCCGGGCGGGCTCATCGACATCACGGCACGGAAAATGGTCCAGATCGCGGCGAAATATACGAATGCTACTATGGTGGTCGAAAACAAGCCAGGAGCCGGAGGGCTTGTCGCATGGGAGTATGTTCTTTCCCAGCCGGCTGACGGCTATACCCTCTTTGCAGTTACCCGATCCAATATCGCCAATCTGGTGAGCACTGAATCCGACATGGATGCGTTTACTCTCGATTGGATGGCACTGCTTGTATCGGATCCGGAAGCCTTGATGGTAAGCACCAAATCGAAATTCAAAACGATACAGGATGTCATAGCCGATGCCAAAGCGAGGCCGGGCAAGCAGATCTGGATCGCACCTCCTGGAATTGACGAATTCGTAACCTACAAATTCTGGGAAAAGGCCGGTATTTCCGGAAAGTTCGTGCCGTTTGACAGCGGTGCCCAGGCAATGGCTGCGGTCATTGGAGGCCAGGGCGATGTCTATGTGGGAAACCCGGCGGACATATCAGGAAAACCCGACCTCAAAATGGTAGCGATCGCTGGCGAANAGCGGCTGAAACAATTCCCTGATGTGCCTACACTGAAGGAAAGCGGCGTGCCNGATATGGAANACGAGACAATGTGGCGCGGCTTTGCGGTAAAGAAAGGCACNCCTGCTGCNATCGTCAAATGGTATGACGACCTCTTCGAAAAAATTACCAACGATCCTGAATGGAAGGCCTTCTTTGAAAAGGATGGTATGGAACTGGTGCACTACAGAGCTGACAAGTTCGGNGCCATGATCAGGAATGATTTGCAGGATATGAAGCGATTNCTTAAAAAATAAGCACTNGGCAAANTGAGGGCGGCATGCACAACAGCATGAAGTGCTGCCGCCCCCTCATCGTGTATTCAAAGGAGCCGGGGAATCATGNAATCTCTTGCAGAATTGGGAAAAACGCTCAATACGTCCAGCGGTCTTCTATGTCTCATCGCAGGCCTGATCGTGTTCATTNCGATTGGGCTGCTCGCCACCCGCAAGGTTCTCCGAAAAGAGTACCGCGGGCAGTTTGCCGTTATTCTCTTTCTCATTTATCTCTGTATCGCATTCCTTATTATTTCTTTCAGTTTCAGAAAATCGGGGCCCGTAAGTGCAGCTTTACTGCCGAGACTGTGGATCTATTCCATACTTTTGTCTTCCATCTATCTGCTCTATAGGATATTCAGCGGTACTGAAAAGTCCGATCCCGTCCAGGGATCCTTTCACAAGCCGATACCATATATTCTTGTCTGTTTTGCCTATGCGGCGGTCATGCCATATCTGGGATTTTTCCTTGCCAGCCTTGTTTTCCTGATCATCGGAATCGTGCTGTTGAATTACAGGAAATGGACAGTCATCATTGCAATATCGATCGGCTGGATTCTTTTCAATTATTTCCTTTTCTACAAACTGCTGTTCGTTCCTTTCCCCGAAGGTGTCATCCTTCCTTTGCTCAAAGGATGAGCGCATCTGCACGCACGAGCTGAAATCTAAGGAGCTTTTTGTATGGATCTGATAAATAACCTTTTGCAGGGATTCGGCAGTCTGGCTGGAGTTGCTCCCATCCTCGCCATTACCGCAGGGGTAATCTTTGGCATCTGGGTCGGCGCCATGCCAGGGCTTTCTCCTTCAATGGGTGTAGCCCTCATGCTGCCATTTACCTTCCGCATGCCTTCCAACATCTCGCTGATCATGCTAACCGCAGTATATCTTGCCTCCAATTATGGAGGTTCCATTACTGCGGTTACCATCAACACTCCGGGCACGCCCTCGGCAGTGGCGACAGCATTCGATGGCTATCCTCTCGCACAGCAGGGTAAAACAGGATGGGGGCTGGGCATTTCGCTGGTCGCGTCGGTGGTGGGCGGTTTTGTTGGCATTATCATTCTGATTCTATTTTCGAAACCCCTGGCTGCGGTTGCGGTCCGCATGCATCCTGCCGAATATTTCATGCTGGCGCTGCTCGGACTGACGACTGTGGCTTCACTGGGCGGGCAGGATGGCATCAAAGCATTCGCTGCTGCAATGCTGGGCTTGCTCATCAATACCATCGGTTTGGATCCCATCTCTGGGGTCAAACGCTTTACGTTCGGCCAGGTAGCGCTCTTCGACGGATTCGACTTCATCCCTGCTCTGATAGGGCTGTTTGCGTTGAGCGAAATATTCGGACGGCTGGAAGAGAATCTAACCAGCAAAAAAAAGGAAATGAAAAATCTGGACCGGAAAAAAGAGGAATGGCCAACTCTTCGCGATTATTGGAAATTGAAAAGGGTTACTCTTCAGTCTTCGGTGATTGGAACACTAATCGGGATTTTCCCGGGGGCGGGATCTGCGATCGCTTCGTTTATTGCCTACGATATGGCAAAACGAACCAGCAAGACTCCAGAGACTTTCGGTAAGGGTAATCCTGAAGGGGTTGCTGCTTCAGAATCAGCCAACAGCGCATCGGTGGGCGGCGCAATGGTACCTCTTCTGACGCTCGGTATTCCAGGAAGCGCATCAACAGCTGTGCTCATCAGCGCACTCATGATTCACGATCTGGTACCGGGGCCAATGCTTTTTCAAAACCAGCCGGTGCTGGTGTATGGGTTATTTGCAAGCATGCTGGTGGCTAACCTGATCATGCTTGCCATAGGGGCCCTTGGCAGTCAGTTCTTTGTCAAGGTCACCCGCATTCCACAGCAATTGCTGATTCCGCTCATCATTTCGATTGCAGTGGTGGGCAGTTTTGCGGTCAAGAATTCCATGTTCGATGTGTTCTCCTGTCTGGGGTTCGGGGTATTCGGATGGATTCTTAAGCGGTATGGATATCCCATGGCTCCAATTGTGCTAGGGATGGTACTTGGAAGTCTCGCCGAGTCGAATTTCCGCAGAGCGGTCATGATGGGCGGCTATGGCATATTTTTTACGCGTCCGGCAAGCCTTATTCTGCTGGCACTGAGCGTGCTTTCTCTAGCCCTGCCCTTCATTCAGGCACATAGGGAGAAGAAGAAAGCCGCCTGAGCGGGTTCTTTTTCTCAAATGAGCGCGCGTCGCGGCTGAACCCCGGCGCGCGCTCTATATTGTAATGCATTACTCAATCGAGGATAATGGAATTTAGCAATGGCCAAGTCAAGGTTGCAGAAACTCTATCGTTCGCTTCTCTCTACCCTCAGCTTTTCATCCGAGCTGCGCAAAATGCGCCGGGAACTCAATGCAAAGATAGACCAACCCGAGAGCATTACACCGCCGCCGCCCTTTCATCCGCAAGGAGTCAACCGCTGGTTCAAGCGCCGCAGAATCACCATTGCCGAATCATATCTCATGGTAGTTCGAGATCTCGATTCGCGGCATTCCAGCGCTCGTCTCGATGCACTGCGAAAGCTTGCAGATGTTGCGTTTCACTCAGCGAATATCGATTACCCACTGAATACTGCGCGGGTACAGTCCGCCCTCATCAAAGAAGTCGTAAAGCACCGCTCAAACAAGCGTCGCCAACTCGAGCTTTTGTATGATTTTTCAATGTCGACACGCGGCCAGCACCAGGTCATACGCAAGCTGTGCGATGAGCTCAATATCATCGAGCTGCCGGAAAAAGGCATGCAGATTGGAGATTTGGGCTATGGTTGGGATGAGCATGTGCATGATACTGCGACATCCGGGCGAAAAAATCCTACTCAACTCATCATCGATGCTTTCATCAAGGGGATTTCCAGAGTAACGGTCGCTTATGGCTCTGTTTCAGACCTCGACATGATGGAGGAAGCCTTCGAAGCAGGCAAAATTCTAGGTCTGCATGTGAATATTGCCCTGGAGTTCAGCGTGATGGTCGATGGTGCCCGCTACCATTTCATGGCCGAACTGCCGCATTTCAATTCGAAAGAGGATTTGCGCGCATTTTTCTCGAACCATGCCTCAGATCTGGCCTCATTCTTTGATGGCCTGGATATCAACCGTGAAAACAGACTTGACGCGGTGAGACGCCTGCTCGAAACATTCAATGCAAAAACCCTGCCCGCAATCAACGAAGGATTCGAACAAACGCGCGAATATTGTCTTGCGCCGCTGTCTCTGGATGAATTGCTGGCAACAATTCCCAATATGAACATTACGCCCCTTCACCTTGCCGAGTTCATGTACATGCGGTACAGGCCTGTGCTTCAGAAACGGGTCTGGTACTATAAAGTGCTGCGCGAAAAAATCAAAAGTTCGTCAGCGGCAAACGCGGCACGCAAAGCTGAAAAAGACGCTATTGAAAAAAAATATGCAGAATTGAGAAAAGAGCTCAAAAACCTTTCGCCCGATACCCTGCTTGCGGAATATTTCGAAGACCCACATTCGATTTCCTATCAGACTGTCTTCGAGGACATTGTGTCTTTGAGCGATATGCTGCATCAGGCTGGTTGTATGATTAAATTCATCCATCCTCTGGAGCATGGTATTGAAAAGGCCGCTCATGTGCTGGATCAATGCAGCCTTTGCATCGATTCTGCCGAAGTGTATAACACACAGGACTGCGCAGGGCGCTCTCCCGAAGAAGTCGAAGCCTTTGCCCGGATTCTCAACGAGCGCAACAAGCAGGCGTACAGCAAAGGCCAGCAAGTCATTATTCCTGCTTGTGGCAGCGATGCGACCGGACGGAATCCGAAAATCCCCGGCATGGGATTTGTGTTCGAGGATCAGATAATCGGAAAATTGCGCCAGCGGTATATCAAGCGCCATGTTGCTCTTCCCCCGCTTGTTTCCGCCATGGTGAGAGCAGGAGCTACGCCTGTCGACGATGAACGCCTGGATTTGGGCTCTTTGCCGCGCATCATCAGCATGGGCAAGGTGTCGGCGGGCGAAGGTTATACCAGCACCAGCGAGGATGAGGTAATCGGCCCGATTCGGGCATGGCGCTACTTCAATCCTGCATTCAAAAATACAATTCGTACCCTGATTGGATTTTTTGTTGCGACAAGCTTTATAGGGCCGTGGTATGCTCTGTTGTGGCTTGGCATTACAGGCTTTAGAAACAGCGTAGCGGATCTCATATCTTACAGGGGCACGCGGCTCAACCAGTGGAAACTTAAAAGCATCAATTTTGACAATGTGGCGCAGTCGCTGTTTTGGACTGGTTTTTCGGTTCCGATCCTGGGCTTTGTTAAAGCGAATTTCGATGCCATCTGGCCTTGGGTGCACGATGGGTTTGTGTTCAACCTTGTGAAATTTTTCTTTATTTCTTTTGCGAATGGGCTGTATCTTGCATCCCACAATACTCTGCGCGGATTTGATAAATCGGTTGTGAGGGCGAATATCTTCAGAAGTATCCTGGCATGGCCTCTGGCGACTGTATTCGCCCCACTGGGCAATGCGCTCAAGATTCCAAGCATTGTACAGACAAAAATCTGGTCTGATGTTGTCGCAGGATTCATCGAAGGCGGCAATAAATACCGCAAGGTCCTGCGCCAACGGCAAAAAACGCTGGAAGAAATCATACCGACAATCATACATTCGCAAGGAAGCACACAATATATCGCCATGCTCGATATCTTGTATCTCTTTTCTGAAGAGCCGAGAATGCAGAGCATTATAAAAGCGGTGCTGAGCCCATATGTGCTCTTTACGCGACGCCTCAGGAAAAATTCATCACTGCGCCTTACGCTGCTTGTTGAACTCCACAAGACAATGTGCGAAGAGCGCGTGTGGACTGAACTCGTCGATTATATTGTAGCGAATTATGACGAAGAGATGGCGGATGACCTCGTCGATCTGGTAGCGGATGCGCTGCCGGATTTGCAGGAATGGCTCGGACGTCTTATCGCGAAATATGGAGAGTCGAGCGGACTTTTGAAGAAGTTCGGAATCGGGTCGAAAGCCGATTAGTTTTCTCTGCCTTCAACGCTACCTTCTTTGTTTTTCTTCTTTACACAAGGTTGAGAGCAGTACCCAGTCGGCCAAGCGTGCGCTCTATGGCCTTCTGGACTTCATGCATATCCGTTTTGACGCCTTGAATTGCGGCGTTATCTTCGACTTTGCCATGCACCGCGATCTGCTCCGCTTCACTGCGGAATGTAGCTTTCCGGAAAGGATTAGTCCAATCCTTTGCGCGGGCTGCAAATACGCGCTGGGTTATGTGCGACGCGAGCACATGTCCCTCTCTGAGCATCTGGATAAAGGTTTCTCTGCTTGGTTCAGGCAAATGTGCTTTATTATGATCCCATATCGCTGATTCTTCGATCGAAAGACTCAGATAGCCGAGGATACACCAGGCGAAGGCAAGGGCGTCGTGTTCATACTCGGCTGAGAGCCTTCGGTATTCATCATGCAGCGCATCCCAGCTCTGAACCTCGCCAGACTCGATCTGCTCAATAAGTTCTTCAAGTTTTGATCTCCGGACAAGAAATCCTCCCAGATTCTCCCATTCAGTTTCCATGTTTTTGCATGCCGAAGCGGATAAAAGGGAGCTCAGGTAGTCATATGGGTCACTGCTCGATGGTACTGCTTCGAGCGCAGAGATCACTGCCTGAATCGCAAACCAGAGCAGCATTTCGCGGTACGATCTCCAGCCGGCACATGGCTTGATAATCACCTGAGGACGATTTGAATTTTCGAATCCTCGAACAGTCACCTCGAAGGGGAGGGGATCTTTCGAAGAAGAAAGAATGAGTGCACCAAGCTGACGAACAAGCTTGAATTCTTTTTCAGTTCCAGCCTCCAGTTTCATACCTGCTTCGCTGATTTGTGCCAACAGGGCGGAAATGCGATCTCCCCATATGCTTCCATCGCTGTCATGGCTGCTTATTGCACGCATCGCAGCTTCGCCTGTGGCATGCTCGAGAATAGCCAAACCTTCAAAAATCTCAGACATGGTGTCAGGAGCAAATGGTGAATAGATAAAGCGAATGCTTGTATCGGCTCTTTTATCGCGCTCTTTGAATTTCTTTTCATTGCGCAAAAGCGCATATGCATTCGAATGCCACCACCAGCCCGGCGAGAGCGTGAGTCTGCCATGTGTTTCGTCGCTGTCGACGAGACAGAATGGGAATTTGATATTGAGCTCGTGCTTGTAGTCACTCTTTGCCAGGAGGCAGAACGAGGCAAATCGCGATGAATGTTTGACGGATGTGCAAAGTCCGGGCCAGAAACCACGTCCCGCTTCGATTTCTCCATCGGGAGCACGCGAGTTGTGGTTCGAGCCAATGGTCGCGCCCGCTGCAAGATTGGATTGGCCTTTGATGAGGCTTGCGATGAGAAANCTTGTGTTATGGTGCTGCTCGTGAGCCGGGAATATGAGATTGTTGAGTATTTCACAGCATGAGACGGTACTGTTTTCGCCAAGCACAGAGTGTATGAGGCGGGCGCCATATTTCAGCGCCGAATTGTCGCACATGACGAACCGCACAGCTTTGCAGCCATAAAAAACGCGGCATCCAAAACCGAGGATCCCATTGACCATTTCAACGCCTTCGCCGATTTGAGTCGGAGCATCTTCGCTCGAATTGATAGTCAGATTTTTCAGCTTATTCGATCCTTTGATATAGGCGCTTTCGCCGATATAGGTGTCTTTTATGATCCGGTTATGCTTCAGCACACTGTTTCGACCAATGATGCCATAGCGGCCAAGCCGTTTATCGAAGCGCGCATCGGTCATCTGACGGAAGCGTTCTTGCAGGCGGGTTCGGTCTCGGAATTTTGCCCAAAGCCATGCATCGCCGCTCAGCATGCCGTTGAACGGGTAAATCCAACGTCCGCCATTTTCGTTCATCACATCGAGCGTAATACGGACNGATTCGTTTTCACTCTCCATGACAATGCCATTGCCGAATTTAGCATGATTCGATACCTGAATTTCGGCATTGTTGATGAGAATGCAATAATCATCGATGATATAGTGCGAGAGATATGCGCAATTCGAAATAATGCAGTTGTCGCCTATATCGCANGCAATTATCTGAGAGTTGAATATTCCGGCAACCATCGTGATGTCATGGTGCTCGAGAGAAACATGCTCGAGTTTCGAAATGCGGATAAGACCCGAAAAAATGTTGTTGCGCACAAGTTCGGGACAAAAAGGATCCTTTACAAAGAAATGCGACCAGTCGTTACAGGTGTTGTTATTTCTAACGAGAATTTCGAGCTCATGCGTCGTGAGGGGGCGGTAATCGGAAGGGTCCTTGCCCAGCAGGCTGAGCTGTTCATCTCTGATCCGGTACTCGGTTTCGCCGGGGCCGAGATACTGTGGGGGGATGAAACCCTCTCCAACTTTCGTTTCAGGAAGTATTCTGATTTCTTTTGCCATGCGCTAAGTATGGAATATTTGCGCGCATTGAGCAACTGACAGCCCTGAGTCGGCCCCCATGAATCTTTACACAAGGTTCGTGACACTCTATACCCCTTGACCATTTTGCTCCTTTTCGCCATGGTATGCCCATGGATTTTGTCAATTCGCCCAGAGTCGATACTCTTGTGACCGAATCCGAAAAAAAAGTGTTCGAGTTGTTCGAAACGATGGTTCGAACAACCGGCCAGGAGCGCATGCACTCTGCCATCGCGCTCGCCAATCTGCTTGGGAATCCTGGTGAATTTAGTTTCTATATCGATTGTACCGAAGATCAGCGCATTATCCGCGTATTTCATCTTCTTCGCGTGTTTCGCGAGAATATGACATTGCTCATTCACAAGACATGGGTAGACGGATCTGAAAATCAGCAGCAGGATCAGCTGCTCGGCGACTTGGCGCGGTTTATCCAGGAATTTCGGGATGGCCGGATTGTTTCGGCGTTTCGATCATTCGTGGGGATTTCCCGTCAGATTCCATCCCTGCTCTTCGGCTCGCTTGGCAAGGCAAATGATTTTCTCGAATACGCTTTCCGCATCGATCCGAAGTTCGGTCTTTTCTTCTGGTACATTGCTGAAATCGATCTTCAACTTCGCAACATCGAGAGCATTCCGGAGCATCGGGAGCTGTTCGAGCTCGAGGTGCTCATAGGTACTTTTGTGATTTCCTGTTTTTAGATGCTCCTCATACAAAGATTTAATTCTGTGCGTAACCCCAATACACATTCCAGATCAGCTGTTTTAATTTCCTGAAAGCCTTTTCATAATCCTCAAGCGGTCGGGCCGCTATAGTTTTTTCAGGTATAAGGAAATATCCAGATATTAGAGCTACCGATTCTTCATGCGTGAGCGCGCGGAGGCCTGAGGCCGGATCGAAAAATAGAATATGTTTTTCATCGCCCCCAAGGCCTAGCAGAAAGTGCGGATACGCCCCTCCAGTGTGCACCACAACAGGCAAGGCCGCGCCCGCAATCAATTTCAGCGATTCATCTTTCTCCACACGGTAGGGAGTGCTGGAAATTCCTTCCATGGAAAGCAGTTTCTGAAGATCAGCGAGCGAGAGCGGCGGTGTTTTTCCGTAGGAATGCATCAGCGATGCAGGAATTCGAATATTCTCGAGCGAAAATGCGGGGCTTGGGCTGCCTTTCTGGATGTCGGCAAGGCATAGTGCGGTTTTTACAAAATTGGTCAATGCCGCCGCGGCCGCATACCCGCAGCCCTGCGGATCGCTCTGACGGGGAAGAATCGCGTCAATTATGTTCTCTTGTATTTGGGTTCCTGGCCCGGCGAGCGAGAGCAAAACTGCAGCGAATCCTATGGTAAAGATATGCATTGGCGCCTCCCAATAAGGAGACGCGCAAAAGGAACTGGAAGCTTCAGATTTTCAAGGCTTAGCGTTTCGGCTCGAAATGGCTGAATTCCATGCTGAAGGACGCACGGCCCTGGCTCACCGAGCGGAGGCTGGTTGTAAATCCGAACATGGTCGCAAGGGGCGCTTGGGCGTGAATGACTTCGGCAACTGCCTTCGACTCCGAACCATGGATAAAGCCGCCGCGCTGGGAAACGAGGCTCATCACTTCGCCAACAAATTCTTTTGGTGTAAGAATATCGACTTTCATGATAGGCTCGAGCAGGACTGGGCCGGCTGCTCTGCAAGCGGCATCATATGCCATATTTGCGCATGCTTCGAAGGCGAACGGCGTCGATGTCAGCTCGCTGTATTCGATGCCCACGAGGGACACGCCGATATCGACCGCCGGGTACCCATACTGGATACCGGACGAAAAGGCTGAAGTGATCCCGCGCTCGATCGCATCGAAAATTTCTTCCGGCACCTCATGTGCGCGAATGGCTTTTTTATACTGATTGCCGCTGCCGCGGGGAAGCGGCTCGACCTCGATGGTAATGCCTGCGGTATTCTCTTTTCCGGCGATGATCTTGTGAAAACGCTCGGTGTGCTGCACTTTTGCAGAAATCGATTCGCGATAGGTGACCTGTGGGTTGCCGATTTTTGCTTGGACCTTGAATTCGCGAACGACNCGTGTGACGAGCACATCGAGATGGAGTTCTCCCATGCCCCGAATGATGATTTGCCCGGTTTCTTCATCTTCGTGTACGGCAAATGTCGGGTCTTCGCGGGCGAGAATTTCCAGCGCTTCTTTGAGTTTGTCGCGGTCGGAGAGAGTTTTGGGTTCGATTGCCACCGAGATGACAGGTTCAGGGAAATGCATTTTTTCGAGCAGAACCGGATATCCTTCCGTGCCAAGCGTATCGCCTGTCTGTGCGAGTTTGAGCCCAACAAATACAGCGATATCTCCCGCACTGACGGAATCGATTGGCTCGCTCTTATTCGCGTGCATGCGCAAAAGCCTCGTGATGCGCTCTCTTTTTTTCTTCGATGTATTGTAGACGGTTGAAGAGTTGTGCAGTGTGCCGGAGTACATGCGCACATAACAAAGGGAACCTGCTTCTCTGTCGTACTGGACTTTGAAGACAAGGCCAAGCGGATAACCACTCGTCTGGCAGGGGATATCGACTTCTTCCTCTTTTTTTATATGGAATGCTTTGATTGCACCAACTTCATCCGGAGCGGGGAGGTAATCCACGACTGCATCGATAAGAGGCTGCACACCGACATTCCTGCGCGAAGCACCTGCAAATACTGGAACGAAATGTTGGGCAATACAGGCCTTTCGTATCTCGGGGCGAAGGATATCTGCGGGGATAGAGGCACCCTCAAGGTAGAGGCTGGTTACGATATCGGAATGGGATGATACTGCGTCGAGCAGATTTTCCCGCCAACGATGCGCCATGGCTTCCCTTTCTGGTGCGATGGGAGAATATGTCATCGCTGTGCCATCTTCATTCCAGCGGATTTCCCGCATCTCGATGAGGTCTATGACACCTTCGAACCCACCTTCCTTGCCAATAGGGATGTTCAGCGGGACGGGATGAGCGCCAAGCTTAGCTTTCATGTCTTGAAGCACTGCTTCGAAATCTGCGCCGAGTCTATCCATTTTATTGACAAATGCAATGCGGGGGACATGGTATCGATCCGCCTGGTGCCAGACGGTTTCGGACTGAGGTTCGACTCCGCCCACTGCACAGAATATTGCAATTGCGCCGTCGAGCACGCGCAGAGAGCGCTCTACTTCGGCTGTAAAATCAACGTGGCCCGGCGTGTCGATAATGTTGATCTGATGATTGCGCCAGAATGTCGTCGTCGCGGCGCTCTGTATCGTAATGCCGCGTTCCTGTTCCTGGTCCATCCAATCCATAGTTGCTTCGCCATCGTCGACTTCGCCGATTTTGTATGTTTTCCCTGAATAAAAGAGAATTCGTTCGGTCGTAGTGGTCTTGCCGGCATCGATATGCGCCATGATGCCAATATTGCGTATTTTTTCCAGACTCATCGATTGCTCCGGATTGTATGCTGCGATAAGGATTCCACATGCTTCAGGGACGCCGGAAGGCTTGCCCGGAAAGCGAACGATAAAAATATACAGGAAAAGGGCATGAATTACAACACAAGATTATGAGGAGACAGTGCAACGCCACCGCATCGCCCGGTTCCTTTTGATAGGATTTTTCTTTACACAAGGTTGAGAACACTATCAAGTGCTTGCATCGAAGAGCCATTCGCGACTATAAGGATACCGTGAAAAGAATTGAACTACTCGCCCCGGCAGGTTCTCCCGAGGCGCTGGACGCCGCCATCAGCGAAGGTGCCGATGCGGTATATCTTGGCTTGCGCTCATTCAATGCGCGCATGCGTTCCGCAAACTTTGCTTTCAACCAGTTCGAGGCAGCTGTCTATGCCTGTCACGATCGGCTTCGAAAAGTCTATGTCACAGTGAATACGGTCTTCGAAGAGCGCGAAGCGGATCGGCTGTATCAGCTGCTCGAATACCTGGTCTCTGTCGGCCCCGACGGGATTATTGTGCAGGATGTTGGTGTCGCAAAAATGGCGAGCGAATACTTTCCTTCATTGCATCTGCATGGTTCGACACAGATGAATGTCGCTTCATCGGCTGGCTGCAATCAACTTTCGCGCTCGGGATTCAAGAGAGCAGTCCTCGCCCGCGAGCTGTCTCTGGAAGAAATCCGCCATATCCGGCAGTATACGAGCCTCGAACTTGAGGTCTTTGTCCATGGGGCGCTCTGTGTGAGTGCATCGGGGCTCTGTTTGTTTTCGAGCTATCTGGGAGGCAAGAGCGCGAACCGCGGCATGTGTACGCAGGCCTGCAGGCGCCTCTATGAAGGCGAGGACAGTACAGGCTATTTTTTCTCGCCGGATGATCTTCAGCTTATTGAATATCTGCCGGCGCTCATCGACGCGGGCGTCAATGCTTTCAAAATTGAAGGCAGAATGAAATCTGCGGAATATGTGGGCACGGTTGTTTCGGCATATCGTTATTTGATAGATAATTATGAAATCGACGCAGAACGCGCGGTACTCAAAGCCAAGGCAATGCTCCAGGCCGATTTTGCGCGCAGCAAAACGAATTTCTTTATTACCGGTTCTCCTGGTATCTATATTCATCCCGATCAGGCTGGCGGTACGGGCATTCATTTGGGGAGAATCCGCGATGCTCGTACGATCGATGACAAGCGCTGGGCGCTCATGAATACTTATGAAGGACTCGCCGAACGCGACTCCGTGCGTATCCATCGCGCGGATGATTCCGGCCGCATTACCGCCAAAATCCAAGCGATCAAATATGGGGTCGATGGCATGCTTCTCCAGCTCGATGGAGACTGGCGGCAGAATGACGATGTTTATCTCATTCAGACTGCGGGCATGGCGCGGCGCTACAAGTCCATTCTCCCGAAAAACCTCGACAGATTCCGCAAATTTCCCAGCACCCACAGGGCTCCTCAGCCTGCGCTGCCGCGTGTGGACCTAAAAAAGCTCGATGCAGCCCTTCCGCAGGGCACCTATGTGCTCGTCGGCAAAGTGGCCGACCTTCATGCAGCGCTCACCTTTAGGCCCAAACGAGCAATGATTCTGTTCGATAAACTCAATGCGGAAGTCATGCGCCGCGAAGAAGCTGCGCTGCCGTTCAAACGCGAGAAACTCATTCTGTGGCTCGACCCCTACTGCACCGAATCAGACCTGGCATGGCTTCAGCCCGAGCTCGAATATTGGATCGAGAAGGGCGTTTCCGTGATCGTAGCCAATAATCAAGCGCATTTTAGTTTGCTCCGCGGCAAGGATGTATGTACGATTGCCGGTCCTTGGCTCTATGTGTTCAATCAATGGGCGCTCGCCTTTTATCTCGAGCAGGGGGCGCAGGCCATCGTTCCACCATATGAAATATCGCGCCAGGATCTGTACCGGCTTGCCGAGTACCTGCCTGCGCAATTCTTTATGCCAGTGTTGTTTGCATATCCCAACCTGTTCAGGATTCGAGCGGATCTTTCGCGTACCTATCGACAGACGCATTTTGCGGATCGCGATGGCAACAGCTTTGAGCTTGTCGGTAGACGCGATTATTCCGTGGTTATTCCCGAACGGCCGTTTTCGCTTATCGATTTAGTGCCCAACCTCAAAAAGCAAGGTTTTTCGCGTTTCATTCTCGACCTTTCGAACGCCGAACCCTCGCGAGGGCTGTACCGTGACATTGCGTGCGGCAGAACAATTCAAATCTTTGTCCAACACGACGCGCTTCAACTGGAAGGACGGTTTCTGGAGCGAAGAGAAAATACACAGCGCGGATGAGGCGTCCAAAGCGCCCGCTGACGGATCCAGCCTGCATGGTCAGTTGACGCGGCGCAGCGCTGGAAGGGCTCGTTCTTCTTCTCAATC
>JGI24721J44947_10005562_pt1 | contig 17223 bp, 16 predicted proteins | sample YelNatPaOPGAMG01_FD_44947 | JGI IMG/M metagenome (IMG submission 44947)
AGCTTCGGCGACGTTTCAATAACAAACGACGGTGCAACAATAATGAAAGAGCTTGACGTGCAACACCCAGCAGCAAAAATGCTTGTGGAAGTAGCCAAAGCGCAAGACAACGAGGTTGGCGACGGAACCACAACAGCCGTGGTTTTGGCTGGCGAACTACTTGCGAAGGCTGAAAACCTTCTCGACCAGAACATTCATCCAACATTAATCATTGACGGTTACAAGAAGGCAAGCGAGAAAGCGCAAGAAGTTCTCGAAAAAATGGCAATTCGAGTGAGCATAAACGACGAGAAACGCTTGATAGACGTTGCAATGACTTCCATGGGAAGCAAAGGCATAACCGTGGCGAAAGAGCACTTTGCAAGGCTTGCAGTTGAAGCAGTCAAACAAGTTGCAGAAGAAAAAAATGGAAAAATCAAAGCAGACATCGACCTAATAAAAATTCTAAAGAAGCACGGAAAAAGTTTGGATGAAACTGAACTAGTTAAAGGCATGGTTATCGATAAGGAAGTTGCGCACCCACAAATGCCGAAAATTGTCAACAAAGCGAAAATTGCCCTGCTAAACGCGAAGCTTGAAATTGAAAAAACGGAGTTCGACGCCAAAATAAACATTGAAACCCCAGAGCAAATGAAACTGTTCCTGGACGAAGAGGAACGCATGCTCAAGGAAATGGTTGACAAAATTGCGGAAGCTGGCGCAAATGTTGTCTTCTGCGAAAAAGGCATTGACGATGTGGCACTTCACTTCTTGGCGAAACGAGGCATACTAGCAGTTAAAAACGTGAGCAGCAGCGACATGGAGAAGCTATCCAAAGCAACTGGCGGAAAAATCGTCGCAAGCGTTAAAGAATTAACATCCGACATGCTTGGAGAAGCAAAAACAGTTGAGGAGGTCAAAATCGGCGAGGACAAACTTGTCTATGTACGCGAATGCAAAAACCCAAAGGCTGTAACCATAGTCATAAGAGGTGGAACAGAACACGTAATAGACGAGGCTGAACGCTCACTTCACGATGCACTATGTGTTGTGAGAAACGCAATAGAAGATGGAAAAATAGTTCCTGGTGGCGGTGCACCAGAAGCGGAAGTTGCCAAGCAGCTTAGAGACTACGCCGTCAAAGTAGGCGGAAGAGAACAGCTTGCCATAGAGGCTTTTGCGGACGCTGTTGAATCCATTCCGCTGACGCTAGCTGAAAATGCGGGACTAGACCCAATTGACATAATGGTGGCATTAAGAACCAAACATGAAAGCGCTGCAAGCCCATCCTACGGCGTTGACGTTTTCTCTGGAAAAATCAGAGACATGCTGGAGCTAAACGTCATCGAACCATTAAGGGTTAAGCAGCAAGTCATCAAGTCAGCAACAGAAGCCGCGAACATGATACTAAAGATTGACGACCTAATCGCAGCCAAGGGCATGGAGAAAGAGAAGGAAGGAAAGAAGCCGTCCAAAGAATCTTCAGAATTCGGCGAAGACTAAACTCGCATATCCCATCTTTTCCACAATTTTTCTGTTACAAAGCGCTTCACAATTTCACTTTTCACTAAAAAGTTTTATACGGCTTTACGGCTTTCACACTTGTTAAAGTGAAGAGTACTTGAAGGTTAGTTGGCGAATTTTAATCCTAACCATAATCATCGGCGCTTGCATAACAGCACTAACAGGTTTCATTGAAAACACGCCGAGTGGCGTGGTAATCCCAGAAAACAAGTATTATGGATTTCCAATGATTTGGCGAATAAGCGACGTATTTGCTGGCGAAAAATTCTTTTACCTTGAGTTTTTTGTTGACTTTGTTTTCTGGACGGTGATTGTTGCGATTGTAATTTTGCTTACAAAAACTGTAAGGTTACTTTAACATTGGCATTTTGATGCCTTTTTCTTTTGCTATTTTCTTGGCCTTTTCATATCCAGCATCTGCGTGACGCACAATTGCTGTTCCAGGGTCTGTTGTTAAGACTGTTATTATGCGCTTTTCCGCTTCTTTCGTGCCGTCAGCCACCAAGCACATGCCTGCATGTATGCTGTAACCTATGCCCACGCCTCCACCATGGTGAACGCTAACCCATGTAGCGCCGCCTACAGCGTTAATTAAAGCGTTGAGTATTGGCCAGTCTGCTATTGCGTCGCTTCCGTCCATCATGCCTTCTGTTTCTCGGTTTGGTGATGCTACGCTTCCGCCGTCTAGGTGGTCGCGTCCAATCCAAACTGGACCGCTTATTTTGCCGCTTGCAACCATATCATTCATTATTTTGCCGAAGCGAGCTCTCTCGCCAAAACCAAGCCAGCAAACCCTCGCGGGCAAGCCTTGAAATTTGACTTGTTCTTTGGCTTTTCTTATCCACCTGCACAACTCTTTGTTGTAGGCAAAATCCTTCAAAATAACGTCGTCAAGCGCGTAAATGTCTTCGGCGCTGCCGACAAGCGATGTCCAACGGAATGGCCCTTTACCCTCGCAGAACATCGGTCGAATATAGCGTTGGACAAAGCCTGGGTATGCAAAGGCGTTTTTGAAGCCAGCGTTGTATGCTTGTTGGCGTAGGTTGTTGCCGTATTCGAATGTTATGGCACCTTTCTCCATCATTTTGACCATTGTTTCGACTTGTAGGCGCATGCTTTCGCTTGAGCGGCGCAAGTATTCTTGTGGGTTATTCTTCCTAAGTTCGTCTGCCTCCTCTTTTGATAATCCTGCTGGGTAATAGCCGTTTAACGGGTCGTGGGCGGATGTTTGGTCTGTTAAAACGTCTGGTATTACGCCTTTTCGCAGTAGTTCTGNATGCACTTCAGCAGCGTTGCCGAGCAAACCTATACTTCTTGGAAAACCTCCTCTTTTTGCTTCTAAAGCCAGTTTGACTGCCTCGTCCAAGTCGTCTGTCCACATTTCTAAATAGCCATGCCTAAGCCTTCTGTCAATTGCCCTCTTATCGATTTCAACAACTAAAGCGACGCCTTCATTCATTGTGACAGCTAATGGTTGGGCGCCGCCCATCTCGCCTAAACCAGCGGTTAAAACAAGCCTGCCCTTTAAAGAACCACCAAAATGTTCTTTTGCAACGGCGGCAAGCGTTTCATAAGTGCCTTGAAGTATGCCTTGTGTTCCAATGTATGCCCAAGAGCCCGCAGTCATCTGTCCAAACATGATTAAGCCTTTCTGTTCAAGCTCGTAGAAGTAGTCCCAAGTCGCCCATTTCGGCACAAGCATCGCGTTAACAATTAACGCTCTTGGAGCCCACTTGTGAGTTTTGAAGACGGCAACTGGCTTGCCGCTTTGGATAAGCATGGTTTCGTCTGGTTCAAGTTCTGTTAAGGTTTCAACAATTTTTTCGAAGCACTCCCAGTTCCGCGCCGCCCTACCAGTTCCACCATAAACAATAAGCTTTTNAGGGTCTTTCGCCACTTCAGGGTCAACAACGTTAAAAAGCATGCGTAGAATTCCTTCAATCTGCCAGTTCTTGCAATGAAGCTCAGAACCAGTCAAACATTTAACGGGTTTTTTGATTTTCAACATTTCTGTCTCCACCATGCACCAGAATATAAACGTCCATTATAATTTTTACTACACCACCAGGCTTATTAAGAGGGGAATCAGCATACGCTGGGTTAACAAGGAGAAAACTGAATGAAAGGTGAAGGAGCAATAGTCTTCGTGATAGCTTTCCTAATATTCCTAACTGCAACCTTTGCTTACGCTGACCTACCGCCAGGTGGCATGATACGCGATTCTATGGGGATAGATCCCACATTAGAGTGGAATGGATTGGCAGTTAAAACGTTGCTGTCAGCAATTTTTAACGGAATAATCTANGGCGTCATAATATGGTTGATATTCACGTTTGGCAAAAAAGCATGGAAAAAGTAAAAGAGCGCACTGCCTTATTCGGTTTCGCTTGGGAGCACGAGTTCCGCGCTTTTTTCTCTGTCAACAACTAGTCTGCCATTTTTAATGACTTTGTCAACAAGATTCGCCCCAAAACGGTAACCGAGAAACTTGTGGTTGGGCACATCCAAAACAACAACATCAGCCTTTTTACCCACCTCTAAACTGCCAACCTCATGAGCCCTCTTAATGGCATGCGCCGCGTTAATTGTGGCTGCGGTTATGGCTTCTGCTGGAGTTAACCTCAAGAAATAACATGCGAAGGCTACTACTAGCTGCATGTTTTCTATCCAGCAGCTTGGGTTAAAGTCTGTCCCAAGAGCAACTGGAACTCCACTTTCAATCATTTTTCTCGCGTCAGCATGTCTTACACTCATCAAGCTGAAAGATGCTGCGGGCAGAAGAACTGCAATTACACCTTTATTCGCCATTGCTTTAATACCCTCGTCAGACGCAAAAAGCAGATGCTCAGCGGAAACTGCTTCAACCTCTGCCGCGAGTTCCGTGCCGCCGCACATGCTCATTTCGTCAGCGTGAATTTTAGGAGTTAACCCGTAACTTTTTCCCGTTAGTAAAATGCGTTTGCTCTGCTCTAACGTGAAAACGCCTTTCTCACAGAAGACATCACAAAATTCAGCAAGCCTTTTCTCCGCTACGGCGGGAATCATTTCCTCGGCAACGATGTTAACGTAATCTAATGGAGCACTTTTATATTCGGTTGGGATTGCATGNGCGCCCATGAAAGTAGACACAACATCAACGGAATGCAGTTGCTCGAGACGGTTTATGGCTTCCAAAAGTTTCAGTTCATCCTTTGTCGTTAATCCATAACCGCTTTTCGCTTCCACAGTTGTTGTCCCATATTCCAACATGATGTCAAGCGTCTTTAATCCGAAATCGACAATTTTGTCAACACTAGCCCTTCGGGTTTCCCTAACAGTTTTTAATATTCCTCCGCCAGCGCTTAGAATCTCCATGTAATAGGCGCCTTCAACACGCATCTGAAATTCATCTTCTCTTGACCCAGCAAAAACAAGATGTGTATGAGGGTCAACAAAGCCTGGCAAAACAGTTTTTCCATCCGCGCTTATTATTGTTTCAGCCCTAAAGGCTTTTGTTATTTCTGAGGTTTTACCCACAGCTGCTATTCTGCCTTCTTTGATTGCCAAGCCTCCATTATGGATTATTCCTAAATCGCGCATTTGCTTGCCAACGCGGGGCTTTTCGTTTCCTCCAGCAAGTGTAACAAGCTCGTTGGCGTTCACTATTAGCAAATCAACTTTTTCTCTTGCTCGGGTTTTGATGCTCTTACTCAAAGGCACCGCCTTTCTCCATAGCTTTGTAAACAGCCATCTCTAAAACTCTATCTTCGGACAAATTGTCAATTTTCAAGTAGTACGCGGCGACATCAATAATCGCCTTCAAAGGCGCCATGCCGCAAAATTCTGCCCCTACTATAGGGACATTATAGCGTTCACATTCAATCTTAATCATTTCAAAAACGCGGTAAAGAGGAGTTTTCTCAAAATCGGATATGCTCATCCCAATCTGCGTAATGTTTTTTTCTGGGATGTAGGCGGCCATAGCCTTAACGGTTGAAAAACCTCCTTTTTTCGCGTGTAAAGCCTTAGCAATTTTTTTTGCGACGCTTAAATCTGAAGTGCCAATGTTAACGTTAAACCCAGCCATAACCTTCCTCGCACCAGTAATCGTAGCGCCAGCCGTTGGATGGGGCGCTGCTGGACCAAAATCTGGTTTCCGCTCGGGTTTGACGATCATTTCGGCAAGTCTTTCATATTCGCCTTCGCGAATCCAATCTAAATCCTTTCTTTCTGGGCTTGTTGCAGCTTCGCCATAAAGGTAAACGGGTACATTACATTTGTTGGCTAGTGTTTCGCCGAATTCCTTTGCGAGTTGGACACACTCTTCCATTGTGGCGTTTCTTATTGGTATGAATGGAACAACGTCCACAGCTCCTATTCGCGGATGCTGTCCCTTATGCTTACGCATGTCAATAAGCTCTATTGCCTTAAAAGAGGCTTTTAGGGCGGCTTCAAGCACAGATTTTTTGTCGCCGACAAAAGAGACCACAAGCCGATTATAATAGTCGTCAAACGTGTAGTCCAAAAGAAAGGCGTTGCTGGTATTCCTAACTTCATTGATTATCGACTCAACAACTTTTGTGTCAGATGTGCTGAAGTTCGGCACGCATTCTATTACGCAAACCATTTCTAAACTCTCCTCCTAATCGTAAACGCTACAGATGTGGAGGATATGATAAGTGTATTTCGGAGAAAGAAAACATTTTCCTCTATACTTTTAAGACTAACGTCTTCATGTGTCCCGAAAATTATATATCGCCTATTATAAGAAACTTACGTTCTAAGGTGATTTAATGAAAAAATCATATGTGGCAATAGTAATCTCACTGGCAATGATATTGTGCATTTCCTTTGTTGCGCCAGCAAGCGCAGGCATAGTTGGCTCCCCAACATGGATAAAACCAGTGTGGAAAAACAGGTCCGACGCATTTCTGGGTAGCGTCGACATAGCATACATTGAAAACACAACATGGATATTTAACGTTTGGGTTAGGAACACCGTAACTAACACAACTGGGCATCCGATGGACATAACCGTTAAAAACATTGCCGTTTGGTTTGACTGGAACAAATTCTACAACACAACAACAAACGTTTTAATCAAATACAATGACGAATACTTGTTCACCATTAACGGCACAACAGAGTCGACGACAACTGCTTCGAACCTCTTCACTCACAGATACCGAATCTACATAGAATATGAGTACACGACTGTAAGCGGGGGTACGCCGGCAACCGTAAAAGGCTCGTGGACATATGATGGTGACCGATTCGCGATTCTCACGCAGCAACAGTATAACGCTGCGCAAGCTTCATGGGAATACTCACTCCTAAAGAGCACTGTAAGCACTTATGTTGACGATTATGCTGAATCCTACAGCCTTTATATTCAAGCAGAAACAGAGTCAAACACAGCACAATACTATTACACGCAGGGCGAGTTTAACGCCTCATTACAGCACTATCAAACGGCAATAAACTTGATAAATCAAGCATGGACAGTTTACATAGGCATCAAAGCGGAATACGACCAAAACAAATTGAACAAAGATAAGGCTGAGGCTGACGCACTTCAAGCAGAAGCAAACGCAATAAACGCAAATGCCACAGCAAGAGTGATTGAAGCAAACGCGCTTGCACAAGCCATGGTCATAAACGCCGTGGCGCTTGCAATCTTCGGTTTGGGCTTCATGTTCTTTGGCATTGCAGCAATCGTTTACGCGTGGAGAAAACCAAAAGCACAAGCACAATCATAAACTAGACTTTTAAATCCCAAATTTTTTATTTTTGAAATTTTCTCAAACAGAACAGACTAAAATGCTTAGGAGAAAAATGGCTTGAACTTGGAATTTGAAGTTCCAACATGGAATCTAGTATACAAAATGCTACTAAACTTGGCAGAAAAAATAAGAAAAGACGGGTTCAAGCCAGACGTAATTGTGGGGGTATCGCGTGGGGGTTGGCCGCCAGCCAGAGTTCTATCAGACTTGCTGGATAATCCAAACATCGCAAACGTAAGAGCAGAGTTCTATTTGGGTGTGGCTGAAACGAAGGGCGAGCCTGTTTTGACGCAGCCCGTTTCCGTGGATGTGGCGGGAAAAAGGGTGCTTGTTGTTGATGAAATTGCGGATACGGGTAAAAGTTTGAAGGCTGTTAAGGAACATTTGATGGCGAGTGGCGCGGTGGATGTTAAGATTGCCACGGTGTATTATAAGCCTTGGAGCATAGTGAAACCAGACTATTATGAGAGGGAAACGCGGCGCTGGGTTGTCTTTCCATGGGAAACAAAGGAGACAGTCAATAAGATTGTCAAGAAATGCAAGGAAACGGGAAAGCCTATAGAAGGCGAAGTTGCAAAGCTTATCGCGGCGGGAGCGCCGAAGCGCCTTGTCAAAAAGTTTTTGAAGGAAGCGCTTAGGGAAGAAAAATGTTAAAAAGCATAGAAGAATTCGGAAAATACGTCTTGATTGCTGGTTTGAAAGACATAAAGATTAAGGATGCAGAAAAGTTTCTAAAAAGATTCAGCAGAGAAAGCCTCGGCGTGGAAATTCAGTTTTTTGATGCTCATTTTGTTGCTGGTTGGCAGCACATTTACTTTGCAGTTTTAAATGCCTTAACAGCCTTCAAAAACAAGCGGAACATTTCTAAAAGCTTGGCTATGGAAACATTGTTGTACGCTTCAGCGCAACGCCAAATAAAAAAGGCGTTGGAAACTCTTGGAATTAAACCTAAAACAACTGAAGTAGCGCTGGCAATTATAGACGAAAAACCAGAAACATTAAAGTCTGCATTAAACATGGTTATACGCTTTGCCAAAGCAAAAAGAGACGACAAAGTTCTCGCGTTAACGAAAGAAAAAATCGAGGACATCCGAAAAATCTTTGAAATTTCAGACCTAGAGCTTCAAGCAGTTATGGAGAAGGATGATTTGAAGATGGCTTTATCGGACATTGTGATAGAGCGCATGGCGCTTTTGGCAACACAAGTTTAGCTTTTTTATAAAACCTTCTCTTTGATGACGGCTAAAATGTCATCTGGCTTTATTACAGATATTCCAGTCAAGCCTCCAACAACTTCAACCAAAAGTATTTTGTCAGGCTTGTTCAAGTCCACTTTCCGTTCAATGTTAGCCGCAGCTGCTTCAATAATGTCTCGCGTTGAAGTTTCTGTAAAACGCTTTTCCACGGTAACGCGGAAAGTTTCGTTCTCGCTTATTTTTGAGCTTAACTCTGTGGCTGTCCTTTGGATTTCGCCGAGGTCTGTGCGGACAACCTTTTCAATTGGAATAACCCTAAGCGTGTAACGAAACTCGTATGGGCGTTCACGCAATATTTTGCGCAGCTTTTCCACAGCCTCAAACGGATTTAAAATGGTTTTTACTGCAACCAAACCAGCAACACCAGTTTTATCAATAATCGGCGCAGAATCACCTATTTCGCCGAGAAGATACCAAAGTTCAGAACAACACTCATCCTCATTGCCTCTTGAAGTCGTGACCAAAAGGTTAAAGTCCCGAATCATAAAACCGCCTCAAATATAAGTCAAAACACAGTTTTATTATGATTTTCGCTGTTTAAAAAGGGTCAGTGCAGGTTAGTGGCCTTTTCACAGCTTGTGGCTCTTAGCCGTCGCCTCACATCATCCCAAAAGATAAATGTTCGTTGCAGAGATTTATCTGTTTTGAATTTGTTAGACGTTAACCTTAAATCTGTGGGACGCAATTGCACTTGTTCTAAAAAGTGAAGGGAGGATGGACGCGCATTGAAAGCATCCAAACCCGTAATTGTTGTTCATGGTGGCGCTGGAACTTGGCATCCTGAACGCAGCCAGTCTGGACTTGAAGGCGTTAAGCGTGCAGCTAAAACTGGTTTTGACATTTTGGATGATGGCGGGAGCGCTGTTGACAGCGTGGTTGAGGCTGTTGCTGTTTTGGAGGATGACGGTTCATTCAATGCTGGTTACGGTTCAAGCTTGAACATTGAACGAGAAATTGAGATGGAAGCTTCTGTCATGGATGGAAAAACACTGGGCGCTGGTGCCGCTGGACTTTTGAGGGACGTTAGGAACCCTGTTCGCTTGGCAAGGATAGTTATGGAGAAAACAGACCACGTTTTTGTTGTCGGCAAAGGCGCTGAAATGCTTGCGAAAGCCTACAATCTTGAAAGGAGAAACCCGTTAACGGAGCTTAGACTGAAATATTATGAGGCGTACAAGAAAACTTTGCTTGAAGGAAAATACGAGTTGCCAAAGCTCCATGAGCTTGTAAAGAGTTTTCCAGAAATGTTTAAACTTGAAACCGTTGGAGCTGTAGCCCTAGACAAGAACGGCAACGTTGCAGCCGCAACCTCAACTGGAGGCTTTCCACTTAAGCTTCCTGGAAGGATTGGGGACTCGCCTTCAATTGGATGTGGCACGTACGCGGACAACCGTTCCGGAGCTTGTTCAGCNACTGGTGTAGGTGAAGTAGCGATAAGGCTTGTTCTTGCGAAAACCGTATGCAACTACATTGAGAGTGGCAAGACTGCGCAGGAGGCTGTTGAAACTGCCATAAAACTTGTCAATACGAGGATAACTGGCGTTTACAATCATATGGGTTTAATTGCTGTTGACGCTCACGGCAGGTTTGGCGCTGCGCATAATTCTCCGAATCTATGTTGGGCTTATGCCACTATGGAAACTCGTGAGCCNGTGGCTTCGCTAACTGCGAAAATAGTTAAAGAAAGTTTGTAGGCTGCATGTGAAAACTCTTTTTTGACGATGCGTTTATCGACAGTTGCCGAAGAAAAATGCTTAAAATGTTGTTGNGGTGCTTCACTACGCACCGACAAAAGTTTNGGAGGTGAAAAGGGAATGCGCGAGGAAGAGGAAGACTGGGAAGAAGAAGAGTGGGAAGAAGAGGAAGAGTGGGAAGAGGAAGAATGGTAAGCTTTTAAGCTTACAGTTTCAAACAGTTTTGCTTTTTCTTTAATTAAACTTCATTTTGATTTTGGCTGTTTTTGGGGCACATATTTATAACCAACAAGTGGTTTCCTTCAATTTCGAGTCTACAATGACGCGAGTAGCAGTGTTAGATGCAGACAAATGTAAGCCAAAACGTTGCGGTAGACTATGCCATCGCTTCTGCCCAATTGTTAGAAGCCGCATAGAAGCCATAAAATTCGAAAACGAAAAGCCAGTGATTGTGGAGTCGCTCTGCACTGGATGCGGAATATGCGTAAAAAAATGTCCATTTAAGGCTATATCAATAGTTAACCTTCCAGACGAGTTAGAGAAGGATTGCAGCCACCGCTTCGGAGAAAACACATTCAAACTTTACAGGCTGCCAACACCTTCTGAGGGCGTGGTTTTGGGACTGCTTGGACAGAACGGAATCGGCAAGACAACGACTCTAAAAATTCTTTCTGGCGAGGTGAAGCTAAACCTTGGGAGATATGCGGAATCGCCGAGTTGGGAGGAAATAATCAAGCATTTTAGGGGTTCAACACTTCAAGATTATTTTGCGAAGATGGCTGATGGAAAGCTTAAGGTTGTGCATAAGCCGCAGTATGTGGATAAAATTCCGAAGGCTGTTTCTGGCAACGTTGGAGAACTCCTAGAAAAGGTGGATGAAAGGGGGAGGATGGCAAAATTAGCTGAACAGCTTGAGCTTAAACCGCTTTGGAACCGTCAACTTGAAGTTTTAAGCGGAGGCGAACTCCAGCGGGTTGCGGTTGCCGCAGCAATCTGTCGAGAGGCAGACGTTTACCTTTTTGACGAACCCTCAAGCTACTTGGATGTGAAGCAGAGGCTTGAAGTTGCAAAAGCCATAAGAAGCCTAAAAGATGATGGGAAAACGATAATTGTTGCGGAACACGACCTCGCCGTAATAGATTACCTTTCAGACCAAATATGCATCTTTTACGGAGAACCGGGTGTTTATGGAGTGGTCTCAAACGTCCACGGCGTGAGGGTGGGCATAAACATTTACTTGCAGGGTTATATTCCAGACGAGAATGTTCGCTTCAGAAAAGAGTCGATAATTTTCCATGAGAAGCCGCCGACTGTAAGTTTTGGCGCTGGCGAAACAATGCTGAAATGGGATAAAATCGAAAAAACTTACCAGGGGTTTAAGCTTGTCGCCAACGCTGGCGAAGCGAAACGCGGAGAAATAGTCGGAATTCTGGGACCTAACGGCATAGGCAAGACAACATTCGTCAAGATTCTTGCTGGAGTCGAAGAGGCGGATGATGGCAAAAAATTGGGCGNGCTTAAAGTAAGCTACAAACCACAGTACATATCCGCCGAGTACGAGGGAACAGTTCNNGAACTGCTAATGAGCGTAGCAAAGGAGAACTTCACCTCAAGCTGGTACAGAACAGAAATAATTAACCCCTTAAAACTGGATTTTCTCTTCGACAGAAAAGTCAACGAACTAAGCGGTGGCGAACTGCAGAAAGTAGCCATCGCCACATGCCTGTCAAGGCAAGCGGAGCTTTATCTTCTCGACGAGCCAAGCGCATACTTGGATGTTGAAGAAAGGCTGAACATGGCTAGGGCTGTCCGAAGAGTCATTGAAAACTACAACGCAACAGCCTTCGTAGTCGANCACGATGTAGTGGCTCAAGACTTCATCGCAGACCGCCTCATGGTTTTCACTGGAGAACCAGGAGTCAAAGGCTTTGCAAACTCGCCGACAACCCTAAGGGATGGAATGAACATGTTCTTGAAAGAAATGGGCGTCACTTTTCGAAGAGACCCATTGACTAAGAGACCTAGGGTTAATAAGGAAGGTTCAAAGCTTGACAAGTTTCAAAAGGAGATTGGAGAATACTATTACATTCGTTCATTGGAAAAGGAGTGATGATTTCATGGCTAATGTTAGAAAAGAGGAAAAAATGCTTTTAGAGGCTGCTGCAAAAGCGCTTTACAACGCGTATGTACTTTGGGGTTTTAGGGTTGGCGCCGCCGTGATTGGCGAAGACGACAAAATTTATGATGGATGCAATGTTGAGAGTTGGATTTCCGGGCTTGGCATATGCGCTGAAAGATGCGCCGTCAACCACGCTGTCCTTCATGGAAACAGAAGGATTAAGGCGGTGGCACTAGTTATGGAAAAAGAAAACAGCGAAGACCCAAAGCCATGTGGCGCTTGTTTACAGTACATTTCAGATTTTGCCGAAAAATCCAAAATTAAAATTGTTACAGCAAAAGTGGAAAACGGAGAAGTCTTGTTTGAAACTGTTAAAGTAAAGACCCTCGAGGATTTGCTGCCTTCTCCCTTTAGAAGATAGGTGAGAAACGCCATTTGCGCGTAGTTAAATTAAAGTGTGGGCAAAACATTATCCTAGAAAAGCAATAGAAACGCGTTGGTGAAGCTCAACGTGGCTCAAGTAACCTTCGAAGAAATCAGCGCTTCAGACTTCTTCTATCGAAACAGAGACATAGCGGGCTTCACAAACCCGTCAAGAGCCATATTCGCAGCAATAAGAGAACTCGTCGAAAACTCGCTTGACGCTGCCGAGAGCATAAAAGTGCCACCAGACATTTATGTGCGACTCTCTTTTGAAGGCGAAGCAAGCAAAGAAACCCAAATCTACAAATTACGAGTGGAAGACAACGGCACTGGTGTTCCGCCGAGGCACATACCATCAGCCTTTGGACAAGTGCTTTTCGGCTCAAAATACAAGCTGAAACAGCAGAGAGGAACATTCGGCTTAGGCGGAAAAATGGCAATACTGTATGGACAGATTACCACGCACCAGCCAGCCTGCATAGTATCAAGCACTGGCATGTCCAGAATTTATATGTATAAGCTCATGATTGACATTCAACGTAACCGCCCCATAATAGTCGATAGGAAAGTGTTTTTGAACAAAGAAGGATGGCGGGGCACAATAGTCGAATTTTGCCTCGAAGGCGACTACTTGAGGGCTATGCCCAAAATTTTGGATTATTTCAAACAGACAGCACTTGTTAATCCATATGCGAACCTAACCTTCGTAGACCCGAAGGGAAGACTGTACAAGTTCACAAGAGTTACAAAGGAAATGCCTGAACCCCCAAAAGAAACNTTGCCACACCCATATGGCGTTGANGTGGAGCTTCTTCANAGACTCATACATGTTACGCCTCACAAGAACATGCTTGACTTTTTGAAAAACCATTTCCACAGGGTTGGAGAAATAACCGCGCAAAAGTTTCTTGAGTTCAGCAATATAAGCCCATCCAAGAACCCAAAGAAACTTTCGCACGAAGAAATAGTTAGGCTAATGCAGATGCTCAAGAAGTTTAAGGATTTCCTCCCGCCAGATGCAAGTTGCCTTTCACCATTGGGCGAAGAACTGTTGAAAATGGGAATATTGAAGGAGCTGAAACCCGAGTTTGTGGCTGTGCACCAGCGTAAGCCAGCAACATATGCTGGACATCCATTCATAGTTGAGGTTGGCATCGCTTATGGCGGAGAAATCCCAAAGAAGGGAAACTTCATAATTTACCGTTTCGCAAACCGCATTCCACTGCTTTACGACGAGGCAAGCGACGTTTCAGTCAAAGTGATTAACGCCATGAACTGGCGCAGATACAAGGTTACACCTGACATGCCAATCGCCATACTTGTGCACATATGCAGCACAAAAGTGCCATACAAGACTGTTGGGAAAGAGTTTATCGCCGACCGACCAGAAGTGCGGAGGGAAGTTGCAAACGGACTGCGCGAGGTTGCCCGTCAGCTTCAGCATTTCCTAACAAAGCGGGAGCATGTGGATAGGCAGAANAAACGCTTGGGAGTCTTCAGCAAATACCTTCCNAAAATAGCCCAGTTTTCAGCCAAGNTGGCTGGTAAGGATANGCTCCCAGACATTGAAAAGCTTTTAAGGAGTGTGGAAAAGTTTGGAGCAGAAGAANTTTAAGAGCAGCATAATGGAGAANAGAAAAGAAGTTTTNNCAAGCTTGCAGAATTTTGGTTTAANNATATACAATCAGATGGATAGTGGACATTTTCCAACGGTGGATATGCCGAGCCGCTCAATAGAAAACATTTATTATGACCCGAATTTGAGGCAGTTCGTTTTGGGCGATAGGCGCATACGAAGAAGCACACGCAACATCCGCCACATAAAACCATTCACGCAGTTGGTCTGGGCGGCAGCCTTCTCACACGAGCTAACGTCACAGAGGAAAACCTCAACCTTGAGGGACGTTTACTATTCCGCACAAGCCTACGAAATGACGTTCACAGACCAGCAGGAGTCAAACAACATAATAACCGACCTAGAAACAGTCCTAGGATTTTCAAGGGAAGACTTCAACATTTTCCCAGAAGAGCGCTCAGCAGTTTTCGGAGACCTAACAATAGAATACACTGTGCCAGGCTATGAGGGAAGAACCCTAAACTTAACATCGCATCCAGACGGTGTTCTAATTGGACCAGCCTTGACTTCAGCCGAATTTGTTAAAACAACGGCAGACAAGGTTATTGCCATAGAGAAAGGCGGTTTGTTCACGCGTTTCATAGAGGAGAACGTGCACAAGAAGTTTAACGCCATACTTGTTTTGACTGCTGGTCAGGCGCCGAGGGCTACAAGGCATTTCATTAGGCGATTAAACAACGAGCTCAAGCTTCCAGTCTACATTTTCACGGACGGCGACCCATGGGGAATGCACATTGCAATGGTCATAATTTCTGGTTCTGCAAACGCCGCGCACTTACGCGAGTTGAACACGCCNGACGCNAAGTGGAGCGGAGTATGGGCGACTGACATTGTTAATTACAAGTTGCCAACAGACCCGTTGGATGACGTGGACATGAAGAGGCTTTACGAGTTGCAGAGGGACCCACGCTATAAGGACCCGCTGTGGCAGAGGGAAATCAAAACTTTCATGAAGATTAAGAGGAAGGCGGAGCAGGAGGCTTTCAGCAGATACGGCTTAACATACATCGTTGACGAGTATTTGCCGGCGAAACTTGAAGAGACACGATAGGCGAAAAGGGAAATTTAAAATAACCGTTCACGTTTATGATGTAAAACATTTGGCGAAATGGTGGTCTGCTATGAGTGAAGAAGGCGGCGGTTTCGGCTTAAAGTTGGCTGAAAAGTTTTTCGGAGTGCTGTTGCTCATTGTGGGTGCGCTCACAAGTTATTACACGTTCACGAGCATATCAAGTTTGGGAGGTTACACGTGGCTTTTCGGTTTCTTATCAGTATTCATACTTGCCTTGGGACTGTTTTTGATGACTGCCAAGACAGAGTAAGGCTTTAAGCGTTAAGCGGCTATTCCCTTTTCTCCACGACAATTTTACATTTCGTGACTAGTGCCGCTATTACGCCTAGGGCTGCAAGCCAAGGAGCCAAAACAGCGCCAATAACGCCAACTGTTGCGGGTATCTCCAAAAGCACGTTTCCCTTCTCGTCTTTAACTATTATTCTTGTGATGTTTCCTTCATGTAAGAGTTGCTTGACTCTTTCGATTAGGTCGTCTGCGGAAACAGAGAATTCTTCTCTTGTAATTTTGGCGACTGGGGCGCCGCAGGCATAGCAGAATTTGTCTTCATCTTTCAGTTTCGCTCCACATTTTGAGCAGTATGGCAAACTTTTCACCAAAAGTCTAGTGGAGCGCATGTGCTTAAAAGTGTTTATTAGGGTATTGCTGCATTATTTTTGAAGAGCATCATGCGAATGGAGTGTTTGCCATGTCTATTCGTCAGCCAATTGTTTGCGTTCTCGGTCACGTGGATACTGGAAAGACTTTGCTTTTAGATAAGATTCGCAAGACAAGCGTTCAGGCTAGGGAAGTTGGCGGAATAACGCAGCATATTGGCGCTAGTTTCTTTCCAGTTGACACGCTTAAGCAACTTGTCGGTCCTTTGTTGTCGATGGTTAAGGGTGAAATTGAGATTCCTGGGCTACTTGTTATTGACACGCCTGGGCATGAAGCTTTTACGAATTTGCGTAAGCGTGGTGGAAGCGTAGCCGACATCGCCATTCTCGTTATTGATGTTTTGCGTGGTTTTGAAGCGCAGACTTACGAGTGTCTTGAGATTTTGAAGGCGCGTAAGACGCCTTTTCTTGTTGCCGCTAACAAGATTGACCGTATTCCAGGGTGGAAGTCGCTTCCAGACATGCCTTTCATGAAGGCTTATCAGATGCAGGACCCTTATGTGCGTGAGGATTTAGATAATAGGCTTTACGACATTATTGGGGTTTTTTCGCGTTTGGGCTTTAGGTCGGACCGTTTTGACCACATAAAGGATTTCACGAAGACCGTGGCTATTGTGCCTACAAGCGCCAAGACTGGTGAGGGCATAACCGAACTTCTAATGGTTCTTGTGGGTTTGACGCAGCAGTACTTGAAGAAGCGCTTGCAAACAACTGAGGGCCCAGCTAAAGGCACGGTTTTGGAGGTTAAAGAGGAACCTGGTCTAGGTTTGACTCTTAACACGATTATTTATGATGGCACTTTGCGCAGAGATGATTTGATTGTTGTTGGTGGTAAGGAAAAGCCTATCGTGACTCGGATTAGGGCAATTTTGGTGCCAAAGCCTTTGGATGAGATTAGGGATCCGCGTGACCGTTTTTCTTCGGTTGATTCTGTTTCTGCCGCTGCTGGTGTCAAGATTGTTGCGCCTGATTTAGAGGGCGCATTGGCGGGTGCGCCTTTATATGCTGTTGGTGCTGGCGAAAGCGTTGACGATTATGTTAGGGCTGTTTCTGAGGAGATTGAGCGTATAAGGATTGCCACCGACGTGGATGGTGTGATTTT
>JGI24721J44947_10005566_pt1 | contig 17214 bp, 17 predicted proteins | sample YelNatPaOPGAMG01_FD_44947 | JGI IMG/M metagenome (IMG submission 44947)
AGCTTGGAAAGCACAATGACTGGATGGACAGGCATGCTGAGGCTGGGACAGGCCCATTCATAGTAAAATCATGGGAGCCAGGGGTTATAACAATGGTGGCAAATCCGAACTACTGGGGAGGGCCGAAGGGAGATATAAAGCCCAAGATAAAGACTGTGATAATAAAGAAAGTTGATGATGCGAACACAAGGCTTCTTGACCTGCTTAAGGGAGATGCTGACATTGTTTTTGTTCCTGTTACACACATAGATCAGCTTATAGACATAAACAAGTGGCTGAATGAGGGGAAGATAGTCGTGAAGCCGGATGTAGCTGACAAAGTGGCAGTATTGGGACCATTCGAGACCTTTGATATAAACTTCATAGGGCTCAACCAGAAGATATACGATGAGACTACGAAGAAACCTGTTGATTTCCAGCCTTTCAAGGACATAAGAGTTAGGCAGGCATTTGCATACGCCTTTGACTATAAGACATATATGAGAGAGGTTGTGAAGAACTTCGCAATACAGCCAAATGGTCCTATACCTAAAGGGATGTTCGGATATGATCCATCTATACCTGTCTACGAATACAACCTCACAAAGGCAAAGGAACTTCTGCTTGCAGCTGGAAAGGATCTGGGCTTCAGTCCGGATAATCCAAAGACTCTGACGATATACTACAACTCCGGCAACCTTGCAAGAGAAAAAGGTGCCCTGCTCTTAGCGAGTGCAATAAATAGTCTGCATGTAGGCTTAATAATACAGGTAGTTCCTCTGGACTGGCCTGCATTTCTAGCAAAGATGAGGGCAAAGGCCTTGCCTATATTCTTCCTCGGATGGGCTCCTGATTATATAGATCCAGATGACTATGTTGTGCCCTTCTGCCATGGAGAGAAGGAACATTCCCGATAAGAATAGGATTTAACGATCCCGAGCTCAACAAACTGCTGATGAGCAGGCGAGAACATTAGATCCTCAGAAGAGAAAGGAGATCCTCAGGCAGATAACACTGAAGGTAGATGAACAATATGTGTACATATGGCTCACGCAGCCGACAGCTTACCAAGTTCAGAGGACATGGGTCAAGGGATGGTTCTACAATCCGGCCTTCCCAGGAAACTACTTNGCAACTCTCTCCAAGGGGTGACCTCCCTCTTTTTCTTTTTTTAGGGTGATTTTTTGAAGCTATACGAGTATGCCATTAGAAGAACGCTTCTGTTGGTACCTGTTTTGATAGGGGTCACAATACTCACTTTCTACCTCTCAAGGATAGTTTTGAATCCATTAGGAGCATATGTGACGGAGAGAACTCCTCCCGAGCTCATACCTGCTATAGAAAAGAAGCTTGGGCTTGACAAGCCTTTTTATGTGCAGTATGCCTACTATCTCAGGGATCTCGTTACAATGGACTGGGGCTGGTCTAAAGTCGCCCATATGCCAGTTCTCGAGGCNTTGATGTACAGATTCCCTGCCACAGTGGAGCTCGCTGTCACGGCATTCCTCATCACAATAGCCTTAGGTATTCCATTGGGCATACTGAGTGCTTTGAAGAACAACACGCTCATAGACCATATAATAAGGATAATAGCGTTGACCGGCATATCTATACCAGTTTTCTGGCTCGGTTTGACGCTCCAGTACACCTTCTCCTACTGGCTCAAGACAAATGGGCTTCCTAGCCTCCCATCAAGTGGAAGAGTTGATCCAGTACTTCTTCAAGCACATCCAGTTAACAGGATAACCGGTCTCATGATACTGGATTCCCTCATTCAGGGGAACTTTATAGTTGCCTTGGATGCAATTTCCCACATAATACTGCCCTCTATAACGCTTGCATTTCTCGACATAGGGACTATAACAAGAGTTGTCAGATCGAGCATGCTCGAAGTTCTCAGGCAGGACTATATAACAACAGCTAGAGCTTATGGATTACCAAGGAGAATAGTAATATATAAATATGCACTCAAGAATGCGATGATACCNGTGGCAACGATAAGCGGCCTCATGTTCGGAGGCCTGCTGGGAGGTGCTGTGATAACTGAAACAATATTTGCATTCCCCGGAATGGGTCAGCTTACCGTGATGGCGATAACATTTAACGACTCAAACACTATATTGGCCTTTACTGTCTTGGCATGCTTCATATACGTGTTTGTGAATCTCGCTGTCGATATAATTTATGCCTGGCTTGACCCTAGGATAAAATACTGAGGGTGATTTAATGAGCAGAAGAACTGGAAGGGAACTCTTTTTGATGGATGTGAGGTATTCTCTGTGGCTTATCAGCAGAAACAAGCTTGTTGTATCGGGATTTGTTCTAGTGGCTTTCTTCATCTTTCTAGCTATCTTTGGCCCGTTAATAGTTAATCCTGAAATAGCACAAAGAGTAGATTATCCGAATCAGCTGAAGCCGCCTTCTTGGCAGCATCCCTTTGGAACCGATGACATAGGAAGAGACCTGCTCTCCCTGATAATACTGGGAGCTAGATACGATCTAATGATAGCTATTGTCGTCATAGCTTCTTCTCTGCTGATAGGAATAGTGCTCGGCTCGATATCCGGCTACTTTGGCGGTGTGATAGATGAGGCAATGATGAGAATTACAGACATATTTCTCGCATTTCCGGGCCTTATTCTGGCAATGGCTATAGCAACAGTGCTAGGAAGATCATTCACAAACTTGATGCTTGCCCTTATAGTTGTTTGGTGGTCCGGTTATGCTAGAATAATGAGAGGACAGGTCATAGCTGAAAGGGAGAAGCCATATGTAGCAGCAGCAAAGATACTCAGTATACCAAATTATAGAATAATATTCAGACATATACTTCCAAATGCGATATATCCGATGTTAGTGGTTGCCACAATGGACATAGGAGGAGCTATGCTGACAGCAGCAGGACTGAGCTTCATAGGGCTGGGTCCATCCCCCTTTGAGCCGGAATGGGGTCAGCTCTGCAGCAGAGGAGCTACATATCTGTTTCAAGCTCCTTGGATAATGTTCTTCCCCGGTATAACGATACTCTTCGCAAGCTTGGGCTTCAATTTGGTAGGAGATGGCTTAAGGGACGTTTTAGATCCCAGGTTGAGGAGGTGATAAATTGCTTCTGAAGGTCGAGGATCTAAGGGTGGAGTTCCACACATACAGGGGCACTGTGCATGCGCTTAATGGAGTCACCTTTGACCTCGATAAAGGGGAAGTCCTCGGGTTGGCTGGAGAGACTGGCAGCGGGAAATCTGTGACAGCTCTCTCAATACAGAGGCTTCTTCCGCCAAATGCAAGAATAGTATCAGGTAAAATAATATTTGACGGGATAGATTTAGTTAAACTGAGCGAGGAGGAGATGGAGAAGATAAGGGGAAGAAGGATGGCAGCAGTCTTTCAGGATCCTCACACATATCTGAATCCCGTCTTCAAGATAGGGAGGCAGTTTGTCGACATACTGAAGCAGCATGATCCTGATGTGATAAATAGTGACAAGAAGGAGAAAGTAGCTAGAGAGAAGGCAATTCAGATGCTCAAAGAGGTGAAGATGCCTGCTCCTGAGAGAGTTATGGAGATGTACCCTCATGAGCTAAGCGGGGGAATGAAGCAAAGAGTGCTCCTTGCCATGGCATATTCCTTAAAACCTGATCTTATAATAGCTGATGAGGCTACGACTGCCCTAGATGTGACAATACAGGCTCAGGTGCTTGAGATAATGAAGGAGCTTCAGAAAAAGAGCAATATATCTATAATATTAATAACNCATGATCTGGGAATAATAGCTGAGAACTGCAATAGGGTTGCGGTGATGTATGCCGGCAGAGTAGTCGAGTTCGGCCGTGTTACAAAGGTTCTGGTCGATCCGAAACATCCCTACACACAGGGCTTGATAAGAGCTCTGCCCAGAACAGATAAGGAGGTCAAGCCAATTAGCATACCTGGAACAGTTCCGGATCTCGTAAATCCTCCCTCAGGATGTCCGTTTCATCCGAGGTGCCAGTATGCAATGGACATATGCAAGGAAAAAGTCCCAGAATACAGGGAGATAGATGGAGTAAGAGTTGCATGCTTTCTATATGGGAGGTGATTTTATGGAGGTTCTCAGAGTGGAAAATCTGGCAAAGCACTTTCCGATACTTGGAGGAGTTCTTCAGAGGACAGTTGGCTATGTGTATGCTGTAAACGATGTCTCCTTCAAAGTTGAGGAGGGTGAAACCCATGGGCTCGTCGGGGAATCGGGAAGCGGAAAGACAACTGTTGGCAGGATGATAGTCAGGTTAATAGATCCTACTTCAGGTAAAATAATATTTGACGGAGAAGATGTCACAAAAATTAAAGGAAATAAGCTGAAGGAGTACAGAAGGAAGGTTCAGATGGTCTTTCAGGATCCATATGCATCGATGAACCCGAGGATGACTGTGAAGGACATGCTTTTTGAGGTTATGAAAATTCATGGTATCAGCAGGGGAAGCGAGTATGAAAGGGCAGTTGAGCTAATGGAAAGAGTGGGAATGAGCGAGGAACATCTTTACAGATATCCTCATGAGCTGAGCGGGGGACAGAGGCAGAGAGTTGTTATAGCAAGGGCTTTGAGCGTGAATCCAAAGTTCATTGTGCTAGATGAGCCTACTGCATCCCTTGATGTATCTGTTCAGGCCCAAGTTCTGGATCTCCTGAAAGAGCTGCAGGACAAATATAGATACTCCTATCTCCTGATAACTCATAACCTTTCTATAATAAAATATATAAGTAGGAGGACAACTGTGATTTACAGAGGATGCTGGGTGGAGACAGCCGAGACTCAAGATCTGTTCTCAGACATGCAGCACCCATATACCCAAGCTCTCATATCAGCAGTTCCAATTCCAGATCCCACTGTAAAGAGAAATAAGATAATATTGAAGGGAGAGCCTCCGAATCCAGTTGAACCCGTCAAGGGGTGTCCCTTCTCCGATAGNTGTCCCTATGTGATGGACATATGTAGAGAAAAGGTTCCTCCAACAACAGACGTGGGAAAAGGACACTTGGTGAGATGTTGGCTGAAGAAGTAAANGCTGATTACAAGGACTTCATAGCTCTAACTATTGCAATGCTTAGGATNCTGCTTCCTGCNATTTTAATAATAATTTTTGCTCTCATTCTGGCAGCTGTTCTCATCAGGTACTCCGGATACTGGCATGGCTATACAGGTCCCTAAAAGCATGATATTGCCAAAATTNAAGAATCNGAGGTGAAAGAAGCCGATGAGGACATTTCTCCTTAATTCTAATTAAATNATATTTCTACTAGGTAATTTTAATAGAATTATTTAAATAAAACAAATGGGAGAAATAAGCTGGAGGAAGAGAGAAAGAATATATTTTCTGAACGAACTGCTAGGCAATGTCAGTCAGCTGGTCGATATTGGAAGCTCTGAGAAAGAACCCTGAATTAATAAGAGAGAGCTTGAGAAAGAGGGGAATGAATCAGGATCTGCTGGAAAAGGCAATAGAGCTTGATTTATCTTGGAGAAAGGTTCTTACNGANACAAANANGATAAGAGAAAGCAGAAACAGGATAAACAAGCAGATACCTCTTGTATCAGGTGAGGAAAGGAGNAAACTGCTGGATGAATCGAAAAAGCTTGCTGAGGAGCAGAAAAAACTTGAGGAAGAATTGGAGGAATTGGAGAGAAAAAGGAATGAGATTTTAATGGAGATGCCAAATCTGGTCCACGAAAGCGTCCCTGAAGGGCCTGATGAAAGGTATAATGTTCCAATAAGGTACTGGGGGGTTCCAAAAGTCCCGAGGGAAAAACTGGATCAGTTCATCGAGGAGACGGGAGGGAAAATAGATCATGTTGTTGTGGACTGGGAGATAAGAGGACATGCTGATGAGCTGGAGGAATTTCTAAGCCTTGCAGACACAAAAAGCGCCGGAAAAGTAGCTGGAGCTAGATTTTTCTATCTTCTCAGCGACATAGTATGGGTTGATCTTGCTCTTCAGCTTCTCTCCCTCGATCTTCTTACCAAGAAGGGGTTCATCCCGGTGATACCTCCGTACATGATGAAGGAGGAGTATTACAAAAAGGTGACAGATCTTCAGACATTCAGGGATGCGATATACAAGATAGAGAATGAGGATCTCTACCTTATAGCCACGTCAGAGCATCCTATAGCTGCTCTACATGCCGGTGATACCTTCAGGGAGGAGGATCTGCCGAAACTATATGCCGGAATAAGCCCCTGCTTTAGAAAGGAAGCTGGAACCCATGGAAAGGATACAAAGGGAATATTCAGGGTGCATCAATTCACGAAAGTTGAGCAGTTTGTCTTCTGCCTCCCTGAGGAGAGCTGGGAATGGCATGAAAAGCTGATAAGAAATGCAGAGGAGATATATCAGCTTCTCGAGATACCATATAGGGTTGTGAACATAGCAGCAGGTGATCTTGGAGGTCCTGCTGCAAAGAAGTATGATATAGAGGCATGGTTCCCCTCTCAGGGGAAGTACAGGGAGGTCGTGAGCTGCAGCAATGTCACAGATTGGCAGAGCTACAGGCTCAACATAAAGGTTGACAGAAAGGGCAGAAGGGAATATGTACACACGCTGAACAGCACTGCTATGGCCTCTACAAGGACGATAAGCGCGATAATAGAGAATCATCAGAGGGAGGACGGATCGGTCGAGATACCAAAGGCTTTAAGAACATATCTTGAGATGTTCGAAAAAGCACCAAAGGATTTGATTCTTCCAAGGAAAGTGGGAGCCTGATGTGATGGTTGAAAAATTTCTGCAATTTTTCTCAGTTGACCTATCCTAATAGTGATGCCATTCTGCTTCTGTGTCAATAGACATAAGGAGAAAGCTGGAGCTAGCAATGGCTGGGGTTAGGTACATAGAGATAAAGTCCCTTTTCAGAAGAAAGAGGATGAAACTCCCTGAAAATTCCGAGAAAACGGATTTAGTAAACCCAATCAGGGTGATGGGAGGCTATCTCGATGTGCTCGATGGAAGGGCTGTGCTAATCCCCTACAGCTCATCGGAGGGAATTGATGGAATTGCCCAACTTCTCCTCGATCATGTCAGGGGAATATACCCGGATAAGCCGGATCTGGAGCAGGCATTTGAGATCAGAAGAAGGAGGATAATCGAGGTAACAGATGGCCTTCTACCAGAGGAAAAAAGAGATCTCCTAGCGGAAGAGGTGGCTCTGAGATCCACAAAGCTCTGGCCCATACTATCTCTCTCGATGTCAGAGGGAGTTACGGAGCTCTATGGGGTGCTCGGGAACAGCGTATACTTGGATCACATACTATTAGGAAGAGTAACTGTGGAGAACGTTGTGCTTGATGAGAGGGAGCTAGATAAGATAGTTACTGTTGTTGAATGCTCAGATCAGGTTGGAATCGCAGAACCCTTCTCAAAGGCCGAGATGAGCTTCATGGGGAGGAAGCTGAGGATAACTGTTGACACTCCCCCCTCCTCTTCCGGCTCGATAGCCATAAGAAATCTCTCTGCAATGGAGCAACTTGGCATAGATACCCTTATAAAACTTGGAACCATATCTAGGGAGGAGTTTACAGCAATAATGCACTTCTTCCTCTCCGGAAGCCCTGTGATAGTGGCTGGAAGGACCGGAGTTGGAAAGACAACACTGTGTAATGCCCTTCTAAAGTCCCTTCCAGCTGGGACTAGAATAGTCTCAGTTGAGGAGGTAAGGGAGATAGAGGACCTGAGCAAATACGGGATGAAACACACTGCTTACGAAGTGAGAGGGGACAGAGGGAAGGCTGTTATAGATCTTCTTCACAGGAACCCGGACGTGGTTTTCTTGGGGGAGCTTCTAAACAAAGAGGATGTGATGGCCTTTGCTCTTTCGCATGAGAGTGGATTCAGAGTGATGGCGACAACTCATGCAAAGGACAGGGATATGCTCAGGGAGAAATGGGAGAAATGGGGGGTTGATCATGCCTTAAATGGTTCTGTTCTGGTATTGATGGAGGAAAAAAGGGTGAAAGAGGTGTCCATATTTGAAGATGGGTGCTGGCAGCTCGTTGAAATTGGACCAAGTGCTAAATGACATGAGAAAGCTGTATTCATTTGCATCAGGTTGGACTGTAAGCCCATATAATGCCCTGTTATCAGCTTCAGCTCTCTCAAGAGATCTTAGAAATGCTGCATTCTCAGTAGCAGTAGATGGGATAAGGATAAAGGAAGCTTTGAAAGACGAGCTTCTTAAGCCTTTTTTGGCCGGAGCAGACTTCTCATCAATGCTAAATCTCTACAGGAGGATGATATCCTCCAAGATGGAGGAGCTCATGAAGGCAATCGAGAGAAAAATAGAGCTGTTTGTCACGGTTGGATTTCTCCTCTCAATGCTTATTTCCGCCAATATAATGATGAGAAAGGTTGACCCAGTTCTCCTAGTTCTACTTTTTCTGGTGCCAATTGTAATTCTCCTGAGGACAGGAAGAATAGATCTAGCACTGCCCAAGGATCATGAATCAGTTGATCTCCTTGCAAGCTGTTTGGAGAGGGGAAATGGAAGGACAAGAGCACTTGTGGAATCAGGTCTTGGGGAAAAAGAGCTGATCTGCGGGAATCTAACCCTCAAAGATTATTTGAAGGGATCGGATTCTACTTGGAGCAAAGTTCTCCTATCAGCAGGTAACAGAACTCGTGCTGTGATGATTTTAAGAGATATATCCGATATAGGAAGGGTGAGCTGGGAGATTAGCAGGAAATTTGAGCAGTTCAGAGGGCAAAAGCTCCTTGAGATGTCAATAATATCAGCTGCTGTTGCTGCATCCATTCCAGTCGTATCAGCTGTTATGGGAAGAGGCTCTACAGCAATCCTAACTGGAATCCTGAGCCTTCTGTTCATGCTCATACCAGCTAGAATGCTGGGCCTCTGGGCACATGTACTACTCTCCTATACAACATCTTTTACAATAATGTATATGATATCTTACAATCTTATATAATATATATCATCTTTATTATAGATATGCTATTTAAAGCCTATCAGTATATCTCAAGATCGCATTGGTGTTCATTGAGCAGCTGGAACTTGAGAACTTCAAGTCATTTAAGAGAGCGAGGATAGTGTTTCCAGAGAGGATAGTGGCCATAACAGGTCCGAATGGATCAGGAAAGTCGAATATACTGGATGCTATAACTTTTGTGCTGGGAGAAAGGGCAAAAGCTCTCAGAGCTGACAGGATTGCTGGACTTGTGAGAAAAGGAGCTGATACAGCTAGAGTTACCATGATCCTGAGAAAGGGGAACGAGAGGATAAAAATCTCTAGGGAGATAAAGAAAAATGGCACAAGCGTCTACAGAGTTAATGGATCTGTGAAAAAAGCATATGAGGTGGATATACTTCTCTCTGAGCTTGGGATTAGGGCTGGGAGCTACTCCATAGTATCTCAGGGGGATATAACGGAGATAGTGGAGATGTCTCCTCATCAAAGAGTCAGGCTGCTTGAGGAAATAAGCGGAGTGGAGGAGTATGAGAGAAGGAAGCTTGATGCCCTAAGGGAGCTGGAGGAAGTTGACAGAATGGTGTCCGAGAGAGAAGCAGTGCTCAGGGAGAGAAAGATGGAGCTTGACAGGGCGGAGAGAGAGCTTAAGAAGCTGAAGGAGCTTGAGGAGTTGAACGAGAGAAAAAATAGATTGATAAAAACTGTTCTCCTGAAGAGGAGGGATGAGCTTCTCAAGAAAAAGGAAGGGCTCAGATTTTCCATTGAAAATAACTTGGACGAGAGAATAGAAAAGGTGAAAAAACTCCTCGAGATGGAAGAAAAAGAGCTGGAGGATCTGGAGAAGTGCATAGAGGAGGATAAAAGCAGAGAACTGAGGATAAGGCTTGAGTCGATGAAAGCAGAGCTAAGGAGAATAGAATTGGAGATCTCCCTTAAGGAGGAGAAAGCAAGCAGAATTAAAAAGGATATTCCAGAGGAGATAGAAAGCGATCCCTCTTTTCTGGGCACTGTCTCAGACCTGATAAAGCCAATGGAGGGGTATGAGCTTGCATTTCATGCAGCGATAGGTGGGAGAGCTAGTGATGTAGTGATTGACACATATGAAAGTGCTATCAGGATAGTGGATAAGCTGAAGGGAAGAAAGGTGAGGATTAGGATAATTCCCCTGGACTCGATAAGGGTTAGACAGAGGGAGGAGGATCCTGAGATAGGCTTGGGATGGCTTAGCTCCTATCTAATATATGATAAAAAACTAGAAAAGCTTGTACATCTTTTGCTGGGGGATTACGTTCTTGTTGAAGATATAAAAGAGGTTCAAAAGGATAAAATAGGAAGATTTAGATATGTCTCATTAGATGGGGAGATAATATTTCAAGATGGAACCTTTATGATAGATAGAAGGGATTATCAAAGCGAATATAAGGCTGAAAAGGAGTTAAAAGAACTAATTGAGAGGAAGGAGAACTTAAGAAAGGATATATCCGAGCTGGAGGAGAAAGTAGAAAAAGAGGAGAAAAAAGACATTCTTTCAGCCCTTAAAAAGAAAAGAGAAGAGGTGAGAAGACTAAGAGATGAATACTCCTCTCTTTTGGCTGAGAGACAGAGAATAGCGAGGGAGATGGAGAGGATATCAGAGGAAAGAGGAATTTTGGAGGCTGAGCTTAAAGAAGTGGAGAAGAAGCTCCAGGAGTTGTATGGATATGAACCTGCTGAGTCGGATGATCCAGAGAGGGAGCTGAATGCGATTGAGATGAGAATAAGGGAGATAGGTCAGGTTAACCCAAATGCAGAGATAGAGTACAGGGAGCGGCTCTCCAGATATGAAAGTCTCCTCAGGGATCTCGAGGATGTTAAGAAGAAGAGGGATGAAGTCAGGGCAGCGATAAAAAAGATAGACGAGGAGAGGGAGAAGGTGCTATCCTCAAGCTTTAATACGCTTAGAAAAGCCTTTGATGAGAAAATAAGAGAGATAATGGGTGGAAGTGGGAACATAAGGCTTGTAGAAGCTGATGGCAGGATGAGCTTGATAATAGAGGTTGAGCTTCCCGGGAAAAAACAGGTTCCAATAGACTCCCTTTCGGGAGGGGAAAAGAGCTTAGTCGCCCTCTCCTTCATACTAGCAGCTCAGGAGGTTAGACCTTCATCTATATACTTGTTTGATGAAGCTGATTTCATGCTTGATGGAAACAACTGCATCAAGTTTGCTGAGGCCATGAAAAAGCTATCCGAGAAAGCTCAAGTCATAATAATAACTTTGAAGAAAGAAACATTAAATGAGATGAGCTCAATAGTGGGAGTGACGAGGAAGGGAGATGAAAGCAAGGTGGTGGCTGTTAGCCTTCAGGAGGTATCCTAATGGATTTCTTTCAAACCCTGAGGTTCATGTTGGAGAAGTTCATGAGAGACATGGACATAGCTTATGCCGGAAGGATCATATTCTCCCTCTCAAGGGAGCTCAGGACATATGCAAATAATATTTTCTATGGTATGAAGATGAGAAAAAGGAAAGTATATAACAACAAGGTTGAGAAAATAGTAGCTGATGTAATACCCAGAAGGGTTGTGAGGAGGCCTGTTACAGCTGAGGAGCTCAAGGATGCAATGTATTGGGCATTGGAGAGACTTAAGGAAAAATCAGGAGAGGAGATGACGATAAAAGTCGAGGACTTCTACAATATCCTTGATTCTATCTACAGAAGGATAGTGAGCGTCCTATCTAACAGGAGAATGGTGTCAATAAGGGAGATATCCACGGGAAAGGAGGATATAGTGAATGTGTTTGTATCAATTCTCTTTCTGGAGATGGAGGGAAGGGTGGTGACGTATCAAGATGACCCATTCGGAGAGCTCTACATATCACTCCCAGGGATGGGAGAGAGCAAAGAGGCTTCTTGAAGCTCTTATATTCTCTTCCTCAAAACCTGTGAGTGAGGAGGAGATAAAAAGAGTATCCGGCCTCGTGGGGGTGGCTATAGAAAAAGCAGTGGATGAGATAAACTTGGAGCTCTCAGATCATCCCTTTGAGATAGTTAAAACCGATGAAGGATGGGAGATGAGGCTGAAAAAGGATTATATGAAGCTTTTTTACAGATTTATTGAGCCCGAGCTGAACAAAGCAGAGCTAAAAACTCTTGCAGTAATTGCTGCTAAAGGAGAAACAAGCGTCTCTGAGGTCTTGAGGATAAGAGGAGGTTCTGCGAGCAATCACATAAGAAAGCTCATCAGAATGGGATTTATAAAAAAGGAGAGAAGAGGGAGAAGAACAGTTCTTTCCATCACGGAGAAGTTCAATAAATACTTCTTACTGGAGAAAAACCCTGATAAACTATGAGATCGAGAGTATTGTCCAAAGCTCATCAATAATGGGCACATTTAGGTCTACTTTGCTCCCATCTTTTCTCAAAACAACTCTCTCTTTTTCCTCCCTGAACTGCCCTATTATAGATGCATCAATTCCCTCTTTCCGGAGCTCACTCACGATATCCCTAGCTTTTAGTGGATCAACTGATATTAGAAGAGTTCCTGAGCTTATGAGCTTCAGATAATCCACTCCTAGAGTTCTGCATATTATCTCAGTCTCCCTCCTGACAGGTATTTTCTCCTCCTCCACATAGATGCCCAAGTTCGAGGCCATGGCCATCTCCTGAAGTCCTCCAAGAACTCCTCCTTCAGTTGGATCATGCATTGCATGAACCCCTCCGACTTTAACGGCTATCATTGCATCCTTTACGACACTTATCTCTCTCATGAAAAGCTTTGCCCTTTCCAGAACATCCTCCTCAACTTTCCCAACCAGTTTGTCGTATAATTCGGATGCAAGTATTGCAGTTCCCTCTATTCCGGCCCCTTTCGTCAGTATTATCTTATCACCTGGTCTAGCACCAGCTGTCGTTAGCACATTCTCTTTTCTCCCCTCTCCTATTGCTGTTGTTATTATTATCGGTCTATCAAGCCCCGGGGTGATCTCCGTATGTCCTCCGATGATGGTTGCATCTATTTCATCTGCAGCTCTTTTTATCTGATCTATTATCTCGTTCAGAAGCTTATCATCTGACCTCTCCGGCAGAAGTATGACAGATAACAACCATCTAGGTCTTATCCCTCTTGTTGCTATGTCATTTGCTGCTACATGTATGGACAGCCATCCGATATCCTTTTCCGCCCCGGTTATCGGATCTGCATGAACCACTAAAATGCTCTCGCCAAGATCCACTAGAGCTGCATCCTCCCCTATGGCAGGTCCTAAAATCACGCTTTTGTCCTCTCTGCTCAGTTTAGAGAGGATCTCTTTCAGCTGGTTGTATGGAAGTTTTCCATACCTGTACATCAATATCCTACACCTACACCAGTGGTCTTCTTAATAATCTTGCCCACTATATTGGAGAAAATTATCCCAGATGCTGCCTGAAAGCTGTTTCCCGGAACCTCTGCTAAAGCTCCTCCAAGGCCATATATGAAACATTCAACTATAAAATATCCAAGTACCATCTCAGCTCCTGCTATGATCGTGCCAATTATCGTCAGGATGGGCCTTCTTCTCATCGAGAATAGCCCTGCTATCATCCCCTCAATCCCCTTTATCACTAGAGTGAAGGGAGCCCAGTGAGCATAGCCAGATGCCAGATCAGCCAGAGCAGATCCAATACCTCCAGCTGCAGCTCCAACAGCAGGTCCAAATAGAACAGCAGATAGCATGACCATTGTATCGCCTAGATTTATGTATCCCCTTGTCTGGGGAGTCGGTATCTGTATTATCATCGTGGCCACGGTTGTAAGAGCAGCTAGAATACCAACAGTAGCCACAAACCTAGGGCTTCCTGCTTTCATACTGGTCCCTGAAATTTATCCTCCACATATTAAAAAACTTTACCTTCATGCTCATAAGGTAGGGATATCAAGATACCTTATGTAAATATTTTTTACTGAATCAACAAACGCCTCAGGGTAAAGCGCAACAGAGTATCTTCAGCAACTTCTACACCTATTCCCCTTCCTCTCGGCACCTGTATAAATCCATCCTTCACAGTCCACTCTGGAATGACTATATCCTCCTTATAGTATCTTGAACTGGCTGATATGTCATTCGGATATCTCACTCCGGGCAGTGATGCAGCTGCAACCAAATGGGCTCTTCCTATGCCTGTCTCAAGAAGGCCTCCTATCCATATGGGAATTCCCACTGAAATACAGAAATCATGAAGCTCCAGTGTCTTTGTTAAGCCACCAATTCTGGCAGGTTTTACATTTATTATGCTGCAGCTTCCTATCCTATATGCTTCTACAGCTCTTTCCTTTGATGTTATGCTTTCATCCAAGCAGATAGGAGTTCTTATTAGCTTCGCCAGCTCTGAATGTTGTACCAAGTCCTCGAAGGAGAACGGTTGCTCTATCATCATCAGATTGTATTTATCCAGCTCCCTGAAAAGCCTCAGATAGCTCATATCATACGCACCATTTGCATCAACATGCATGGGAAAATCAGGTAGCTCCTTCCTCACCTCTCTTACTATTTCCAAATCCCATCCAGGCTTTATTTTCAGCTTTATTCTCTTATACCCCTTCTCTACATTTGATCTAACGGTTTCAAGGAGGGATTTCAAGCTATCCTTTATTCCTATGCTCACCCCGCTCTCTATCCTATCCTTTTCCCCTCCTATGGCTTTGGAAAGGCTTTTTCCCTCAAGTCTTGAGTAGAGATCCCATATTGCCATGTCAACTCCGGCTTTTGCCATGTTATGACCCCTTATTCTGGAGATAACTCCTTTCCAGATGTCATCAGGTTTCTCTATCTCCTTCCCAAGAACATCCCTCGAGATGAAATCCTCTATTATGTGCCACTCGCATTTAGCTGTCTCATGGCTGTACCATGGGCCAGAACTTGCTGGGACCTCACCCCACCCTTCCTCTCCGCCTCTTTCCTCTATTCTAACTATTATGCATTCTCTCTCTTTCTCAACGCCGAAGCTGGTCTCAAAGGGAGACACCAAATCCATTTTCAGGTGAAACATCTCCAGCGATCGAAGCTGCATACCAAACTATTTTGAGCAAAAAGATAATTCTTTCTCATTCACTCTATAATCCCTCGGTCCATCAAATATAAGCAGATAGATTTTTATTTCTCATAAGAATCTCCGTCAAATGAACCCCTTAATAGCAGCTCTTGTACTTGGAATTGTTCAGGGAATATCGGAGTGGCTTCCAATAAGCAGCAAAACCCAGATAATGATAGTAAGCTCTCTTCTTCTCAAGCTGGATATAAGCGAAGCATATTCCTTGGGCCTATTTCTCGAGTCTGGATCCCTTCTTGCTGCTATAATCTATTTCTACAGGGAAATAAGAGAGATCATACTTGGGATAATGGGAAGAAGCAAGAAGGGACTAAGAATGCTTCTATACTTGGTTATAGTCACGCTGGCAACCGGCTTGGTCGGCGTTCCTCTCTATTTATTTGTTGAGGAGAACATAAAAGGTTTTATAATTGGAATTCCGATGATACTGCTCGGAATAGCCTTGCTTTTCGATTCATTAATTATAAAAATATCAAATAAAGGAGGGGACAAGCTGTTTGAGTCGACGGGAATAAAACACTGGCTAATTGTGGGGATATCTCAGGGGATAGCCGCACTTCCAGGAATTAGCAGATCAGGAATGACTACCTCTGCTATGTTGTTCATGGGATTGTGTGCAGAGGAGGCCTTTAGGCTTTCCTTTCTTGCCCTAATCCCAGCTTCTGCTGGAGCATCGGCTCTAACCCTTCTAATGGGAAGGAGCACTTATTCAGCCATCGGGAGAATTGGATATCTTGGGGCATTGGTCGCCATGCTAATATCTACTCTTGTCAGCCTAGCAGTCATAAAATCTATACTGAGGTTTGCCAGAAGGAGTAAAGTGTACAGGATAACATTTGTCCTCGGGATAATTGCAATTATATCAGGTGCTCTATCCCTGCTGACTGGATCATAATCTATCTATTTCCTCTGAGAGAATCCTGACCAGATCCAATAAATCCTCTTCAGGCAGCTTTCCATAGCTTATTCTGAACCATTTTTCGCTTGAGCCAAATGCTCTGCCTGGAACTATCCCAACAGCAGTATCATTTCTGGAGAGGAGCCTTTCAGCAAGTTCTTCCGAGCTTTTCATCTTTTCATGAGATGCAAATATGTAGAAAGCTCCTCTGGGCTCTGGAAATACAAAACCCTCTTTTTTCAGCATGCTGGAAATTAGATCCCTCTTTCTCCTGTAGTAATCCCTTACTTTCTCAAAATAGTCCTCGCTAGCACTATCTATAAGCTCATTTAATACAATCTGGGAGATTTCTGACACACCTGCTGAGCTAAGGTATACTATCTTTGAGACTTTCTCAACCTCCTCGGCCTCCCAGTACAGATAACCAAGCCTCAGTCCTGGAACTCCAAAAGTCTTGCTGAAGGTGTCCACTATGATATCTCCCGGTACAACAGGCTTAGAATTGAAGTATAGCTGGGAGTAAGCAGCATCATTCACCAACAGTATCTTCCTTTTTTTCAGCTCATCCCATAGATCTGTTAGCACTGAATTGTCTGGTGCATAGCCTGTAGGATTATTTGGATAGTTTATAAGGACGGCTCCGACGTCCGAGCTAAGCTTGCTGATTATCTCATTCACGAGATCCTCGCTCATAGAGTTATATGTATCATACTTTATATAATGTAAACTCATTTGATCAAAATATTGTGGAAACGCAGGTGAGGGTATAAGGANCTTCTTATTTCTNAACGCTAAAAAGGATATGGATAGGGCTTGTACACCCCCATTTGTTATGAAAACTCTCCTCCAATCCATATCTCTTCCAAGAAACTTTTTGGAAAACTCAGTCACTTTCATTCTGGTTGNATCCATCCCCTCAAATGGAAGATATTCCGATCCTGCTTTCTCAATTGACCTTAGAATAGATGAGATCTTCTTCGGTGGTTCGTGAGATGGAGACCCTATATGNGCATCTATCACTCTTAATCCCTTNAACTTCTTCTCCTCNCATATCCTGAACACATCACGGATACCAAATCCTCTCTTCGTGNCATGTCACCTCTCAAAACATCACTTTGTCAAGTTTATATGCTTTCCCTTGTAGTTTAGTGAATCTTATTTTCAAGCCAATTCATTCAGAATTTCGCTGATTTCTGGATATAAGCATAAGTTCCGAACATTTAGCTCTAAATAGATCTAAAACTTTTGATTCGCTTAAATAAGCTTCATCTTGACATCAAAGCTCGCAAGAGAGCCTAAGTTTTAATCATGGGATGAA
>JGI24721J44947_10005581_pt1 | contig 17178 bp, 16 predicted proteins | sample YelNatPaOPGAMG01_FD_44947 | JGI IMG/M metagenome (IMG submission 44947)
TCTTTATCAAGTCCAAGTCTCTTTAAATGCATCTTTGTGGGTATTCCTTCCTTAGACCATCCCCTTGCCATATAGTATTCGTCAAGCATTTTTTGAAGTTCTTCCTCGGTAACATAATGCCCTTTGCTTACGCCATTTGAGATAGGGTCATGAGTAACTCTATAAGGAAGATAGTCATCTTTTCTCCCAAATCCTTCTCTTACATTGAAGAGTTTTTGGAGATTGTATATACGCTCACCGATTGTCATTATCCAATCAACACCCATTTTTATACCCGTAACTGCTTCTATTCCTTCTAACATTTCATCTTCAAGCCAGAAAAGACTTCTTGAGAACTTACACATTCCAATCGTATCGTAAACGGTCATAAAGTCTTCGCCGGTTTTAACCTCATAGCCTTTCCAGTTTGCAGAAAGTCTATCAACGTTTGACAATTTCCAGAACTTGCCGGTTAGTTCTGGTGCATAGATACCACCTGTCAAATGGCATGCTCCTCTTACAGAAACAGCAATTGCAAGAGCCATTCCCTTTAAACCTCTAACATCGTAAGCAGGTGGCTCTAAGCCCTTTACTTCAAGTGCAAATTTGTAAGAATCCTTGCCGAGTTTTTGTGAGGCTTCCTTAACACCATTGAACAGAAGTTCGCCAAGTTTTCCTTCTCTTTTTGCGAGTTTTTCCATTGCAGCAACTGCAGCATCTCCGTTGCCAAACCTCAAATCAAGACCATNGGTATCTTCTTTAGTGAGCAATCCTTTCTCGTATGCTTCCATTGCCCAGGCAAGTGTAACNCCTGCAGAAATTCCGTCAAGACCCGCTCTATCACAGATTTCGTTTAACTTTGCTGTTACCTCAATGTCCTCTATGCCAAGAACTCCGCCCAANGAGTATAATATCTCGTATTCAACACCTTCAACNCTCAATCCCGCGTATTTTCCTTCCTTNATAACTATGTGCCTTCCGCAAGGCTTATTGCAGTTCGGACANGGATGTAACTTTTCTGTATATTTTGGAGACCANTAATAGGGGTCAAGGTGTGATTTCCCATCNGGATGTGCTTTAAAACTGTCTTCAAAGTAACTTTGCTGCCAGTTCTTCACAGGGAATACACCAATCTCTTTGTTTACCCACTCATAAAACTCACCTGAACCATATGCCATATCTAATTTCGCAACTTCGCTTCCTATAATTTTTCCATTCCACTTTTTTATTGCTTCTTTGAGTTTTTCAGAACTTGCAACAGGAATATCTTTGGTCCCTTTAACAGCAATTGCCTTAAGCATTTTGCTACCCATTACAGCGCCACCACCAGCACGTGCTGCCTGACGCTCTTCAAAATCAATTCCTGAAATCTTTGAAAGCATTTCACCAGAGTATCCAATAGCGCAAGTGTTCACATTACCATGCTCATTTTTTAAAATCTCCTGAGTCTCGATTGCATCTTTACCCCAAAGATTTGATGCATCCTTCAGTTCTACTTTGTCGTCTTCAATCAAAAGATATACAGGTTTTACGCTTTTTCCTTTAACAACAAGCGCATCGTAACCAGCCTTTTTGAGAGCAACACCAAGATAAGCGCCTGCAATGCTTCTTCCAAATGCATTTGTTAATGGAGACTTAAAAGTAAGGGCAGTTTTTGATGCGGTCGGAAGTCCAGTTCCTACAAGTAAGCCTGGTGCAATAACAAGCACATTCTCTTCCGAAAGTGGATCCAAATGAGGTTGCGTGTAATCAAAAAGTAGTCTTGTTGCAAGACCAAGCCCACCAAGGTACTTAACATAAACCTCCTCAGGAAGAGTTTTTACCTCGACATTACCATTCGTTAAATCGACTTCAAGGTACTTACCAAATACTCCTTGCATTTTTCCACCTCCTTTATTTTTCAATAAAACTCTTTATTAATGACACCGCATTTTTAAGGTCATTTAAATCAACTACCTCACCTTGAGTATGAATATAACGAGTAGGAATTGATACCGCTGCAGTTTTTACTCCTTCTTTTGTTATCTGCATTGCAAAGGCATCTGTTGTTCCACCAGTAATAACTTCAAGTTGGTAAGGGATTTTGTTTTTCTTTGAAACTTCAATTAACTCATTTCTAAGTTCAATATTGGTAATCATTCCTCCATCCATAACTTTAATCGCAGGACCTTTACCAAGTTCAAGTGCGTTAAGATGAGGATCAGTGTAATCTAAAGCGCTTGTTACATCCACTGCAATTCCAAAATCAGGCGTTATCTCGTATGTGGAAGTCCTTGCACCTTTTACTCCAATTTCTTCTTGAACAGTGAATACAACATAGAGGTCATATTTTAAGTTTTTCTTCTTCACATTCTTAACGAGTTCTATAAGAACGGCGCATCCAGACCTATCGTCAAGCGATGGAGAAATTACTCTATCTCCATTTCGGCTATAAAGAGGATAAAAAATCCCTTCTGTTCCAATATTGATTAGAGCCTGCGCTTCCTTCTTACTCTTTGCTCCAATATCAATAAAAAATTTCTCAACCTTAAGCTCTTTCGGTTCCCAGGGATTATCCTTATCATCGTGATAAACTGTTCCCACAATACCATTTTCAAACAACACACGGCTTCCTAATAAAAAAGTAGCACGCAAACCACCAATTGAAGTAAATCTTATCAAACCGTTTTTGTCTATGTCGGTTACAATAAATCCAATACTATCAAGATGTGATGCAAGCATCAGTTTTGGTCCATCATGAGGAATATGTACAACAAGATTTCCAAATTTATCTTCGTTAATTTCACAGTCACACTTCTTTAATTCTTCCTTTACAACGCCTTTTACCTTTTCTTCCTTTGATGAAGGTCCAAATGCCTTCACAAGTTTTTCTAAAATATCTTCCATGTTACCCCCTTTATAGCGACTTCAAAAATTCAATTATCAATTTCTTCGTATTCTCGTAATCCGATAACTTAAATAGTGAGACCGGAGAATGAATATATCTTACAGGAACGGCAACGACAAGAACTTTTACACCACTTTTTGTGAGTTGTATTCGTGAAGAGTCGGTTCCTCCAACAAAAACCTGTTTAAATTGATAAGGTATTTTAAGGCGCTCTGCTATCTTTACAAGTTTTTCTCTTAATTTATGGTCAGTTATCACTGAATTGTCCTTTATTGTTATTACGGGACCATTTCCAAGTGTTGTGCACTTCTCATGTTCGCTAACATCAGGGAAATCTGCAGAGATTGTACCTTCAAGAGTAATAGAAATATCCGGTGTATATTTAAAAGCCCCAACGGTTGCACCACGCAGTCCAACTTCCTCTTGAGAAGAAAAAAGCCCAATTAAAGGAAAATTGAACTTCTCCTTAATAATTTCAGAAACAAGAGCACAACCGAGCCTATCGTCAAACGCTTTGCCAATGTAAGTGTCGTCTGAGAGAGACTCAAAAGAAACATCAAATCCTATAAAGTCACCAATATTTACAATTTTTTGAACCTCTTCTTTTGATTTTGCGCCAACATCAATAACCATATCCTTGCACTCTCAACAGTCTTTCGTTCGTTTGCTTCTTGTAAGTGTATTGGCTTAACTGCAACAATACCTTTGACTTTGTTTTTACCAATAACAACCCTTTTTCCTAAAAGAACTCTGTCGTCTATTCCTCCGACTTTGGTAAATTTTACAAACCCATCGTTAGTAAAACCTTTTACAAGAAGCCCCACCTCGTCCATATGGGCATTGAGCATAACCTTCGGTTTCGGAGAATCAAGATTCTTTATAGCAATAAGGTTCTTAAGACCGTCAACTTCGAAACTGTCAACATATCCTTTTATCTCGCTTTTGAGAATTTCTATAACTTCATCTTCAAATCCAGAAACTCCGTAAGCATTACTTAATGCTTTAATAAGTTCAATATTCGCCATTTTGATCACCTAAGGGTTCAAATTCTTCTATAAATAGTTTTAATAATTGAACAGTCTTATCAACATCAAACGGATCAAACATCTCCACAGGCGTATGCATATACCTTATAGGTATGCTAACCAAAGCAGTAGGAATAGAAGACCTCACAAGGCTAATCTTGTCAGCATTGGTTGAAGAAAGGACAGAAACTTCTTTCCCATACGGTATACCGTATTTATCAGCAATAGAAGCAAGTCGATTTGTAAGTTCTCTGTTAACGGAAATGCCAAAGAATATCACAGGGCCTTTTCCTAACTCAAACCCATCATCAGATGAAACTCGATATTGTGTTGCAAACGTTACATCGACTGCAATAGCAACATCCGGGAATATTGAGTAAGTTGAAGTAATAGCACCTAAGCCTGTGAATTCCTCCTGAGAAGAAAATAATGCATACACATTAACCTGGTGTTTTATATTCTTAAGAGATTTTAAAGTTTCTATAAGTGCATAGACGCCAAGTCTGTTGTCAATCGACTTACCGATATAATAATTACCTACTTTATCGAATTGTGGTTCAAAAGTAACATAATCACCTACCGATACCAACTCTTTAACCTCGGTTTCTAAAAGTCCTGTATCCACAAAAAGTCTATCGAATGAAAGCGCGCTGTTCTCTTCACCTGACTTTACAAGATGATACGGTTTTATACCAATAACTCCTTTAATTTTTCTTTTTCCGTGGATAATTACCTTCGAACCTGGCAAAATTTTAGAGTCGATAGAACGTGCGGTAATCTTAACAAAACCATTTTTTTCAATACTTGAGACAACCATAAAAACTTCATCAACATGTGCCTCAAGCATTAAGGTACATTTACCACTCCCTTTTTTAAAAGCAACAATAGAATTACTTTTATCGTGAATCCTTACATCATCAACATAGCCTTTTAATTCTTTCTCTATTATCGGATATATAGATTTCTCATTGCCAGTTGGAGCAAAACTTTCCGATAAAGCCTTTATAAGAGATTCGTCCATACATCACCCGAAAAAGATTTTAAGTTCTCGTTCGGCATCCTCTCTGCTTGATGAGGCATGCACAACATTCTCAGTTAGATACGGTGAAAAATCACCTCTAATACTTCCGGGCAATCTCTTCTCGGGATATGTATCACCCACAAGAATTCTACAATTGAGTATTGCACTTTCTCCCACAATCTTCATAACAACAACAGGACCAGAAATTGAATAATTTATGAGTTTTTCAAAGTAATCTCTCCCCTTATGTTGTGCATAAAGTTCCTCTGCCAACTCTCTTGAAAGCGTTAACATCTTCAAATCGGCAATAGTTAATAATTTTCTCTCAAACCGGGAAATAATTTCTCCAATTAGCCCTCTCTTAACTCCGTCTGGCTTAATCATTACGAAGGTTTCTTCAATCATATTTCCTCCAGTTTATCAAGATACACCTCTTTATCTTCGGGATTATACCCTATTAATTCTGCATATCTTCCAAGTTCGATTATACTCTTTAAAGTTTCTTCTGCATCAGACTCGGACATCTCCTCTTGAAGAATTTCAAGAAGATCTTCTTTATCAATAGAGTTATCTTTGGACTTTATGAGAATGTTAATTACCTTCTTAAAAATAGGTAATTTCTTTAGTGAATCCTTAAAAATGATTTTTCGTTTATTTTCGTCACCTTCAACAAGATCCCTTCCCAAATCTGTTAGGAATACATCTCCTTCTTTAACTTCAACAAAATTCATCATTTGTGCAAGTTTTAGAAGAGAGATTAGTTCATCTGCTTCAATTTCAATGTCCTCTGGAATCATGTAAATGTCAACTTTTCCATCCGAGTCATCCAAATAGACTAACAAACCAATAAGTTTTCCTACTTCTACATACGGCAATGGCGATATGTCATCCATCATTTTCCCTTTCCGGGATTCACCTCCTTACTTAAACTTGAACCAAGTATCATTGAATATATTTTATCATAAACACTGTAAAATTCCTTGCTTTCTCTGTCACGGGGACGTGGCAAATCAATGGATACATCAGCAATAATCTTGCCCGGATGCGTAGAAAGAATAATAATTCTATCAGAAAGATATACAGCTTCTTCTATGTTATGAGTCACAAGAAGAATCGATTTAAGAGACAACTTTTTAGACTCCCATAAATCCAAAATTTCTGAACGGAGGTTTTCTGCAGTTAATGCATCAAGTGCAGAGAAAGGCTCATCCATAAGAAGTAATTCTGGTTCCATAATAAGCGCTCTTGCTATACCAACTCTTTGTTTCATTCCACCAGAGAGTTCTCTTGGGTATGCTTCTTCAAAACCTTCCAAACCCACCATATCAATGTATTTAAAAGCCTTTTTCAATCTTTCCTTAAGAGGAACTCCTCTTGCTTCAAGTCCCAGGGTTATATTCTCAGTAACATCGAGCCAGGGTAACAAACCAAATGTCTGAAATACCATGCTTGTATAGGGATTTATTCCTTTGATTTCCTCGCCTCTGAAGAAAACACTTCCTGATGTTGGTTTCAAAAGGCCAGCGATAATTCTTAAGAGTGTGCTCTTGCCACAACCAGATGGACCAACAAGGCTTACAAATTCATTCTCACTTATATCAAAACTTATGTCCTCGAGTATAACAACTTCCTTATTTTTTAGAGGGAATGTCTGATAAACATTCCTAACACTCAAGAGTTCCATTATGCCTCCATCTTATACCTATCAAGGATTTTATCATAAAGAGGACGATAAACAAAGTGGTTAATCGAGTAAACCATCAATACAAGGCTTACAAGGGCAAGAGTAAAAAGTGCTTTTTCGTTATTGCAAGAGAAGTATTCAATAGTGCTCCAATCCCCTGAACTGAAAAAGGTTGTCCTTTTATATCTATGTATTCAGCAACTACAAGTGCATTCCAAGCACCACCCATAGCAGTAATAGTTCCAGTCAAAAAAGACGGTAGCATTGCAGGAATAAGTAACCTTTTAAGCCTTAAAGTTCCTTTCACACCATAAGAATCAACAACTTCAAGAAGGTCGTTAGGAATAGCCTTTAAGCCACCTAAGACAAGGAAAAAGATATACCACTGCATACCCGTAAGAATAAGAATTATAGATGCAAGTTCAAGACCAAATTTAAACCTCAAAAGAAAGAATAGTAATAGCGGGAAGAAGGAAATTGCTGGTATTGAGGATAAAATTTGGAAAATAGGCAAAACGAAATTTGCAATCTTTTTCCTGTTGTACAAAAAAATTGCTGTTGGGACAGTCCATAAAACTGCAACAACATAAGAGGAAAATACTCTTAGCGTAGAGAAGAAAAGTGCTTTTAATACTGTCAAAATGTATGAAAGTTTAAAAGTAATGACTATGTTATATATTCCCTTAACAGTATAAAAGGCAAAGAATAGCAAGGCGGCAGTTGATACAGCAACAAAGGCATATTTTACAATTTTTTCTATTACTGTAAATATCCTCGATTTGAAATAGCGCCTAAGATTTAGCCTTTCAAACTCTATGTTTTCAAATGGTTTTTTCAAAAAGTTTATGATGGTGCCTATAAAATCCCAAAAGAGAATTACTATATCTAAAACTTCCTTCTCCTCTTCTTCTCCAGGGCTTATCGAATATCTAAATTTCCTTGCCCACTGATTTAGAGGACGCCACATAAACATATCAAGGAAGAGAATCGTTACAGCAAGTGCAAGAATGCCAAGCAATACAAGTCCAATTTTATTTTCCGTTGCAGAAACGAGGATAAAACTTCCAATTCCAGGAAGTCTGAACGATTTTTCGCCAACCGCAAATATTTCAGATGCAACAAGAAAATACCAACCGTTTGACCAGGAAACAATACTATTGGAAATTATTTTTGGAATTGATGCAGGAATATATAACCTCTTCAGTTCCAAAACTCTAAGGGGATCAAAGAACTCATACGCCTCCTGTATATCCTTTGGAATGCCTTTTATGCTTTCGTAAACACCAAATGCTATATTCCACGATTGAGATGTAAAGATTAAAAATATTGCTGCAAGTTCAACGCCAATAATTGAGTGTGGAAAAAGAGAAATAAAGAATGCAATTGCACAGGGAAAAACCCTAATATAGGAACTGACTGCAAAATATCGAGAATTGGTATCATTATTGCTTCACGTCTTGGGCTTGTTGCCGCAAGATAACCATAAGTAAACGAGAAAAGAAGCGACAACAGATACGCAGAAAACATTCTTACTAATGACCTAAAAATATAGGATGGAAGTGCTGAAACCTTTAAATCTTCAACATATCCTGCTACATTTATTTGATTTCGATAGAAACCATATACGACTCCTACGAGAAGGAGAATTATTGCAAGTTGCAAAATGACTTGTGTTAATGAACGTTTCTCTTTCATCTTTTAAAATGCCGGTGGATTTTCCTCATCAAATTTTTCTTCTGTTTCTCTTATTATTTCGAAAACAACAGTGTTATAAGGGTCAGGACAGGAAACATAAGCCTTGTTTTCGTCTTTCTCCCAGGGCAACTTGCCACCATATCTTAATGGCGTTATAAACGGCCAAAGTGAGACAAAAGCCCAACCGCAAAAACTAATTGGAACAGGCTGACCATTTTCGTTAATCTCAAACTCGTCTCCAACCTTTAGGTTTGCTGCACAAGTGCCTCTTACCTCAACAACCCTTATTTTTATCTTGTATATTGCCATATCATTTTATTTTATCAAAAAATACCTTTTTTCAAACACAAAAAGTCTAATTTTATGTATAATTCAAGTATGAAGAAAGATAATATCGACTCAAAAGTTAAAGAAAAAGTGCTCGGCAAGAAGGCTTATATCTATAATGTAATTATTTCTATTTTGTTTGTTGTGCTTCTTTTTGTTTATTACAAGCTGTTTCCACCGCATACCATAGCACCAATTCAGTCATTTGACGGAACAGTTAGTTTGTTTTACACACCAGATATGGGAAAAACTCCCGTTTTAGATGGCATAAAAAATGCTAAATCATCCATAGATATTGAAGTATACACATTCTCGGATTCAGATGTCCTTCAAGAACTTGTAAGTGCTAAAAAGAGGGGAGTCAGGATTCGCGTAATCCTTGAAGAAAATCCATATGGTGGATACAGCGCAAACAAAGAAACCAAAGACAAACTTTCATACTACGGCATCGAAAACAAATGGGACAACAAAGCATACAATTTTACCCATTCGAAATTTATGATCATCGACAATCGAACAGGCTACATAATGACTCTTAACTTAACGAAATCCGCATTCACAAAAAATAGAGAGTTTGGCGTAATAGTTAACGATGAAAACATTGTAAAGGAACTTTCTAAGATATTTGAAGCGGACTGGAAAAGGGCACCATACAATCCGACCGAAGGAACACCACTTGTTGTGAGTCCTGAAAATTCAAGACAAAAATTAGAAAGTCTTTTAAAGAGCGCAACAGGGGAAATACTCATTTACGCTGAAGAAATTCAGGATCCCGAAATTATGGACATTCTTAAAAAGAGAAGAGCCTTTGGGGCAGATGTGAAAATTATAATAGCGGATCCACAAAATGTAAAAGATAACGAAGTTGCTATAAGCGAACTTAAAAGATACGGCATAGATATAAAATACATCACAAGCCCATTCATCCACGCAAAAGTGATAGTTGTAGATAGAAAATATGCCTTTGTAGGGTCGGAAAATCTCTCAACAAATTCACTTGATAATAACAGAGAAGTTGGCATTATACTAAGCTCTCCTGAAATAATAGACAAATTAAGAGAGGTTTTTTTCTGGGACTTTGCAAAATAAAACTATCTTCCGTAAGTATCTGTAAGGTCTTTTAGCTGGTTGAATTTATCCTCATCTATATCGCTAAATTTGAGTTTAAATCTCCAATTGCCTTTTGCAGTTCCTGGCGTATTCATCCTATAATTTTCGTCAAGCCCAAGGACATCTTGCACAGGGATAATAGAGTATTGTGCTATAGAAGAGTGAGCAAGCCTTATTAAATCAAAGTTTATGGTCTCTAATGTGGGCGTTTTCCCTATGTATTTTTCAAGATAGGCTTTCCCATCATTTGGCAGTTCAAATTTAAACCATCCAATAGCAGTATTATGATCATGAGTGCCTGTATAAACAACTGTCGGATTTTTGTAATTATGAGGAAGATATCCATTTTCAGGCGAGCCATCAAAAGCAAACATTAGGATCCTCATATTGGGAATTTTATAATGCTCAATCACTTCAACAACATCTTCGGTAATTAAGCCAAGATCTTCTGCTATGAAAGGCATTTTGGAAAATTCGCTTTTATGGTATCGAAAAATTCATAAACAGGTACTTTAATCCATTCACCTTCTTTTGCATTTTCCCTTCCTGCATCAATTGCATAATAGGCAACAAAACCTCTAAAGTGGTCAATTCTTATGATATCAACAAATTTTAGCAAATGCGCAATTCTTCTAACCCACCAATTAAAGCCTGTTTCCTTGTGCTTATCCCAGTTATATACAGGATTTCCCCAGAGTTGCCCATTTTCATTAAAGTAATCTGGTGGAACACCTGCAACCTTTACTGGCAATCCATACTCATTCAAGTTGAAAAGTTCTCTATTTGCCCACACATCAGGGCTATCGAGATCAACATATATTGGAAGATCTCCTATCAAATCTATACCTAAATCATTTGCATACTTTTTCATTTCCATAAACTGTCCGTATGCAACAAATTGTAGAAACTTTACAAAGCGAATATCTTCTTTTAATGTTTCTTTTGCAAGATTGAGAGCCGCTGTATCTCTATTTTTAAATTCAGAAGGCCAATCAAACCATCCAACATTGCCAAACCTTCTTTTCAAAGCCATAAAAAGGGCAAAGTCCTCAAGCCAAAAAGAATTTTCAGCACAAAATGACTCAAATTCATCGCTATCTTTAAAATTTTCGTAGGATTCTCTAAAAGCATCAAATTTATTTTCAATTACCTTCTCAAAATCTACGGTATTAGACTCCTCAATTTCGTACTTAGACAAATCACCCTTTAATAATCCAGAATCTACGAGTTTCTCAAGACTTATAAAGAGAGGATTAATTGCAAACGCAGAAACAGAGTGATACGGAGAATTGTCAAAGAAAGGCTCAGTTGGCCCTATGGGTAAAATCTGAAATAGTTTTTGATTAGATTTTTTTAGTAAATTAATGAAGTTCTTTGCTGTATATCCTAAATCACCAATGCCATATTTGCTCGGTAAACTTGTAATATGCATTAATACACCGCTTTTACGTATTTTTTGTTTTTCCATAATAAAACTCCTTAAACCATAAATTTACGCAAGACAATTTTACAGCAAAAAGAGAAAAGCGCAAAGAATTTAAGTTCTATTTTTGGTAGATTTGCTTAGTGCATCTGCAGCAAGTTTTCCAGTCATTATGCAAGTCGGGACACCCGTTGGGCTATAAGACCACTGTCCTGCCTTTAATATATTTGGTATAGAAGTCCTGACAGCGTTCTTCACTGAAAGCATATCTGAACTTACTGGAAGAGGCTCTGTAAATGACCAACCAACAATTGAACCTTCGGAACTTCCTACATAATTCTCTATAGTAAGAGGCGTTGATGTAATACTAAAAATTATATCTTCTTTAATACCAGGGTAAACAGTATTAGATAGAGTGTCGATAATGTTCTTGGATAAAATTTCCCTAAACTCTTCATACCACCCGGCATCGTATAACATTCTCGTAAGTTCGTAGTCGAAAAGAAGACTTACAATAAGCCCGGTCTGATCTTTGGGAGAAAGGCTAAAGTCTCTTAATGCAGGAATTGAAATTTCAAACGTATTGAGTTCTACAAATCTCCTAAGCCAATCAAGCATTTCCTCTTTCTTGACTTTTTCGAAATTTGTTAATATTCTATTTAGTTCAGAGTATCTCATTTCACCAAGACCAACTCTTGATGGAGTATAAAAGAAGTGGCCACTTGCAATTTTACTAAAGTAATCTACGGGCTTTTTTACACCGATGAAAACCGTAAATATTGAATCAGTTCCTTTTCCTTTAAGTACCTTTTCTTCTCCTTTTCGAACTCTTTTCGATATCTTTCTTCAAGTCCATCAGCAATCACATTTCGATAAAGCGATTTAAGGTCAGCTGCCCATACGAGATTACTATATTGATAAGAGTTACCCATCTCATCGAACACAAGATTCTTTGCAGGATCCACTTTTACAATTTTAGTATTTTTTTGAATTTTAGCACCCATTTCAATCGCCTTGTCCTCTACAGCCTTTGCCAACTTGTAAATTCCACCTTTTGGATAAATATAGTCTGTGTAAAGATAAAAGTAACTCATCGCAAAGAATGCAGGAGTCCCTTTAAAGAAGTGCTGACTTATTATGTCCCTTAAAGACCTATTTTTGATTCGCTTTTCAAGGAAAGACTCGACTGGCTCTTTCATTCTATTAATTGCATACAGTGTTTTGAGAAAACGCAAAAGCCACGGACCATAATTAAGAAGTTTTTTGTAATCTTTCTTTAAATCTACAAAGAGTGGATTTTCAACTCCGTAAAGGACCTCCATTTCTGCCATTATGTTTTTGATTATCCTTATAACTTCATCTACATCGTCCTTACTTTCGGGATATAGGGATTCAAGGAGGTTTTTGTAATCTTCGAGGTTTTCTTTTGAATTAATATGTATTATCCTATCCTCAATTCCAACAGATACAGGGCTTTTCAAAAACTCAATTTCAATACCAAGATCCCTAAGCATAGGAATTATTATACCTGCATTTTCAAGAGCTCTAACACCACCGTCAAAAACAAAACCATCTTTTTCAAATGAATTTACAAGTCCGCCACACTTTTCGTTCTTTTCTAAAAGCAAAACTTTTAATCTAGAACGAGAAGCATACGCAGCAGATGTAAGACCCGCAATTCCACCGCCTACTACTATTACATCCCAAACCATTTACACTAACCTCCCTAATTTTAGAGTTATGTCCCAAAGTTTTAGAGCTTCTTCTCTGTCTTTTGCAGGAGGCGCTAACTCCTCCTCAAAAGTCAAATTGAAAAACTTATTAGAAACATGATCTAAATCCTTTGATACCCCAAGGTAATAAAGAGCTTCTGCGGATACTTCAGGAGAACTAGAAAGTCTGTCAAGCACATTATGCTTAAACCATAAGTAAACCGGACCATTCTCTCTACCTGTTGCTGTTCTTACCATACCAGGATGCATTGCATTAATTGTTACACCGTATTCTACAAAATAGTCATTAAATATCATCATTGATAACACCTGTGCTAGTTTTGATGAACCGTATGCCCTTAATCCAGAATATTTGCTTTTTTCAAAATTAAGATCGTCAAGATTTAGACCCCAAACGGCAAAACGATACCCTTCAGAACTAACAAAGATTATCCTTCCACTTTTTTGCTTTGCAAATTTTTCTTTTAAAAGGTACGTTATTACAAAGGGAGCAAGGTAATTAACAGCAAGCGTTGTCTCAATACCGTCCGAAGTTAAAGTCTTCTTTTTAAGATAAACTCCTGCGTTATGTATCAAAACATCTATCTTCTCCTCCAACTTTGAAAGTGCATTTCCTACACGGCGCATTTCGTCAAGATGCCTTAAATCAGCTATAAGATAATTTACCTCAGTTCCAAAATCTCTTTTTATTTCCTCAATAACTTTCTCAGTTTTTTCAAGATTTCTGTTTATCATCAGGACTCTTGCACCCATAGAGGCATATTTTCTTGCAGTATAGTAACCGATGCCCGAGGTTGCGCCAGTTATCACAACAAGACCATTAAAAAGTTCGTTACAAACTTTTGGCTTTTTAGAACTATTTCTTATCATTTCTATAATGTTAGAAACTTTATACTGAGGCCAATACTTCCGAACCTTTGAAAAATCTGCCATATCTTATCACCCAAAAACCTTTCTCATAAAAGACCTGTAAAGTCTATTTAAGTGAGGTATATTATCAAAAATATCACCCCAAAGATCGTAGTAGTCCCTTTGGTCAATTATTTTTCCTTCTTTGCTTAAAATGATCCTGCTTGCCCCATAAATAGAAGAGGTCTTTGTATTTTTGTAATTAATTATCATTTCCCACTCCATAAATATAATATTGTCCTTCATAATGGCATTATGAATTTTGAATTTTAAGTCTTTTGACCTTTTCATCAACCTATCAATCATTGCTTTGAAGTCGTTAATCCCGTGAATCTCCTGAATTATGTCTTTAAAATGAATGTCATCGCTATAATAGGGTATTATATGTGACCAATCGGGCTTACCACCTTTATCATATATGCTTGTCCAGAGTTCAATAAATTGTTCAAGTGATTTTATAGTGTATTCGTTTTTCTTTTCCTCTATTTTCTCGTCCATGATAAAGCCTCTCAATCTATTCAAAATAAAGAATTCCTTTCTCCTTTACTAAGTAATTAGAAACATATAAATTTGCATAATCTATTATATCAAAAAGAAGGGAAAAAAATAAAAATCACGACGAAAGAAAATTATCAGATTAAAATTAGTTAATGACTAAAAACATGAAAATAAAAATGGCTCCCCGTGTAGGACTCGAACCTACAACCTAGTGGTTAACAGCCACCCGCTCTGCCGGTTGAGCTAACGGGGAACCCGTTTCGCTATATAGAATAGCAAATTTTTGCTTTTTGTCAAGAGGTTAGCCTTTTTTTCTCTCAAGAACAGGACAGAAAAGAGGGATATTTATTCCACAACCTGCACAATTTCCGTTTCGACAATCCTCAGTAATTACTTCGTTTATAGCATTCTTGTATTCTCTTAACAGGAAATTTTTTGAAACTCCTGTATCGATGTGTTCCCACGGAAGTTTAGCATCAAGAGGAATTTCATTGAGGTATGCTTCCATCGAAACTCCTTCCTCATCAAAGGCTTTCTTCCATATGTCAAAATTAAAATACTCGCTCCAGGCATCCATCTTTGCACCAAGTTTAAATGCCCTCTCTATCACATTAGAAAGCACTCTATCGCCTCTATCAAGAATTACCTCAAGCGCACTCATCTTAAAATCAGAAAAATCAACTTTCACATTTCTCATTCTAAGTTCCTTAAGCAAGATTTTCTTCTTTTCTTCAAGAGATTCAATACTTTCGTAGCGTGCCCACTGAAAAGGTGTATTTGGCTGGGGCATAAAGGGATTTATGCTAAGATGAATCTCAAATGGTTTCTTAAAAGTTTTTACTGATTCACCTAATTTAAGCATTTCTTTTGTTAGTTTGGGAATTTCAAGGACATCATCCAGAGTTTCAGTAGGAAGCCCTATAATGTAATAAAATTTAAGGGTATGGAATCCAAGAGACACTGCTGTTTTAACAACTTCAAGGATCTCCTCGTTTGAAATAGTTTTGTTTATTACCCTTCTTAGCCTTGGAGTTGCAGCCTCTATTGCAAAGGTAAGACTATGGACTTTTTGCTCAAGAATTGCAACACCCAATTCTCTTGTGAATTTGTCTATCCTCAAAGAGGGTAATGATACTGAGACATTAAAATCCCTTGTCAGTTTTTTAATAAGATTTATTAGCCCGCTCATATTAGAGTAGTCATTTGTACTAAGAGAAAGAAAAGTTATTTCTTCGTAACCAGTGTTTTTCAGAACTTCATTTGCATATTTTTCTATAGTTTCAATACTTCTTTCTCTAACAGGTCTATAAACAACGCCTGCCTCACAAAACCTGCAACCACGGGTACAACCTCTGAAAATTTCAACATACGCCTTGTCCATTATTATACTTCCAAGGGGAACAATAGGTTTAGTGGGGAAATAGGAATGTTCAAAATCCCTTATCACATCCTTTACAACCTTTTTACCGTTTTTCTCAACTATAAAATTCCCTTGTTTCTCAAATTCGAAAAACTTTGGCACATATACGCCTTTTATTTTGGAAACTTCCCTTAGAAATTCCTCCTTATTTCTTACATTTCTGCCAAGTTCAAGAATTTTTACGAATGATTCTTCCCCTTCTCCCAGCACAAAAAAGTCAATAAACTTAGAAAGAGGCTCAGGGTTATAGGCAGACGTCCCGCCCATAAAAATAATAGGAGATTCTCTTTTTTCGGAATGCAATGGAATTTTTGAAAGATCAAGGATATTAAGAATATTGGTATAGTCAAGTCCCGTTTGAACGGAGAAACCTATAAAGTCAAACTCGTTAAGGGAATTCTCGACTCAAGTGAAAACAAAGGAATTGAATTTTTACGCAAATACTCTTCTAAATCTGGAAGTGGCAAAAACGCTCTTTCAACGACAACACCATCTAACTCATTGCCAAGATGGTAAAGAATTTTAAATCCGAAAGACGACATTCCGACTTCATAGGTATCAGGATAAACAAGTGCAACTTTAAGGCTATTTGATGTGTCCTTATGGATACTATTGAATTCGTTTCCAAAGTAGTAATAAGGTTTCTTAAACTTTATAAGTTCGTAATCTTTTATCATAGGTTTATCTCATCCTTATAATTATACACACTTACAACGAGCCCCAGTGCAATAAAGTTAACAAGAGCAGAACTTCCACCAAAACTCAAAAATGGCAAAGGGATTCCTGTTACAGGCATTATACCCATATTCATACCAGCATTAATAAGAATCTGAAAAAAGAACATAGCAAATACGCCAAGTGCTATAGACCTACCAAAAATATTTTTTGTAGAGTATGCCGCTTTTACACAAAAATACAAAATATAGACGTAACAAAGAAGAATTACGAGGATACCTAAAAAACCCCATATTTCACCAATTGCAGAAAGGATAAAATCAGCATACTGTACTGGGACAAAATTTAGTTTTGACATTGTGCTTCCCTCAATACCTTTCCCAAGCAATCTTCCAGAACCTAAGGAAATTATTGATTGAAGAACATTGTAACCACTTCCTAAAGGGTCTCTATACGGGTCAAAGAAAGTTAATATTCTTTCAATTTGATACGGCTTAAGAATTTTAGGCAAAAGTGGGATCATGGANAATGCTAACCCTGTAAGCGTTAANGCATACTTNTAATGAAGGAAAACAAGGACAAAAAAGAAATAAATAAANNCAAAAACAAGAGAAGTGCCCATATCTGGTTGAAGGAAAACAATTACAACATAAGGCAAAAGTAACAATGTTGAATATAAAAATTTTTCAAAATAGTTCCAAATTTTGTTATCGTAAATCCATGCAAAACTTATTATTAGTGATATCTTAGCAAATTCGGACGGTTGAATCGTAAAAAGACCAAAAATATTAA
>JGI24721J44947_10005598_pt1 | contig 17162 bp, 15 predicted proteins | sample YelNatPaOPGAMG01_FD_44947 | JGI IMG/M metagenome (IMG submission 44947)
GTATATCCTTCCGGGATGTAGCCAACACTGATGTCGTGTGTTGCCGTTTGGTCGGATACGACATCCGGAACTACTCCTTTCTTCATGAGTTCGTCGTAGATAGTCGCTGCATTTCCCAATATTGCAACGGATGTCGGTTTTTTGCTTTCAAGTGCCTCATCTTTGATCTTGAGAGCTTCATCNAAAGACTCCACAAAAGACTCAAGATATCTGTCCCTGAGTCTCCTCTTAATCTTATCCTCATCCACTTCCACTATGACTGCCACTCCACCGTTCATAGTAACCGCAAGCGGTTGAGCACCTCCCATCTCTCCCAGACCTGACGAAAGAAACCACTTACCTTCAAGGCTGTCTTTCGCGAATTCCTTTCTGGCAAGCGCTGAGAGCGTTTCGTACGTTCCCTGGAGTATTCCCTGTGTACCAATATATACCCAGCTTCCCGCAGTCATCTGCCCGAACATGGTGAGCCCTCTGGCCTCGAGGTCCCAGAAAATATCATCNGTGGCCCATTTTGGAACAATCTGGGNATTTGATATAATCACTCTGGGACTCTGTTCTGTCGTCGTAAATATTCCCACTGGTTTTCCAGATTGAATTAGCAATGTTTCGTCGTTTTCCAAATTCCTCAGTGAATCGACAATTTTATCAAAGGCNTCCCAGTTTCTTGCAGCTTTTCCTCTCCCTCCGTATACTATTAGGTTGCTGGGGTCCTTTGCAACAGCGGGATCTAAATTATTCATCAAAAGCCTCAGGGCCCCTTCCTGTGCCCATCCCTTAGTCAGTAATTTATTGCCTCTAGGAGCGTGTATCTCCCTGTTATTTGTCTGCATATACTATATTATCGTTCCCTGATCTAAATATTTATCCCAGACCCATAAGCGAAGGGAGAATTTTATGGAATTTGGAACACCGNATTTAGTGACATACATTGAATTGCTTCAAGATTTCAAATCCTATTTCCGGCAAATGCCACAGTTTTAAGATATTTTCTATAATCTATTGCCCGTCATTAGTATATAGAAAGCGCTTTCTCTGTTATTGAAGTGATCATTTTCTTTGTTTAGACACATTTTTCTAAGTCACCTTTGGCTCTTGGGATAAATGAATAGCTTGGCCACTTTATTATAGAAAACGTAATAAGTGATTTCTGAGATACTATTTTAATTAGAGCCTATGATGAACCGAAGTAAGCCGTTTACATTATTGTTCTTCGTATTAGTCATAGTGATATTGCTCTGCTGCGAATTATTTGCCCAAGGGAGCAGCGTCTCAGGGGAAGGAACTATTCACTTGTCTTCTGAATCTGTAAAAGTGGGAGCCCATCAATGGGTAATGCAGCTGGATAATCAGAAATCAGAAGGACCATCAGCCTCAAATATATTGGAAATGTCTTTATCTAGTCACACCGCTTTGTCGGAATTTGGAATAACAAAAGTTGAAAAAAATAATTTCGCTACCAACATCACATCCGGTCTCCAGGAATATAACTTGACTTTCGAAGAAACTGGGCTTCCTATGGGGACCGTATGGACAATTACGGTCAATGGAATGAGTAAATCCTCTAATTTGAGCCAGATTACCTTCATAGAAACAAACGGTACGTATAACTATGAGGTAGGGTTGGTCAACGGGTTCACAGTTTCACAGTTGGCGGGTCAACTTCCAATATCTGGAAGGTCAGTCACCGTGCATATATTGTACTCAGAACTTTATGCTGTCACTTTCAGCGAATTCGGTCTTCCTGTCGGAACAAAATGGTCCATTGCATTCAATGGCTCCCAAAAATCAACCGTAGCAGGTTCAGGTTCGATTCATCTCGCAGAGACGAACGGAACTTATCCATATACAATCAATTTACCGGAGAACTACACCACTTTCCCAACTACGGGAAATGTAGTTATCAACGGCACACCAGTTTTCAAAAGTATTCAATTCGAGCTTTATACGATCACCCTGACTGGATCTGTAAGTCCAACAAATGCTTCTATGTACATCAACGGGCGGCAAGTACAAGTCGTTAACGGTGTCTTTACCATAACCCTTGATGCAGGCCAGAAGTATGAAATAGAGGTGAAATACCCAGGATACGAAAACTACTACCACAATATGACGGTGACATCGAAAACTCTTCCAACGATTCTTATCAATATTTCATTGAGTAAGATTCAAAATAATTATCCCCAATCCTATCTTTCACTTTACTTAGTAGTTATAGGGGTAGTTACTTTTGCCATAATTATAGCCATGCTGAGATCAACGATGAGGTCCAAGAAGGCCCAGTGATTTAAAAATGAATATGAGACTGAAAGAAAACAACTCACGAATTTTTTTATCTAAGATAACAATTAAATGGGTGCAAACAATTTAGTCAGATGCCCGCAGAATGCGGTTATTGTTCCTCCATCTGGAAGTCCAAGATCGTTCCGTTTCTAAATCCCGGTATTTCGATTGTTGGTACAAAATTACCTCTGGTACAGGAGGAGTAACAATGGAGAGATCACTCGTTCCCCCATCAATAGAATTGAAAAATGTTTCAAAGAGCTATGGGCCAATACAGGCATTAAAGGAGCTGAGTTTTAGGCTTGAACCTGGGGAAAGATGTGCTCTCCTTGGGCCTAATGGGGCCGGTAAGACCACCACTCTTAAAATACTTGTTGGGCTCCTCCGCCCGGATAAGGGGGAGGCAAGGATAGGAGATTTAGAACCTACTTCTGAGGAGGCTCGCAGGATGCTCGGATACCTGCCAGATGATGCTTCTCCGTACAGAACTCTCAGCGTCAGGGAGAACATGGAATACATCGGTGCACTCAGGGGGGTGCCGGACGTTTCTGACAAGGTAGATAAGCTGNTGGATTCCCTAATGTTAAGGGAGTATGAAAAAGCGAAAGTGGGAAGGCTTTCAAGAGGAAACTTACAGAAACTGTCATTGGCACTATCCATAATCCATGACCCGACGGCTATACTCTTGGATGAGCCTCTGAATTATCTTGACATTCCAACTCAGGAGATTGTCATAGAACAACTTAAGAAGCTTGACTCAACCCAGCTAGTTTCCACCCACATAATGGAAGTCGCTACAAGGCTTACGAACAAAGTAATCATGATCTCGCGTGGATCAGTTATCTGGATAGGAAGTCTTGCAGACCTGAAAAAAATGGGAAGCGAAGGGGAACCGATCGAGAGTGTTGTATCGAGGATGTTGACGGATGTTGTATAGACTTCTCAAGTTCGTGATCATATCTAGATTCTCCAAACAGCTTCTAATTGTTTTTGGGGTCCTACTTGTCTACGCGTTATTTCTAAGCTCGGCAAGCAGTTCATCGTCCAGCACGGTATACCACTATTATGGCCCCGTTTTGCTCACCGTTTTCTTTGTTCTTCCAATTGCAAGCGGAGGAATAGCAGTCCTGAAGTCTGACAGAGACTTCCTGTTCACGCTTCCCCTTAAAAGATCAGATCTTGCCTTTTCATTATTTGTAGTTCAGTTCCTTAGTTTTGGCCTATTCATAATTTATGGATTTGCTTATTCCTTCTCATATCTCAAACCAGTATTCCCCTTTGCAGTGATTGATTTTATTGGGATCATGCTTACGGTAACTGCCCTCGGCCCCCTTACTTATTCCCTGAAATCATCTTGGAGAACACTTCTGGCGCTCGTTTTTGCGATATGGTCACTATCTGCATTCCTTAAATTTCCATTCTCTCCGTCTTCAATTTATGTTGGTTATCCCTTATATGCGGCCACAACATCAATCGTACTTGCAGTTATAACGGTTCCACTGGCATTCAGATCGCTCTCCAGGGTCGACCTGGATATGATGAAGGCATTCACGAGATATTCATCAAGGGAAGTAAAGCGCGTAAGGAGATTCAGCGGAATGACGCCTTTGATGGCAATTTTTGCTGAGAATTTTTTTGTCGTTGAAGTTTCAGGCAGAATGAATGCAATGGGAGCCGGAGGTTCTTACAGATCTGGCAGGTTCAGATTATCACGCGGAATATTGGTAACTGCCGTATTAGCTGTAGCATACTATTTCATATTCACTATCAAAGTCACTCCGAAATCTGCTGAAGTAGCTCTGCTGGTAATCTCCATATATTCACTTATTTTTGTTATGTTCCTCTCGATGGGAGTCNTGGGAAACGAAAGACTCTGGCTTGGATTTATGTCCCGTTCACCTACGGATTATCTCAGGGATCTAATGCTGGCGAAGTCTCTATCATTCGTTGCTCTCTTTTTACCTCTAGCACTATCGAATTTTCTATTAGCACTAAAGGGGGACGAAATGGCATTCACTTTCGGGCTCACGCTTCTTGTTATTATGCCCTCCCTGCTTGTAATGGTGGTATATGCTTCAGCATTCCTTAATCCCCTTCAGATAAAGGAGGAACTCATGATGCCNGGGCAGTTCAATCTAAGGCAACTTGCCACTATGATTCCGATCCTTCCCGTGCTGTTCATACTAGCGCTTGTCTTTGGTGCAATTGAAAGTAATCTAGTAACTGACGCAATTATAATTTCAGTGCTTACTGCGGTTATAATGGCAGGTACTGCCTTCTGGCTCATAACCAGCAGGCGGGTTGGTGAAAAGGTCATTGAAAAGCTCGTGGCCGCAGGGTTCATTTAGAAGATACGGCTTAAACTCACAAAGCTTTTAGGAAATTACAGTATGTAAAATCATGAACGGAAGTGAGTCATATGAAAATATTGATCCCTGGAGGCTNGCTCTCAAAGTGCATGAGCTGAGTGAAATAGGTAGCCGAGAGTTCCAATCATCAAAACTGCTCAAGGATGTTCTAAAAACACGCGGATTTAAAGTGACCGATAATTTTATGGGAATGCCAACTGCATTCAAGGCCGAAAAGGTGATCGGAAGAGGAGTCCCAGTGATAGCGTTCCTAGCAGAATATGACGCTTTACCAGGACTGGGTCATGCTTGTGGTCACAATCTCATAGCTGCATCCGCAGTCTTTTCCGCAATCAGATCAACAGAGAAGATCCAGAACGGAACAATAATTGTATTTGGAACTCCTGACGAAGAGGGATCGGGAGAATGGGCAGGTTCAAAGGCAATAATGGCAGATAACGGAGCCTTCAGGAACGTTGATCTTGTTCTTGGTTCACATCCGGGGGACAGCTGGAATGTCGGCAGCCAATCCTTGGCGGTTCAGGATTTCGAAATAACATTCAACGGCAAAGCATCGCACGAGGCAGCCAATCCAGATAGAGGCAGAAGCGCTCTCGATGCGTCTATACTCACTTACACCGCGGTTAATATGATGAGACAGCACGTGAGAAGAGATGCGAATTTTGTAATGCATGGCATAATAAAGGAGGGAGGGACAGCATCAAATGTCACCCCGGAGAAAGCAGTATTAGTCTATGGAATAAGATCGTCGGATCTTAAATATCATGCGGAACTTGTTGAAAGATTTTTGAAAATAGTTGAAGGATGTGCAAAAGCGACTGAAACCACCTATACCATAAAGAAGATCGGGCCTTTGTTCCAGACTACGAAAATAAATAAAACGCTATCTAATAAGATAAGGGANCTTCTAAGTGGAAGAGGAATCGAATGTCCTTCCGTCGAAGAGATGTCTTCAAGTCTGCCAGAAGGCTCCACAGATTTTGCAAACGTTTCTCAGGTGGTCCCCTCCGTGGAGGTGGGATTCCAAATTGCTCCACGTGGAACACCCTGGCATTCAAGGGAGTCACTTAAGGCGGCAAAGTCCGAACAAGCAAGAACATCCTTAAATATAATAATCGAAGTACTCAGCGATACCGCGAGGGAATATGTAACAAACAGGGAATTCAGAGAGGGGATTGAAAGGGACTTCATTTAGAAAGTACCNGTACTCTTCTCCTTACCGAAAGAAAGTGAATTTCCAATCCTTAATGTGAAATTCCAAGACATCAGAAACCTAGTTTAGATNTCTTGAATTTCAATNAAGAANCTGATCAGTCATTTTCTAAGTTCGTCACGNAATAAAATTTATTNCTGACCTTGAATATGTCGCCAAATTTAATATAATGCTTATTATCGCCAATTGACCAAAATGGTGGACAAGAATTACTTTCTGGGTATTTACTCTAAGATGATAGAAATAAACGCTGTAAATCCGTCTGGAAACGGAAAGGGGGAAGGGAAAAGGGCCGATTACCTTAAAGAAGAGGTAATGAGATGGAGCAAAGATATAAAATTTGAGGAATATGATGCAGAATCAAATGGAATAAGAAGACCGAATCTATTGTTTCTTCTTGATGCCGGAAAGGAAAAGACTATCTGGTTTGTTGCCCACATGGACACAGTAAGTGAAGGGGACACGACCCTTTGGAGATATCCTCCATTCAAGGCAACTGTTGAAGGGGACAAAGTCTACGGAAGAGGAACTTGCGATAATGGACAGGGGTTAATTTCATCTTTGATTGCTTTCAAGTACTTCATCGAGCGGAGAGAAGAAATGCATAACAACATTGGTGTCATATTAGTTTCGGACGAAGAGGCAGGAAGTAAATACGGGATAGGGTTTGTTTTGGAACATAGAAAGTTTACAAAAAATGATAAATTCATCGTACCAGATTTCGGTACTCCAACTGGTGGGTCCGTAGAAATTGCGGAAAAGGGGATCCTATGGTTAAAAGTTACAGTCGTGGGTCAGCAATGTCACGCCTCAACTCCAGACAATGGAAAAAACGCCCATAGATTAAGTAGAGAATTGGAGATGAGAATAGATGAGACACTTCATTCCAAATTCAATGATCTTGATGATCTTTTCACTGTTCCAAAAAGCACTTTTGAGCCCACTAAAGTTGACTCCGGGACAACTTCAATAAATATTATACCAGGAAAGGAGAGTTTCTATTTTGACATGAGAATATTGCCTAAATATTCAGTAGATGAACTGTTCAATGAGGTCAAGAGAATAAGCGATGAATTTGCCGGGGAATTCGGAGTAGAAGTTCAACTAGATATCATAAATAGGGCAAATCCATCAAAGAATACTCCCGAAGGAAAATCATTTGTCGAGAAATTCATAGATAGCGTAAAGAAAATCAGGGGAATTAATGTCCAGAGTGTTGGGATAGGTGGTGGGACGTGCGGAGCGTTCTTTAGAAATGAGGGATTGGATACAATTGTGTGGGGGACGCTAGACGAGACAGAGCACATGCCAAATGAATACGCAAAGATATCGAACATTTTCGGTGACGCAGAAGTGTTTATAGACTTTGTGAAGAAAGAATTCTGATTCTAATCTAATTTACGCAACTCCTCAAGAGCCAGACAAGGAAAACCTATTATAACACGGAAATTAACGTAAAATGAGAGATAAACATGTCAAAGAAGTTAGAACACAAAGTTGAAGACTTTCTAAAGACAAGATATATCGACGGAATCAATTTTAGTGGAGATGGCTCAAAAATTGCATTCGGAATTTCCCGCGTTTATAAGGAATTTAAAGCTGAAGAGGGAAAGGAAATAATAGTTCTTTCAGTAAAAAATGGGGAGCAAAAGTTATTTTCTCACGTAGAATGGAGTAATTTTGTACCTAAGCTCAGCTCAACGGGGATGAAATTAGCATATATTTCCAAGAAAGAAGAAGAATACAGACTGTTTATTTGTGATCTCCCAAAGGGCACGGAGGAAGAAATCGTACTTCATGAACGGGCTGAAAATTTAGAGTGGGATGGCGAAGACAGTGTGATAATTTCCATTCTTGACGGTGATCCCAAAAAGGAGGAAAAAAAGGAGGGGAGAGATGGTTACTTCTTCGAAGAAACTCCGAGGTTCACTTCTTTATGGAGATATCAGCTCGGTTCGGGATTTCAAAGGATAACGAAAGGAGTACAGGTATGGGAGTTTAATGTCAACGAGGGAATGGTTGCTGCTGTCACTTCAGCCCTTCCATATGAATGGTCTTGGTATGAGGCAGAGTTATCCGTTATCGACCTTAAGGACTTTAAAATCAAGAAAGTATATTCAAGAAAGAACAGGCAGGTTGCAAAGCCCAGACTGTCACCAGACAATAGGCGGTTAATCTTCCTTGAATCATTATGGAGCGACAGGGGAGTTACGTCGGGAGACATAATCGATCTTGATCTTAAGAGTGGGAAGGCAGAGAATATCACAAGGGGGGAAAGTGAAAGTTTTTCGGAGATGCAGTGGAAGTCAGGGAAAGAATTCTATGCCCTTTCCAACAAGGAAGGAACTTTCTCTATCTCCAAATTTCAGGGGAATAGGAGAAAACGTTTATGGTCTAAGTACGGGGCAGTGCATAACCCCTGGTCACCTTCTTTTTCCATTTCTGGGGATGTTGCTGCCGTTTCCTTCGAAAGTTCAAAGCAGCCAAACGAGCTTTTGTTAATCGATCTGAAGAGTAAAAGAGAGAAGGTGTTAACTAACGTAAACAAACATCTTGAAAACTGTAAAAGTTACAGTTCCGAAAAGGTAAAGTGGAGGTCGTACGATGGGTTAGAAATATACGGAATATTCAGGTCGGCGGGAAAGAAAACACCTTTAATGGTTATAATCCATGGTGGTCCAACAAGTTTTTCGCCTGATTCATTCATAGGGCTCTCAACTCTCTATCTTTCCAAGGGATACTCGGTCTTTCTTCCAAACTATAGAGGGAGCGTGGGCAAGGGAAGAGAGTACGCAGAGAAGAACCTTGGAGATATGGGAGGAGGAGACCTTCAAGACATCCTATCAGGAATTGATTTTCTCGTGAAGAACAATGGAATAGACAGAAGGAATATTTTCATTACTGGTGGCTCCTATGGTGGATTCATGTCCGCATGGGCAATCACCCAAACCGACATCTTTAAGGGCGCCATTGCACTATTTGGAATATCAGACTGGATCAGTTTCCACGGCGTGAGCAATCTGCCAACCTGGGACCGCATACATTACGATGAGGACCCATACCTGTTCAAGAGGTTCCTGAAATTTTCTCCCCTCTGGTACGTCGATAAAGTCAAAACACCCATACTTCTTGCTCACGGTATAGATGACCCTTACGTTCCAGTGGGACAATTTCACCAATTTTACAGAGCGCTCAAGGATAAGGGGAAAGATGTAAGGCTCCTCCTTTTCCCAAGAGAAGGTCACGGTTTCAGGGAAAAGAAGCACATCGAGCAGTATTATGAGGAAGTCTTCAAATGGTTGAAGGCCAGGAGTTGATGAAAGGCAGGCCTGCTGCCGAAGAGACTTTCAACTGAAGTGATAGGAAACCCGCCTAAGTTACCAATCAGCTGAAATGCATTAGTCAGATAACAAGGTTAAAAATGCAAAAAAAGGACAAAGGGTTCTAGAGCCACGACTTCTTGTTTGAGCTTGTTACGTATCATCAACCTTCATTATACAGTTCAGATAATTTGTCTTCAGAATTCTATTTCTATGATGTGAGAAAGTAAAAAAACATGCTGCAAAATGAAAGATAATCGCAGGAAAATTTCGACTAGATAGGACCAAGGCCTTGAAATAAATGGTAACTCACTACTTAAAAGTCCTTTATAGAACGAAGGTCTACTGAATCTTCCCGTTTCTCCTGTCAATGAATCTCTGCACATATTCTGGAGTAATGGAATCGGAAGCAAACTCAGGATTGTGAAATTCAATCGAAAATGGGATAACGCCAGACCACAAATCCGGCCTACCTTTCACTTCTGTTGCTCCACCCTTCCTGACTTTTATCGAAAACTGTTCCAGACTTACCTTGAAAACTGCAACACCCCTTAAATCTTCATCAGTCGGAAGTATAGTATTTTCAGCTCTTCCAGGCACCAGATTATTGATCCATTCCTTAAAGAAGGACAATTTTTCCTCCTTATCCGTAATCTCAACCGGTTTACCAAAGATCACAGCTGATCTGTAGTTCAATGAATTGTCTGCGAGTCTCTTTGCAAGTACAAGACCGTTTAATTCAAGTACGGAAATGGCGACTGGATTCCTCTCCCTAAGGTGATTGATAATCCTGGCTGCATTGCTGCCATGGATGTAAATGAACTCAGAATTGTTGTAGTAAGTCATGGGTATCACGAAAGGTTGTCCAGCCATCTGAAAGGAGACTTGGCAGGCGAAACCGTTTCGTAGAATATCTAAAAGTTGATCCTTGTCATAACTCCCTCTCTCCGGGTGTCTCTTGATCTTTGTGATGTCATCGAAGCCCATACTTCTCTTTAAGCTAGTGAACTAGAAAGATTTTCCTCTGCCTACCTCGAATGAAAAAGCAATTGTTAACAACAGAGAAATTAAGGTCAAACCCCGATTTTCTCCCTATTGACGTATATGCTCTCTTCCAGGTTCACTATGTTATGCACCTTTTCACCTTCTATAAAACGCTTAATGTTTTCAAAGGCGTTCCTGTAGGCCATTTCCATTACTTCTCCGGATAGGCCTCCAGCTATATGTGGTGTTATTACCACATTTTCTCTGTTAGAATCTTTCAGCTCCGGTTCGTTCCACCATACATCTGTTAGATAGGCTGCCTCTTTATTACGATCGACAAAGCTGATCATGTCTCCCTTTCTCACGACTTCAGCTCTGCCAACATTGACTATAGTACAGTTCTTCTTAACCACATCTAGCTGTTCCTTTCCAATTAACCCGTATGTCTTTTTCGTGAGGGGAAGTGAAATCACTATGAAATCGGCCTCTCTCAACAGAGTTTCAAGATCATCCAGGGAAATGAACAAATCTGCATTACTATCCCTATGCCCCCTTCCGATCGCAATAATCTTCATTCCCATTGATTTCCCTATCATTGCGACCCTGCTACCAATGCCACCGTATCCTATAATTCCCAAAGTTCTGCCATAAAGCATTGTTGTTCCTTCCGGCCGATATATGCCCTGTCTCGTTTCATCCTTGAACTTCCCTATTTTCTTAGTATGTTCCAAAAGCAGCGCAAAGCAGTGTTCAGCAACAGAAATTGAATAACCACCCGCATTGCTTGCTATTATGGCGTCCTTTGGAACCTTCCTCAAATCTATATGGTCTGTACCTGCGGTAAGTATCTGAATAAACCTGGGGTTTTGGCTTCTGGGGAAATCTTCATTTTTAATAAGGAAGATTTCGGCTTTCCCAGACTGAGGATGCCATATAACGTTCTCTTCTCCAAGGATTTCATTTCCAATCCTCTTGTATCTATCCTCAACGGGAAATGTCACGAGAGTTTTCATGTTTCCACTCATGGCTTATTCCCAAATATCTCTTTCTTTCCCGTCGTTTGAATGCTTTATCTCCTTCTGACAGATCTACCCCTGTCCTTTTCCCAAAAGGGAGAAATGGAGAGTCGATTAAAANTCCTTAAAAACTAACGAACTTGGGGCTCTTATCCCGCACGAAAGTCCCATTTTGAAGGTCCCTTAATGAATCCTCTACCTCCTTCCAATCATTCAAGACCATTGGACCATACCAGGCAATTTTTTCATTCGTCCTTTGGCCTGAGAGATAGATGTACCGATATTTCCCTTCTCCTTCAATTCTAACAGTTCCCTTTTTACCTCCAAACACTAAAGCTTCCGACTTCTCTGCAGTANGACCGTTCACACTCATCCTTCCATCCATGGGGATTATTAACGAAGTGAATCCTTCCTCCTTCCCTATCTCAATGTAGCCTCCGTTTGATGTCACATCGAAATATGTTATCGAAAGGGGATGAGAATCAAGAACTGAGTCCTCGGCACCAGGAAACTTTCCAGCTATTACTTTTACCTCATTCTTACCAGATTTTGACTTGAGAATCTTCTCGACATTTATTGACCTGTACGTAGGCTTGGTGAACTTTTCAGCCTTTCTCAGATTTATCCAGAGCTGGAACCCGAGCATCTCTTTGTCAGAACCCTGTTGCCTTGGCATCTCCTGATGGAATATTCCACTACCAGCCGTCATCCACTGAATCTCTCCCGGACGAAGAGTTCCAGCATTTCCGAGGCTGTCTTCATGGTCCACCCTTCCCTTCAGAAGGTAAGTTAGAGTTTCTATGCCTCGGTGAGGATGCCAGGGAAAACCGCGCAGGTAATCCTCTGGGTTGTTCGACCCGAAGAAATCCAGAAGCAGGAAAGGGTCAGTCAAATCAAAGGTAGCAGGGGACCCAAAGAGCCTTAGAATCTTCACCCCTGCTCCGTCCCTGACCTCCTCCCCCTTAAGGTGTGTGGGCGGAGAAAGAGGGTTATACTTTCCAGTAGGGTTACTTGTCATAGGTATGTAGTGTTGCAGAGTATTTTAAAGGTACTTAGTATATTTAACTAATCAATATCCATTTCCTTCAAATTGCTTGATTAAACCTTCCCTTCTTGTTTGTAAAACTTGCTTACAACAACCCTCTCCTTTTTTTCATTGTAGGCATAAACTGTCGAAGGATCCTCATCTCGCGTAATCTTATGGCTACCATCACAAAATGGCTTGTCTGCAGATAAACCACAACCGCAGAAATGAACTTCGAAATCAAGAAGTTTTGAGTTAGGATCTAGCTTTTCTGCTCCAGCTATTTCCCTAATTTTTATTTTATAAGGTCCTGTTCTTTCGTGCGTTACTATCCTCATAACTCTGTAAATAAGGCTTACTTAAAATAATTTTGTAGACTGAAGAATTAAGCACTTCCAGGAAAATGAGGAATAGACACCCTTAAATTATTACAACTCATTATTAACAGTGGAAGATTACGAGACCAAGACTAAGCAGGGAAAGATAGAAAGGAGAATTTATCTAGATTCAGGAAGATTCGTAATCTACGGTTATGAATCCGAGGGGAATATGACAAGCAAATATAGGATTGTCCTAAAGGGAAGAGAAAACAGATCATTCTTCATTATCAGAACAGGAACGGGAAAAAATATTGCATTAGATGCGGAATTCGAGGATACGGTCAAGCTGCTGAAGGATGGGGAGCCCGTGCAGATATCCGATCTCATGGGCGATAAATAGAGCAGAATCGTGATGGGAGTCCCAGAACATGTTGCCTATTCTTGAGCCATAATTACCAGAAACCCTCCTATTCCTTTAGGAAATTCTCACGGAAGAACGGGTTACTTTTCTTCTCCGCCTCAAGGGTAGAAAAACGTCCGTGCCCGGGATAAATGTCAAAATCATCCTTTAGAGCTTTCGCCCATTTGAGGCTCAGTAACATCTCATCCATAGACCCTCCAAAATCCGTTCTACCAACTGAGCCAGAAAATATGAAATCACCAGAGAAGAATGACCAATCGATCAAAAAGCTGCAACTCCCAGGGGTATGTCCCGGTGTATCCACGACCTTTAGTTTTTTGTTCCCAACTTTGAATGTATCTCCATTGCTTAGGAAATTATCTGGGACCGGGGATGGGCCGGGATCATAGCCAGCATAGGTCCTAGTCTGGATCGTGAAGCTTTCTGCTATCCTCATGTCTTTTCTGGAAATGAAGAAAGGTATATTGAATCGAATCTTCAGATCGCTAACCGAAAGTATGTGATCGAAATGGCCATGGGTCGCGAGGATCATCGTAGGGGTAAGATTCCTGCTTTTTAAAAAGTCTATTATATAGCTAGTGTCTCCTCCGGGATCAATGATTATACAATCGTCGCCTTCGCTCAGGATATAGCAATTAGTCCTGAGGGGGCCAACGATCAATCTTTCAATTTCCATAAATCCTCTCAAGGTTTCNAGAGTATCATGTGATTATAATTCTTTTACCGCCATTTTCCAGATGGGAATACTCTGTATCAACCACTGGGAGCAGAGAAGAAGTAAGATGGAAAGAATGATTAAATATCGGATTTCCCTTAAAATAATGATGAATGCCATTCCCATCAAAACAAAAAATAGGGTTATAGTCAAGTTTATAAATGGCAGGAAACTGGAAGACATATCGCTTGAGGAGAGAATCTCGCTCAGTTCTGTAGAGGAAGTAATAGCAGAATGGAAACAGGGCTATGTCAGCATAGATCTCGGGAATGAAATTGCGCAGGAAATGAAGGACCTGGCTCTAATGCTCAGGGACAAAGAAATAACTGTTCAGGACTTAATTGAAGGATATTATTATTATAACATATTCAAAGGGAAAGAGAGGGACGGNGTGATAGAAATTGTAAATGAGATATATTCCATGGATAGCGAAAAGAGGCAACAGTTCATCAGAACAGTAGAGAAGATGATGAATCTCTCAAGGTACAGGAACATAGAATATGCCGAAATACCCAAGGCAATAGAAGATATGGTGGAAAGAGGAAGAGAGCTGAACAGAGAATTGAAGAGNAAGGAGATTCAGAATCTTGAGGTTGCGGAAAGGTTGACAAGGCTCAAAAAGGAGATAGAGGAACTGGAAGAGGAAAAGAAGAATTTTTCTAAAGAAATAGCATTTTCAAAGTATCTGGCACTGGAACTCCCNCGAGGAGTGGAGGACGAAAACGCATTAAAAAATGTGATAGAAAGCATAAAGTATACTGGTTTTGACGCAAAAAAGATTCAGGAGGTGGCAGACGAGATTGTTCTCATCAAGAGGAGGGACATNGGTATTGATCAGTTCCTGAAGGTCTCGAAATATTTTGAAGAGTTGATGCAACTGGGACTAACGGTTCCAATGGTTGAGAAACTCCTTGATAACGTGAAAGGATATGGAATGGACATTGATGAATACTTGAACGAGCGATCTCAGTACGTTAGGGATAAAATTGCATATACGAAGTCCCTGAAAGAATTGATTGAAACGCACAAGAAAGCAGAAAAACAGATAAGNGCGCTGAACGAAGAAATAGCATTGAAGAAAATGAAGCTTGCGAGGCAGTAACACCTCTGAAAATTCTGTATCAGATGAACTTTAGGCTAGCAGAAGACCAATTACTGCTGAGTGTGCCTCTATAGCTTCAGTGCCGTTACTCTTCCAACTTATGCATTTTATTTGAGTTATCCTGAAACTCTCGCGGGCATCTTGCTCTGGTTAACTGCGAGGATAACGAAGAAAGATATGAGGCTCAGTAGTAGGAAGATGAGTGGCCCAAAATAGAAATTTAACTGGCCCGTCTCCTCATAGTAAATTGAAAACAGCAGGATGAAAAGTATGGACAGCAACGATTGCGATACCCCAAGTATTGCCCTTCCCCCAGTTAAGTGGGCTGGTCTTCCAAGATCGAGAAAAATACCAACAGGAAGGTAGATTGACGTTAGCATAAGCGTAACCACCAGAATGATCGTACCGTCAAGAACAAAGGAATATCTTACCATCACTAAATAGGCAGCAGTGAGCAAAACCGAGGAAACCACAGTCGCAGTCAGCAATAGACCGTAAGTAGGTTTCAGCAAAAACCCCACTAAAGAATATAGCACTGCGCCCACCACTACCCCTAAGAAAAGAGGTCCCAGCTGTCTAACATCGCCAATGGTATAAATTAACTGTGAAGCGTAGGCATAGGAAAGAAGTAGGGCTGTGGAAAATAGCGATCCTGGCACGGACTTCAGAAGGACTCCCTTAATGACGTTCACAACCCTTGAGCGATTATTTTCTGCCATTACTTTTTCCACCTCTGACGGACCCCGAATGACAATACAATCACATTCAATAGTATGAATGCAAACAGGAAGGAATAAGAAGCATAGAATGGAACAAGTACGGAATTCTGTTTCACGAAAACCTGAGGGCTTATAGAAGAAAGATTAAAGGTGACTGACCCTGTCTTTGGGTATGGCAGTGATGAAAGGTTGTACTGTGGCTCCATAGGGAACGTTGCAGAAACATTCAAGCTCTGCAGGTTTGTAGGAAGAGTGAACTCCGGTGCCTTAGGAACTGGAAAATTGTCTCCAAAATTGAAAATGATTGGTTCTCTAAGAATACCATTCTGGCCGTATGAATCATGGAAATTAAAAAAATCAATTGGAATATTGACCCTCGAGACGAACTGGTTAAGGGCAGGCATTTCCCAGTTATAATCGATGAAAGCCAGTATAGAGGGGTGTGTGAGGATGGTATTGGATATGTACCCTTCTTTTGCAAATGGGGAGACGACAATAAAAGGTAATCTAAATCCCAGCTGAATTCCGTCTAAGACGGGGGGAGAGACCTGGTCGTAGTATCCTCCTGGATCGTCCCAAGTGATGAAAATGGCAGTTGAATTCCAGATCGGGCTCTCTTCAATCTTGTTTACGAGATAAATGAGCCACATCTCTCCCTTAAGTATGTTTGAAGGTGCGGCCTGGTCGGTTCCGTTAGCCTCCTGTGAGAAGATATAGCTCACGGACGGAATAGTTCCATTTTCTAGTTCGGATGTAAAATCGTTCCACGTCCCCACGTTCCCCAGATGAGAGTTCATTCCTTCTATATGGTTCCATTCGGAGTAATTTGATGCTAAGCTCTGTTTTGGAATATAAAGTCCCCACGAAACGTTGTATGAGGAAAGTTCCCCAAAGATGGTCTGAGAAAATGGTATTCCCGGTGGAGGTCCGTAATCATTGAACACTGGAGAAAACCCAGCGAGGTAGTACATCGTATTAGGGGCGCTTTCTGATAATAACGGAGAGAAGTACATGTCTCCCATTGAGTATTGTTCTGCAAGGTCCCATATAGGTCCAAGTTGCGAAGAATCGTAGTACGTCATGGAGTATGGCCCGCTGCCATTCAAAAAGTTATTCATGCTCCCATGGTTCCAATCAGTGTGATAGGCCGTATAACCCTCTATCGGGTCGGGCGTGGAAAAATTTCCTGGAGGGATAGCCCTTACGGACGAGAGAAGAGAAACGTTGCTTAGAAGATTCACTGGAGTAGGGAGACTGGAAATGATGTCCTGTTTAGATGATTGAGGGGATTGAGGATATGTTCCAAAATAGTTGTCAAATGTATGGTTTTCAAAATAAATGTTTATCACGTGTTTAATCGGCGTCCTGGTATTCTGGCCTGAGATGGAGGAAGCACCTATTGGTAGCAATAAAACAATTAATATTATGACGACCAGGATGGCTCCCTTCTTATTCATCTTTTATTACATTGATTTAGCCGTATTTAAGATTAATTGACTGCTTGATTGATTAGCACAATCTCTATAAATGTTGAGAATAAATTCAATTCAAAATTGTGGTTACTAATAGATTATGGCCTATGCGGAGGGCCGGATTCGAACCGGCGAACCTCTATAGGAACAGATCTTGAATCTGTCGCCTTTGGCCAAGCTCGGCAACCTCCGCTGGGGGAGAATCTG
>JGI24721J44947_10005601_pt1 | contig 17158 bp, 20 predicted proteins | sample YelNatPaOPGAMG01_FD_44947 | JGI IMG/M metagenome (IMG submission 44947)
TCTATCCATCATCATTCTTATTTCTCCTTCTGTCATTCCCACGAAAGTGGGAATCCAGATTTTTGTTCCCCTCTTAAAAGAGGGGTGTCCCGAAGGGACGGGGTGTGTTATCCTTGTAGCGGCTTGATTCATCAAACTCCGTCCTTACTCTGAACTCCTGAACTTAAATGAGTGGTGGGTATGCCGAAGGAACAAACGAACTTCCTTATTGCGTTTTTTTTGGTCAATGTATAAATTTAAGAAATGAATAATTTAGATATTATACTTTCAGATCTATATCCATGGTCCTATCTTATAATAAGCATCGGGGTTATGATTGAGAATGCTGGTATACCAGTACCTGGTGAAACAATCATGATCGCCGCAGGTATACTTTCAGCAGCCGGAAGACTTGATCCTTATCTTGTAATTACAAGTGGTACAGTTGGAGCAATCATTGGTGACAACATAGGATACTGGATTGGTAGAAAAGGGGGAAGAAAACTCTTTGACCGTTTAGCAAAAAATTTTCCCTATGTAAATAAAGCAATGCACAGCACTGAAGAATTTTTTAAGCACTATGGAGGAGTGACAATTTTAGTCGCAAGGTTTATAACCGGTGTAAGGATATTTGCAGGTCCATTTGCAGGTATATCATTAATGCAATTTAAAAAGTTTTTTATTTTTAATGCTATTGGTGCTATAGTATGGGCATCTGCATTGGTATTGATAATAAGACATATTGGAAAAGCATATATAAAATATATAAATGATTACAAAGATGCAGATTATGTAATATATATATTATTATTCTTGCTGCTGACATTTGTTGTTTATAAAATAATAAAAAAGTTGAAACAGTGGTCATGAATTTTAATCATAGAATACAGATATATATCTTTAAAAGACATATTTGCTCAATAAGCGAAAATTCTTATTGTAAATTTTGTTCTTTTTAAAAGAAAAATGGGTATGTCAGAAAAAGAAAAAAGAAATGCATTGTTAACTTTCTTACGCGCTTTATTTAAGAAGCAATCTAACACAAGAATAGAAACGAACATAGAACACCTTTTATTGAGGATAGAAAAGATTACAGGCAAGCAATTTAAAAACCATCTCCTGGTGAAAAGGGCTTTGACCCACAAATCATCAAGAATTGCAGATGAACAAAATAATTATGAAAGGATGGAGTTCCTTGGCGATGCAGTCCTTGGATTAGTTATATCCGATCTATTGTATACAACATATAAAAACGAAGACGAAGGTAAGCTTACTTACTATAAAGATACACTTATTCAAATGAAAAGCCTTGCTTCAAAAGCAAGAAAACTCGGGCTTGGTAATTATGTTATTGTGGGAAACAAGGAAAGGAAAAACGGTTTTTTAAATAGCGATGTGTTGTTAGGTGATATTTTTGAATCTCTTGTAGGTGCTATATACCTTGATATGGGGTTTGAGGCGGTATTTAAATTTATAAGTACACTTTTCAAAAAAGATATAGTATTTGTAAAAGAACAACCCGAATGGGATTTTAAGTCAAAATTAAACAATCTGGCACAGGAATTATATAAAAATCCACCTGAATATAAAGTAATAGATGAGCCTGTTATAAATGGAACAAAGTTATACAGGGTGATAGTTGAGGTTAACAATAAGACCATAGCACAGGGGCAGGCAAGGAGTAAGAAAGAGGCAGAACAGGAAGCAGCAATGAAGGCATTAAAGGTACTTTCAGAAATTCAGAAATAAATTTATTTCTTCTTATAAAGCCCTATCAATTCTGCATGAGATATTATGTGGCTTTTCATTGCGTTTTCAATGTCCTGTTTTTTAGCATCGGTTTTTATATTGAGTATTGTGTCCAGAGCAAAGAGCTTAAAAAGATACCTATGTGTCCCCCATGGCGGGCATGGACCACCATAACCATGATTGCCAAAATCGTTTATCCCGGAAACAGCACCTGAGGGTGCTTCACCATGTTTTATTATCTTCACTGTAGGTTTTATATTCCACAAAAGCCAGTGTATCCATACCCCTGAAGGGGCATCAGGATCTTCAATGATAAGCACAAGGGATTTAGTTCCTTTTGGTACATTTTTAATTACAAGTTGCGGGTTTATATTTTTTCCATCACAGGTATATTCTGAAGGTATAAAGCCTCCATTAGAAAAATCCGGACTTGTTAAGGACAATTTGTTCTCATTTGCATGTGTTATGAACGGATGAACAAAAAGAAGTGAGGTAAGTATAAGTAGTAAACAACCGTTTTTCATATATTATTTCATCCTCCCCAATGGCAAGACTTATTCATAACCTTTTTTAATAATCAAATTGTATCTATTTGTATTGTATCAGTGAAAATACAGGGTATGGTTTTATTTTATCCCTGCCCTTTAATCCGAGTAATTCAATTACAAAAGCGCATTCAATAACCTTTCCACCGGATTTTTTTACAAGTTCAATGGCTGCTGCAGCAGTACCACCTGTTGCCAGAAGATCATCTACTATAAGAATCCTGTCTCCCTTTTTAACAGCATCTTTATGCATTTCTACCTCATCAACTCCATACTCCAATTTGTAGCTCGCCTTTAATGTTTTATATGGTAGCTTACCTGTTTTTCTTACAAGCACGATACCCTTTCCAAGTTTATAAGCCAGTGCGGACCCTATTATAAAACCACGGGCGTCTATAGCAAGAATGGCATCTATATTTTTATCTACATACCTATTACCAAATATATCTATTGTACGCTGAAAAGCCTTTGCATCCCTTAAAAGCGTTGTTATATCATAAAATAGGATACCCTTCTTAGGAAAATCCGGAATCTCTCTTATAGCTTTCTTGAGATCTATTTCCTCCATATTAAATACCTCCAAATCCAATTATATTCTTCATAAAATAAAAATCTTTGTTAGCTTCATCCTGTTGTATTCCGCATTCCATCTATTATTAAATTTTATTAATACCACAAAATTGAAAAAAAGAAATTAAGTTTTTTTGTTTTATAAACTAACCCTGCATACACAATATCAACTTGAATTGTATGTAATTTTATCCTATAACCTAAGCAAGGAGGTTTTATGGCTCAACAAATATCAGTTTTTATAGAAAACACAAGAGGGAGGTTAAGGGAGATCACAGAACTACTTAAGAATTCAAATATTGACATAAAAGCTATTACAATTGCTGATACCCCGGATTTTGGCGTCGTAAGAATGATAACAGATAACAATGAACATGCCATTAAGATACTTAAAAATGGTGGATTTACGACAAGAACAACTGAAGTTGTAGCAATAAAGATAGAAAACAAGCCAGGTAGTTTATTTAAAGTGCTATCTGTTCTTGAAAAACAGGACATAAATATAGAATACCTTTACTCTTATGCTGTAAGCCCGCAAAATCAAGCTATACTTATATTTAGATTTGATAATAATGAATCTGCGCAAAAGGCATTATCTGATGCAAATATACCAATATTATCTACAGAGGAACTTCTAAAATAAAACCAGAAAGGAGGGCTATTATGCCTGCAAATAAAGAAGGCTTCACTAAAGCAAAAGATGGAACTCAAATTTTTTATAAGTATATTCTTGTAGATAAACCAAAAGCGTCTGTATTTATTGTTCATGGACTTGGAGAGCATTCTGGTAGATATGTGAATGTAATAAATACATTAAAAGATTATAACCTTTTTTTACTTGATCTAAGAGGACATGGTAAGTCAGGAGGTAAGAGGGGGCATGTAATGAATTTTGATGAGTACCTTGATGATGTAGATGTACTTAAAAATGAAGTTAAGGATCTTATTCAAGGGAAAAACATTTATCCTTGGTCACAGTATGGGAGGGCTTATTGTATTACGATATGCTATCTACAGGCCCGAAGGTCTGTCAGGTGTAGTATCATCTGGACCATTACTCGGGGTAAATGTAAAGGTACCTAAAGCCAAAGAAATGATTGGTAAACTGATAGCTAATATTGTACCAGGTCTATCAATGAATAATGAAATAGACACAAACAAACTTTCACATGATAAAGCTGTTGTAGAAGCTTATAACAATGACCCTCTTGTACATGCAAAGATTAGCGCTAAATGGTATATAGAAATGGTAAAGGCTATGGAGGACACAAATGCTAATGCTGGTAAATTATACATACCTTGTCTGATAATGCATGGTAGTGATGATGCTCTTACAAATCCAAATTCATCAAGAGAGTTTTTTGAAAAAGTAGGGGCAAAAGACAAAACATATAAATTATACAACGGTTATTACCATGAAATATTCAATGAAATAGAAAAACAAAAACCACTTTCTGATATGTTAGAATGGTTANATAGTAGGGCTTAGTAAAATNATTAAGGAGGGTAATATGTATAAATTTAGTACTGTAAAGGAGCTTATCTCCAGTCAGGCAAAGGCATTACCAGATAAGGTCTTCATGTATTATAAAGACATTACAAAAACTTTTAAAGAATTAAATGATATATCTAATAGGATAGGCAATGGACTTCTTTCACTTGGTATCAAAAAGGGTGATAGGGTAACATTACTTATACCCAATAAGCCTGAATTTGTTTATGCATGGTTTGGTTTGATGAAAATAGGGGCTATTATGGTGCCTATTAACACACAGTTCAAACCAGATGAGATAAAATACATTATAAACAATTCAGAGGCGAATACCATTATCACAACCGGCTCATTTCAAGAAACAGTANTAAAAATGAAAAATGATATGCCACTGTTAAAAAATATCATTGTCAGTGAACCAAAAGATAAAGCAGGAATAATACCATTTGATAACATTCTATCTACAAATTCATCCGAACCGGATGTTCCCGTTGATGAGTATGACTATGCCTCATTTATTTATACTTCTGGTACAACAGGTTACCCAAAGGGCGTTATAGATACACACCACAATTATATAGCAAACGCACATCAAATCGTTGAGGCTGCTGATTTTACTGAAAAGGACAGAGCAATGCTGATATTACCTTTGTTTCACTGTAATGCTCAGGTTGTCACAGTTCTTGCCCCTATGTATGCTGGTGCAAGTTTTGTTTTAATGGAAGGATTTTCTCCTAAAGAGTTTTTACCTGCCATAGACAGATATAAGCCATCAACATTTAGCGGTGTACCAACTGTTTATGCTATATTAAATAGTCTTCCAGATGCTGAGAAATATGACCTTTCTTCTTTAAGGTTTGTTATATGTGGCGCTGCTCCTATGCCTGTAGAGGTTTTTACAACCTTTGAAAAAAAGTACAAAGCCTTCATACTTGAAGGCTATGGGCTTTCTGAGGCAACATGTGCAAGTATTATAAATCCATTAAAAGGAAAAAGAAAAATTGGTTCTATAGGTAAACCTCTAAATGGTCAGGAAATAAAAATCCTTGACGATAATAATAACGAATTACCGCAAGGACAAATTGGTGAGATTTGTATAAAGGGAGATGTTGTAATGGTTGGTTATTATAAAAATCCTGAGGCAACAGCATCTGCTATAAAAAATGGATGGTTACATACAGGTGATCTTGGTTATATAGATGAAGAAGGATATTTTTACATCATTGGCAGAAAAAAGGAGATGATTATCCGCGGTGGAGAGAACATCTATCCAAAAGAGATAGAAGAGGTTTTATACAAATATCCAAAGGTACAGGATGCTGCAGTAGTAGGCATACCTGATCCCAAATGGGGGGAAGAAGTATTTGCATTTTTAGTGCCTAAACAGGGTGCTCAGATTTCAGAACAGGAAATAACAGCGTTTTTAAAGGAAAAGATAGCTGATTATAAGATACCAAAAAGATTTGTATTCCTGGATAACTTTCCCAAAACAGCAACAGGTAAGATACAGAAGAATAAGCTCATAGAACAATATGCCATGGAACATGGAATAGACCTTTCAAAGAGGTTTGCCACGAAGAAATAATGTGTACTAATTTATCTCACTGCATGGTGAACCAGTCAGGTTTTATTTGCCTGTTATTTTTTTCGCAATGGTAGCAAGATTCTTTCCAAATTCATAAGCAAGCCTTTTCTCTTCCTCACCAACCGGGATAGAACCATCTGCTCCTGATACATGTGTTGGACCATATGGATTCCTTGCGCCTTTTATCGTATAGCCCATTGGCATAATCAGCATTCCATGGTGATAAGCAAATGTGCTCAACCCAAGTATTGTAGCCTCATGTCCACCATGTNCTGTGCTCGCCCCTGTAAAGAAAGCAGCTACCTTGCCTGCAAGTGATCCCTTTGCCCATAAAGGTCCTGTTTGATCTAAAAAATTTTTTAATTGGGATGTAGTACTGCCAAACCTCGTTGGTGTTCCAAATGCAATACCATCTGCCCACAACAGGTCTTCAAGNCTTGCTTCCTTTACCTCTTTTTGTAAATCCCTGCCATATGCTAAACCTTTGTTTGTGCTTACTATTTCATCTGGTATTAGTTCTTTAACTTTTCTTAGCCTTGTTTCAGCACCTGCCTCATTTGCCCCTTTTTCTATTGCCTTTGCCAGCTCATATGTATGACCATACGCTGAATAATACACAATAGCTATTTTAGCCATATTATCCTCCTTTTCCCATTATTGGAAATTATAAACAGTAACAGTGCTATTGTAAAGTATGCACTTTTATGTAATATACTATCAAGAAGTATACCAAGGAGTGACTTATGAAAAGTAAAGAAATTCAATGCCCTGTAGAAGGTACACTAAAAATTATTGGCGGCAGGTGGAAGCTTTTAATATTAAGGGAATTATTTAAAGGTACTAAACGATTCGGTGAACTTTATAGAGCTTTAAATGGAATTACGCAAAAGATGTTAACCCAGCAGCTTAGAGAACTAGAAAGGGATAGAATCATATTTAGAAAGGTTTATCCACAAGTGCCACCACGTGTTGAATATTCTCTTACACCATTAGGTGAAAGCCTTAAACCTATTCTGGACCTGATGCATAAATGGGGAACAACACATTTAAATATAGCTGACACTCAACATGAATCCAGGATAAAGGAAAAAGAACAAGGCAGTGTAAAGACCGAGACGCTTATGTAATTTTCATAACGATATTATTTTTTAGATTGAACCCTTTCTACATATTTGCCTTCTGTGGTGTCTACCTTTATCCTATTACCAACCTCTATAAATTGTGGCACCTGAACAACAAGCCCTGTCTCAAGTTTTGCTGGCTTGGTTGTATTTGTGATAGTCGCAGTACGAAGGTTGGGTTCTGTTTCTATAACCTCCAGTTCCACAGTCAATGGTAGGTCTATAGTGATTGGCTTTCCTTCATAGAAAGAGACAGAAACCTTTGTATTCGGTGTGATGTACTTTATTGCTTCACCGACTATATCTTCTCCTAATGTATACTGTTCATAGGTTTCTGTATCCATAAAAACATAGTGATCATCTTCTTTGTACAGGTATTCCATTTCTCGTTCATCAAAGGTAACCTTCTCTACCTTATCTTCAGGTCTAAATCTATTTTCAAGATTTGAACCATTCTTAATATTTTTAAGCTTCGTTTGCACCATGCCACGCCAGTTTCCAGGTGTTACATGGGTTACACTTAAAACCCTGTACAATTCGTTGTTAAACTCAATAATCATACCAACTCTTATCGCGGTTGATTGAATCAACATTCTTTCCTCCTAAAAAAGTCCCTTGCGAGTGTTTGAGTCTAACAATAATTTTACAGAAGATGCAAGATTTTTTATTTTTGAACTAATTCCTGTCCCGAAAATCGAAATTAAACTTTTAAACAATTCATACCTTTCTTTTGAATATGGATAAAACCATGGTCTGCTGTTCATAGAATCAGGAAAGTGATCTATATTTATATGATAAGGAACAACCATTTCCATTAATCCAATCTTTGAGTGTGTCCTTCCTATACCACTATCTTTGATACCGCCCCATGGGGTTTCTGGTAAACCATAAGTATAAGCATGTTCGTTTATTGTAACAGTGCCTGCATTGATCTGTCGTGCTATTTCTTCTCCTCTTTCTCTATCTTTNGTCCATACAGAGGCTGTTAAGCCATAAATAGTATCATTAGCAAGATCTATTGCTTCTTTTTCATCGTTTACCACCATTATGGGAAGTAATGGACCAAAGGTTTCTTCTGTCATGCATTTCATAGTATGGTTAACTTCTGTTAGCACTGTTGGTGGAAAGAAAAAGCCTTTTAAATCTTTTAACCGTTCACCACCCGTAAGGATCTTTGCACCTTTTTGTTTTGCATCCACTACATGTTCTTCTACAATATGCAATTGCCCTTCATTTACCATTGGTCCNATATCTACATTAAAATCTGTATCCTGACCAATACGAAGCTTTTTGGTCTTTTCTACAACCTTATTTATAAATTCATCTGCGATCTCTTTCATTACATACACACGCTCCACTGAAGCACATACCTGACCTGCATTTGTGAAAGCTCCCCATACTGCTCCATTGGCAGCAAGTTCAATATTTGCATCCTTACACACAATCATGGGATCTTTTCCACCGAGTTCAAGTACTACAGGTATCAAATATTTTGAAGCTGTTTCCATAACCTGTTTTCCTATTGGTACACTACCTGTAAAAACAATCTTTCTTATCTTGGGTCCTATCAATGCCTTACCGATAGCACTCCCGGGTGCTGAAATAAAATTAAATACCCCTTCAGGGAAGTTAGCAGCATCAATAAGTTCTTCAATCTTCTTACCAATAAGAATCGCATCAGAAGCTGGTTTAAAAAGTACTGTATTACCCGCAAGTAGTGCCATAACTATTGATCCCATTGGGATTGCAAAAGGATAATTCCATGGTGAGATTACAGCTACAGGTCCATAGGGCCTATAAGTAATTTTACTTGTTTTTATCACCTTTGCAATATGCAATGGTACTGGTTCATCAGCTAAAAATTTAGAGGCATGTTTAACAAAGTAATCTATAAGATCCACTACAACCATTATTTCTGCTATGACAGCTTCTATGCGAGGTTTTCCCATCTCTTTAGAAATAATTTCTGCAATATCATCAAAATGCTTTATAACTTGATCTTTTAAGGCATTAAGATAGCCTCCTCTATCCTCGAGGGAAAGCTTTGCCCATGCAGGAAAAGCTTTTTCTGCCATATCAACCCTATCGGCTATCTCCTCTGCCTCCATAATTTTTACTTCTCCAAGCACATCAAGGGTGGCTGGATTTATGGAGACAAAATATCTTTTCCCGTCCCTTGTCACTGTCCCTTTAAAACTCATTTTATCCTTCCTTTTTTATGTTAAATCCACCTCTGCAAAAGCATTGTTAATAACTTCATCGCCAGTTTGTTTTTTTGCGATAAGTTCACAATGGGCTATATTGTTTTCAATCTTAGTAACAGTACCAGTTATTGTTACAGTGTCCTCTGGCAAAACAGGTTTAGCGAATCTCACCTTTATTTTTTTTACCTTGTATGGATCACGCGACCATTCAGAAACTGTTTGCATCACAAATGCCATTGTACAAAGTCCCTGNAGTATTGCCCCACCCAATCCAACCATTTTACCAAATTCTGCATCTATGTGAATAGGGTTAAAATCACCTGAAGCTCCTGCATAAAAAATGGGTCTGTATTTGTCTACCTCTTTTTGTAAAGTAAAAGTATCACCAACCTTTGCATTTAATGCCATATTAACCTCCTTTTTATCTTCTTATAACAAATGTCCATTTACCTTTAGTTACAACGCCACCATCTGATTTCCTTTTTGAAATAGCCCCTGCTACTACAAAATCTTTGTCACTCTTTTCGTAGATGTCAGCCACATATGCCTCTGTAACGATTACATCACCTGGTCTCACAACATCCACAAATTCAAACTCCTGCTCTCCATGTACGAGCATTGGAAGGTTTAATGCAAGTTCNCTGTCAAACATCACCTGGGCTATAGCATCCTTTGTATAAACAACTGCAAACATTGGTGGAGCTATCACACCTTTGTAACGACTTTGTTTTGCTTTCTGCTCATCAATATATAANGGGTTTAGATCTCCTACAGCAGTTGCATACTCTTTAACCTTTTCCTTGCATACCTCATACTCTACTGGAGGGTATTTCTTACCAATAAATTTTTTGTCTACTGCCATTTTAAAACCTCCTTTTATTAGCTTTTATTTACACGGGTTTAAACGGAAAACTTTTTATTTTAAAGTTTCTCAAAAACAATTTTATAATACAATAGCATAATAACTCAACAATTTATCGTTGTAAACATTTAGCTTACGAACCATATCCAGTATAATTGAGATAGATATCCTAACCAGTTTAACAAAAGTCTGGTTAGTATCTCTTTTTATTACATTACTATATTGTTGTGATAAAAACATATAAAGCATGGTTATCTCTTATAAATTCTTGACATAAATGTCAATAAAAATATATAATTTGCCGAAAGGAGGGGTTTATGAATAGATTTCTAAAACTTAGTCCCTGGAAACAAAAGGAATTGAGTGTCAAAAGGTTGCTGTATTATATTAAACATTATGTTTATCCATATCATCCGTATATAAGAAAAACATATAAACAACTCGGGATCAACCTTGACAAGATCAACACCTATGAGGATTTTACTAATCTGCCTTTAATTACAAAAACTGATTACAGAAAAGACCCGCGTGCTTTCATTCTCCAACCAAAATTTCCNACAAGGGAATCCCTTATTTCTTATGATACAGCAATGATAGATAAACGGCTTCTAATAAAGTATATTTTGCAAGCAATATTTAATATTCCAGCAGATAAAGTATCACAATACAGGACNATGAGCATTAAAGAAAAGATTACAAGAAGGATTATCCAGGAATGGTTCCCAATACATTTTCATGCAAGTGCAGGCTCCACAGGAGAACCTACACCTGCTGTTTATACATATTATGATATGAAAAAAATCCTTAATGAACTTGCCTACGCAGTGTTTATTGAACCCAAAGATATGCCAGAGGATGCACCCCGAGCAACATTTGATAAAATCAATTTTAACACATTTCCTGGTGCGCCTCATCTTGCCTTTTTTCAGGCGGTATTTACAAAGATATTTGTTGGAGGCTCAAGTTTTGATTCATTTGGAGGTAAGGTTATACCAACTGATCAACAGATAAGGATTTTTGCACAGGGAAAGTTTAATGGCATAACATCTGTTCCATCATATATGGTTTACTGGTTAAGAAAAGCAGTAGATATGCATGAGCGTGGGGAGATTCCTGATTTACCATTTTTTGAAGGAGTAATTCTTGGTGCTGAAGGTGTAAGTTCGGAGCTTAAGGCTTATATACTTGAACTCGCCAAAAAGCTTGGTGCACATCCTAAATTCAGAGTTGTTTCTTCATATGGCTCTACAGAATTAAAATGGGCTTTTTTTGAACCTGATTATGATTGTGGTATTCACCTTGATCCAAGATTTTATTTCTGGGAATTGCTTGATCCTGAAACAAAAAAACCTGTTAAACAAGGTGAACCAGGTATACTTGTGTTCAGTCATATAGGCTGGAGAGGAACTGTATTCACGCGATACTGGACAGGCGATCTTGTAAAAGGTGGCCTTTACTATGATAGATGTCCAAGGTGTGGTTTTACCATGCCAAGGCTGTACCCACCGATTGTAAGGTATGATAAAGACTTCACAAAAATCAGGGGGACAAAGGTGCTTTTGCCTGATCTTATAACTGCAGTCAGGGATACGCAAGGGGTTTCGAGTTTCCAGATTATTATTGATAAGAAGTCACACGATGAACCATTCTCTATGGATGTTATAAAAATCCGTGTCAGCCTTCACAAAAATGTTAAGGAAGACACAGTAAAAGAAGCCATTCTTCACAGGGTAAAGGCTTTTATAGAACTCACACCTGATGAGATTATTTTTGAAAAAGATGAAAAGGCAATAGAAACAGCGCTATTTGCTAAAACAGGCATCAAGGCTGAGTATGTTGTGGATAAAAGATAAAACCACAATAGCACCGAACAGAGAAATCAAATCACCACTGTAATGTAGCAAAAAAATCCTGCAGTGGCAGGAAAACCTGCCACTGCTATTAAAGGTATGAGTTTAAGAGAGCTTAGCTAAGATGTTTATTAACTAACTTTGTCATCTCAAACATTGTTACAGTTTTTTTGCCGCCAAAAACTGCTTTAAGGTTCTCATCTGCATTAATGTTTCTCTTATTTTTTGTGTCCTGCAGATTATTCTTTTTAATGTACTCCCACAATTTCTTTACCACCTGTGTTCTTGGTAATGGTTTGCTTCCAACGATTTTAGCAAGTTCTGGACTGATATTCATAGGTTTCATGAATTCAGGATTTGGTTTCCTTTTTGATTTTGTAGCCTTCTTTTTTGTAGCCATTTTTTTCTCCTCCTTAAATATTTTGGATACTTAACATATCTGTTCAATAACTGGTTTTGTCTTTAATAACAATGAATATGATCCTGTAATGATAGTTTATAAAACATATATAGAATAAAAAAACAACTGTTTTTTTTATTGTTTACAGAGTCAACACATTTTTAAATAAAAATTTCTATTGACAATAGAAAAATACTTTTTAAAACAGAACTATCTTACAAAAGATGGTAAAAATATATGAAATTTACACAAACATTTATACCTACACTAAAGGAAGCACCAAAAGATGCAGAAATAATAAGTCATAAACTGTTATTTAGAGCAGGACTTATAAGGAAGCTCTCATCAGGTATATACTCATATTTGCCATTAGGCTTGCGTTCTATACAAAAGATTTCAAATATCATCCGAGAAGGGATGAGTAAATGGGGAGCTCAAGAGGTACTGTTACCACTTGTTATACAAAAAGAGTTATGGGAAGAAAGTGGAAGGTGGTCAGCCTATGGTAAAGAGCTATTAAGGTTTCAGGACAGACATGAGAAGTGGTTTACTATTGGACCTACTCATGAAGAGGTTATCGTGGATCTTGTCCGTAATGAAGTTAAATCTTATAAACAGTTACCTCTGAATCTCTACCAGATAGCGCCTAAGTTCAGGGATGAGATCAGACCCAGGTTTGGTTTAATGCGCGGTAGAGAATTTATAATGAAAGATGGTTACAGTTTTGATGTTGATGAAGAACATGCAAATAAAACATACCAGATGATGTATGAAGCTTATAATTGGATATTCAAGCAGTGTGGATTGAGATTCCGACCTGTTGAAGCAGATACAGGTACAATAGGAGGTAAATTTTCGCATGAATTTATGGTTCTTGCCAATACCGGTGAAGAAGCCATTGTTTATTGTGATGCCTGCGGATATGCAGCTAATATAGAAAAAGCGGAGATTGGATATAAGGAAGTTGTCCAGTCCAGCAAGGCAGCTGAAACAGAAAAAAATAATCATGTTACATCACCGGAACTTGTTTCAACACCTGACAAGCACACAGTAGCTGAAGTGTCAGAATTTCTTAATGTCTCTCCAGAAAAGATCATTAAAACAATGATAGTTAAATCAGATCAAGGCTATATTGCTGCACTTGTTAGAGGTGATAAAGAGCTGAATTTGTTAAAACTTAAAAATATTATAAATGCAGAGACCATTGAATTAGCAAATGATGAAGAGTGTGTAAGATTGACAGGAGCCCATGCAGGTTCGCTTGGACCCATTGGTTTAAACATTAAAATTATAGCAGACAGGGAAATACAGTTCATGAACAATATGGTTACAGGGGCAAATAAAGATAATTACCATTATATAAATGTTAACTTATACAGGGATTTTACTCCAGCCATGTTTGCAGATATACGCAATGCTGTTGCTGGTGATGCATGCCCACACTGTCTAAAGCCGATGAATATAACAAGAGGCATTGAAGTTGGGCATATATTCAAACTCGGTACAAAGTATTCTACAAAGATGCATGCAGAATTCCTTGATGAAAATGGAAATTTAAAGCCATATGTTATGGGATGCTATGGAATAGGTGTGGGTAGGACACTTGCTGCTGCAATAGAACAAAACAATGATAACGATGGTATAATCTTTCCAATAACCATAGCTCCTTATGAGATAGAACTTCTCGCTATTAACATGAAGGACAGTTATATCACTGAAACAGCGGAAGACATCTACAAGGAGCTAACAAATAAAGGATTTGATATTATCTATGATAATAGAGATATTTCACCTGGAATGAAATTCAAAGACGCAGATCTGATTGGTTTTCCCATAAAAATTGTTGTTGGTGCAAAATTCAAAAATGAAGGCATAATAGAGATCAAGATTAGAAAAACAGGTGAAGTAATACCGTCAACAAAAGAAGCGCTCCCCGAAAAGATATTAATGATACGGAAAAGCCTTCTGCCATAAAATTTTGCTATTGACAAAATAATACACTCAACTATTATCAAGAAAATGTGAAAGGAGGGTTACAATGGTTCAGGTAGATGTATTCTGGTCATATGCAATTGGTGCTACCTTTGCAGCTTCAGCTTCAAAGCAGTTAAAAAGGATGTATGAAAACACAAAAGGCAGAGACACATTTACAAACAAATATTTTGTTTATACCGTGCTGTTTCTCGCATGTTTATTTGTACCATCGGGTGTTTATCTACTTTGGGACTTCCCACAGTGGGAAACCATGCAGGTTGCGACTTCACATTCTGATATTCCAGCATGGCTGGCTGCTCTNTTTGCGCTTACCAATGTTTTATTTGGCATTTTAGGATACTGGGTTGCTTACAAATTTATACAAAAAAATAATTTCAAACTTGCATGGCTTCAGGTATTAATAGGCTACTTTTTCATGTTATTTATTCTTATATACGGCTGGGATGGAACAGGCTGGCAAAGATTTCTATATGATTCTACAATGCACAATGGTAAATTATGGACACCTGGTATGTATGATGGCATTGCCTTTTTGAAAAGCCATGTAGCATATTCATTGTANGGGATGGGGGTCATTTTCATACCGTTTTTGGTTATTCCTGTTATAAAATGGATAAGTGAGGACATTTAGCCATTCTTTTATGGATCCATGCTTCTATTTTTTATAAACATCGGCTCAACTTTTAGTTTGAAAAGTTGAGCCGCATACAATTTTATATCCTTTGGCTTCCTTATTATTTTATTATTGCATTTTTGGAGCTAATGATGTTAGTAAATTGAGGTGATGGAGAGGTGTCCGAGTGGATGAAGGAGCACGCCTGGAGAGCGTGTGTCCCGAGCAATCGGGACCGTGGGTTCGAATCCCACCCTCTCCGCCAATCAAAAAACTAAAATTTTGTTTTTCTTCAATCTGCTGGATACCAGTGCATTTATTCACTATTTTGTTTATCTCCTTTATTCTTAAAACTAACCGTCTTTTTTATCCACTCAATTGGTGAAGTAAAAGAATGTCTGGTAGGATTTGTTCTTTAATTCGCTTTTTGATAAGGTACAGAAAAATAAAGTGAAAAAGATATAATATTATTCATGGAAGATAACATGAAAAATAGTCTTTATGAATTTTAGACGCATCTTTATCTATGTTGAGCGAACACTGGTATCATATTTATCGCTTGATACTTCAGTAGAAAAAAAGACGATCATGTTCTGCTATTGCAAATTTTATGGTTATGATAAAGGAATAATATGAAGGCAATGATACTTGCTGCAGGTTTTGGAATGAGATTGCGTCCTCTTACACAGATTATTCCAAAACCTTTAATTGATATAAACGGAAAGCCGGTAATAGTGTATACACTTGAAGCACTCAAACAAGCCGGCGTAAAGGATGTGGTTATAAACCTGCACCATCTTGGTCAATTGATAAAGCAAACACTTGGTAATGGCTCAAAATTCGGGATGAATATTCAATATTCACCAGAAATAGAAATCCAGGGAACAGGTGGTGCATTGCTACATGCAAGAAGATTTCTTAATGAACCGTTCTACCTTATAAACGGTGATATACTGTTTGATCTTGATTTAAGAATTTTGCCTTCTATTTTAAAAGAAAAAGGAGCACACGCTGTAATGGTGCTTTATAAAGCAGGAGTTGGGCAGAGTAGCTTTGCGAATATATATATCAACAAACAAGGGTATGTATGCAGCCTTTTTACACCATTACCTGATACAGTACCCTACATCTTTACGGGTATCCAATTTTTAAAACCCGAGGCAATAAGCTACATCCCGACTAATATCAAACAACCATCCACGACAATCCACATGTACCCCGGGATGTTAAATGATGGCAAAATTATTGCAGGATATATCCATAATGGACTATGGATTGATATAGGCACTCCACAAAACCTTGAAATTGCAAAAAGGTTATTTAAAAAATAATGAATTTTTTTATCAAAATATCAAATGTACATATCCTTATAAAGGTAGACAACATAGTGATTTTTAAGGCTGTAAAAGAATTTTTTTCAGGATATTCTTTAATCAAGGATATCTCCGAAAAGGTGGATATAGAAATAAATATTTATTCAGAAAAAAAGATTATGAGCAAGTTCAATATAAGACAACCTCATTTGTTTTCCTATGGTAGAATAAAGGGTTATAGATTGGATAATGGTAAGCTATTGCTTTCTGATCAGAGTACTTTTGTAGTGATAGATGAAACTACAAACACAGCAGACGCATATGTTGATACCTCAATTCTTAAAAGAGGAACAGAATTTGTATCCATATTCCTTACTATAACTTTGATAGAGCTTTTGAGACATAACGGGCTTTATTATTTACACGCGGGTGCAATAAAAAAGAAAAAACATTCTATACTCTTATGTGGGATGGGAATGTCTGGTAAGACTACGCTTTCTATTGGACTTGCTTCAAAAGGTTATCTACTTTGTTCTGATGATGCTGTATTTTTAAGAAACAGAAATAATAAAATTCAGGCGATTGGTTTCAAAAAAGATATACATGTTACCAATGATACACTGCATAGATATAAGCATGTGTTTGATGATATAAAACCAGCACANCCACCCTTCAGAAAGACCTCTGTTCCATACAGAAAATTCAAAACTATTAACACTATTACACCCAATATTATTATTTTCTTACAAAGGACGGGTTTGTCTACCACGCATGTAACGCCTATTGGACTCACCAAAGCAATGTCCTTTCTTATACCACAATCATTGATGCTATTTTTTAACAAAAATATAGCGGACAAGCATGTTGCTGTTCTGAAGGC
>JGI24721J44947_10005606_pt1 | contig 17146 bp, 18 predicted proteins | sample YelNatPaOPGAMG01_FD_44947 | JGI IMG/M metagenome (IMG submission 44947)
ATAAAGTAAATCCCTAAGTCTTTAGCCTCAGTAATAATCCTGTCCATAAGGTCTTTCCCTAGACTAAAGTGCTGTTGGTACTTACCTGCCCAACACCCTATACATCTGAGATTACAGCTTGTAGTTGGGTCTATGAGTATGAACCAGGGGATATGTACTCCAAGTTTTTCACTCATCTCCATCTCCCTAGGAATCCCCAACCAAATTGCGTTTACAAAGAAGTCTATAAACATCTTAGACCTGACAGTGGGGTTTGTATTCTTTAGAAGCCTTATTGCAAACTCTCTCTGAGGGGTATCCTGAGCAAGATATTTTGCCACCTGTTCGAACTGTTCCTTTTGAAAATCAGTCCGAACTATCTTTCTAGCCAAATTAACAAGCTTCTCCAGATTTTCCTCTGGATTTTTAGATATATAGTTTAACCCTTCCTCCACCACCTTACTGCCAACATATCTTTTGGCAAAATCGAAGAAAGCCATACTTACTCCTCCTTTCTAATAATATAATTTTTCCTTTATAAATCTCTCTTTTTATAGAGAGTAAGATTTCTTCCCTAAACATTGACCCCATCTCTAGAATCCAAACGTCTGAAAATCCGATAAAATCCAACTGCTGTAATCATCTGAAATATAAAGCCCACAGCAATAGGAAGAGCAGACATCTCTTTAAAAGAAGTGATTGCAATGCTCATAGCTATTGGCAGATTTTTCATACCGGATGAATAGGTTATTGCTATGTTTGAGTCGTAATCAAACAATTTCTTTGATAAGAGATATGCAGTACCAAACATTATTGGGAAAACAAGAGCGGTTGATGCTACTAGTGGAAGTAGAAGAGCCAAGTGCTTTAATATCATCTGAATACTTGTGTTTATAGTCATAAACATAAGAAGCATCGCCATTACTGCCGATATAGATGAAAATATATCTAGATAACCCCTTATTTCCTTATGGGATTTTGATGTTGCATGCTCTGCTATCCATCTTGAAGCAATGCCAGTAGCGACTGGGAATAGAAGGGTTACCATCAAATCCTCAAACATTTTCCTCATATTTATGTGAACATAAGAACCAGTGAGGACCTTCATCAGNGCAGGTATTAGAAATGGAGCAAGAACCATTGTGCTGGCATTTATCACAATGCTGAGGGGCATATTCCCCTTCAGCATACTTGTCCATACCATTGCCATACCTGCACAGGGAATTACACCAATTAAAATCAGGCCTATTGCCAGATTTGGATAGCTATGTAAGATTATAGATGCAAGAACCCAGCACAGGAAGGGGGCAAGAACAAAATTAAATAATACTCCAGTTAAAAAACTATTGAAATTTTTAAGGGCAAACGGGAAATCTTCTATCCTTATAGTAAAACTCATAGCCCATATCATAATTATTGTTAAAATAGAGGTATAATTTTTGATGAATCTCCCTGGAGAACTAGTGTAGAAGCCTATAATTGCTCCTACAATTAGGGCGGTTATAATAAGATAAGAATACTTTTCTCTTATGAAACGTGCTGTTCTAATCAACATTTCTATTACCTCCTATATCTTTTTGTCTATGTTGGAGACTCTAAAGCTTAAGGAATAATGATTGAGCTAGAGTCATCATTGCCCCAGATAGTACTGGAACACTTACATTATCATCTATTGGAAATGGGAGAGATTCAACTAGGGTAGCTGTGAGCGCCCCAATGATCCCTGCGTCTAAAGANAGAAGATTAACACACCACAGGAAGTATGCTACTGAGACTGACATTGCCATAAATCCAACAGTCCCTTCAAGGGTTTTATTATGCGTATTATACTGCCAGATAAGCCTTTTCCCATAATTTACTCCGATAATCTTTGCCATCATATCGCCAAATACCAGAAAACCGATACTTGCAAAGGCTATAACAAATTTAAATAGCAAAAATGCCAGGAAGACTCCAAGAAGAAATGTGGTGATTGATGATATCCTCCTCCTTTCCTTCTCTTTGTAGATTTTGAAACCCTTTATATGTTCCTTCTCTAGAACTCTTTCTGCCTTTTNCCAAGAGATTCTAAATATATCTATTAAAAGTGAGATAGCCAACACAGAACCGACCAATTTTAAAAGGACGGTTCTATTAGTAAAAAGTCCTATAAGAGGGAAGGATATACCAGCAGGCCGTATCATTACCCTCCAAAGCCTTATATTTTCATCCCTTACTTTAAGTAGCCTTATCTCCCGCATATTTATGGCACTTCTAGCAAAGATGAACCCTATTAGCAGAACCACGAAAGCTAGCATCGGAGAGAATGGGATTTGAATNAAAAGGAGGGCTATTAATATCGGTAGGAATGCAACAGCTAAAAAGTTTTCATCGAAGGTGGTAAGGTATATAGTTAATACAACAAATGCTAGATATATAAGGTCTAGTAAGATTAATCTAGGGGAAAGAAAGGAGATTGTAACCTTGCCTAATGTATATATAAGCATTCCAGTAGCTACTGCAACTCCTTTTCCTCCCCTAAATCCAATGTAGAATGGATAAATATGTCCTAAAATAGCAGAAACTCCACCTAAATATGCGATACCTTCAGATGTATGTAAGATGCGTAGTGCTATAAATATGGCTAATAATCCTTTTGAGANGTCATAAAATCCTGTAGCTATAGCTGGAAATAGCCCAACATTCCGTTTGACATTTGTTGTTCCAGCATACCTAGCTCCTATCTCTCTTATATCTACTCCTTTTATCCACNTGGTAAGAAAGTACGCAGGAGAAACTGAACCAAGAAGGTATCCTATTAAGATAGAGGTCAAAGAGTTCAAAGCTATATATCCTCCTTACTAGTTATGGGATAGGCATCCCGCCCATCCCATTTCCATAATTACTTTTCAAGTGCCTCTTTGGCAATCTTTTCAGCTATGCGATAGACGTCTTCCATATTGAAATCGAGCGTAGGGGCTTTTTCTACACCTTCTTTAGATATAGTTATCTCATAGTCATAAGGAATGCCTAATTTATCTAGTATCTTACTGGCACAACGATTGGCACAGCCATTAATGACGATAAGCTTTCTAGCCCTCCGAGCAATATCTACATGTGCTTTTGATTCTGCAGCTACTGCACTCAAACAACACATCCTTGCTTCTTCTTTGGAGTTTGTTAACTCTACTGCTACTTGATGACCAATCTGTCCAACACTAGCTGCCCCATCACAGGCCAGGATGATATCTAGGTGCTCCGCCTCCTTTGCACAAAGTGGTAATAATCTTACTGGTGATTCTTGCTTTACTTCTTCCATTTTTAAAGCCTCCTTCTAAAATTTTGTAATATTCTCACCATTCTCTTTCTGGAGAATGGAACCTATTACCCTGATTATAGCATCTACTACTATATTAATCTGGTCGCTGGTGAAATCTAGACTGGTGAATGGTCCTAATTTTTCTATCCCTAGGTCTTTCTCTATATTTACTAAGACTGTTGGACTGATCCCTTCCTTAGCTAGCAATTGGCTGNCACATGCCTGATGGCAGCCATCTAAGACAATAATCGTNTGAATCTTCTTTACCATTGTAGACTGTCTGGGGACCTCATTTAATAGGGCTGGCAAAGAACATATTCCAACGATATCACTNCCAAGTCGTTCTACTACTTCAAGTGCAGCCATCCCAGCCAGAGAGCCCGTGTTAGAACCACCGCTAAAACAGGCAAAAAGCCCTATTTTAGGCAATGGCGGTTTCTCTTTCTGAAAGTTCATATTATTCACTCTGTCACCTCTTTTCGTGGTTTCCATCTTTCTAGGATAAATTCACTTAATAGCCCCATCACAATTGCAAATGGGATGATAATAGATATTCTGAGGATAGCAAACTTCCAGCCTAGAAATGCGATCTCTAGGGGAAGTAGAGGAGCCTTTCCACCCCATGCTGTAATAAATGCAATTGTAGCAGCTATAGATGCCCCTTTTTCCCGGAGTGTTTTTAACAAGGGGAATATTGTAAAAAGGGAGCCACCAATGAATACAGGAACTGTCGAGGCAAGGAGTAAACCTTTCCATCCTGCCTCTTTCCCTAAGATACGTGAGAGAGTTTGTGGGCTGACCCATACCTGGATTAAACCAATAATAATAAATACAGCAATAATTATCTTGAGCGCCTTTGCAAAGGCATCGTATGCAACTCTACCAACTATTAGACCTTTTGCTGGAGAAAAGATACTTATAATCCCCCATAGAAGTAATCCTATAAGGATATATGTTACGGCTTCCTTTAAAATACTCATAGAGGCACCACCTTAAAGATTATTCCAATGATGAAAACTATTACAAACGTCAATATATTCCTCACTATTGTGAAGCGCTTCCCAAATAGTTTCATCTCAAGTGGAAGTGTTGTTATACCTATGAGAATAGCAGTCATTACAAAACCTACAATTACTCCATAGTTAGCGCCACTCTTATGTAAAAATCCCGCAAAAGGGAATACAGCAGCAGGTTCTATAAGGGCTACACAGCCTACGAGTTCTCCTATTACAATTGATAAAACACTGCTTCCAGAACCAAGCCACTGGGCAATTACTTCTTTAGAGACAAATGCTTCTATAACACCCATCAATATAAAGATCATAAAAAGAACTGGAAGTACAGTTAAGGCAACTCTCCCAGTAACTTTTAAAGCCTTCTTTGTTTTTTCTATATCTCTAAAAGCAGATAAGAGAAGTAGACCAAATGCGACAATTAAATAGATTGAGCCTACATCCATAGCTTTCCTCCTTTCTATCTCACTACCAGAACAGGTATCTTAGAATGTCTTATAACCTTCTCTGTAACACTACCAATGAGAAGTTCCAGTACCTCCCTCTCTCCATANGCCCCCATCACAATGAGTGATGCATTTTCTTCCTCTGATACCTCTAGAATCTTACTGGCGGGATTNCCAATCTCTATTCTAATCTTACCCTTTATCCCTATTTCCTCTATCTCTTTTAGTATTTCTNTNGNTTTTGACTCTTTATCCTTNACTATATCACCAAGNACATCTTCTTTACACTTTTCTCTATCTATCCCTGCCCANTCACATCCTTCAAGTACTGAGTCGAGTCCATATTCGTGAATAACATGGAGTATTACTACCTCTTCGGTCCCAGAGTCTTTTAATCTTTTAACATACTCTAATGCCTTCTTTGCATTCCTAGAGAAATCTGTCGGATATAGTATTTTCCTGAACATTTTACCATCTCCTCATTTCCCCAATGCCTTTTTCCATGCNGCAAGAAATACACCAAAGGAGGGCATCCCTGACACAGGAATGATAGNTCTAGCGGTCTCAAATAACTCTGCTTCTGTTGCACCTGCTCTTATTGCCCCGGTTATATGCATAGTTGTCGATTCGATATCATGCTGGGAAGCTGTAATTGCAGCATGGATCAAAAACTTCATCTTCTTCGATATTACTCCATCATTTAGCGCCATCTTATGTAATTCAAGAAAAGTATCACATAGGTCCTCGTCTTCTTCTTTTAAGAACTTAACAGGAGCAAGAATCTCTCCAAACTCTTCTTCAAACTCTTTAAGATTTTCTGTCAACCTTCTCATCGTTTCCTCCTTAACTAATATATACTTTTCTATATTCATATTTTAGAATATTCTAATTAAATTATAACATTAACGTCAACAGATTAAGGGCTATGTACATAAATTATTTCAATATGTTTAATAGGATAAGCGAGGCGCTTATCCTATCGTTTTCAAAAACTTATTTACTAGACAAAAAGTTGAACAATTGTTCATACTTGACTGGGATGTTATACTCTATTATGAGTATGCGAAATTTTGAATATACTGATAAACTATTAGATACAATATGGGAGAAGTTTGGAGCGCTGGCTAGTCCGGTGAGGCTTAAGATACTTTTGGCTTTAAAAGAGAAGCCTATGTGTGTTTGTGAACTTTCAGAGCATCTCTCTGAAAGACAACCACTTATCTCCCAGCATCTAGCTATACTTAAAAACAGTGGTCTGGTCGAAGCTAAAAGGATGGGCAACAGGATTCAATACAGTATCAGCGATAAGAAGATCATAGATATTATAGAACTTATGGAAGAATTTACAATTCAAAGACTGAGAGAATTAGTCGAATTAAAGGAGGGATAACTTATGGCACGTAACTGGTATCCAATTATAGATTATGATAAGTGTATAGGAGACCTGGCTTGTGCTAATTTTTGTCCTCACGGGGTATACGCAATTGATGGTAATAAACCAATTGTAGTAAATCCTGATGAGTGTGTGGAATTTTGTAGGGGATGTCAGAAGATATGCCCGGCAGATGCAATATCATATTTTGGAGACAAGGAGGGATAATAGATGGCTAAGAAAGGTGTAATCTTATGTGTATGTCAGGGAACTTGCCCATCTTTTCATCAGATGAATATCTTTGAGGTATTGAATACATTGAGGCGTGAAAAACTTGTAGACTTTGTCGCCATCCATCCTCAGCTCTGTGCAGATGATGGAGATGCTTTCTTCAATGTCTTTCTTAAAGGAGCGGACAGTGATGTAGAGAAACTTGTAGTAGCCGGATGTGACCCTAATATGCAGAAAAAGATGTTTAGAGATGCATTTGAATCTACAGGTTTCGATAAATCAAAGCACGTTGGTGTTGACATCCGTAATATGACAACTGAACAGGCGATAGAGGCTATAAAAAAAGTCTTATGATCCTGGGTATAGATACAGGTGGAACTTATACAGACTCTGTCCTCTTAGATGAGGACAGAGTCCTTTCTAAGGGGAAGGCACCTACAACCCACTATGACCTCACAAAAGGGATAACAGAAAGCATAAGTAAGCTGGACAGTTCTCTTTTTCCTGAAATCTCCGCAGTAATACTCTCAACCACCCTGGCTACGAATACCATTGTCGAGATGAGGAGGCTTGAAAGGGTAAAGGAGATACTTATTGGATACGATAGAGATTTTTTCCTAAAGAGTATCCCCAAGATACCAAACTGGTTAGAGTTTGAATTCATCTCAGGGAGTATAGATGTTACCGGTGAGGAAGTAGAGCCTTTAGATGTAGAAGCAATAAGAAATCTTCCTTTCATAAGCTATCCGATAGCAGTAGCCGGATATATGAGTCCGATGAACTCAAAACATGAATTAACAGCCAAGGAGATCCTGAAAGCCAAGACATCCTATCCTGTGGTCTGTGGGAGTGAACTCTCTGGAGAACTTAATTCAATAAAGAGGGCTGTGACAACTGCGCTTAACGCCTCTTTAATCCCATCAATATCTAATTTTATCTCTGATGTAAAGAAAGTCCTGATAAAGTTTGGTATTAATTCTAGGATCTTTATAGTAAATGCGGACGGTTCCATCACAGATGTAGAGTCTGCAATGGAAAAACCAATAAGGACAGTCCTTTCTGGTCCTGCCAGCAGTGCCCTTGGAGGTCTTTTCCTCTCAGGAATAGAAGATGGGATAATCGTAGATATGGGAGGAACCACTACCGATATATCTCTGATTAAAAACTCCATCCCTGTGATTTCAAATGAGGGGGCAAAAGTTGGTGAATGGGACCTTCTATTGCCGTCTCTGAAGATGAGGACTATTGGGTTGGGTGGAGATAGCAGGATATATCCATTTAAGAATGGAATAGAAGTAGGACCGACCAGAGTTATTCCTATCTCAGTCCTGGGGGAGAGATTTCCAGAGATAAAGAGGAAGTTAAAATTGGAGCATAGTTCATCCCTCGTCCCCCCAAATGAGTTTATCCTGAAACTTAGAGAACCGAACTTTGAACTAAATGAGATAGAAGAGAGGCTCTTGAGAGGTCTTGATATGGAACCGGTCTCCGTTGAAGAGGCAACAAAGATATGTGGATTGAGCCACCCTTATATACTTGATTCCGCTATAAGCAGATTGGAAGAGATGGGTGTAATTATAAGGGCAGGGTTAACCCCAACAGATGTACTCAATTACCTGGGTGAGTGTGAGATCGGTGATCCTCATATAAGTTCTAGGGTAATTTATGCATTCTCCAGGGATAAAGATTTTCCAAACTTTATAAAGAGGCTAATAGTAAAAAAGATAGCCACTGAGATACTCAGGTATCTCCTATCTATAAAGTACAAGGATGATAGACTGGATGGACTCTTAGGCAGAATAGTTAATGACAGTTTTGATGAAAGAAACCATCTGATAGAGGCAGAAATAAAGGTCCCATTTCCTATAGTAGGAGTAGGGGCACCTATAAATAACTTCATATATGATGTGGCTAAAATCTTACATACAACTGCCATAGTCCCGGAGCATTATGAAGTAGCCAATGCAATTGGTGCAGGATGGGGAAGAGTCCTGAGGTCTCTGGAATTGGAGATAAATCCTGTAATAGCTTCCGCAGATATAAAGGGATACAGAATAGTAGGTTTGGATAGAAGGTTTGAGACCTATGAGGACGCAGAGGCATTTGCTGTTAGCTATGGAAAAGATACCCTGAGGTCTCAGTTAAGGAGTTTGATTGGGGAAGATGTTGAGATAAAGGTAGAGTCCCTGTCCAGCAGTAATGGAGATCTTCCGATAAGAAAGATACGATTCTTAGGTATAGGAAGAATAAAGTAGCGTTATAATTAAATAAAAACTCAAGAGGAGGTTTCCTATGCTTAAGGCTAGGATGTATTTAGACAGTGAGTACAGGATTGGAAAATTGGATAGGAGAATCTTTGGTTCATTTATAGAACATCTGGGCAGGGCTGTTTACACTGGGATATACGAACCCGGACATCCCTCAAGCGATGAGGAAGGTTTTAGAAAAGACGTAATAGAACTGGTCAGGGCTCTGAATACACCCATAATAAGATACCCTGGGGGTAATTTTGTCTCAGGTTACAACTGGGAAGATGGTATAGGACCAAAAGATAAAAGGCCTAAAAGGCTTGACCTCGCCTGGAGGAGTATCGAACCAAATGAGATCGGTATAAATGAATTTGTAAGCTGGGCTAAAAAGGTCAATGCAGAGGTTATGATGGCGATAAACCTGGGGACAAGGGGTATAGATTCTGCCAGAAACATTGTGGAGTACTGTAACTATCCTGGAGGAACATACTACAGTGATTTGAGAAGGTCTCACGGGATAGAAGAACCCCACAGGATAAAAGTCTGGTGTCTCGGTAATGAGATGGATGGTCCCTGGCAGATTGGTCACAAGACTGCCATAGAATATGGACGCTTAGCAGTGGAATCAGCTAAGGTGATGAGATGGGTTGACCCGACCATAGAATTGGTTGTATGTGGAAGTTCTAATCCCTGGATGCCAACCTATCCTGAGTGGGAGTACACAGTACTGGACTTGACCTACGAGTATATAGACTATGTATCGATGCACATATACTATCGTAAGAGGCAGGAAGATGATACTCTGACCTTTGTTGCAAAATCTATTGAGATGGATGGTTTTATAAAAACAGTTGCCAGTTTGTGTGATGTTGTAAAGGCAAAGAAGAGAAGTAAGAAAACCGTAAATATCTCGTTTGACGAGTGGAATGTCTGGTACCACTCCTCTGAGAGGGATAGAAAGGTAGAACCTTGGCAGTTTGCACCTCCTCTGTGCGAGGAAGATTATACAGTAGAGGATGCCATTCTCTTCGGTAGTATGCTTATTACACTGCTAAAAAATGCAGACAGGGTAAAGATAGCCTGTCTTGCTCAGCTTGTCAATGTAATCGCTCCCATTACCACCCAGCCGGGTGGAATTGCATTTAAGAGGACTATTTACTATCCATTTATGCATGCATCTAATACCGCTAAAGGCGATGTATTACTCGCTAAACTCGATTCACCAAGATATGACTGTAAATTGTATACAGATGTCCCTTATATAGAGGGTGTGGCTGTATACAATGAAGAAGATAAGGGTTTGGTAATCTTTGCCATAAATAGATCTCTGGAAGAATCCGCCCTACTTGAGATAAATATGGCAGGATTCGATAGATATTCTAGGGTTGAACATACCATATTAACAGATAATGATATATATGCATCCAATACACTCTCAGACCCGGACAGGGTAAAGCCAAAATCCTTGGCGATAGACATAAAAGATGATAAAAAGATAGAGATAGAATTGCCTAAGTTCTCCTGGAATGTACTGAGGCTTATACCCTCATCCACTTCCACTTACCAGAGTTAAACCTGGTGTATATCAATATTGCCCTTATTACCTGGTCAAAGGCTATAGCCAACCAGGCTCCTGTAAGACCCCATTTAAATACCAGGACAAAGAGGTAAGAGAGGGCAACCCTCATACCCCACATACCAAGCATAGTTGAATATAAGGGGAAGCGGGTATCTCCCGCTCCCCTTAATGCACCTGCGAGTATAAACTGCGTGGATTGGGCTGGTTGAATAGCAGCTATTATCCTCAGGCAGACTCTCCCCTGCTCTATAATAGAGGTATCATCTGTATAGAGCATCACCAGATATCTTCCAAAGAAGAATATTACAAATGCAGTCACTCCAGCCACCATCATACCAATAAGTCTGGTCTGTCTGGCGCTCTCTTCTGCGATATCCGGTTTCCTAGCACCTAGTAACTGACCTACAAGGGTGGTAGCTGCCATAGAAAATGCCTGACCCGGCATAAATGATAGTGACTGTATATTCATAGCTATCTGGTGTGTAGCAAATGGCACCGTACCCAGTTCTGCTATGATCCTTACAAATGCCAGTTGTCCCGACCTCAGTACAAACTGTTCTACTGCAGAAGGTATCCCGATGTTTAAAACCCTTCTTATGATGCTCCAATCTAAGCGATAGTTGTCCTTTAGTGATAACTTCACCATTGTCTTACCATTGTATAGGACATAGAGGAGTATACTCATACTTATAAATCTAGAGATAGATGTTGCTATACCAGCTCCAGCTACCCCTAATGATGGAGCTCCTAATTTACCAAATATGAGGATATAATTTCCGATTATATTTGTGAGATTGGCTACCGTATCAGCCACAAGAGGCGTCTTCATATCTCCAGAACCTCTCAGTATAGCCCCTATAATCATAGAGATGACATTGAAAGTCATTCCCATAGCAATGATTCTCATATAAGCTATACCAAGTACAAGAACATCTGGTTCAGCACCCATACCCCTTTCTATCTGAGGTGCAAAGATGTATAAGAATATGGATATACCTATCCCAAAGAAGATACTCACAATCAAACTCTGTCTTGCTACATTTTTAGCACCATTTATATCCCCTGCTCCAACAAAGCGGGCTACCAGAGCAGTGGTTCCCACAGTAAGAGCCATAAATACAGAGATGACAAGAAAATTTGGCTGATTTACCATTCCAACCGCAGAGATAGCAGAAGGTCCNAATCTGCCAACCATAATCATATCTGCTATCCCTACAAAACTTATGAGGAACATATTTAATAAAGCNGGCAGTGATAGAGAGATCACTTTAGATCTGATATGTCTTTTATCGAGAAATTCGGGTAATATTTCGGAAGTCTTTTCCCTCTTTTGAGATATCTCTTCTGTTTCTACCGTTTCATTTGTCTTCACTTTAACTCCTCCTTCAGTACATTGTATAGTCTTATCAGTGACCTCTTTATTTCGTCTTTTTCTTCCTCACTTAAAAGGCTGAGCGCCTTGCTGAGGACTTCAAGCTTTTTCTCCCTGATATTCTCTAGCAGAGAGATGCCCTCATCAGTTATCTCTAAGAGTATTACTCTCCTGTCCTCTTTACTCCTTATCCTCCTTACTAGATTATTACTCTCAAGCCTGTCGATGAGCTCTGTAACTGTACTTGAAGATAGATATAAGAGATCACACAGATCTCCCATTGTTGGGTTTCGTCCTTTATGATCTTTAAAGCCCTGTACTGAAGAGGAGTAATACCATATGTTTCCATCAACCCCCTGTTTTTTCTCCTCACCAGAGCCAATATATCATTTAACAGAACTTCAATCTCTTCGTTCATCTTAAATTTCGTCTTCCGAATATTTCGGTTAAAAAAATTTTAGCTAAAAATTCTCCTGTTGTAAAGAGATACCTGAGTCTTAATGACGATACATAGAGGCTACTATAACGTTATGTAACCTTGGACGAAACTCAATAATTCTCTCTGAACTTTCGTCCTTTATCCCAACCTTTCTCGATAGATGCGTCCTATTGCAGAGGAAGATGACTATGAGTCTTTTGACCGGATCTATCCATAGGCTTGTTCCTGTATAGCCGGTATGTCCAAAAGATCTCTCGCTAAATAGATCCCCACAGGAAGAATTAATACTCTTTATCATCCACCCCAATCCCTTTTTCTCTTCCCCATAAGATACATACTCCTTTGTAAAGGCTTCTACGGTATAAGGAGAAAATATATAGTATTCGGGATTTATGAGTGACCTGGCATATTTATAAAGATCCCGAGCAGTAGAAAATAGTCCAGCATTACCACTGACTCCACCCTGATAATAGGCTAATTCATCATCAGGTTCTCCTCTAAGGATCTTACCATCTCTTTCACAGGTAGGAGCCACCTTTGAAGCATCCTCAGGAAGATAGCCCGTATCTACCATCTTTAGAGGTGTAAATATTTGCTCCCTTACGAATCTATCCAGAGACTTCTGAGTGATCCTTTCTACAATATAGCCCAGGAATATAAAGTTGAGGCAGGAATAGACAATATTTGTTCCTGTCTTATAAGCAAGCTCTGTCTTTAAAAGCTCCTCCTTTAACTCAATGGAATTTTGGGTATATCTCCATGCATTGGAATAAGGAGGGAGTCCCGAAGTATGTGTAAGAAGATGAAAGACCCTGACATCCTCCTTTAGACCGGTGGAAAATTCTGGCAAGAATCTTTTAACCGGGTCCCATAATCTTATCTCTCCCCACTCCAATAGCCTCATTATAGCTGGTGTAGTTGCCACCACTTTGGTAAGGCTAGCCAGATCATATACAGTATCTGTAGCGTTTTCTTCTCTCTCTGGATAAATTGCCCTGTACCCATAGGCTTTTTCTAGAATGACCTCTTTATCCGTCCCCACTAGAAGGACTCCCCCAGGGAAAGTTCCATAATCCATATACCTTGATATAAGTCTATCTATAGGACCTGTACCTTCTTCCCACATAGCATTCTCTAATTCCCTGTCATAACTCATCCTTACAGTGCTCCTCCGTTAATAGTGTTATAAATACAGATGCTGTCCAACCATAGTCTCTTATGGGAAATATCTTCCTGCGTATATCGTAAGGTTTCCTGCATGGACCCTTTCTATCCAAAAAGGAAGGGCTTCTATTTTTGGAACTGTCAAAATATTCAAATATAACGCCTTCCTCATTATACCAATGGGCTATCTCTTTAATAGTCTTATGTGCAATATATTCTGCCACTTCTTTATATCCATAATCTTCTAATCCAAGAATTACCATATAATTATAATTTATCCAAGAAGGTCCTCTCCATAGATCTGTTGAATAAGTAGGTTCATTCTTAGCTACAGAAGGGATAGGAAATTCAGTATTAAATTCTTCTCTGTTTAGTAAATGGTCTACCAGATATTTAGCCTTCTCTTCATCTGCTATACCAGCAAATAGGGGAGTAAATGAGGCGACTGTCTTTATCTTATTTAGATTTCCTGAGAAGTCTCTATCATAGTAGAATTTACTATCTTCATCCCATAAAAGAGTATTTACACGTTCCTTTATCTTATCATAAAGCCATTCCCAATAGTTTTTTTCTTCTTTATAGCCCAAGGTATCAGAGATCTTGAGTAAATATCTTGCTTCATTAGCCATAAAAGAGGAAAAATCTATTGCGTCTAATGGAAGTGCTTTATCAAATCTTGGCGAATTATCCATACCTGATTCTCCGCATCTACTTAACGGATTATCCTCTATATGCCACTCAAACAGGTAATTTTTATTCATATCTCTATTCTTTAAATTCCACTCTATATACCTCTTTAACCTATGGTAGTTTCTCTCAAGGATACTTTTATCCTCTATCTCTTCGTATATCTTCCATAATCCCCAAGTTAGAAGTGGTGGCTGGGTAATATTAGAGGAGATATAAGGAGAACTCATATGAGGGATAAAGCCATCTTCAAACTGAGTATCCAGAACTGCCTCGATAGAGTCTAAAGCTAGCCTTTGATCTATGTAGACAAGGGCAAAGGAGTGAAATACAGAGTCCCAGAGCCACATATTCCTATGAGGTATTCTATCTGGAGTTGTCCATACTCTATTTATTTTTCCTTCCCCACTCATTATATTAGCTTTCAAGACAGAAAAACATTTGTAAAATGTCCTCTCTATCGCCTTATCAGAGTTAGTTATCCCGGGCAGTTTTTNAAAAAATTCTAACTTTTTAATCTTTTCCTTTTCTATATCGAGCTCCAAANCACTTTTAGCCGTAGCTATAGCCTCCTGTAAGTCACTACTATAACTGAAAGAAAATCTCAACCTTCCGTCTCCAATTTCCCTAGTACAAAGTACGGTATATTCATCTTCTGAAGATTGAAGACAAACTCCTTTGTCGATATAAGTAGATTCTCCCCTTTCCAGGAATACCTGAGGAACTATGAGGGTAGAAGTTTCTCCTACTAATAAATCTCTTCTAGAAAAAACCAGAGTAAATGGAAGTGCAGAGTTATTTCTTCTGTCGATGAAATCAGCCAGTATAATATCCGAACCTACGCATTTATAGTCGATGTCTCTTATCACAGGATGTAGATTAAAGATAAGCTTTCTACGATTCTTGAGGTGAAATAGAATTCCAACCTCATCCCCCAATAGAGTCCCCACAAAATCATTCTTGTAACTGGTTTTCCCATCAAGTCCGGAGAATGCAAAAATGGCTCCCTGTCCCCATACATTAGGTAAAAACATAGAATAATTTCCCTCCTAGAAAAGTATACGGGGGAAAGCTTTTATAAGCTTTCCCCTCTTTTGACGCATTACTTTTTAAAGAAGAACTGTTCTGGTCTAAAGACTCCGTCGCTTCCTGGGTGCCATATAGCACCTGACTCTGGCACGTTTCTCAAATTCTCCTTAGCTATACCCATCATCCAGGGGATGCCTACGGTTCCAATAATCCAGAGATTCTCACTGTGTATTCTCATTATCTCTTTAAGCAAAGCATTCCTTCTACTTGCGCTTGTAGTGGAGATGGCTTCCTTTGTATAGATCTCCCATAGCCTCTTTACCTCTTTAGGCGGTTCCTCCCCTGTCTTACCACCAGTGTTGAGCCAATCATACCAGAGAGGACACCACCTGGTGTGAGGGGCATGGTACTGGTCAATAAGTGGAGATAAACCATCAGCTATAGAGAATACTAGGACTTCATGCTCATTAGCAGGATGTCGCGTCTCGAATAGGGATCTTTCAATAGGCTTTACCTCTGCCTTTATTCCAAGCTGTTTCCAGTATCCAACCACGAGTTGAGCTATATCTATACTGGGTTGATGATGGGTTGAAGCATCTATAGTAATAGTTAATATCTTTCCATCTGGACGCAGTCTGTAGCCATCTTTATCCCTTTTATTTAATCCGATAGAATCAAGAAGTCTATTTGCTTTGGCAGGATCATATTCAGTATAAGCTTTATCTACTGATTCTACATAAGCAGGATGGACTTTACTTAATAAACCCTGGGATGGTTCTCCCAAACCCAAAAGCACTAGGGCATTAATATCGTCTCTCTTAATACCTATAGAAAGCGCTCTTCTAAATAGTTTATTCCTGAACAATGATCGCAGAACAGGATCTTTACAGGTCTGATTGAAGAATATACCTGCAGTACTTGTTTCAGCTCCTATATATTTTATGACTCGATAACCACCCTTCCCCCTGTTCTCCATAAGGAGAGGATATGAGGAGTATTGATTCCATATATGTCTGCACTGATAATCTATTTCTCCAGAGATAATCTTCATTATCATTATCTCTGTATTAGAGACCAGTTCTCTTCTAAATCTGTCCACATAAGGCAGTTGATTTCCTTGAGGGTCTATCTTAAAGTAATAAGGGTTACGTTCTGCTATATGATACTGCTGGGCTAATGTTGTAGTAGTCTTCCATGCTCTAAGTTCTGGTAATTCCGGATTTTCCGCCCAGTTAGACTTAGATACAAAAAGTTGATACCAGTAGTTAAAGCCTGACTTCTTGGCAAGTTCCTCTATCTTTTCCTTCGGAGTATATTTGGGGTGAAATTGCATAAGATAATGCTTTGGTGCATATACCTCTTGCCCATCAGCTAAACGCTCGAGGAGATATCCATAAGGTTCAGAGAATTTAAACCTTACAGTATAATCATCAACCTTCTCGATTACTCCAGGTTTACCCTCAATGGTAAGCCAAGTAGGGAATCTCGGAGTAATCTCTTTATTAGAGGTGATATCTTCATACCAGAATATTATATCGTCTGCAGTAAATGGCTTACCATCAGACCATTTTACTCCTTTCCTCAGATAGAAAGTAAATACTTTTCCTCCATCAGATACTTTCCAGCTTCTGGCAAGATTCGGATAAATATTTCTACGATTTTCATCAAAATATACGAGTGGCTCATGGGTAAGTCTATACCATCCTGTAGTATCACCCATTCCAAGATGAGTTTGTCTTATTGTTCCCCCATACTGACCTATCTCTTCAAAAGGTACCACTACTAAAGGGTCATCTGGTAGCCTCTGTTCTACAGGTGGGAGTTTCCCCTGTTTTACAAGTTCTGTTAATTGCGGAGCCTCATTGTACTTTGTAATCTTTGATCCAGTGATCTTTTGATAATCGGAAAGGTTATACTGTCCCCCTTTAACCAGCTCCTTTTGAGCAAACCCCATTGGAATAAGAGTAAAGATTAAAGACAGGACAATTCCTAAAATCACTAATACCTTCACAGATCCTCTCATTTTCTTTCCCTCCTCTTCATCTCGATTTTAATCCTTTATAAGATACAAACTTAATAATATTATATCATTATATCATACTGTTTGTTTCAATCCCTTATAGGTTAGCTACAAACTTAAGTATCGAATTAATCCGTGTCCCCTGTGTGGGCAGTTTCAATCCCTTATAGGTTAGCTACAAACATAGTATTCTTGATGCTACGTACATTGTTAGTATCTAGTTTCAATCCCTTATAGGTTAGCTACAAACTACGGAGGTGATGTTTAG
>JGI24721J44947_10005615_pt1 | contig 17136 bp, 11 predicted proteins | sample YelNatPaOPGAMG01_FD_44947 | JGI IMG/M metagenome (IMG submission 44947)
ACGCTCAGTGTCGGATATGCTTTGGGTTGTACGAGATATCTGCGTCTGTCTCTGCAATGTTGCCAGCGCTCGGCCAGGGCGCCTCAAGCGAGCTCTTCCGCTGTGCACTCGTCAGTACCTGAACTTCTACGGGCCTAAGCGAATCGCGCTGCCTCAGCGGCAAGGGTCACGGGGAAAAACAGCGAGACGCCACGAAGCACGCTTCCACTGTGTTCATGAGGTCGCTCGATTCTCGTGTCGGTTATCCTTCAAAAGCTCTTGAGGCAATGTTCTCGATGCTGCTAGCTGCATGAAACGCTGACGACACTGACGCGAACTTCTCCCATGAAGTTCCGGAACCGCTCGTGCTGCCCAGATCCAGACGTTTCTGTGTCCGCGGATCCGCAATTGTCGAATCGAGGCCTCACGTATTGTATTTTTCTGCCAAGCTGCATACGCCTCAATGAGTGCCTGGTCCTCCAACGGCGTCCAAGGCCCGCGACGTATGGACGGATCGAGTTTGCTGCTCCATCGATGCATGCACTGGATATCACTGCGGTTACCCATGAGCTTCGATATAAGTGCCCATCGCCTGCCGTGGCGAGATACGAGCATTTTCAGTTTCTCATCTTCCTCTATTGTCCAAGAGCTTCGAGATATCCGCGGATCGAGACATCGTCGCCAGTGCAGCTGACAATCTTTCGCGGTACGTCCAGGTAACTTTGCAGCGATCGCTGTCCAGCGACCTGGGCCCTGCTCTTTGACCAGCGCTTTCAGCTGCTGATCTTCCGCATAGGTCCATCTGGTGGACTTGCGTTGGGGATTAAGCTTTTCGCGAAAGCGGTCGAGTATCTGCTTGTCCGTTCGCTGGTAAATCTTCGATGAGGCCGTGGAATCTGTGGTTTCTTGCACAAGCGTAGCCATGCGTCGAGCTATCTCGGCCCATCGCGGGCCTATTTCCCGGTAGAGCTTCAGTATAGTTGCATCTTCCTCGGGAGTCCAAGGGTTTCGCAGGATACTGGGGTTCAGAGTTCGTTTGTAACGCATGGCACAACTCGATGGCGAGCGCTCGAGCCCCTTTTTCAGCAAGCAGTTCAGCTCTTTGGCAATGAGCGCCCAGCGGGGTCCATGGCGCTCAACAAGAGTCTGCAATAGTTTGTCTTCTTCTGGAGTCCACTCGTTCCTGGGGATAACAGTGGTTTGCGCTGTAGGCTCCGAAGCAGCACCCGGTGTCGTGCACAGTCTGCTTTTCGATTGCAGCCAAGCAGCAGCGCTGACCAGAAGCGGTCTCGTTTTCGTGCTTTCGAGCAACCGTGAGCGTAGCAGTTCCAGACCGTGACCGTGGACTCCCCAGCAGAGTCCTGGTCTTCTTAGTAGCCAGGTCATTCGACGCGCTGTACACACGCAACTCGCTAACCAGACAACACTCCGTGAACGAGACAGAAAAGGTATGGGTTTTCGCGTACAGTCTGACGTATAGCCCGCAGAGACTTACGCCCAGAGGCTTCAGTCGTTCCCTGGAATCCCGTATTTGCCGTGCAACTTGCTTTTCTCGCGTCGAATACTTAGGGTAAAAGCGTGGGACGATGACTGGTTGTCGAAATTCATGACGAAACTGCTGTGGCGTCGCATCTGGGTCGTTGCGACGCTGTCCCTAACACGCGGACCAGCGGCTTTGCACACGAGCCTGCTGTTTTCATTTACCACAGTTGCTATGACTCGTGAAGATTTCTTGAAACATATCCAGAACTGGTGCTAATTGAGGATACGCCTAGACCTGACGAGGACGAGTGCGATGGATTCATGTTTGTATCTCGAATATCTAAACGTGGCAACGTACAATGGAACAGGCCGTCTAACTCGGGCGTACACTTTAACGATTTGATTTCTTCCAATTATTATCATTATCAGCCTATACAATCTCTTTCTCGATTCGGCTCCTTTTCTTTCATCTAATCTAGAGCTTTAAATGCGTCGGTCTCTCCTCTCTTTCCTACTGCGTTGACAACGTTCGAAGGATTTTGATGACACCGTGAAACTTCTACTTTGAAGTATCCGGCTGTTGCCGACGAATTTCATGCACAGAAGGGAGAAGCGATCTACACCTTGCATGGCATTTTCATATGCTTTGTATGCAGCCACGATACGCCCTCCGCAGCGGTGACGCCTGACCGTGATCAGGTTCGCCAGTACGTCCACCGGGGGTCTTCCTTCTCCGAGAGCTGCCCTGCGGCATGCAAAAGCGTGCGTCTTCGCTCGGTACCTGCTCTGCATGTGAAAGAAAAGGTTCCCTGCAATGCCGTGGTCCATATCCGCGCTCGGTGCCGTATGGTGCTATCATGGAANTCNTTTGGGCGATCCCCTTGGCGAGTAGAATCTCCGCTGGACACGCAAACTAACTTTGGGCCATTCGATAGAGCATNTGTGGAAAATCGATGCTATCAATNATAAAACAAGTAATGCAACGAAAATCAAGGAGAAACAAAAAATGTCGTGAGAGTTGCATCGGTTTACGCTTGCTTCCTGCAAAATGGCGACGCACTCTCGACTAAAAGGGATAGCTGCGATGACCAAAGTCCGAGATCAAGAGAATTCTCAACAAAATCAGGCGAGACGGAAGCCTCTGGATTCACATTCTCACCTAAGTATCTTGCAGAAATCACATCACGATTGTAAGTGGACACATGAAGAGCATGAATTGACTTTGGAACGGGATAGAATATTTGCTGTGACAAGGCCAGTGAAATTTCGGCATGAACTTGTGATAATATCACCAGGGGTCGTCGTCGAGCTCTTCTGCTCGTTAATTTAGCGCCGTTAATCGCTGGAAAAATGAGCAGCCATCAAACAGATCCATCGGAAACTTGACGAATGCATGTTTTGAGCATGCTGCACTTAACGCAAGGAGAATCGCACAGAACTGTGCATATGAATNGNATACTCATATCGGTTATTCTACGAACTCTTGCGTTAGGGCGTCGCTGATCATCTTGATTCGGGTGACACAACGAATTCGAGATGCAAAGCGTTCGAAACTCCACTCCTAGACGACGACCGAGAAATCTAAATCTAAATTTGAATCCACCAGCCCTTCTTGTTGTACTTGGAATATCGAAGTTCTTATTCTACACTGAAACTCGTAAAATTTACAGGCAGTCACAAAACGACCTGTTCAGTGTTCTTTTTGAATTCGGCACGGTAGTAGAGGAGCAAGGGTCTCTTCCAGGGTCATGGGCAGCGCATTCACACCCTGTTGAATCTCCTTCCATCCACGGATCCCACCTGATTACCGAGGCGAGAGGAGCGTTCGATCATTCAAAACGCTTGGACACAGAAGCTTCTTCTCAAATGCACATTCCCCGAAAGCGGTTGATGCGTCTTGCGGTCTCCCGTTAGAATACTTGATTCCGCCCTCCGCATCAATGGGCGACGAACATCCGTGATCGCCTCAGCTTGTGTGTTGGAGCTTCTCACGACGACAACTCGCTGGCGACCTCGCTCGGCAGCTTGTTCACGCGATTCCTGTCCACTGCATTGCATCAGACTCCCCACAGGTCCCGACGATGACAGCTGCAGGTGCATGTACATCACCTCTGAGGCAAACGCGTCAATGTTCAATCATTTGCACAGCAGTGTTCCGAATATGGAACAGAATTGTGAATTGTACATCGAACCTGAGGTCACCGANTNCACGTCCGTGCGATGCACGTTTCGGTGACGCGTTTCGGCGGGTACAGCGCCTGTACGCACAATCTCTCGGGAACAGCGGGAATCATAGCCGCATATGGCAGAGCGATCACTGGCATGCTAGCATGCTCCACCAAACGCGTCACCGCTTTNATCCACTGGCTGGAACTCGTANGGATGTCTCTGTTCGGAAGCGCTCGTAGCTTGACTTCCTATACTATATTGAGGCTGGGGCGCCTTTCTGTTACGCTGCCTCCAAGGCCGCAGCGGCCGCTGAGGGCTTGTCCTTCAGAGCGTCTTGAATAACCTGGCGATAGTTGTTCGCCATCGCGCTGAAGCTGAACTGGCCCAAAACCCGCTTGCGCCCATTCTTGCCCATCACCGTCCGCAGATTCTCATCAAGAATGAGTTGTTTCACCCGTTCGTACAGGCTCTGCTCGTCTGCCGGTGGCACCAGAAAACCTTCGACACCATCTGAGATTGCCTCGGGGATGCCGTCGATGGCACTCGCCACCACTGGTCGCTCAAACGCCATGGCTTCGCACACCACGAGCGGCAGGACCTCGTTCAAGGATGGCACGACCAGAATATCAGCGGCCAAATAATAGGGCAAAACATTCTTCTGAATTTCGAGGATGGTGCAATCGCGAATTGCGCCAGCAGCCTCGAGTTCCGCCTTAATCTCCTGCTGATAGGCGATTTCATGGTCACGAATAAAACGAGCTCCAACCATGAGCAGCTTGCACATGTATCCTGACTGCTGGATTTCCGGATCGTTTCTCAGTAGGCTGAAAGCACGTGCTGTGTAGATTTGGCCCTTCCGCTTGCAAATTGTTCCCAGGTGGACAACCAGACGATCAGTCGGTTGGTAGCCGAGCTCTGCTCGAACCCGGTCGCGATTCTGCGTCGAGCGGTAGCTATTGATGGCAGACAATGGTATGCCGTTGTAGATAACCTGAGACCGATGCGGCTCGAATAATCCAGCGTAACACTGTTTCTGAACGTGGGCAGGGAAAACGATACGACTAGCGGTTGCAAATCCCTGGCGGATGAGGTCACCATCGACGTGAGCCATTTGAAATACTTGCTTCGCGTAGTAATCAAACTGATCCTGAGGCCAGGCCTCGTGAATCACCCAGATAGAAGGTGTGCCATGCTTCGCCGCCGCAATGACAGCTTCTGCGCGCATGATTGTATTGGCAATCAGAAATGAGTGACTCGACACCAGCTTGTTGACATGATCCGCAAACGACTCAGCCGTCGTCTCCAACAGCTCAACACGGCACCCGAGCGCTTCGAAGTCCTCACGCATTGGGCCGTCCTTTGGTACAACTAGNGTAAATATGAAACTATCCACAAGCTCTCGCAAGAGGTAGAGCAGGAAGTTATTGGCTCCATTGCGCTCCAACGAGTGACCAAACGCCACGCACGACGGAATGAGCGCCAGCTCCGCTCGAATGCGCTCCAGGGTCTCGAGCACGTCGGCGTAAGAGCGCGGAAGGCGAACGACGCGGGGCGCTTTGCTGTCCAGGGAGATCTGCTGTTGTTGCTGCTGCTGGGCAGCAGCCGCCGCATCAGCCATTTCCCCAAAAGCGTCGTCAACAAGGTTCAAAATTTTATCCAGCGCATCGTCCGGCAAACTGTGTTCCTCCTTGATGGCTTTCAGACGTTCCAGGTGCTCTAGAAGCAGACGAAGCTGCTCCCGACGCTCTTGTTCCTCGAAACGTTTCTTCTCCTGATCGGTGAAAATATTTGTCAGCACACCTTCCGTCGATTGGCGCATGCGCTGGAGATCGCGCTGCAAGTCAAGGTCATACTTCTCGAGTTGGGTGAGATCCTTAACAAGCTCCTCTTCGTCCAGCGTCTCGCCCTGGCTACGCTTCGCAAACCACAAGCGCCAAGAAAAGTTCTCGAGCCTTCGCCCTGTCTCAAGCACATCCTTCATTTTGGTGAATACGCGCCACGTCTTCCGCAGATCCTCCTCCGTCTTCACCTCTTGAAGGTACGGCGCAAAGTCGAAGTCTTCATAGGGGAGAACTCCCGCAGGGAGATCATCTGTCGATGAACTCGAGGGCGAGGTAGGGTTTCCTGATACTTTGGAAAGAAGTGGGGTGAACGTTGCCTCCATGGTGCACGAAGTCGTTGGACGAGAGTCAGCAACACACAACAACTACAAATGCCGAATTCAGACGCGCCTACCCGGTATCCTCTCGTATCCACCACAGATTTTCAGCGTGGTGCATTCAGCTGCGCCCTGGCAATGCGGAACGCGCGCGATGCGCATTAGTCAGATATCGATGGAGCNTCTCTATTCAGGGNGAACGCACGAATGCGCTCATGTTTTGAATTCGTGCCACTATGATAAACACNAGCATATGCTGGCTTTNTTATGAACAGATTAGNATCCGTCTGTCTTATATCGGGCTTAGAAATCGGTCGTCTCTTCGTTCCCTCCAGCTCCATTAATAGCAGTCGAGGAATGTTGATGGGAGCGATCGAGTACGACTTTCGTCAATGGTGTCTGATTCCTACACATTTTATGCGAAGATGCATGTTCCAATGGATGCTTTACTTGCTGTTTTCATTTTTTGTATACAGGCTCGGTAAGCCTTTCGAAGCGGAGGCGCCTGGGCGTGCTGGGGTGTTCACACAACTCCAGCTACACGTCTCCGTCGAGCAATGACGTACGGCGCGTGAACGCTCGTCTCATCGATCGGTGCATCTACCTTCTAGGCATAAGGTCCAGCGAATCGGATGCGCACACGGGCCCAGTGCGCTTTCTGCGCCTACCCACTGGTGGGTGTCAAGCACAAACCCGCGTTGCCAACCAACGACGCATTCCATGCATGATCACGAAGGAGAGAGGCGGCTCCCAGGATTCATACTAACAGCAAGTTTCTCCAGCGTGTCGTGCAGCGAAGCCAAGCCTACATTCGCGGACTGTCCGAGCACAAACCGACGACGAGACCCGATTCTATGTCGGGTGAAGCACCCCTCGAGCCGACGCCCTCTATGGTATAGAAATGCTGTTCTAGCTCTACGAACTATCTGCTCGAGCGGTTCAGGTGCAAAGGCGGATACAGAAAGGCAGGTTCTAGGCACACACGATAGGACGTATGAAACGACCAGAATATCCGAGACGAAGTATAGGTAATGTAACATGGAGGTAGGGTGTTTGATGGATACTTCACCGCGCACTGAAAAAACACAAAAAAGTAGGAAAAGAAAAGAAAAAGAAACAAAAAAGCGTATAATTCGAGAGCGCTGGCCTAAGTAAACGTTTTGTCAATGAAAAAAATCGATCAGTGCATACTTTCGACGAGTACAGAAGGCGAACCTGATCGCCTTACTCTGCTTTCGTGCAGAGTCTGTGCCTTCAGGTCATGCGCTTTCTCTGGGCNAAGCACTCGGCGACTAATCCACTTAGCGCACGCGCAAGGGCATGATCTATTGTTCGATANAGGATCCGTGACACGCGATGTGTTCCGTGANGCAAAACTTACCGAATCGAAAAGCGAGTTTNGGGGACAAATCGAGACATTTCGATTTGTCTACGCTTCCTTCGCGAAATACGGTGACGCAGGCTCCACTCGAAGCGACCGTGCGNGGGACTAATGTACGAGTCCAGAACNTATCCAATTCAAACAGAAGAGACGGGAGCCTCTGGAAGCATATCCACTGAGATGTATCGAGCAGATATCGAATGCCATCTCATCGAAAGCAAAAACGACAGAAGAACTAGTCTTTCGAACAAAATCGATCCTTATACATGACAACTTTAGTGAAACGTCGGCATAGGCTTGTTTTCACATCGCCTAAGGACGATGTCGCGTTGTTTTATCCCGTCAATCCAGCAGTGCGTTTTGGTGCGCCCACGAGTTGCCTCCACAGGGGACGATCAATAACCTGGGGAGTGCGTGCTCTGAGCATTCTATATGTAGGCAATAAAGAAGCTTGGAAGCTCGTACATATGAATTCGATCATGATATCGGTGATTTTACGAGCCCACGTTATAGGATCGTCACGAATAATCCTGACTCTAATGATGTACCGAACTGCTGCCTCAAAGTGTCGAAGGATCCACTCGGAAAAAACGACCACGAATCCCAGAACTACATATGTATCCATAAGCTCTTACAGTCACGCTTCGAATATAAAAGATATACCCCTTAANAGTTGGAAAAATGATCGATGAATAGGAATGGGGCAAGCAGNGCAGCGTTCTCCTTGATTGAGGCACACCAATGCGCATGGACAGACGCCATCGAAGGCGCACAGCAGATCACACCTNGCCACATGCGCTGCGGCGATCTCATACAGATTATTACACAAAAAAAAAGAAAGAAACAAAAAAGCGCATAATCGGAGAACGCTGGCCTAAGTAAACGTTTTGTCAATGAAAAAAATCGCATACGGATCAGACGCGGGCCAGTCAGCGACGTCGCCACCGTAGACGCACAGACGCCTCGGGATGAGGGCCGCTGCGGCGATCGCGCTGCTCAGAAAACGCCGCCCGCCGCGGAGCATCGCGCTGCTGANTGGGTAGNCGNGGCCACCAGGGCGGTGCTTCGAGGCAGGTAAGCCCTCGGCAAGAGCTTTGGTTGTGGCGTCCGGCGACAGCACCTTGCAGTACGTTGTAACGAACGGGGCTTACGCACAGGTTCGCTTGGGACGTCGCCTGTCCACTGGAAGCGTGCACAGTGGCAGTCTCGTGGTGAAGGCTTCCGGTGGGTACTGGGTTGGCTCAGCGTACCGTTTCGGGTAGCTTTGATTTACCCGGCTACAGGGACCCGTATTGGCAAGTATTTCTCGTGCTCGTGCTGGTGCGTAACTCAGGCATTCTGGATAGACACGCCTCTGATCGTCGAAGACAGTGCTTCTAGGGCAAGTGCTTGTGCGCGAAAAGAAGAACCTGAGGTGCGCTAAAGAGCCCGGCCGTAGCGTCACTGTCAAGTTGTACTCGTTGGGTAGCCTAAAGAACGACATACGTTCGGCGAAATAGGAGCACCTTTTCGATTAAGGATCGCCTCTGTGTCACGCTGGATACCAGGAACTAGTCGCACGCGTTGACCGCTTGCTGGCGCGCTGCAGTCTTCACGCAAACACGAATCCAATACGCCACTAGCGCTCTTCTGCGCCTTCATATTAGTCTGACCCTGTGTTCTAGGATCGAGACCTCACGTCGCACCTTTAGCCAACTGTGCAAGAACTAGACGAGAGGTGAACTGACATGGTCGAGGTCAAAGAACGTGCTGGCATGCTCGAAGCTGCTGGATCGAGCGTGTATCAACAAGCGGGTGATCAGGGGAACAATCCCGCCCTCGTTGGCGCCGCGCTCTCGCATCTGGCTTTGGAGTCGAGTTCCAACGCTAACACCGGAATGTTCACCATTGGACGTATGGATGGCAAGTCCAGCCTCGCAGGAGCAGAAGCAGCACTCCGACCAAGCCAACAATCGTTGCTAGCCCGGCCTGGTGTGTATTTCGATCCGTCGACACGCATATTTCGGCTCTACTCCCGCGAGACGTTGTATGCTTTCCGAATCGACGATAATCGGAATTTGGAACATCTCTACTATGGATCATGGCTCCAAACGGATGACAACTTGACATACCTGAGCCTGGGCAACGTTCCAGGACCATTTGATCCCCATGGCATTGTTCCGTCAGCCGTGGAGCCGAACATCATGCAAACCATGGGTCTCGATGAATTGCAGTTTTCTTCTGAACAAGAACTGCAGCAGAAATGGCGTTTATTCACACGCGCGAAGAATGATTCTGCGGTCTCTGGTGACTTTGAGAACACCGGCAGACCGCGTCGTCTCGAAAACGCCTCCTGGCGATTATGGCACATGGAACGCATGAAAGGCTCGGCTGTCGATCTGGACAAGGACCTCTCTGATGATGTTTTGGAGCGCGCTCTGCAGCGCGGCGGGAAATCGCTCAGTCAATCCGCATCGGAGAAGGTGACAGAAACGCAGCCACAAGCAATTTTACCCAGTGGTGAGGCAGGCGGAGAGCTTGTTGATGCCTCGGATCGTGCGAGCAGCACGGCACCTGGTTCGCTACATCGGTTCGCCTCGACGCCTGCGCTGGACTTGTCGCGATCAGAGCACTCGTTGGCATCAGTGATTACCAGTCCGCGTCTCGACTGGAATCGCGGGAAACGCGACAGCNTGGGCGCTCCCAAGGAGGCGCCCGCTCGAATGGTGAGCGGTAGCGCAGCGGAGGGCCCACAAGGACCTCAGAGCGTCCAGCAGAGCACAGCCGGAGGCAAACAAGCTCCATCGCTCATGCAGACCGCTTCTGAGCTGGATCTGGACTCGGGGCAGAAATCAACAGCATCCGTCGTGAACTGGGGTAAGTTGGATCAAGAGACAATTAGCAAGAACGTGAAGCTGCTAGAAATCTCCGATAGCGGAACTGGCGACTACCGCATTCCCTCGATTGGTGTCATCTATGAGGATGGATCCACGTTGTCGCCCTTCACGTATCGTCGCCACCGCATCCGTCGCGGCAAAATTCCGATGCCCAATTACATGCCAGCTGTGTTCACCGAGGACGTCCACGAAGCGACGACGTTAATTGTGGAAATGGTCGACAACGTCACCGGTTTGGTGGTGGAGCTCATCTACTGTGTTGTGCATGATTACGATGTGATCACTCGTCATTGCCGCATTCGCAACGAGGGTGACGCTAATGTGATCATTACCCGAGCGATGTCAGCGACGCTGGACTTTGAAACTGACGACTACTACTTGACACAGTTATCCGGAAGTTGGGCACGAGAACGCCAACAGGTGATACGGCATCTGCGCAGCGGGCAGACCTCGTTCGGCTCCACACGCGGTGGCTCTTCACACCAGCACAACCCGTTCGCAATTATCTCTGCTGGTGAGCCGAACGAAGATACCGGTGAAGCGTTCGCTGCGCTACTCGTCTACTCGGGAAATTTTCTCGTGGAGTGTGAGGTGAGCGAGACCGGGCGTACGCGCCTGAATATTGGCATTCATCCCCAGGGCTTCTACTGGAACCTCGAGCCTGATGAGGAATTCATCACGCCAGAGGTGATCCTTACGTACAGTGCGCAAGGCATCGGAGAGATGAGTCGTCGATACCATCGGCTGATACGGGATCGCCTGCAGCCGCCGCAGTTCCGCACATACATCCCGCCGGTGCTTCTCAATACCTGGGAGGCGCTGTATTTCCAGCTCTCGCACGAGTCCGTACTGAAGATCGCAGAGGTAGCGAAACGTGCTGGAATTGAGATGATCGTCATTGACGACGGCTGGTTTGGCCGACGCAACGACACCTCGGACGGCCTGGGCGATTGGTACCCGAACCCGACCAAGTTGCCTTTCGGTCTGCATGGTTTGGTTCGCGAGCTGACCGCCACGGGTCTCAAGGTCGGTCTCTGGGTCGAGCCAGAGATGGTCTCCGTCGAATCGGACCTTTTCAAGGCGCACCCGGACTGGGCGCTGCATATTCCAAGTCGCGGCAAGACCATGGGCCGCAACCAGCTGGTGCTCGACCTGACACGCAGCGAAGTTCGCGATTGGCTCGTCGACACCATGAGCACGATTCTAAGCTCGTGTGCAATCAGCTATATCAAATGGGATAATAATCGGTTCCTGACGGAAGTCTACAGCGCAGTGCATCCGCCTGAACGACAAGGCGAGATTGCGCATCGCTATATTCTCGGGCTCTACGAAGTACTGGGCCGTATTCAGGAGCAGTTTCCTGACGTGTTTTTCGAGACTTGTGCCGGTGGCGGCGGCCGCTTCGATGCTGGCCTTCTGTACTACAGCTCCCAGATATGGACCAGCGACAATACGGATGCGTCGAGTCGGATGCGGATCCAGGCGGGCACCTCGCTCTGGGCACCCGCCAAGGCAATTGCCGCGCACGTGTCCACCGTGCCGAATCACCAGACGCTGCGGAGCGCTCCGATGAAGACGCGATCTCTGGTTGCCATGTGCGGTACTTTTGGGTATGAATTAGACCCGCGTGTCCTGTCTGAGGATGAGCTCCGAGAGATTCGACACTACATTGAATTGTATCGGCAGGTTGCTCCGGTTGTACTGTTTGGAGATATGTATCGGCTGTGGTGTCCGTTTCGCACCCAGAATTGTGCCTGGATGTACGTTTCCGCGGATCGCAACCGTGCGTTAGTGTTCGCGTTCAACCAGATACGCGAAGTTGGGCGGCTGGAGCCTCGCTTACGCCTGCGAGGACTTGATGCCGAGCGAGTGTACGAAGTAGAAGAGTGGTGTCCTGGTGTGATGCAACGGAATACCCTGACCGGTGCGATAGAGGCTGCACGCAGCGGCGTCTACCAGTACGCCGGCAATTTGCTGCGGATGACTGGACGTACCCTGATGCTGGCCGGTCTTCCTATCAAATTTGTATTTGATGCGGACTCTGTACTGCTTAATATTGAAGCGGTTGATTGGAAGTATTCGGGTGCTCGTGAGGCGTTCCGTACGATTGCCAGTCCAACGGGAAGCACGACACCTTCTTTAGGGCGTTCCTCAAACTAGCTGAAACAGGTTCTGGTGGATGAACGAGAGCGAGCGGCCAATCTGAGACCGTAAAGACGATTCGTTGGATCACGACCAAAGGCACGTACTCTGCCCAGGAAAGCAGGGCAAGCAGCGTCTTCTAAAACGATCGGGATCGAGGCACCCCCAGCTTTCCGTTCGCAACACAGAGTCGAGGCCGTTCTGGAGATGACATGGAAAAAGTGCGCTGCCGCTTCGGATGCTCGAACGTACGACTCTGCAAGCAGGTTTTTCTCGTCGCGCTCGAGTACAATATTGAGAGAAACGATTGCTCCATCTCTGGGGAATCGTCTTTTCAAGAATCCGCTAAGTATGCAGAACTCCGAAAAGCTTCTTTTGGAGAGATGATTAGCGCTTCATGAGTACACTGTCATTGCGCATGTCCAGCACGTGCACTGGGCATCAAGGTGCCTCTCTGAGAGCTGCCGTCTAGTCTGTGACTAGTCTGTGACTTGGGACAACCCCGACGATGATGCGCGGAGAGCGGCACCTGTGTATCCACTGGCAGTTGTTGTACTCACGCGGAACACAACCCAAACGGCAGTGCCAAGAAACGATAGAACGTACGGAACGACCAGCATATCCGAGAGGAGGTATGGGTCATGGAACTGGGAGCTAGAGCGCTGCANGGTAGACGCTGTGCCGAATACCGATATCTATTCCGCCNTCTAGGATCCAGGCTACACGGAATCGCTTTGTCAAACCAAAAATATTCCATCCCTGCCGCCGCCGCCGCCGCTACATGCACTGTAAGCGATGAGGTGTCACAATCGATGTCGTGACTGAGCGCGTTGCGCGCGCATATCGCCAGGCGGTTTCTCGTACATTTGCGCGAGAACGTCGGTGCTGGACAGCAGCTGTACGCACCGTTCAGCGACGCTCTGCGACGTCCACTGGCTGGGGCAAGTCCTTGCGATGACGACCGCTTTGGAGAAGCAATGCACACTCTTGATCAGTTATGAGAAGGGTGTACCGATTCTGTTGCGCTCAAGCTTGGGCGAGCGGCGTCTCGGTGGCAGCGCTATGGAGAGCACGCTGGAAGGTCCGACCGCGTCTGATGCGAACGTTGCTGAAGCGGGTGCCCTGCCTGGGGTACCAGTAGCGCTTACCAAACTTCCTGCTCGATCCACAGCTGCTGCCTTATCCCGCGAGTCCCTCAGCAGAATAGGAGGCATCCAAGGCAGCGCGTTAGCCAAGGTGGAACGCTTCGTCGGAAACGTGCTCTCGGCAGCTGCCGAGGCGGCGGCAGCGGCAACTGCTGCAGCAAGCAACGGCTATGAGTCTGGTGACGGTTCCGAGGACGGAGCCACTGGGGAGGATGGTCTGGTGGAGTCTGTATTGGGGCTCGGGCTGTCGCGAATCCGGAAGCTCGCTGCCCAAGGTGCCGCTTGGACGGTGAACGATCTGCGTCAGGGGCTGGAGTCCACCGACGTCGCAGATAAGGTCATAACGCTACGCGTACTCATTCTCATGCAGCTGAACGGTGAAATCCCTGCGACGCAGCAAGGCTCGCTTCTCATGGCGGTCATTCGATATGTCTTACCGAACGAGGATAATCAGCTTCGAAAGTTGTGTTTCATTTATCTCGAGATCGTTGATAAGACTGGTCGTGACGGCAAGATGCTGCCAGAGATGATCTTGGTCTGCAATTTACTGCGAAACGAGCTTATTCATCCGAATGAGTACTCGCGGGGTTGCGCGCTACGTCTTTGTTGTAAGCTGAATGAGGCGGAGTTACTGGAGCCACTCGTGCCGGCTATTCGGCAAAACCTCGAACACCGTCACGCTTACGTTCGCCGTAACGCACTGCTGGCAATCGGTGCGATACAGCGACGTTTCCCGCAGCTCATACCTGACGCAGCTGAGCACATCGTACAGTATCTGGAAAACGAAAACGATCAGAATTGCCGAAGGAACGCGTTCCTGGTATTGATTCAGGCGGATCAACGTCATGCTGCAAAATACCTTCTCCATCATGCTGAGCAGCTGCCTTCATGGAGTGAACCTATGCAGCTTGCCGCTCTAGAACTTGTGCGCCGCTTTCGAACAGATGAACTGGCGGAGAGAGGCACGTTCGTGAAGCTCATTTTCGCATTGCTACAGTCATCGAATGCNTCTGTAGCTTTCGAGGCAGCGCAGGTGCTGGTCCGATTGAGTGCAGCGCCTACAGCTGTTCGTGCTGCCGTATCGACGTACTGTAACTTGCTTGTGACGCAGAGCGACAATAACGTCAAGCTCATTTTGCTTGATCGTATAACAGACCTGAGGCAACACTTCGCCCCGATCATTCAGGAACAGCTCACAGAACTGTTGCGAGCGCTCTCAGCCCCGGACCTGCATGTGCGGCAGCGTGTGCTTGATCTTGTCATGGACATGATCGGGCCTCGAAATGTAGAGGAAGTGGCCTCTGCTTTGCGCAAGGAGCTGCATCGACTGGCGGACAATATCTCCGCGGAGGATTCTGCCTCCGATGCAGCGCTGAACTATCGGCGGATGCTCATTCGAGCCATCCATCAGTCCGTAATTCATTATCCGGAAATTGCCGCGAAGATCCTGGGCACACTTACGGATTTTATGGGAGACGCAGTTGGCCTCGCTGGACTCGATGTAGTCTCGTTTCTGCGAGAGCTCGGTGAGCGCTATGTGGAAATGCGCGAACCCGTGCTGCGGCATTTGCTGGTTGCACTACCTCTGATTCGCGCTGTCCGCGTTTTTCGTGGAGTACTTTGGACACTTTGTGAGTTTTGTGCGAAGCCGAGCGAAGCCATGGAGGCGTTTGCGGCTATTTCGCAGCAGATCGGTCATCTGCCGTTGACAGGTTCGGGCAGCGACAAGGCGCTGGCTCCCACTGAACTTGAGCATGAGGACTCGCAAATGGCGGTGCCTCCCATAGAATTGGCGGATAGGGCATGGTCAGCCACGCCCACGAGCGCGTCGGCGTCGATGAGCAGCACAGCAATCAGCTCCAAAAAGGTGACGAACACGTCGTCGCGGCCGCGCGTGCTCCCCGATGGAACGTACGCAACCGAGACTGCGGACGCGTTTCAAGGCAGCGAGCTAAGTCTCGGCGACAGTAGCTATGTAACGCTCCGTGATGCGGATGCGCTCTCGACGCNTGCACTACGTCGCATGTTGTTGCAGGGTGATCACTTCCTTTGGGTTTCTGTTATGACAGCGCTGACGAAACTCGCCCTGCGCCTCAGTCAGGTGAGGTCGGAAGCCGCCGATCTGCATTGCACCCCGGCGGTCTGCCGCCGCGCGATGGCTTATGCGCTGTTGTTGGGCGCGTCGCTGCTGCGTCTCGGGCGGGATCGGCTGCACGCGGAGACCGTCACCCGTCTCGACGAGGACACAGCACAGCGGATCCAATCATGCCTCCAGGTGCTACTTCAGGCCATGCAAGGCAGCCTCGATGCACTCACGTACCATGTTTGGTTGGAGAGCTCTCATCTGGCATTTTGTGAGATGCTGAAACGCCACCGCGCCTCCGAGGATGCTAAAGCCAAAGCGCGCGCCCTCGATGAGCAGCTCCCCGTGGAGGCGCTCGTTGATTTCCGACTGCTCCAAGCGCGACGTGCTAGCAGTATGGCGATGAACCGAGGCCAACGAGCGCAATTTGCTACGAGTATCGGTGCGCTTGGCCGTTCTGGTACACCGGCCGCTGTCGTTCCCGCTACAGACCCGAACGTGGACGACATCGAACTCGCGGCGTGCGGTGACCAGAGACGTCGCGCCGCGCTGCGCGACCTGCATCTGCGCCACCTGCATGCGCTGTCGGGGCTCAGCGATCCCGTCTACGTGGAAGCACAGATCACCATGCACCAGTTCGACATCCTCCTAGACCTGTGGTTGCTGAACCAAACGGAGCACCTGTTGCAGAACGTATGCGTCGAGTTATTTACGCTGGGCGATTTGCGACTGTGCGAGCGACCGAGTCCGCTGGTCCTGGGGCCACACGAGTCCAAACAAATACGTGTGGCACTAAAAGTGTCGTCGACGGATACGGGAGTGATATTCGGCAATCTCGTATTCGACTATGGACGTTCAGCGGCAAACAGCGGCGTTGAAGACGGTTCCGGTTGTGTGATAGCTCTGCACGAAATCCATCTCGATGTCATCGAGTACCTGCAACCAAGCGAAATCAACGAGGCTCTATTTTGCAGTATGTGGGAAGAGTTTGAATGGGAGAATAAGGTGACGATCCGTTCCCGGCTGGGTAGCCTCGACGCAGTACTTGCGCTCGTTTCCGAGACGTTGCACATGCGTTGTCAGAGCCCGCGCCATGCGAACAACAAGAGCGGTTTTTTGGCCGCAAACCTGTACGCAACGAGTGTCTTTGGCGAGCATGTGCTGGCGAATCTCAGCGCAGAGCGCCTTGCAGATGGCACGATCCAGGGCACGGTTCGGATCCGGAGCAAGACCCAGGGGCTTGCCTTGTCGCTTGGTGAGCGACTTGGCCAAACCGCGTCGCTTGTTGACGCCATGGTCTAAAGTATGCATCTTAATACGGCATCTCGCCTAGTAATGGACACTTGAAGCCTTCTCGTGCTCGCGATCGCACAGCTCGCGTTGGACGTGAAACGCTGGGCGCATCCAACGTGCGGGATGCCGGCACCTGCCCCAACTGCCAACGCTGGTATCGGCAACATTGAGGCACTTGCGCCAAGCCCTCTTGTGCGTCTGTTTATTGATGAGAGCTTGCTTTGGGAACTTGACGTCCGTTTATGCATGTGCATCACTGACACGCAGCTGAACAATGCGCTTCCAGATGCTTCCTGTTCGTACGTATGCATACGCCCGTTTATGCATGTGCATCACTGACACGCAGCTGAACAATGCGCTTCCAGATGCTTCCTGTTCGTACGTATGCATACGTCCGTTTATGCATGTGCATCACTGACACGCAGCTG